>FSVF01000045.1_pt1 | contig 12768 bp, 10 predicted proteins | sample 1637601 | NCBI WGS metagenome assembly FSVF01 (sample SAMEA3914814, study PRJEB12502) | metagenome | biome: forest; material: soil | place: USA | collected 2011-09-16 | depth 0.1 m
ACCGAGCACCTTACGATTTCAAACAATTTCCAGTTCGGGGTGACCAGCGACGCCCCTGGCATGCAAGCTATTGTCAGCCTTCCGATAAAATTCTAACATCAATACTGATTTTTTATACGACCGTGGATATCCGTACAAGCATTCGTATGAATTGAATTATCACTATTTCATTTTATAAAATTAAATAAGGTTAAAAATCTTTTAAAATATTTGGAACTTTTTTGTCATTACGGGGATTGTAGTTTCCGGAAGGATTGTCCTCCACATTTATATTATTCAGGCTGACAAAAATGACAAAGATGCATTCAAAATTACTGGTATCTGTATCGGCAGTGGCGCTCGGCTTGCTGCTTGCAGGCGCCGCTTCGGCGCAAAGCGTCCCGCAGACCCAGACCAACAGCTATAACACCAACAACTCCGATAACTCGACATGGACGGATTCGTCCACTGTGGCGCGGACAGCGACGCTCTCGGCGACCGACTCGTCGACGCACGACAGCTCGGACAATTCGATGCGGACGTCGACGAATACGACGGACAACTCGGACAACTCGACCTACGCCGACAACACCAACAATTCCGACAACTCGATGCGCACGCGCACGACCGATAATTCGGACAATTCGACCGACACCAGCACGAGCACCAGCGACAGTTCGGACAACTCGACCCACAGCAAAACGAGCGACAGTTCGGACAATTCGACCTGGACCGACAACTCGAACCATTCCGACAACTCCAACAACTCGGACAACTCCAACAGCTCCGACAATTCGATGCGCACGTCGACGAATACGACCGACAATTCGGACAATTCGAACAATTCCGACAATTCGGCGCACACGCGCACGACCGACAACTCGGACAACTCGACCCACAGCAAGACCAGCGACAGTTCGGACAATTCGACGTGGTCCGACAGCTCGAACCATTCCGACAACTCGAACCGTTCCGATAATTCGAACCGTTCGGACAACTCAGCCCATACGACGGATTCGAACAACGACAGTTCCGACCACTCGACCTGGACCGACAACTCGACCCACAGCAAGGTCGCGGACTCGAATAATGACAGCTCGGACAACTCGTCCCACGTCAGCACGTCAAACTCGAACAACGACAATTCCGACAACTCAAACCACTCGGACAATTCCGACCATTCGACCTGGAGCATGGCGGATTCACAGAACGACAACTCGACCAATGACTCCAACAACGACACCTCGACCCACACCACCTATGTCAGCATGTCGATGCAGGACCTCGAAGCCACGGTCACCGGCACGACGGTCACCCTTGCCGGCAGCCCGGATACGCAGAACGGTATGGTGACGACGGGCGGCATTACTTCGACGGGTGGTGCCTACGCCAACTTTGCCGGCATCCAGACCGCCAGCAACAACACCGGCGTCGGCTCTATCAACCAGGCCGCGACCGCGGTTTCGGCCAACGCCAACGTCAGCTTCGGCCAGTAAGCCGAATACCGCACAGACCGGGCCGGTGGACATACGCCGGCCCGGTTGCCGCTTTACCTTTAAGGGGTCTTTTCATGACCATTTCCCGCTTGCCAGCGCTTGTCTTGTGCCTTGGTTTCGTCTGCGCGCCCGTCTGGGCGCAGGAGGCGCAGTCGCCAGTCCCAGCCCTGCCGCCAGCCGCACCGTTACAATCCGAACCGCAGCTCATGACTCTCGACGATCTCGCCACTGTTGCCGCCGGCGAAAGCGTCAAGGTCGATGTCTTGTCGAACCAGCAGCTGACCGCCACCAGTACCGGCAACTCCATCACCGCCGGCACGGTCAGCAACGGCGACATCAGCTTTTCGCCCGGTGCCCTGACCGGCTTTTCCGGTGTCGGCAATTTCGTCAGCAATACCGGTAACAATAACACCTTGCAGGGCGGTATCTCGATCACCATCGTTACGACACCCGGACAGCCTTAGATGTTGAAAGCCGCCACCCTCATCGCCCTGGCCTTGGTCTGCGCAGCTCCCGCTGCGCACGCGCAAGCCATGCTGACGGACGGCGGTATCAGTTTCAACGTGCCTGTCACCAGCCTCGCCGATATTCCTTTCCGCACGGTGGTGCGCCAGCAATACGACTATTCCTGCGGCTCGGCGGCGCTCGCCACGCTTTTGCACTATCACTACGGCGTGCGCGTCGGCGAGGCAGAGGTCTTCAAGGCCATGTACGCGACCGGCGACCAGAAACGCATCCGCGAAGTCGGCTTCTCCCTGCTAGACATTAAACGCTACCTGGCCTCGCGCGGCTTCGAGGCCGACGGCTACCGCGCCACGTTTGACCAGCTCATCAAGATTAACCGGCCCGCCATCGCCGTCGTCACCGCCGGCACCTACCGGCACTTCGTCGTCGTCAAGGGCGCCAGAGGCGGCAAGGTCCTGATCGGCGATCCGGCGCAGGGGCTGAAGACCTATTCCAATGCGGAGTTTTCGCAGATCTGGAATGGCGTCATCTTCGCCATCCGCGCTGCCCCCAATGTCGCGGTCGCCTATAACCGCACCGAGGAATGGACGCCCTATGCCACGGCGCCTTTGGGGCAGCCCTTGACCGATGACTCGCTGTCGAGCTTTACGCGCGACCTGCCGCCTATCTATCAGATTACCGCCGTTACCTCAGCCGCAATGCCGTGAGCCCACAGATGAAACTTGCTTTTTGCCTTGCCCTGCTTGTGATGCTTGCCACTGCGCCGGGGGCCCAGGCCGCCCGCGTGCAGGAAGGGCCGCCGCTGTCGGCGGAAGAGCTCGACGCCCAGGTCGGTGGCTTCCGGACGCCCGGCGGGCTCGAGATCGGCTTTGGCGCCGTCGTCAGCACCTATGTCGACGGGCAGCTCGCCCTGCAAACCCGCCTAACCTGGACCGACCACGGCCCGGAGACGACCACAACGACAACGGCCTCGGGTAGTGCCGACGCGGCATCCGGCGGCATCCATATTGCCGGCCTTCCCGGCATGGGTGTCTACCTGCCGGGAACCAACGGCGGTACGGCCGTGATGCACGACCTGACTGACACGCATATCGGCAGCCTGATCTTCAACACCGCCGACAATCGCGATATCCGCACCGACACGACGATTACACTCGACATCCCTAATCTTGACCAGATGCAGCGCGACATAACCAGTCAGCAAATCGACATGCGTTTGCAGGATATGGTCGGCCGCGCGCTCACCGATGCGTTAAATTAGAGCGAACTCCGTTTCGCCAAACATCGCGGCAAACGAAAATCCATGCCGCTCTAGGTTCCGCTCCAGTCAGGTTGGAACCCCGCAAGGCGGCTCTGACGTAGCTATTCGCCCACGGCCAGTCGCGGCAACGGTTCGGTCGCGCCATGCTGAAAGCCGAGGCTCAGCATATCGGGTATGTCTTTCGCGTCGACCGCCTTGCTGAACAGGAAGCCCTGGATGCCGGGGCAGCGCTCGGCGCGCAGGTGCTCGAGTTGCGCCGTCGTTTCGACGCCTTCGGCGACGCAGTCAAGCTGAAGCTGGCGCGCCAGATCAAGGATGCTGTGGACGATGGCGGCCGTGCTCGCATCGTTGACGATATCACGCACGAAAGAGCGGTCGATCTTGATCCGATCGAGCGGAAAGCGCTTCAGATAGGCCAGCGATGACCAGCCGGTGCCAAAATCGTCGAGAGACAGCCTGACGCCCGCCGCCTTCAGGTCGTCCATGATGCGCAGCGTCATGTCGGTGTCGTCCAGAGTCAGGCTTTCGGTCAGTTCGAGCTCAAGCCATTCGGCGGCGAGACCGGACTCGGCCAGCGCATCGGCGACGGTGCGCACGATGTCGCCGCGATAGAATTGTTGCGCCGACAGGTTCACGGCCATGCGGACCTTGGGCAGGCCTTGCGCCTGCCAGGCGGCATTCTGGGCGCAGGCGGTGCGCAGCACCCAGCCGCCGACCTCGACCATGCGGCCGTGCTCCTCGAGCAGCGGGATGAACAGGGCAGGCTCGATAAGGCCCTCGACGGGGTGGCGCCAGCGCAGCAAGGCTTCCAGCCCGGTGATGGCGGAAGTGTCGAGGCAGATCTGCGGCTGATAGTGCAACACGAACTCGCCTCGTTCGCAGGCCCCGTGCAAGTCGTTCGACAGGGTGTGCCAGCGCTCGGACGCCATGCTCAGGTCGCGCGTGAACAGGCGATAGCTGCCACGCCCTTTTTTCTTCGCCTGGTACATGGCCGTGTCGGCGGCCTGCAAAAGCGCTGCCGGATTGTCACCGTCGCCGGGATACAGGCTGATGCCGATACTGCTGCCGACGTGCAGATTGTGTCCTTCGATGCGAAAGACGGGTTCCAGCGCTTCCAGGATGCGCTGTGCCAGGATCTCCGCATCCACCGGACCGGACAGGCCGCAGGCCGCGACCACGAATTCGTCGCCGCCAAGCCGGGCCGGCGTATCCCCCTCACGCAGCACGCTGCGCAGGCGCCGGGACACCTCCTCCAGCAGCCCGTCGCCGACGAAATGCCCCAGGCTGTCGTTGACGTGCTTGAAATGATCGAGGTCGAGCAGCAGCAGGCCGACCTGCGTGTGGTCGCGGCGGGCATGGACGATGGCCTGGTTCAGCCGGTCCATCAGCAGAGTGCGGTTGGGCAGCCCCGTCAGCGCGTCGTGCATGGCCAGATAGCGCACGCGCGCCTCGGCCTCTTTTCGTGCGCCGATGTCGCGGAACGTGCATTGCGCCAGCAAACGGTCTCCGGCGCGGTAGGTGGTCCCCAGGACTTCGACGCTGACCGTGCTGCCGTCCGCCTTCTGCCAGGACCATTCGTCCCATTTCATCTTCCCGCCATTGCGCAGCGCCTCGACGATGGCCCTGCCGCCACCGATGGCCTGAAGCGCCGGGATTTCGTCGAGGTGGCGGCCGCGCACGTCCGTCGCGGTACTGTCCAGCATCCGGCCGCACTGGGCGTTCAGATCATGGACGGTGCTGGCTTCGCAATCGAGCACCAATATGCCGTCGCCGGCGGTCTCGAACAGGCGGCGATGGTTTAGTTCGGAGTCTTTAAGCGAGGCTTCGACGGTGTGACGGGCGGTGATTTCCGTTTCCAGGCTGTCCTTTTGCGCCAGCAGATCCAGTTGCGCCCTGCGCAGCGCCAGGTGGGTGCGCACGCGCGCCAGCAGTTCTTCGATCTGGAAGGGTTTGCCGACATAGTCCACGCCGCCGGCGGCGAACGCTGCGACCTTGCTGTCGATATCGGTAAGCGCGGTCATGAAGATGACCGGGATGTCGCGCGTGTGCGCCTGGGACTTGAGCCGCCGGCAGGTTTCGAATCCGTCGAGGTCGGGCATCATGACATCAAGCAGAATAAGGTCCGGCTGCGCGTAACGCACGCGCTCCAGGGCTTCGAGCCCGCCCAGGGCCACCAGGACCTCATAGCCGTGCCTCTCGAGATGGTCGACCAGGACGCCCAGATTGGCGGGATTGTCATCGACGACCAGCAGGCGTGGCATTGTACTCGGCTGAACCATGGATTTACTCGTTACTGTCATGCGGCCGTTCTTTGCTGAACGGACTGCTCGACCAGCCGCAAAACGGCCGGGGATTGATAGGCGGCCGCCAGCGCATCAAGACGCTCGGCAAAAGCCTTGTATTCGGGGCCTGAGGCCAGGATCGCAGGCACTTCCTTGCGGATCGCCCGCATATTGCCGGCGCGGGCGAGGGCGAGCAGCCGGTCCTGCTGGTCTCCGGACGGGCAGGTCATCGTCTGCGGTGCGTCGTCCGCTCCATCGGCAGTAGGGCCACGGCTATCGCGGCCATCCGTCACGCCGGTCGCCGGCTCACTGCCGGCAAGCGGGAACGGCGCCTCGATGATAAAGCGGCTGCCCTGGCCAAGCGTGCTTTCCACCCGGATTTCACCGCGCATCATTTGCATGATCTGATGGGTTATGCTGAGGCCGAGGCCGGTGCCGCCGCTGCGGTCGATGGCATTGCCGGCCTGTTCGAACGGGCGGAAGATGCGATCGGTCTGGTCCTCGCGGATACCGACGCCGCTATCGACAATGCTGAAGCGCAGGCGAACATTGCCGCCGTTTGCGGAAACGCCGTCGTTTGAAACAGTCGACACTTCCAGCCGTACTTCGCCGGTGTCCGTAAACTTGACGGCGTTGCCCAGCAGGTTGATCAGGACCTGGCGGATGCGCTTCTGGTCGGCGATCACATTATGAGGCACATCGTCACCGATTTCGACCGTGAAGCGCAGGCCTTTTTCCTCGGCGCGCAGGCGGATCATCTGGGCGACGGTGAAGACGCAGGCGCGGACATCGACCGGAGCCGACAGAAGCTCCATCTTGCCCGCCTCGACCTTGGCGATGTCGAGGATATCGGTGATCAGGGTCAGCAAATGTTCACCGCTCTGGTGGATCGTCTTAATGCCCGACAATTGCTGTTCCGTCAGGTCGGCGTCCTTCAGCAACTGCGCATAGCCAAGGATTGCATTGAGCGGCGTCCGCAGTTCGTGGCTCATATTGGCCAGGAACTGCGACTTGGCGGCGCTCGACGCCTCGGCGGCGGCGCGCGCGACGGCGAGGGCCTGAGCTTCTTCGGCCTGCTGGCGCTGGCGCGCCTCATAGCCGCGGCGAAGACCGAGAAAACGGTAGACCAAAAACGTGCCGGTCAGCACCAGCCAGACGCCCAGGATGATCAGATACCATTGCGCGGTCGAAAGATAGGTGCCGCTGAAGGTGAGACTTTGCACCGAGACGTCGAAATGCCCGGGCTTCTGCTCACTCGACCCGATCGCCACGGACAGGACGTTGTCCAGCTGTGACCTGGCCTCGTCCTGGGCGAGCTGGTGGCTGTTTATCCACCACTGTTCGGTCACCAGCCGGGCCCGGCTCAGGTGAATTTCGTTCTCACCGTCGGCGACGTTGAAGACGACGGAGATCGGCAGGGCGTCGTTCTTGATCTTGTCGCGCAAGGCGGCGGGAAGTTCCGTCTTCAGCAAAAGCTTCAGACGACGGGCCGTCCCGTGATAGGTCAGCCGCAGTGTTATGTCCTGGTAATGCGAGAAGTCGAGGCCCTTGCCGGGATTCCCCGCGTCCAGTTGCAATCCGTAGGCGCAGTAGGGATATTGAAACCCCGACCGCAGTTCACACGACCAGATCAGCGGCTTGGCCGGATCGGCGCTGATGGTTGAATCGCCGCCGTTCGTTTGATCGCCATAGGTATAGGGCAGGAACTGGCCCGACTGAGGCGTGAGCACAAGCTGCTGGCTGGTGACCAGGTCCTTGCCCAGCATGGCGGCAAAGGTCAGGGCGATCAGCAGAAAAATCGCCGCCTCGACCTTCAGGTTGGAATAGTGAAACCACTGGCCGGCGGAGCGTTCCCGTCCTTGCGCATCCTGCGCGTTTCCGGCCTGTTCCCCGCCGTCTACATGCGTCTTGTGCTGCAGGACAACCAGTTGCTTACCGGATGACGCGTGCACATCGGCGGCGGTATTATGTGATTGCATGGGCGATGTGTACTCAAACCTGGGAGCGGAAATTCGTTGGCTCGCGCCCCGGCTTTCGCGAGACGGTTAGCGGTGACAATACACACAAATGCTTATTAAGACGTTTCGTGGCGCTGCCAACAGGTACCGGGACGCTCCACGCCGGCTTTGAGCGTAAGGACAGCAGCCTGAAATGAGAGTCTCGCGGAGTCAGGCTGTCTTGGGAGGCAGGAGTTGCTTGTGGACCTCGGCCGTCAAGGTGGCGACGCGTTCGGTCAGCGCCTTGACGGTTTCCGTCAGTTGCGTGTTCTGCTGAACCATCTCGACCAGCATGGTCGTCTGGTGCGCGGCGATGGCCAGCCGTTCGTCACTGGCCTTGGCGAGGTCTTCGCGGTGCCGGGCGTCGGCCTCCGCCTGACATTTGTCACGATCCGCCTGGCGTGTTTGGGCGAGCAGGATGAGTGGGGCGGCGTAGGCGGCCTGCAGACTGAAGGCGAGGTTCAGCAGGATGAAGGGATAGATGTCGAACTTGACCAGGCCGGTGGCGTTGGCGACGATCCAGCATGTCACCAGCACGGTCTGGCCGATGAGAAAGGTCGGCGTGCCGAAGAAGCGGGCAAAGGCCTCGGCTTTCAAGGCAAACCAGTCATCGCCGAAGACCGAGCGCAGGTGGGCATGGCCATGATGAAACCTGAGGGCATCGCAGATTTCGATGTTCTCCGGCTTGGTCTTGTCTTGAGTTTGAATGGCCTGATCCGTCATAACGCCGTGTTTCCTTATCCGCATTGGCTGAGGCTTTATTTGCCGCGTGAGTCTCATGATAGTTGAATATGGCTGCGCAAAACAGCTTCGCCGGCGCTGCCGATGTCTTTTTAGCCTGCATCTCAAGCGGTGGGACGGATCGGTGGACTCTATTCCATCTCGCTGACATCGCAGCCGAAGAACCCGATGACTTCGGACGCCGGCGCCGGCCACATTTCGACAAGCGCAGTCTTTTCCGGAACGGCCAGCAGGAGATGGTGAGCGGCAAGCGCGACCTGGCCCTGGGACGCCGGTGTGTCCGCGCCTTCCGCGTAGATCTTGTAGGTGACCGGTCCGGCCGACAGGAACCGGCAATCGAGGAGATGTGCCTTCGCCGTCCGGGGCGTGAAGGCGAGGTTGATATGACCTTCGCTATGCAGGTCCCAGAAGTTTATCCCGGCTTCTCCGCCGTCGCGGCTGCCGAGCACGAAGGAAGGCTTCCAGATGTTCAGCGCGGCGCCGTCGGCGTAGGCCTGATTGGGCGTCAGCGACACCGGGGCGCCGAGATGGGGGGGCTTCGCCAGATGCAGCGCGGTCTGAACAGCGGCGGCGCGGGCATCCGGCGTATACCGGTCGACAAACGCGGCGTCGGGAATCCCTGAGCGCATGGCGGAACTGACCTGGGCCGGCGCAGACGGCTTTGCCGGCAGGGGCGTCAAAAACCCTTTGGCATCCAGCCAGGTGTAGAACAGCACCGGCCAGGCCCTCACGGCCGCAGGATTGCTGTCGCGCAGGCCAAAGCCGTGCCCGACGCCGGCCAGGAGGTGCACTTCCGCCGATCCGCCGGCGCGGTGGATTTGCAGGTAAAGGTCGGCCAGGCCTTCGGCGATCTGCGGACGGTCCTGATCACCGCCCAGCAGAAAGGCCGGGGGCGTGGCGGCTGAAAAGGCGCCGTGCTGCGGCAGGCCGGGATAGATCAGTGCCTCGAAAGACGGCTTCGCGCTCTGGTGATCGACGGCATCGGCGCCGGGCCCGGTCGCCACCGGATCGCGCCATGAGGCCAGGGCGGCCAGTTCGCCGCCGGCGGAAAAGCCCATGACGCCGACCCTGTCGGGATCGATGCTCCATTCCACTGAACGGCTGCGGACAAGGCGGACGGCGCGTTGCATATCGCCCAGCGAGTCGCCTTCGAGGCTATAGGGACTACCCGGCTCCTTAGACAGGCGGTACTTCAGGACGAAGGCGGCGATGCCGTGCGCGCTCAGCCATTTGCCGACATTATAACCTTCGTGGTCCATCCACAGTTCCACGTGACCGCCGCCGGGCGCGATGATGACCGCCGCGCCCGTCGCCGTTCCCGGGGCAGGCAGGTAGGGGGTGAGGCTGGGCTGCCTTATCCCGCTGACGACGTGCTCGCCTTGCGGTGTCAGCCGCACAGTCTCGGGAGTCGCCGCGGCCGATGGCCCGGGCGCGCCCTGCGGCCACAGTGGGAAGGGACTGGATTGGGCCATTGCCGATGCGGGCGAAAGCGCCTGGATCGCCAGGGCTGTACACAAGATCGCACACAGAAATGCACACCCGATCGACAGTCGTTTCATGGCGGATATCCCTGTTTTTCAAGACGCCGGCGGCACCGGCCCCAAAGGCGAATTGCACACATCGTGACTGGATGTATTTGTATTATAATTTCGACGCAAGGTCGATTCAAATACGTCAGGGATCAGGTCGCCGTGCCGCCAGGGATTATGAGCTCACGGTTTTGACGGCGCCGGCTGCGCAACCGGCGGGACGTGCAGAGCCGTGCGCAGGGCATCGGGGATCAGGCCGCAATCGCAGGGATCGCGCGTCGTCTTGCCGCCGTTCGGCGTCGTGGATTGCGTGCCGAAAATCTGGGGGTGATTGGTGTGCGTGAGATAGCGGTCGAGCGTCGCCGCCGCGATCCAGTCCGCTTCGGTCTTGCCCCTGGCCAATGACACCATGGCAAGGACGTGGGCCAGCAGGAAGTCCTCGGGCGTTTCGCCGTGCTGATAGACAAAGGCGGCGTGGTAAAAATCATCGGCGCTGTGCAGCGCACCGGTCTTGATAAGCTCCGCGGTCCTGGCCCGGCGTTTGCGGTCGTCGTCGCTGATCGCTTGCGCGGTCTGGGCAGACCAGGTCTTGCGCGCACCCTGATCGGCGTCGAAGATCGCGGTCATCTCCGTATTTGTCGGCCGGTCGATCGGCACGGTGTAGATTTTTTGCGCGTCCCAGTCTCCCAGCGTCGTATCCGCCGGTTCGCGGACGAGGTCGAAGGACTCAGAGTTGAGGGCGAGATACTCTTCGGTCGCGTGCGTGTCGTCAGTTACGTGAATGCGGAAGACGTCGGGCATACCGCCCGGCTGCGGATCGTCGAAGGTGAGCTCAAGCGCATCGCCGCTGGCGGCAACCTTGGACGCCGTGCGCCGGATGACGGGGCCGTGGATGTCGAAGATCGTATAACCGTCCGTGCGCATCGCCGTCGGGCGCACCCATATGGCGTTCCAGCCGCTGGCGGTCTTGCTGATTTCAAAGCGGTAAAGGGTCGTCCCTTCGGCCTTGAGCGCCCAGATACCTGACGGTTCCGCCGCCTGAGCTGAACCTGAAAAAGCGAAAGCCAATAAGGCCATGGCTAGGCGAAATTTCATAGGATTACCCCCCTCTGTGCAAACCGCTGTCGCGTCGTGCGGCGTCCCATCCCCAGGACCATCAACGCTTGCGTATAGTTTATACCATTAACTTCAGATTGTGTCTCGGTCGAGTAGGTCAATACCTTGCGTAAAGGGAGACGCGACACTATTGCGCGGGACATTGAGGGCGGTCTTTCTTGTTTGAAAGCGCTGAAATCTTTAGATTGAGATGCAGGAATACCATTGCCGGAGGTATCGACCATGAGCCTGCGTATGCCGCAAAACCTGTCCACATCGCCGCGCTATGAAACGGGCGTCAGCGTCCTGGAAGTCCAGATCCTAGACGAACGCGTCGACAGCCTGGGTCAGGCGGGCAAGGCGGTCGAAACGGTGATGCAGGAGCTGATCTGTTCGACGCCGGTGCCCCTAACCGGGCCGAACGCGTTCGCGCCGCCGCTAAGGCCGTCTGGTATTACTTTAATCCAGCGCGAAATGTGCGGCATGCCCGACCATGAAAGGCCTCAATGCCGTTTCTCTATTTCGTTGACACAACACCCTAAATTAACGGCGCCTCTCAACGAAGTAGCAGACCATGCGAAATATCAATGCGAGCGGCGCGGCAAATATTGCTGCTTCGGCCGGAGCCAACCAGTCATTGTGGTCGTAAAAGCCCATATATATAGTTAGGAAGACCGATCCATAATAAAATAATCTGGGTATCCAATGTCCCCAGCGACGTGGAAAATTAAGCATCAAAGCGAATCGTAACGCTGGAATTGGGTTGGCGACCCCAGCGCTTTCAGTTGTATTCGAGGTATTATTTAAATTTTCTATTTCTCCATCTTTCGTAATGTTACTATTTGGCTTTTTACTGCCTCGCTCCATTATTCCTGGCAATACGGCTATCAGTACACCGAAAATCCCAGTTATGAGTGCTACTAAGACACCGTCCATGTTTTGACTCCCCTTTAGGTAGCTAAAATAGCACCTTAGCAACTACAGGCAAGCCTCTAGCCCGTCCCATTCATGGTGGCGGCGTTCTGGCTTCCGTTTAGTCGGGGCTTTATCAAGGCGCGTGTGTCCGCCTCGTGTTTTTCGCCACGCGCTTGGGGCTGATTTTCCTCCGACGGGGTTGCTGTTGTTTGTGGTGGTGGCTTCAGGGGCATAGCCCCGTGTTTCATGTTGGCGCCGGCTTGAGGGCGGCCATGATGTGGCGGAAGAGACCGGCCTCTGGGCAAGCGGCGGCGAAGGCGATCTTCACGCGATGCGCGGTCTCTTTGATCCGAGCGCCAATCTTCAGTAGCCGCAAACGGATGGTATTGAACTCAGCGGTCGCGAGCTTGTGGGCCTTGGGGATCTGATCCCTGACCGCGAGCATCAGCCAGTATGCGGCCGTGTGAAGGATCAGACGCATCTGGTTGGCCAGGGGGCAACGGCACGACGTTCGGTCGCTTTTCAGCTGGGTCTTGTGCAGCTTGATCAAATTCTCCGCATTGCCGCGGGCGCAATAGAGCTTGGCGTAAATGGTTTCCGGATCGGGCTCGGCCAGGGAGGTGACGACGAAGCGGTTATCGAGGCCCAAGGGCGTGGCTTCAATGCGAGCAATGACGCGACGCTCGCATCCCCACGAACCGGCGCCATGGCGGACTTCGGTGTAACCGCGAACGGCGGCGGCTTGCTGTTCGGCACGCACGACACGGATATGGTCGGCGAACGTCTCGACCTTGGCATGCAAGGGCCTGGAGCCTGGCAGTCCGAAGAAGTAATCGACGCCCTTGCGTTCCGCCCACGCCATGACCTCCGGCCTGGCGTAATGGCCATCACCGCGCAAGGTGATGTGGGTATGCGGCCAGTGCTGTCGGATACGGCGCACGATCTTGCGAACCCAGCCACGCACTTCTTTGCCTGAAGGCGTTTTGCCCGGCCGCAGGATGACCACGA
>FSVF01000345.1_pt1 | contig 12683 bp, 10 predicted proteins | sample 1637601 | NCBI WGS metagenome assembly FSVF01 (sample SAMEA3914814, study PRJEB12502) | metagenome | biome: forest; material: soil | place: USA | collected 2011-09-16 | depth 0.1 m
AGACAGTCTTCGAACTGACGCTGCGCTTCGGGCTTATGGGTTTTGCCGGCAACAGCAACGGTGCCGGTGTCGGCAATCCGGCCGCCTTAATCGTTCTCACGCTCCTTTCGATGGTGCTTGGCATCCTCCTCGGCGTAGCGACGACCGTCTTTTCAACGACAATCTATGTTTGCCTGCGCGAGAGCAAGGACGGGATTGGCCCCAGCCAGGCCGCGGAGGTCTTCAGCTAAGCCCGCCCTTCTGGATCATACGAACATCATATTGATCCAGGTCTTTGTTTTGTTACTTTAGAGTGTGCTGCGTTTTGATAGAAACGCAGCACACTCTAAATTCCTTGGTGGTCGCACGCTTTATGCAAAAACCGGTTTCCACTTTTTTGCAGCATGCTCTAATTCAGACTTGAATCGTTCTTGTCCTTGCGCCGTTTGCCGAGCAGCATCTTGGCTTCAAGATAGGCTCGCAGCGCGCTGTAATAGGTACGCAGGAAGTCTTCGTCGCGCGGGATTTCGTCGGCATTTTTCGGCTCCTGCCAACCGATGCGCGCCTTGATCTTGTCAGCCACGGCCTTCATCACCGCCGGCTTGCGGTCGCGCAGGACCTGCTCCAGAACCGTCAGCTCCATCTCGCCATAGGCCAGTTGCTCGTGCGTAAAGGTCAGACCCGTGCGCCGGTCGCCGTCAAGGTCGGCCAGGTCGTAGCTCAACTTGGCTTGGGGCATATGCACGACGCGTGTGCCGGCGAGGAAATCGCCGAGACGGGCGTGCTGCTTGTTGAATAAGGGCAGGAGCAACAAAGCCATCGCCCAAAGGAAGGCCAGCCAGCCGAGGACATTCTGCGCCGCCACGGCATAAAAAACCAGGGTCAGCGGCAAGTAGAACTCGACCTCGCGCAAGGCGTTGCGGGTAAACACCGCCGCCGGCGTCAACCGCCCGCCGTCATTGGCGACGACACGCAGTTTCAGGATACGCTTGCCGGGCGTGGCGGCGTAACGGCCCATCTCGAAGACCATGAAATAGCCCGAGCGGATGAAAAACATGAAGGCAAAGTAGATGATCTCGAGGATCGCCATGGCGGTCTTGTTGTTCTTTTCGAAGACGTCGTGACCGGGCAGGATAAGAAAAACAATAAGGAAGCCGACCGGCGCCAGAGCCATGAACAACAGATCAAGCAGAATGGCACCCAGACGCTCACCGGAGCTGGCATTGATGAACGGCAGGACCACGCCTTCCGGCGTGACGATCTCGATTATGGTACGGCCGTATTCGCCGTAGGGCGAGTCGGCCATCAGGTCCTTCTTGCGTTGAACAGCCTCAGCCATCGGACGCCTCCTGCTTGCGGCCCCCAATACGGCCCCCAGCGCGACCAGCAAACACAAAATAGCAGACCCACAGGGTCAGCATGGTGGCGCCGATGGCGAAGCGCGCCAGGGTATCGGTTATGGTCTGGCGGCCGATGCCCTCCAGGCAGCCGGCAACCGTCAGCATCAGGGCGACACCGATCATCACCGTGCCGGTCAGCTTGCCTGCCTCGCTGACGGCCTTCAGATGCGTCAGTTCGCCCGGGAACATCAGCCGGCGCGCGATATGAAACCCGCAGGCGCCCGCGATGATGATGGCGAAGATTTCCGTCGTGCCGTGAATGCTGAGCCAGCCGGCGACCTCGAAGCCGAGCCCCTTCTGTGCGAACAGCCACACCATGGCACCCAGTGATATCCCGGTCTGCAACAGCAGCAGCAGGGTCGGCAGACCGAAAATGACACCGAAGGCAAAGGCCATGATCGCCACCTGGGTATTGTGCGTCATCAGCATGACGGCGAAGGGCGACAAGGGTTCGCCTTTCGGGTTGCCGCCGAGCGTATCGCGCAGGTCCTTGGCCGTCGCTGAAAGATCGCGACCCTGGGCCTGGTCGGGCGGCATGAAAACATTGTACCAGCTCGAGTCGTGCGCACACAAAAGCCAGCCGACCAGCACGCCGACAACGACTGTCAGCACGGCCAGGCCAAGCTCGGGCGCCAGTTTGCGCACACTGCGCGGCCAGGCCTTGATGAAGAAGTCGTTGAGCACGTCCTTGAAACGCGTGTGCGGGCCGTAGATGTAGACATAGGCGCGCGCGCACAGAGCCTGGAGATAGGTGATCATATTACGGTCGAGCGAGATCGACTGCGCCATGCTGAGCGACGACATCGCCGAGCGATAAAGCACCGGCAGGTTCAGCAGCTCATCGATCGAGAAGCGGCCAAGCCCCTCCTTTTCCACGCGATCGAGGGCACCATTGAGCGAACGCCAGTCGGCCTGGCGGGCCTCGCGGAACTTCTGGCTCTTGAGCTGGAGCACAGGCTTCGGCGCGTTGGGGTCGGGGATATGTTCAGCGGGTTCGGCCATGACTGTCCCTACAACCGGTCGGCGCGTTTCAGCGCCAGGTATTTCATCACGATCGCCGTCGCCAGGTCCTCGGTCGGCGCTTCCAGCACCTCGACGCCCTGACGGCGGAGCTGCGCCAGGACGCGCTCGCGCTGCATCGACAAGCGCTTGGCGAACACCGCCCGCGTCACGTCCTCAGGCTGGGCCGGTGGACGCGCCATCAGGTCCTCGACGACCTCGTCCTTGAAGGCGACGAACATGACGAGGTGCTTCTTCGACAGGCGATTGAGCGCCTCGATCATCAGGTCGGCGCTGATCTCATCGATAAAGTCGGTGAACAGGATGATCAGCGAGCGCCGGGCCACCTTGGCATTGAGGTCGGCGAGCGCAAGCGTGTGGTTCGATTCCTCAGTGGAATCGTCCAGAGCCGCCAGCTGGTGTTTGAGGATCTCGAAGCCTTGCGTGCCCGAGATCATCGGCGCGGCGTGATAGGGCCGCGAGGCAAAGGCGAAGGTGCGGATATTGTCGCCGATCTTAAGCGCGCAATAGCCGAGCAGAAGCCCGGCATAGATGGCGCGGTCGAGCCGTTTCAAGCCGTTCAGCGGCTCGCCCATCAGCCGGCCGGTGTCATAGACAAGCACGATATGGTGGTTGCGTTCGGCCTGGTATTCGCGCGAATACAGCTTCATGTGGCGGGCGGACGAGCGCCAGTCGATGCGGCGATGATCCTGCGACGAATCGTATTCGCGCAGGGCGTGGTATTCCGAGCCGTTGTGCAGCTGATTCTGCACGCGGATACCATAGATGTTGTCGATCGAGAACAGGTTCGAGGCGTCCTGCTCGACGCCCTTCAGGTCCGGTGTGACGACGACGTGGCCATCGATGCGTACGCGGGTCTGGACATAGACGAGGCCGAGGAAGCCGTGCCAGCGCACCCACGCCTGGTCGATTTCGCCGCGCCCGCGCGTCTTCGCCTTCAGACGCAGGGTGCCGGAAAACGTCTTATCCTCACCCCGTGCCGGCATCCTGTCGTAGTCCGACGCGGTCAGCACCCGGTTGAGGCCCAGCCGCAGCTCGACGCGTCCAGGCTGCCGCCAGTGCGCAAACCGAATGGTGACCGGCACCTGGCGCTCACGGCCGACGCCCAGGGTGCGCGGCAATTTCAGCGCGACTTCGAGCCCCTGCCCTACCGGCGCGAACACGCCGTCGAGCACCGCCAGCATGAACAGCAAGGCCATGACCAGCGGCACCCACATCCAGGCAAGAGGCGCGTACATTCCCGCCGCGATGGCAGCGGGAAGGCCGAGACCCAGCAGGACAAGCAGACGTGGCGCGGGATAGATGGACATACAAACTTTATGGAAAGGTGGTTTCCGGTTTTTCGTTAAAAAAGGCGCTCTTTGGTTACCTCGGGGGCTATCTCGTGGGTTACCTCGGGATCTCGATCTTTTCGAGCAGGGTCTGCAGGACGCCGTCGACACTCTGACCCTCGATCTCGGCCGAGGGCGACAACAGAACGCGGTGACGCATACAGGGCCTGTAGAGCGCCTTGATGTCGTCGGGCAGCACATAGTCGCGGCCGTCGAGAACGGCGTAGGCGCGCGCCGCACGGGCCAGCAATGCGCCGGCGCGCGGCGAGGCGCCCACGGCCAGCTGCGGCGTTTCCCGCGTCGCCCGGATCAGGGCGACGATATAGTCGAGATTGGCGGCATTGAGCTTGACGCCGGCGACGACGTTAATCGCCTCGTTAAGCTCGGCGGCCGACAGAATCGCCGTTACGCCGGCCGTGGCCGGATCGGGGGAGCCCGCCGCATTGCCGGAGGTGTCGACGATACGGCGCTCCTCCTCGAGGCTGGGGTAACCCAAGATATGCTTGAACAGGAAGCGGTCGAGCTGCGCCTCGGGCAGAGGATAGGTGCCTTGCTGCTCGATCGGGTTCTGGGTGGCAATCACGGTGAAGTGCGATCCGAGGTCATGGCGCACACCGTCAAGCGTGATGTGGCGCTCCTGCATGGCTTCCAGCAGGGCGGCCTGAGTCTTTGGCGGCGTGCGGTTGATTTCGTCGGCCAGCAGTAGGTCGCAGAAGATCGGTCCCTTCGACAGCGAGAAGGTCGAGGTCTGGAAGTTGAACAGGTTCGAGCCCAGCACGTCGCCGGGCAGCATGTCCGGCGTGAACTGGATGCGGCCGTAGCGCAGTGACAGCGACTGCGCAAAAGTGCGCGCCAGCAAGGTCTTGGCCGTGCCAGGCGGCCCTTCGAGCAGCATGTGGCCGCCCGAGAACAGCGCGGTCAGCATCAGGTCGAGCGTGTCTTTCTGGCCGATGATGACCTTGCCGATCTCGGCGCGCAGCTTGCCGGCCAGGGCGTGAATGTCAGATATTTGCACGGTCAATCTCCGTCTTCCAGGCGTGCAGCTTCTTGGTCAGGTCGATCAGCTGATGCACGGTGAGTAATGTGGCGGCCTGGGCTTTCAGGCCGGTATAACTGTCGGTGGCGCCGTAGAGCCGGCCGATGCGGTCGGCGAGCTCGTCGGTGCTTTCGTTCATATTGGCGTTCGGGTTGGTCAGGCGGTGGCCGCGTTTGCGCAGGACTTCATCGCGCACCATCACGGCGTAGGCAGGCCCGAGTTTCGATTCCTTCATGGCGATGGCCATCAGCCGGGCGGCGTTGTCGGCAAGCACCTGCACACCGCGGCCGAGCGCGGCCCCCTCCTCCTCCAGCTTCGGCGGCCCGAAGCGGGTGAAGGCCGCCCACATCAGGCCCAAGCCGAGCACCACGACACTGAGCGGCACGCCGATATAGGGCGGCCGGCTAAGGGCGTGCAACAGGTCGTGGTCGAACGCCATGTTGTTATAGGTCAGGTTGAACACCACGCTGGGCTTGGTTTTTGCAGGTGGCGACAGGCGCTCGATGATCTCGAGCGCGGCGATTATTTTTTTCGGGTCGGCGAAGATCTGGTTGTTGAGCAGGTCCGGGTCGCTGATCAGATAGACCGGCGCCTTCGGCTGCGCCCTCCCCCCGGTCACCGTCACGCGCGAAATCAGTACCTCGCCATTGGGGCCCAGCAGCAGAGGCGTCAGGTTCGGCCCCTTGATCGACTGCAGGTCGCTGATACGGCCGACATTGAGCGGCGCCGGCAGCATGTCGCCATGAACCGTGAGGGCACCGTTCGCCGGCGTATGCGTGATGCCGTACGGCACGGTATCATAGGTGGTCACGGTGTCGCCGTCATCGTACACGCCCTTGCCCTCGGGCGCCTGGACTTCGATCCAGGCGTCTTGTGAGGCCGAGGCCGAGCTGTCGGATGCTGCCTGCCCAGCGGTCAAGCTGGCGGCGGTTTGGCTGGTCTCTTCGTCGTCCGTGTCCCGGTCGGCATTGGGTGACGTCGATTCGGTCACCGGCGACAGGAAGGCCAGCACGCGGCGCAGGGGTTCGTCCGCGATCAGCTTGGCGTCGGCCGCCCAGCGCGGATTGGTGCGCGCCATGCTGGCATTATACCATTTCGGCGCGATAACGATGACCGTCTTGCCGATCGGGTGGTAGAGCACATGGTCCGACCGTGTCTTGTCCGGAGCTTCGTAATAGTAGTCGTAGGCCGGATCATCATAATCGACCGAAGCGCTGCTCGAAGCATCGGAGGAAGATGATGCCTCTTCAGACGCAGACGCGCTGGCACTGGCACTGGCCTTGGCCTCCGCGTCGCGCATCTGACGTCGCGCGCGTCTTTGCTGGGCGGCGGAATTGAAGGTCCCCCCGTCGTCATTGAGCGTGATGATCTCGATATCACCGCGCGTGACTTCGCCGCCTTTCCAGGTCTTGGGGTCCTCGAAGCGGTTGCTGGCCGTCGTAAAGCCGCGCGCCACAAGCAGCCTTTGCAGGCCCTGATAGCCTTGTGCGGCAGTCGAGGTCGGCAATGAGGCAGGACCGCTCTTGGGGTCGGCGCCGACGGTGAACAGGATGACGATCGCCATGGCGAACATCAGCAGGCACAGAAGCGCGGCCACGGCCGGCAGCCAGGTCGACGGCTTGCCGATCGGGATCTTGAATTCAAACCTGCCGCGTTTGTAACTGAGGTTGGCCATCAGGACGCGGCCCCTCTGGAAGCATCGGCAGCGACAAACGCGACGTAGGCGGCGCGGCAGGCTTCAAAACCGGCCTTGCCGGCGGCAATACCGGCGAAATAGCTCTTTTCGACCCACTCGACGATCTGGCGGAAAGCCGGACGGGCGGCTTCAGGCAGCAGCGGGTGGTTAAGGATATCGCGCGCCGAATAGTGGGTGCGCACCATGTCCGGGCGATAGGCATTGATATCGGCGACACTGCGCACCAGCAGGAGATGGACCGCTTCGTCATAACGCCCTTCGGCTGCCAGGGCATCGATATCGCCGAGCAGCGCCACGACGGCATCCCGCGTTGGCCGCCACGGGGTGTCCGCTTTCAGATTATCGCGGGCGAAGAACCGTTCAAATCGCGTCGTCAGGAAAAGGCGTACGACCGGCGACAGCAACAGGCATATAACCGCAAAACCAAGCGCGTAAAGCAGATAGGGAAAGATCGGTGCCAGCGGAGCGAACAGGTCGGCCACGCCCTCGAAAAAGTGGCCGATCGCCTCAAAAACCTTACGCCAGAACTCGGCAGCGTGCGGGTCGGGTTTGGGCGTATTGGAAAAGCTGGTCTGCAGGTCCTTGTGGATATTGACGGTGTGTATCAGGTCTTTTGCCTGTTGCAGGGTCACGGTCGTACGCACTGGCGCCTGCGCTGCCTGCGTATGTGTTGCTATACGACTCGCTGACTCTGTCGCCTGCGACAAGACCACGAACACTGAACCCCCAGGGGCGCGCATCTCAGATGCACGAAAGTAAAAAAGCCGCACACCGGTCCCCCGCCGTGTGTCTTTTCCGACCTTAGGGGGGCCGGATTGCAATGGTCAAGCAAAACCGGGAGTATCGGGTGTGTGATCTTCGCTTTTTTCGCTATTCCCGCACACCGGTCATCGTTTTTCAGTAAGCGCGTGCCCGGCCCTTCCTCAGGCCAGGGCACGCGCGCCTGTCCTTGCCGCACACCTTTTCTGATTAAAGAGTCTGTTAGAAGACTCCTTAAGTAAGTTAAGGCGTATTAACGTCCATTTTTCTTTATATAATTCAAATTCTTACCAAGAACGAACGTGTGTGATCCCCCGACATTCAGTGTGTGTTCCCCCGCACCCAAAGCGTGTGATCCCCCGATGACAAGGTGTGCGTTCCCCCGGCCCGTCTGGCGCCCCCGCACGCGTTTTTCACAGACATATCCACAGGCCCTCCGCGCTTCGGCAATGATCTTGTGGTGTGTGATCCCCCGACGGTTACCTGTGGGAGGCTATTTGTGCGAAGACCTTGGGTTTCGTTGCCGCCCTGTTCCGCCGCCCTTGGGTGTGTGATCCCCCGAAGGGTACGCATAAGGGGCCATTTATGCGAATCGGGTGTGTGATCCCCCGATGATTCGGGCCGGTCTCTACGCCTTAAGACTTTGTGGATAAAGCGGTTTCGCAGCGAATCGGGTGTGTGATCCCCCGTCCCTGGCGGGACCTTATACGTTGGCGCGCGCCCGGGCTTTCGGCGCCGTCTTTGCCTTACCTTTCAAGGGGTTAACGGGGCTCAGGCCATCGCGGGTGTTCAGCGCGCTGAGCTCGGCCGTCACCACGCCTTCAAGCGCGGCCAGGCGATTGATGACGAACAGCGCCGGCGAACCGTCCTGGGTGGTGGTCAGTTTCAGGTCGTATTCGGGCAGTTGATTGCGCTCTACCACCTTGCGCAACATGCGATTGAACTCTTTCGACGGGCTGTCGGAGCCCGTCTTGGTGTGCAATACCTCGACGCGGCATAGCCAGCCTTCGGGTTGCACACCGGCGTGTTTGCGGGCGATGCGATAGATCGAGCGTTCCAGGCCTCCGGTCAGCAGGAAGTAGTCGGCGTGCATGGTCAGCAGCGAGCGGTCACCGACAATGCCTTCGTAGACCCAGTTGGACAGGGTGAGGGTCATGCCGCGCGGTTGCCCGGTCGCCTGGTCGATTTCGAGCGTCCAGCCGTCGAGCCAGCCGAACTGGGCTTCGGTCCGGCGGGTAGGTGCGCGCAGCGAGGTGCGGATCGATGTCGTTTCCAGGCGTTGCAGGGCGGCCTGCAGCTCGGCGTAGGCCTTGCCCCCGGTGTCACGTTTGATGGCGCGCAGCAGGTCGTAGGTCGTGGTCCGCAGCGTGCGCGGCAGGTCGTTCGTGCCGTTGGCCTTCATGCGGTTGAGCGCCGAGGCAGCCCAGATGAGGATGTCACAGTCCCAGATGGTGGCCATGCCATAGGCCGGCATGGCTTCGACCTTGACCCAGACGTCACCGTCAGGACTTTTATACTCGATGGGTTTGAGACGTTTGCGCTTTTGCAGACTGAAGAACGGCCGCTCCATGGTCTCGCGCTGATCCTTCAGCGACACATCGTGCAGCAGGGGGATGAACAGGTCGAGTTCAGCGTTGGGATCGCGGCGGCGGGTCATGCTTCCAGACTGCGATGGGCTTTGTTCGTCGCGGTCTGGCAAGGGCAAGTGCCCGTCCGAGCTTTTGCGAGGAGCCTAGCGGCGTTTGAGCGGTATAAAACACTAATGTTCCATGATTCCTTCGGTGTGCGGAGTCATAAATTGGACGTGTGGACGCGCGCGACGTGTGGGCAGAAAGACGCAGGAGGCACGGCCTCCTGCGACTTCCCTCCCCTACCGCTCACCCATCGGATGCTTGCCATACTTATGCAGCACCGCATCAAGCCCCTCACCGATCAGCGCCTGCACAGTCGTGTCGCGCTCGACGGCCAGCAGCTTCACCGCCTTGGCCATTTGCGGGCTGAAATACCCGGCCACCATCGTCTTGCCGTCACGCGCCTTTGGAGTCGCTTCAGCAACCGGCTGCGTTACCGGTGCCACGGCGACGGGCCTGGGACGGACACGCGGCGCCTGGACGGCGGTCGCCGAAGCAATCTCTTTTTCGATCGTGGCACTCGGCGGGACCTGGGGACCGGCGACAGCGGCGAGCCTTTGAGCCAGGCTTGGACGGGCATTGGATTTACTCATGCAGCACCTTTAAGCGGTTCGGATTCAACATTCTTGGCGGCCGTTTTCGCGGCCTTCTTCGGCTTGGTCGGCATGTCGAGACGTCCACACACCCACGCGTAGAGCTTCTCGACCTCGTCAGCGGCCTTGCCGTTGGGCTCGTATTCCGACGCCGTCTGGCCGTTGATGACCGCATGACGCAGCGCCGCGCGGTCGACCAGACACACCGGCGCGATGTTCAGGCTGAGCGAATGGATGACAGTCGCCACCTCCTCGATCAGGCTGTTGGCGCGCGCCGGCACGGCATTGAGCAGCACAGCGGCGGGCTTTTGGGCCACGCGAACCAGCTCGGCCGTGGTCTTGATGGCATGCAAATCGAAGGCCGATGCACGCGTGGGAATGAGAACCAGGTCTGCCATCTTGGCCGCCGCAACCGCAGCGGAGTCGGCAGCAGGTGGTGAATCAAGGATCACCAGGTCGACCCCCATCTTCTCGGCTTCCTTGATCGTCGGCCCCAGACGGGCATGAGGCGCAGCGACGACGACGGGGTTATCTTGTGCCCCCTCCCCTCCTCGTTCACTGGCTCCGGCATTGCGCCAGTCCGACCATTGCGCCGCCGTCGCCTGCGGATCGAGGTCGATAATGGCGACGCTATAGCCCGCCTTGGCCGCCTCAACGGCGATGTGAACGGCGATCGTGGTCTTGCCGACGCCGCCCTTCTGCGAAACAATTGCCAAAGTTTTCATATGCTTACCGTCTTCTGAAGGCCAAACCTGAGGAACCACCTGAGGAGCTGTAGGGGTGTGGACCCGTCGCAGGGTAAACAGTCATGCCTAACGAATTGCTAAAATGCGGGCGCGAGGAGACATAAGGATGTGGATAGGTTGGGCCGCCGCCGTGTCCATAGGCCGGATGGTGGGCGCGTTGAACGGTCGGAATGTCCACCAGCGGGGCTGAGCCCCTGCCCTCATCCGCACACGACTGGCTGACAGCGTGTGGACGGGTCAGCGTGTTATCGCGTGGAAAGGTGTGCGGGAAGTCGTGTGCATCAGCAGGCATGTGCAGGCGTCCTTGAGCCGGCCCGTCCAGCCGCGGGCTCGTATCGGCTGGCCACACGCGGGCGCGTCGGGCGGTCCGCGCGCTGGCCTATCAACAGGTCATCATGCCCGTTCTTCAGGCAGCCCACTCTTCAGGCGGTCCACGTGTCTTCGCGGCGGGCGGGTGCCCGGGTCGCCCTATGGACGTGCTGACCCGTTCGCTGCCGGACGTGTGGACGAACATCCTCACGATGTCGGCCGATTTGGTAAACGAAGGGTTAAGGGCTTCGATGCCCGGATAACGCGACTATGCTAACAATGGCGTGATACCGCAGCACGGGCGGCGACTCGGGGTAGGGGAGGGGGCACGAAGATAAGGTTCGGCCAACGCAGGCGTTTAAAAGAAGCTGTTCTCCGAGGCATTGCCTGGGCAAGAGCGCCCGCCCGCCGCGCCCGTTGGCGCGAGCCAAGCCGGCTTAAGCCTGCGCCCGGCGTCTGAGGGACGGCAAAAATGGGAGCGCTACCCTTCACCCTTGCCAGCGCTGTCATTAAGTGTTTCAATCGTGAAAAATATCAGTGCGCCGGCGGGCAGCGCGACGGGGAAGAGACATTATGCGGCACTCAAACGGCGTCAGTCTGACCTATGGTCTGCTGGAGACCCTGGGGCAATCCATCGTCGCCGGTGATTTCGACGAGCGCCACTTTCCGACGGAAGCTGAATTGGCGGTCAAATACGCCGCCAGCCGCACCGTGGCGCGCGAAGCCGTCAAGATGCTGTCGGCCAAGGGGCTTCTGAGCTCGCGGCCCCGCCAGGGCACCAAGGTCGAGGCCGTGGTCAACTGGAATCTGCTCGACCCGGACGTGACGCGCTGGATGCAGGAGAGGCCGTTCACCGCTCGTGTCTATCGCGACTATACCGAGGTCCGCCTGGCCATCGAGCCGGTCGCCGCGTCGCTTGCGGCCCAGCGGGCGTCAAAAGCCGATATCAAGATCATCCGCATCGCCTTGCATACCATGTCAGACGAGGCGCAGCACCACGACCTGGCCCTTTTGGCCGATATCGACTTCCACGTCGCCATCCTCAAGGCCTCGGGCAATCCGTTCCTGATCCAGCTGAAAGAGCTGATCCATACGGCCCTGACCATTTCGATCGGCCTGACCAACCGCATTGCCGGCCATACCGCCAACATCGCCGACCACGAAGCGGTCCTGAATGCAATAGAACGCGGCGATGGTCTGGAGGCGGAAAGGGCCATGCGCCAGATCCTCAGCGAATCCCTGGCCCTGATCGAAGCCTTACCGGAATAGGTTGGGCGAAAACAGGGTAGGGCAGGGGCCGCCCGTCCACAGCAAAGGCGTGTGGACGTGCGGAGCTTCGCAATGACCTTGCATATAAGGGTTTAAGCCCGTGACAGATTGGGGATGCCGGCTTTCCAGCTGGATATCAGGGCGTGAAGCTTACGTCGCGCGCATGCGCCGGCATCTGACGTCAGGCGCCGTTTTGCGTCAGAAAGACGGTCAAATGGCGCCGTAAGAGGCGCCAGGAGGGCCATGCGCGGGCAAGACGCAAATTTGTGCAGGCGAGGTGCAAACAGGGCCGACGGCCTCCAGCGGCTTCCTGAGGGCTGAGTCTGAGGGCCGGGCCTGAGGGCTGGGAGTGCATACCAAAAGTGGGAAACGGTTTTGGCATCAGCGAACTTCGTTGCGGATCAACCCGCCGCGGACAAGGGGGCCTGGGTGACATATTCGGCCGGCCGGCCGAGGAGATAGCCTTGCGCCTCGTCGCAGCCTTCCTCGCGCAACAGGGCCAACTGGGCCTCGGTTTCCACGCCTTCGGCCAGGACGGGGATGTTCAGGGAACGTCCCAGGGCGAGGATGGCGCGGACAATGGCGCGCGCCTGCTGGGTCTTGTCGGCCTCCATCAGGAACGAGCGGTCGATCTTGATCTTGTCGAACGGGAACGAATTGAGCGTATCGAGCGACGCATAGCCGGTACCGAAGTCGTCGATGGCGATCGTGACACCCAGGGCCTTGATCTGCCTGAGGACGTGCAGGGCGCGCAGCTTGTCGTCGATAATCATCGATTCGGTGATTTCGAGCTCAAGCCGGTGCGGTGACAGGCCGGTCTCGGCGAGCACGCCGCGCACGATATCGATGAGATTGATGTCGTTCAGCTGCACCGGCGACAGGTTGACGGCGATCTTCAGGTCGTTGTCCCAGGA
>FSVF01000204.1_pt1 | contig 12572 bp, 4 predicted proteins | sample 1637601 | NCBI WGS metagenome assembly FSVF01 (sample SAMEA3914814, study PRJEB12502) | metagenome | biome: forest; material: soil | place: USA | collected 2011-09-16 | depth 0.1 m
ACACCCAAGGTTGCCTCCATGAAAGCAACCTTGAATCACAATTCGATCCTAAAGGGAATCCTTAGAGTCCACAGAACCTAGTCGAGCTTAACCACGACGACGGACTTGGCGGGGATGGTCAGGGTCAGTTTGCCGTCCTTGATCTTGCCGCCTTTGTAGGACACGGGCGCAATGGCTTCGGGCTTGCCGGGCTCATTATGCGTGTCCATTTGCGACGAGGTCAGCACGTCTCCCGACACACCCCTGGTTTTGAGAGCGCCGAGATCGACGGTGAGGGCGACGTCGTCCTCGGGGTCCATATTGGCGAGGCCGATATAGATGTGCCCGTCCCTGGCCAGGGCTGCCGATGCGCTCAGGGCCGGGATGGTCTTGCCGTTCCTGGCAAAGTCCGGCGTCGTCAGGTCGAGCGGGATCGACGTTGCGTCCTGGAAGGGCACATACATTTTGAACGTGTAGTAGGTCGGCGTCAGTGCCATTCGGGCGCCGTCGGTCAGGATCATCGACTGCAGGACGTTGATCGTCTGGGCGACGCTGGTCATCTTCACGCGGTCGGCGTGATGATGGAAGATGTTGAGATTGACGGCCGCCAGGACACCGTCGCGCAGGGTGTTCTGCTGGTAGAGGAAGCCGGGATTGGTGCCCTTTTCGACGTCGTACCAGGAGCCCCATTCATCGACATAGAGGCCGACGCGCTTTTGCGGATCGTACTTGTCCATGATCGCCGAGTGGCCCGTGATGAATTCATCCATCTTCAGGGTATTGGCAAAGGTGTCGACCCACTCGGTCTCGGCGAAGCCGGTGGCGGCGCCCTTCTGTTGCCAGTTGCCGGTCGGCAGGGTGTAGTAATGCAGCGAGATGCCGTCCATCTTGGAACCCGCGGTCTTCATCAGGACTTCGGTCCAGTTATAGTCGCCGCTGTTCGAACCCGAGGCGATGTGCAGACCCTGGTTGGTCGGGCTCCTGTGGGCGAATTCGGAGAAGCGGCGGAATTCGTCGGCATAGTATTCCGGCCGCATGGCGCCGCCGCAGCCCCAGCTTTCGTTACCGATGCCCCACAGGGCGACCTTTCACGGCGCGTCGCGGCCGTTCTTGCGGCGCTCGTTCGCCAGGGTGTCCTGACCCGGCGAGGTCATATATTCCATCCACTCGCGCATATCCTTCGGCGTCGAGGAGCCGACATTGACCGAGATATAGGCTTCCGAGTCGATCTGCCCGATGAAGTCCATGAATTCGTGCGTGCCGAACGCGTTGGTTTCGGGCGCGTCACCCCACCAGTTGTTCTTGCGCACCGGGCGCTGGTCGCGCGGACCGATGCCGTCGCGCCAGACGTATTCGTCGGCGAAGCAGCCGCCGGGCCAGCGCACGACAGGGACATGAATGGCCTTCAAAGCGGCCACGACGTCGGAGCGGATGCCGCGGACGTTGGGAATTGGCGAGTCGGGGCCAACCCAGATGCCGCCGTAAACGCCGCCGCCCAGATGTTCCGAGAACTGGCCGTAGATATTGCGGTTGATGACGGGGCCGGGCTGATCGGCCTTCAGGGTCGCCGTAGCCTTAAGCGTTTCGGACAGGACAGGCGTGCCTCCCAGGGCCAGTGCCAGGGTGGCCGCGGCCACAAACAGACTCTTCAACATGCGCTTCCTCTTTCGGGGCAAGGGGAGATAAAATCGGGATATCAACCGGAGACGACGGAATTTCGGGGCCGTCTAACCCTGTCCGGCCTTGGTTTTGCTGCGCGTCTTGAACCTTGCGCCTTTTGCTATCCGACGTTTGATATATTGTCGGACAAATAATGTCCAGATACGCTGATCGACAAATGTGGTCTGCAGATACACGCCCAATTCCTCACATCTGAATTTGCAGCGGTTTAAATTCCGTGTATTTGTATTATAAATTCAGAACAGGCTGATCCGAACAGCCCGATAACAGGTGAGGCATATGCGCAATTCCTATCTGGCTGTGGCCGCTTTTTCACTGGCCTTACCGATGACGGCTCAGTCTCAGCAGGCGGTGGCTGAAACGGTGTCGGTCGATGCCCGGCAGGTGCAGCCGGCACCGGTGTACGGACAGCTCAAGCTGGGGGAGGGGCGCTCCAGCGACGGCCACGTCATCGCCGTCAACAACCAGTACCTGACGCGCGACGGCAAGCCGTGGGTGCCGGTCATGGGCGAGTTTCACTACACGCGCTTCCCGCATCAGTATTGGGAAGAGCAGTTGCTGAAGATGAAGGCGGCGGGCGTCGAGGTCGTCTCGACCTACGTCATCTGGCAGCACCACGAGGAAAAACAGGGGCAGTTCGATTTCAGCGGCGACCGCGACCTGCGCGCCTTTGTCGAGCTGTGCAAAAAACACGGCCTCTACGTCTATCTGCGTCCGGGCCCGTGGGCGCACGCCGAGGTGCGCTTCGGCGGCCTGCCCGACTGGGTGGTCGAGACGACCTTTACGCGCAGCAACGACCCGCAATACCTGGCTGATGTCAGCACCTATTATCAAAAGGTGGCAGAACAGACCAAGGGCTTGTTGTGGAAGGATGGCGGCCCGATCATCGGCTTGCAGATCGAAAACGAATATAACCGCGTCGGACCGTTGCAGGGGCGCGAGCATATCGCCGCGCTGAAAGCGATCGCGCTCAAGGCTGGGTTTGACGTGCCGCTCTATTCTGTGACGGGCTGGGACAATGCCATCTATCCGCAGGGCGAGGCCATTCCGGTGTTCGGCTCCTATGTCGATGAGCCGTGGGGCACGAACACGGCCGTCATGCCACCCAAGACCAGCTATGCCTTTCAATACGGCAATCGCCCGGAATATGGCCTGGGCGCCGTCGGCGGCATGGCGGCCGAGGGCGACGCCAATCGCGATTTGCAGACGACGCCGTTCTTCGGCGCCGAATATGGCGCCGGCGTGCCGACCATGTATCGCCGCCGTCCGATCATCCGGCCGGACGACATCGCCGCCATGGTGACGGCCAAGATCGGATCGGGCGTCAACTTGCTCGGCTACTACATGTTCCAGGGCGGGCAAAACCCTCAAGGCTCGCCGTCGCGCGAGGAGAGCACGGCGATCGGCGGCTATAACGATCTGCCCAAGCTCGGCTACGATTTCGGTGCGCCGTTAGGCGAATATGGCGAGGCGCATCCGGTGCTCAAGGCGCTGCGTCCGGCGCATGCGTTCCTGAACGCCTTTGGTGACAGACTGGCGCCGATGCCGGTGCGCTCGCCGGCCGTCGTGGCCGACGCCCTCGATTTGAAGACGCTGCGCTGGTCGGTGCGTTCGGATGGCCGCAGCGCCTTCGTCTTCGTCAATAATTACGTCCGCCAGTATGATATGGCCGAACACAAGGACGTGCGTTTCCAGGTCGCGCTGACCGATCGCACCGTGACCTTGCCGCCAGTGGATGTGCGCAATGGCGACTATTTCATCTGGCCGGTCGGCTTTGATATGTCGGGCATCGCCCTGGCTTACGCGACGGCTCAGCCGTTCACGAAGATCAGCGATGCGGACGGCGATGTCTATGTGTTTGCGGCGTCATCTCACGTGCCGGCGCAACTGGCCTTTGCCATCGCGGACAGGGTGAAGGTCGGCGGGGCAGGGCAGGCGCGTGTTGAGGACAGCCACGCTGTCTACACGGTAAAGCCGGGGAGCCTTGTTCAAGTGCGTGGTGGCGGTCATGCGGTGCGGGTGCTGATTGTGTCGGCGGCGCAGGCGCAGGATATGTCCGTGGTTGAACTGGCCGGCGGCAAACGGCTGGTCCTGACGGCGGCGGAGGTGTCCGAAGGCGCCGATGGTGGCCTGGACCTGCGCCAGATCGACAATCCGGCCTTCCGCATCGGCGTCTTCCCGGCGCTGGCCGCCACGCCCGCCGGATTGAAGACCGCTGCGCGCGACGGCGTCTTCCAGACCTTCACGACGGCCTTGCCGGCCAAGATTCTGACGGCACAGGTAACGCCTTTGCGCGCCGCCCTGAAGGCCCCGCCACTAAGGATGACCGGCCCGGGCAACAGCGCCGTCGAGCCGGTGCCAGAAGCCTTCGGTGCATCGGCAACCTGGACCCTGGCTGTTCCGGCTGATGCCTTGTCCGGTGTCGATGACGTCTTCATGCGGGTCAGTTATGAGGGCGATGTCGCGCGTCTGTTCTCGGGGGCCGAGATGATCGATGACCAGTTTTATAACGGTCCGGCATGGGACATAGGCCTGAAGCGTTACGCCGGGCGGATGAACAAGCCCTTCACGCTCAGCATCATGCCCCTGCGCGAGGATGCCCTCATCCTGCTCGATGCAACGGCTCGCCCCAAGGCCTATGACAACGGGCAGGTGGCTCGTGTCGCAAGGGTTTCGCTGTTGCCCGAATACCTGCTGAAAGTCAGGCCGTGAGCCAACTGTCGCTGTCGCGGTTGGATGGTCTGCGATGCCGGACCAAACCGTGGGCATCTGGTCAGGGCCGCACCGGCGTCACGGTTTGCGTTTTTTGCACCCTGTTACCGCAATCTGCGTTATAGTTCCGCAGGGGAAAACTGTGACGGGCCGAAGGCATGCCGCGAATTCTGCTGATCGATGATCACCCTCTGTTTTGTGGCGGGTTTGCCGCGAGTTGCAGAGTGCACCGCCCGCAGTTCCACGTCGATTTTGCCGGGTCGGCCGCCGAGGCGCACGATCAGATGGCGGGGAAGCCCGGCTTTGACTGTATCCTGATCGATATCATGCTGCCGGATGCCGATGGCTTCGAGGCCATGCAGGGCTTGGCGCGGGTCGATGCCCTGGTGCCGCGCGTCATCATTTCCGGCCGCGACGATCGCGCCACGCGGCTGCGGGCGCAGCAGGCCGGCGCGTCGGGCTTCATTCCCAAGTCCGCCCGCCCCGAGGCCATCATGGAGGCGCTTGACCGCGTGCTGGCCGGCGATATCTATTTCGACGCGTCTGATTTCGAGGAAGGCTCGGGCGAGGACGGAATCCTGCGCCAGCGCCAGCTCGAGGTTCTGCAATTGCTGGCACAGGGTTATGCCAACAAGGACATCGAAAACCGGCTCGGTCTCGCCGGACGGACCGTGCGCGCCCACTTAACCACCATATTCAAGGTCCTGGGCGTCAAGGGCCGCGCCAGGGCCGTGCTCGAAGCCCGCAAGCAGGGACTGATCCCGTAAATGGCCGTGCTGGGGGAGACCAGGCCGGATAAGTCTATCGATCAGGTTGAAGCCGAATCGATCATCACGCTTTATCGTCACGTGCCCGGCGCTTTCCTGGCGGTGCCGATCGTCGCCATCAGCCTGATCGCCATGGCCTGGGGCTATGCCGACCATACGCATATGCTGTGGTGGACCCTGGCGACGATCGTTACGCAGATGGCGCGGCTGGCCGTCTATCTCGCCTACCGCCGGCGTAAACCGCAGGGCGCGGAACTGAGACGCTGGGCGCTCTACTATACGATCTACATGTTCGTCACCGGGCTGTTGTGGGGCGCCACGGCCTTCATTTTCCTGGTGCCGGACGTGCCGATCACGATCGCCCTGACCTTCTGCGGCATGTACAGCCTTGGTGCCGGCAGTATTGCGGTTAATGCCTATCATCTGCCCAGCTATTACGCCTTCGTCATCGCCATGTTCTTTACAGCGCTGGTCCTGACCTTGCGTATGAACGATTTCGGCTTTGTCATTCTGGGCCTGGGCTCGGTCGGTTTTGCCGTCATGACCATCTTGTTCGCCCGCATCCAAAGCCGCGTCATGCGCGAAAGCATCGCCATCCGCTTTGAGAACGTGAAGATCCTCGCCGAGATGAAGGAGGCGCGCGAGAAGGCCGAGGCGGCACAAAAACAGGCCGAGATGGCCAATCTGTCGAAGTCGCAGTTTCTCGCCGCCGCCAGCCACGACCTGCGCCAGCCCCTGCATGCTTTGAGCCTGTTTTCCGGTGCGCTCGACACCTTCTCGCTCGGCCAGGAGGAGAGGGTCGTCGTCCGCCATATCCAGGACAATATCGCCGCCATGGAGGGGCTGTTCAACGGCCTGCTCGACCTGTCACGGCTCGAAGCCGGCGCCATCAAGAAGGTGGTGCGGCCGTTCGCCCTGCAACCCGTATTCGACAGGCTGGAACACTATTTCCGGCCAACGGCCAGTGAGAAGGGCCTGACGCTGACCCTGTCGCCGACCAGGGCGTGGGGCGAGGGCGATGAAATCCTGACCGAACAGATCCTGATGAACCTGATCGCCAACGCCTTGCGCTATACGAGCGAAGGCGGCGTCGTGGTGGGCGCGCGCAGCCGCAGGAAGACGCGGACGCTGACGCTCCAGGTCATCGACAGCGGGCAGGGCATCGCGCCGGCCGACCGCAAGCGCATCTTCGACGAGTTCGTGCAGATCGGCAACGCTGAGCGGGATCGGCGCAAGGGGATGGGACTGGGCCTGGCGATCGCGGCGCGTACGGCAGCGCTGCTGGACACGCGCATCGCGCTCGACTCGATCCCGGGCAAGGGCTCGTGCTTTGCTTTCGACCTGCCTTCGGCGCCGGCCGTCGCGCCGAAAGCGGCGCCTGCCGCTGTCCTCACCGGCACCAATCCGCTCAGCCATTTGCGTTTGCTGATTGTCGATGATGACCAGGCCGTGCGCGAGGCGCTCGACCTCTTGCTGCGCGCCTGGAAAGCGGATTTTACGCTTGTCGACAGCATCGCGGCCGCGCAAGCGGCGATCGCCGATGCGCCTGCGCCCTTCGATGTTGTTCTCACCGACTACCGCTTGCGCGAAGGCTCGGTCGGGCTGGATTTTCTGCTTGGCCTCGATACGCCCTTGACTGGCCGTGCCCTGATTACCGGCGATGTCGATCCAGATCTGATGCGCAAGGTCGAAGAGGCGCAAATCTTCATGATCCACAAGCCCGTCGATCCCGCCCGCCTGCGCGCCATGCTCAACCACCTGGCCAGTCCAGCTGGCCGCCGATAGCCTCTTTAGGCTAGCCTTTGAAGGCAATTGAAGCGCTTGACCATCCGGTGCAGTTTAACCATTAGTAAATGATGTTCAGCGCGTTCGGCTGGTGAAGGGCGGAAAACCCGGCGACGCAACGCATTCGGGCGGCCTGCCAAGGTTCGGGTGGGACTATTTATGACACGCTCCATGATGCAGCAGGCGCAAGGTCTGGCGCTTTTCCGTGCCCGCTTCCAGGCCGGACATGACTATGACAGCAAGATCACACCTGAGGTTCGCGCCGATTACCTGACGGCCGCACTCGAAGTGGCGCAACTGAAGGCCGCTGCCACGCACCGCCGCCGCCAGATCCAGCGCCGGGCGGGACCGGCGGCGACGTGCGCGGCGCTGACCCTGATCGAATCCGATCTCAAGCTCCTGTGCGATCATCTGATCGAGCGCGCAAATGCGCCGCTGGCACCGGCCAAGATCCTGCGGTTTATCCGGCGCAAGCCGGCCGCGAGCGTCCATACCGCGAGTCTCGACTCTTTGCGCGTTATGATCAGCGGCGTGAAAATCGCCCTGGCGGCGGGGGTCGTCGCCGCGGCGGCGGTGGCCTTGCCGGCGGCGGCGGGGACGACCTGCGACACCGTGCCGGACACGATCAATTGCACGGCCACCCTGGCGCCGGCGACGACGGTCGTCGGACTGTCGAAGATCATCCTGCTCGACCGGGGTTATAACGGCGACGACGGCGGGCTGTTTGTCAATGCCACCAGCGGCAGTCCCGGTCCGACGGCGCCGAACCTCAGCGTCACCTTCAACGGCACGATCAACAGCGACGCGGCCTCAGCCATCCGGGTCATCGGCCGCGGCGGCAATGGCGGCTCGGGCGGCTCGGGCTATGCCGGGGCGACGTCCGGCAATGGCGCGACCGGCGGTAATGGCGGCAATATCCTGCTCACCAACCACGGCAGCCTCATCACCACCAGTAGCAACGCCGAAGGGATATTCGCGGCCAGCGTCGGCGGTAACGGCGGCGGTGGCGGCGACAACGCCGTTTCGATCGGCCACGACGGCGGCGGCGGTGGCCTGGCGGGCAAGTCGGGCTATATCATCCTCGGCAATACCGGCAGCATCACCACCTACGGATTGACCAACTCGGCAGGGATCGTCGCGCAAAGCCGCGGCGGTCTTGGCGGTTCGGGCGGCAGCACCAGCTGGACCGCCGACAGCAACGGCGGCAGCGGCGGCATCGGTGCCAATGCCAATCTCGTTTCGATCAGCAATACCGGCACTATCGAGACCTGGGGCACGTTTTCCAGCGCCATTATCGCCCAGAGTATCGGCGGGTTCGGCGGCGACGCCGGCGGGACCAGTTTTGGTATCGCCACCTACGGCGGCGACGGCGTGACTGCCGGCGACGGTGGGCAGGCCTATGTTGCCAACTATAACAACCTGACAACGCACCGCGACGAGTCCTTTGGCATACTGGTGCAATCCATCGGCGGCGGCGGCGGCCAGGGCGGCAGTTCGTCGGGCCTGAGCGCGGTCGGCGGCAATGGCGGATCGGGCGGGTCGAGCAAATCGGCCAGCACGGACAATTACGGATCTATCTTTACACAGGGCAATAATGCCAGCGCCATCAAGGTCCAGTCGATCGGCGGCGGTGGTGGCGATGGCGGCGACTCCATCGGCATTGCCACGATTGGTGGGCAAGGTGGATCGGGCGGCAACGGCAATACGGTGTCGGTGCGCAACGCCGGTAGCCTGGCGACGACGGGCAACGATTCCTCGGGGATTTATGCCCAGTCGATCGGCGGCGGCGGCGGTTCCGGCGGCTCGGCTGTCAGTTCGTCGCTGTGGGTCGGTTTCGCCGTGGGCGGTTCGGGTGCGCCAGGCGGTGACAGCAAGGCTGTCTACATCAACGACACGACGACGGAGGATAGCGACGGCACATTCATCTCGACGACAGGTGACCGTTCCTTCGGTGTCTTCGCCCAGTCGATCGGCGGCGGCGGCGGATCGGGCGGCTATGCTGTCAGCACTGCGGTCGGCGAAAGCATCGCCGCCAGTGTCGCCATCGGCGGCGGTGGCGGCAAGGGCGGAAATTCGGGTGCCGTGAACGTCAAATACAAAGGCCAGGTCACGACGGAAGGTGATGGCTCGGCGGCGATCATGGCGCAGAGCATCGGCGGCGGTGGCGGCAACGGCGGTTTCGCCGTGTCGGTTGCGGGAAGCGCCGGCCTTGCCCTGGCGGCGGCCGTCGGCGGCAAGGGCGATACCGGTGGGAACAGCGATCAGGCTTCGCTGACCAGCTGGAGCGCGGTTGCCACCCAGGGCGACAATGCCCATGGCCTGGTGTCGCAAAGTATCGGCGGCGGTGGCGGCAACGGCGGCTTCAGTATCGCGGGTGGCGTGTCGCTGGGATCGGCTGCCAGCCTGACTCTTGGCGGCGGTGGCGGCGGTGGCGGCAATGCCGCGCATGCCGAACTGTTCAGCTACGGCACCATCGTCCGCACGCACGGCGACCTGTCCGATGCGATCATCGTGCAGTCGGTCGGCGGCGGCGGTGGCACAGGCGGCGGCGCCTTGTCGGCCAGTGCGGCGCTGGGCGTTTCGATCGCAGCGGCAGCGGGCGGGGCGGGTGCCAAGGGCGGTAATGCCGGCACGGTCGATGTCACCAATGATTCCTACCTGCTGACCGAAGGCAACAGCTCGAACGGCCTGGTGGCACAATCGATCGGCGGTGGCGGCGGATCGGGCGGCTTTTCGGGCTCGCTGGCGGCGGGCCTTGCGGCAGGGCTGAGTGTCAGTCTGGGGTCCGGCGGCGGTAAGGGCGGCGATGCTGAGGCTGTCCACGCCACCAACACCGGCACGGTTCAGACCTATGGCAAGTTGTCCAGCGCCCTTGTCGTCGAGTCGATCGGCGGCGGCGGTGGCAATGGCGGGATCGCGGTCGCCCTGGCGGGTGGCGGGCTGTTTTCCGGTTCGATGTCGCTGGGCGGCGACGGTGATTCCGGCGGGGCCGGCAAGTCGGTCACCCTGACCAATTCCGGCTTGCTGACGACAGGAGGCGAGCAGTCCTATGGCATATATGCCGAAAGCCTCGGCGGTGGCGGCGGCAATGGCGGTCTGTCCCTGTCGGGCGCCGCGACCTTCGAGGGGCCTGCGATGGCTGTGGCGCTCGGCGGCAAGGGCGCGGCCGGTCAGGATGCCGATACGGTAACCGTCACGAATACGGGCGACATCTATACGGCCGGTGCGGCCTCGACGGCGCTTTTTGCCCAGAGCCTTGGCGGCGGTGGCGGTAATGGCGGTATTACCGGTTCGCTGGCCTTAAGTCTCGATGGCGGCGGCGCGGCGGTCAGCCTCGGGCGATCCGGCGGCAAAGGCGGCGAGGCCAAGAAGGTCTTCGTCGATACCACCGGTCACATCGTCACCTATGGCGACACGGCCGAGGGTATTCTGGCCCAATCGGTCGGCGGCGGCGGCGGCAATGGCGGCGGGGCGTTCTCGGCCTCGGCGGGAACCATATTCGCAGGCTCCCTGGCGCTTGGTGGTGACGGGGCCAAGGGTGGCAGCGGCGGCGACGTCGAACTGCATTCACACAGCACGGTCGATACGGCCGGTGATTTCGCGCACGCGGTTCACGCGCAGTCGGTCGGCGGCGGTGGCGGCACGGGTGGTTTTGCCATTGCCGGCGCCTTTACGTCATCGGGTGCCAGCGTTGCGCTTGGCGGTGGCGGTCTTGGCGCCACGGGCGGTAACGGCGCCTTCGTTCAGCTTGACCAGCAGGGTGACATTACGACGGGCGGCTTTGGCGCCTACGGTATCTTCGCCCAGAGCGTCGGCGGTGGTGGCGGTACGGGCGGTTTTGCCGCCACCCTGTCGGCGACATTGGGCAACGTCGCCCCGTCCCTCGCCCTGGGCGGCAACGGCGGCGAAGGCGGCAAGGCCGGGATCGTGTGGATGGACCAGGCCGGCAGCATCACCACGACCGGGGATCAGGCCAACGCCATCGTGGCGCAGTCCGTCGGCGGCGGCGGCGGCACCGGGGGCTTCGCTCTCAGTGGTTCGATCTCATCCGAGGCATCGGTCGCCGTCGCGCTTGGTGGCAAGGGCGGCAAGGGCGGCGGCGCCGACTTTGTTCGCGCCACCTCGACCGGCGATCTCACGACGTCGGGTGACAATGCCTATGGTCTGTTCGCCCAAAGCGTCGGCGGCGGTGGCGGCAACGGCGGTTTTGCCGGGGCCCTGGCGGGTAGCTCCGGTGCCGGGGCAATCAGCGTCACGCTTGGCGGCGACAGCGGTGATGGCGGTGAAGGCGGCACGGTCGATGCCACGACCCATGGCACCATCACGACCGGCGGTGAAGGCTCGCATGCCGTTTTCGTGCAGAGCGTCGGCGGCGGTGGCGGCAATGGCGGCGCCGCGGTCAGCTTCACCGGCACGGCGGGCAACAGCCAGCAGGTGTCGCTGGCCATGGGCGGCAACAGCGGCAAGGGTGGCAAGGGTGGCGACGTCACCGTGCATACCTACGGCTTTATCGGCACACTGGGCAGCGACGCCGACGGCATACTGGCGCAATCGCTGGGCGGTGGCGGCGGGACCGGCGGCCTGGCGTTTTCGGGCGCTTTGTCGGCTGACAAGTCGCGGGAAGCTTCGGTATCGCTGGGCGGCAAGGGCGGACACGGTGAGACCGGCGGCGTGGTGCTGGTCACCAATGCGGCCGATGTCGAAACCCATGGCGCGCGGTCGACCGGCATCTTCGTGCAAAGCCTGGGCGGCGGCGGTGGGGCCGGTGGCGCGACGGGCGCCCTGAGCCTGGCCGGTTCCAACAGCATTGCGGCTTCCCTGACGATCGGCGGTGACGGCGGGCACGGCGCTGCAGGTGGCCGCGTCGAGGTCACCAATGACGGTACGGTCTGGACGACCGGGGAAGCGGCCAGCGCCCTGATCGCCCAGAGCATCGGTGGTGGCGGTGGCCATGGTGGCATGGCGGGGATCGATCCGGCGCAGTTCAGCGACTATCTGGCCGGGTTGTCGGCGTCGCAGACCTTCGGCTCGAAATCGATGGCCATGGCCTTTTCGTTCGGCGGCAAGGGCGGGGCAGGCGACAATGGCGGTGACGTCAAGGTTACGAATAACGGCACGCTGCGCACGGACGGCGACGGCTCTGCCGTGCTGTTCGCGCAAAGCGTCGGCGGCGGTGGCGGCGACGGCGGAGTGGCCGGGGCTTTTGCCGGCGCAGTCGGTGCCTCTAAGAATGGCTCGCTGGCGATCGCTTTCGGCGGCGACGGCGGGGAGGCCGGCAACGGCCAACACGTCGAGGTCATCAACACTGGTCTGATCCAGTCGACCGGCGCCATATCGGCGGGCATCTACGCCCAGTCGGTCGGCGGTGGTGGCGGTTCGGGCGGCAACGCCAAGGGCACGGCCGAGGCCGCCAGCACGCAGAAATCCAAGGATGATGCGTCGCTCGAAGCCCTCAGCGTCTCGGTCGGCGGCAAGGGCGGCGCGGCCGGCAACGGCGGGCAGGTCGACGTCACCAATACCGGCCAGATCGCCACGACCGAAGGGCTTTCGCACGGTGTGTTCGCCCAATCGATCGGCGGTGGCGGCGGTGACGGCGGCTCGATCGCCACGAACTACACCGAAGCCCTGACCCTGGCCAACTCGCTCTAC
>FSVF01000194.1_pt1 | contig 12552 bp, 10 predicted proteins | sample 1637601 | NCBI WGS metagenome assembly FSVF01 (sample SAMEA3914814, study PRJEB12502) | metagenome | biome: forest; material: soil | place: USA | collected 2011-09-16 | depth 0.1 m
AAACCCGAGTTTCCGCAAGAAGCGCGTCAAGGAAGAAGCGTAAGCTTCGATCTTTGGTCCATTAGTGCGTTGGTTTCGCTGGCGGGTACTTTAGTACCCGCAGGCGCTCACCGCCTGCTACTGGCCTCAAAGCTCTTGCCTCCGGGCACTGTGATTTCAAAACGGCCCTGGCAACAGGGCCGTTTTTCTTTTTCCGCGCCGTATTTCCTTGCACCTCCCCGACTCGTCGGGGAGGGGGACCGCACGACGCGCGAAGCGCTAGATGCGGTGGTGGGGGCCTTCGTTCCAAACACCCAGGTCTGCACCATCCGCCCTCCCAATTCCTCCCCGTGAGACCTCCGTCGATTCCATATACTCAGTAACGAACGAGGGCGCGGGACCGCACGACGGCAGCTTGCTGCCTAGATGCGGTGGCAGGGGCAAGCTCGCAACATACCGCACCCCAGCCACATTTGCCTGGCAGTGGCCATGAACCTCGATTACCCTGCACCGAACCACAGGGGACCTAACATGCGCAAACCATTGCCTTTTCAGCAATTCCGTTCAATCCGGCTCTATGCCATCGGCGCCTTGCCCTTCCTCCTCGTTTTCGCCTGCGAACTCGCGTTCGTCTGGGAAAAACGCCCGGCAACGCCCATTGCCGCGTTCACGCACGCCATGCAGATCAACGGACACACGGTCTACCTATCCACGGCCGATATGGTCGTGACATTCGGCGCCTTCCTGATTGCCGCTGCCATCATAGGCACAGGACTATGGCGGACCCGGCCGAAGCGCAAACGACCGTAAACGCAATCCTACGTCTCCTCCCTATCGAAGATGGGGAGGTGGCGAGCTTGTCTCGCCGGAGGGGTACCCTTCCAACCGTACCGCATGACCCCAAACTTCCATGCCAGTCTCCCCTCCACCCAATCCCGCAAACCCTTCCAAATAAGGGGAATCGCAGTTTTGCAACTTCTTACATTTGTGTGCGATTCCCCAAAAAGGATATATTTCCATATCCCACTGAATTCACACGTAAAAACGCCCAAAAAGCCGCTCAAAAAAGGGCCTTTCGGGCGTGCATTTTTTAATCAAACCGCATCACCCCGGCTTGGCCTTGTGCACCGGCCTGGCCACGGGAGCGGCGACGACAATAACCTTGGCGACCATCTGCGGATGCAGCGAACAGAAATAGTCAAAGGTTCCGATTTTATCGAACTTATAGCTATAGCTGTCGCCGGTATCCAAGGCCGCCGACCGGAACAGCTTGGTCTTCTCGACCACCGTATGCGGGACCTGGTCGCGATTGACCCAGATGACCGTCGACCCTTGCGTCACCGTAACGGTCATCAGCATGAAGTTCTTGATCTCGACGGTCTGGTCCTGCGCAAACGCAGGCGAAGCAATCATCGCGGCCACCGCGATAGGGAAGAAGAACGCTCTCATTTCAATTCTCACTTTTCGGAAAGTTGGGTATCGTGAATGGCCAGGGCCTTCTGGCCGCGGACGACGCGAATATCGGAAACGCCGAGATAACTGCGAAGCTGATCGGCCGGGACGGTCATCGGTCCAGGCGAAGGCGCGGCTCCCGGCGCAGGCTGCGGATAGGCCGTGCCGCGCGCCGTATGGAAGGTGATATTGCCTTCGACCTTTTGCATGATCTGGTGGATGTGGCCGTTGAGCACGGTCACCGACCCATAGGGGCGCAGCATATTGATCGCGACCTCGGAATCCGACGTGCCCCAGCCCCACGGTGCATAGATGTCCCACAAGGGAATGTGGGTATAGACGACGATCGGCGTGCTCTTGGCCACCGCGCGCAGATCGTCCTTCAGCCACGCCAGCTGCTCTACACCCAGGCTGGCTTCCTGGCCGGGCTTGAAGTCGAAGACATTGACCAGGGCAATAAAGTGCACGCCCTGCAGGTCGAAACTGTACCAGCCATTGCCCTTGGTGCCCTTGCCATAGCGCTCCAGATAGGCCTTGCCGCCGCCTTCATCCAAGGTGTCGTGCTCACCCGGCACATAGCGGATCGGCAGATTGCCCAGCAGCTGCGCGGCGGTATCGAACTCCGCCGGCCGCGACAGGTGGGTGATGTCGCCGGTATGCAGGATCAGGGGCGGCGCGTCGGGCAGGGCCAGGATCTTGTCGCGCGCCTCGATCAGGGTCTTGACCGGCTCTGGATTGGCTTCCTTGTTAAAGCCGATGTGGCTGTCGCTCAGCTGGGCGAACAGCAACGGCCCGGTCGTCTTCGCCTTGCCATAGCCATCCAGCGCAAAGGCCTGCGGCACGCCGCCGGCCATGGCCCAGACCACGCCTGTCCCGGCCCAGGCCGAGCATTTAAGAAGATGCCGCCGCGACGGGGCACCGATATCATCTGCACTCATGTGGACTACTCCTGTTGTTTCGCACATGCTGGAAACAACAGCGGTCGGCGGCGGTTTATTCCGCGATGGCGCCAATAAAAAAATATTTCTTCACAGCGGGAATAAACGGCGTAGGACTTTGGTTATTACTCTCAAGCGCACCATGATCCTGTCCGTCGAGCCTTCCGATTTCGAGCGTCAGATGCTCCCGCATCTCGAGGCGGCCTTCCGGCTGGCCCTGTGGCTGACGCATGACCGGACGGCGGCCCAGGACGTGGTGCAGGACAGCTATCTGCGCGCCTTCCAGGCGTGGGGGCGGTTCGAGGCCGGCAATGTGCGCGGCTGGCTGTTCACCATCGTGCGCCGCCAAAGCTACGACTGGCTGAAGCGCGAGCGCGGCCACAGCTTTGTCGAGCTCGACGAAGAAGCCGCCGCGCTCAGCTACCCCGAAACACAGGAGAGCGGATTGATCGAGAGCCAGTCGGCGGAGAGGCTGCGGGCGGCCGTCATGGACCTGCCGCTGGCCTTCCGCGAGGCCATTATTCTGAAGGATATCGAAGACATGCCGTACAAGACGATCGCCGCCGTGCTGGGCGTGCCCATGGGGACGGTGATGTCGCGGCTGGCGCGTGGGCGTGAACTGCTGCGCGAAAGATTACGAGGCCAGTTATGAGTGACCACGAGTCTTATCGCCTGCGTCTGCACGCCTATATCGATAACGAGCTCGACGCCGGTGACGCGCTTGAGGTCGAGGCGCACCTGGCGCAATGCGAAGCCTGCCGCAAGGAATTCGCGGAAACCCGCGCTCTGAAATCGGCTCTGGCCGGCGCGCGTTTTGTTGAGGACATGCCCCACGGCCTGGCGCTCGATGTGCGTCGGGCGGTGCGCAAGGCCAAGCCGCGTCCGTGGTACGCTATGCCCGCGGCGATGAGCGGCCTGGCGGCGGCCGCGGCGGCGATCATTTTCGTGGCGGTTGCCCTGCCGCGCCCGTCACCGCTGACCGATGAATTGGTCTCCAGCCACATCCGCTCGATGATGGGGTCGCACCTGGTCGACGTCGCCTCGTCCGACCATCACACCGTCAAACCGTGGTTCGACGGCAAGATCGCCTTTGCGCCGCCGGTCCTGGCGCAGGCCGGCGACTGCGTCCTGATCGGCGGGCGTCTCGACGACATCGCCCGTAAGCCAACGGCGGCCATGGCCTATCGCTGCGGGGCGCACGTCGTCAATTTCTACGCCCAGCCCGATGACCGCCGCCCGGAAACCGCATCGGCGACAGAACCGAAGGTCACCACGGCGCGCGGCTATCACGTCGTCGCCTGGAAGCGCGGGTCGCTCGATTGCTACGCCGTCTCCGACATGGCCGAGCCGAAGCTGCTGGCCTTTGCGCGCTTTATCGAGGACCACGCGCAAGAAGGCTGAGTTACTGAATCACGGCGCAGGCCAGGCGCGGACCGGCCCCGCCGATCGGTTGCGTCGAATAGTCGTCCGGATTGCCGTGTATGATCAGCGCCGCACCGTCAGCATCCAATAGCGCCGTGTGGGTCGCGTCGCCCTTGGCGGTGACATAGTTTGAATAGATCTCGACGGTGGCCGTGCCGTCGGCGGCGACGTAGAGGTTCGGCAGGTCACCGGAATCATTGGCATCGGCATTCAAAAACCCGTGCACCACCGGCGTCATGCTGTGGACGTGACCGCCGGCCGAGGCGAACTTGTCGTCGGAGCAGGCGCCCTTTTCATGGAAATGCATGCCGTGCCAGCCGGGCGGCAGGCCCTTGGCTTCGATGTGCAGCAGTACGCCCTTGGGTGCGGGGGTGACGGTGAGGGTGCCGAGGTCGGCGCCGGCGGTGCTTTTCAGGGCGCCATGATAGGTTTGGGCCAAGGCGGGCGCGGCCGCGAACAACAGGGCGGCGGCAAGGAGGGGCAGGCGCATGGGAGAGCTCCGGCTGAGACGGTGAGGGGGACGCGACTCAGGCGCGCCGACCCTCGGCCGCAATCATGGCCGTGCCAAGACCCTCACGCAGTTGTGAGACGGTCAGGCGGTTTTTACCGTCGGCTCGTCGGCGCGCGCCATGTTTTCGGCGCGGCGGTGGATATCCAGGCGCTGGCGGATCTGCGCCTTGAACCACAGCTCGCGGGCGACGCGTAAGGGGTAGCGCACGACCAGGAAGCCTATAAAGGCGCCGACCATCGTCCAGAAGGCAAAGCCCGTCGCCAGCATGAAGCCGAGCATCGGGATCGTCGCCCACAGGCGCACCTTCATCAGGCCGGCGAAGGCCCAGACATATTGCGTCTTGTTGCCGTCGACGACATCGAAATAGACGTATTCGCCCCAGGTCTTGCCCTTCGGAATGGCCCACCAGGTCACCACCGTCAGGCCATTCCACAGGTCGATCTTCTGGTTGGTGAACTCCATTTCGCGAGGCTTGGGCGCACCTTCGTCGATCGTCAGCTTGACGTGATGCGTATAGTAGGTGACGGAACCGTAGGTCGTATGGGTATTGCCCCAGCCATCGGTCGTGGTGGTCGTGGTGCGCTGCACCTGGGTCGTCGTCCAGCGCGCGACCTCGACGATCCTGCCCATGGCCGAGTTCATGTCGTAGCTGCGCCCGCCGACACGCAACAGTTTCAACTGCTTGTCATCGACGCCGAACGGCAGGAATTCGCGCACCATGGCGGCGAGGAACCAGGCAGAGAAGACGATAATCCACGTCCATTTCTGGAACAGGAAGCGCAACGGCTGCGGCACGGTTTCGACGAACATGGCATACTGCGCCTCGACCTCGGCCTGGCGTGCATTCATGCCCAGGACATCGGCGGCGCCGCGCGCCTGCCGCCCGACGGCATCGAGATGGGCGTAGCCGTAGGCCTTGGCAAACTCCGGCGAGAAATAGGTCGACATGACCTCCTTCTTGAAGTGCTCGTCGAATTCGTAGTGCCACGACTTACTGAACCACTTGGCGCGCTTGGAGTCGGTGCCAACGCGTTCGTTGGGCGGCAGGCTGGCGATCACTTCGGCCTGGATACGGCTGATTTGACTGCCGTATTCGTTCATCAGCCTGAGTTCGCCGGGCGTCTGGCCGTGGAATTCGCGGCGGCCCTGCATCTCTTTCATGATGGTGATCAGACGCGCAAACGTCGCGGCGCGGCGGGCCTGGGTATCCAGCGCGTCGTCGCCCTTTGTCCTGGCGATCACATCGCCGGCGGCCGGCATTTCCTTGAGATAGTCCGGTTCGGCGGCGAATGCCTGAGGCGCCGTGCAGAACATGAGCAGGCTGAAAAGTCCGAAAATCACGGTACGCCAGTGCACAGGGTTAAGCATGGTGTTACCTCCCGCAGCCAGCCCGAAGCTCGGTCAATCGGGACGCAGAGTCAAGAGCTGCGAATATTCCGCAAAAATAGAACGCACGTCACGGCTGATAATATTACAACAATTTCATGCGGCCCCGGTTGCGTGCGATACGGCTTCCGCCTAGGCTCCCGCTTTTCGACATTTGCCTGAGGTACGACATGGTAGATCGCCGCTATATTCTGGGTTCGCTGGCCGCGTTACTGGGCTCTGCGGCGACCGAGGTCCTGGCCAAACCCAAGAAGAAGGCGGCCGCCAAGAAGACTTCGGGCAAAGGCGGCAAGGGCAAGAAGGCGCCGGCCAAGGGCAAGAAGGGCCATAAGGCCGCGCGCGTTGTCGAGGCCCCCAAGCCGCCCCCGCCGCCGCCCGTGCCCAGTGTCAGTTCGCCGGAAGCCGCCGCGGCGCTGAGCTCGGCCTTCGACGTGATCTTACGCGACTATCTGACCGCCCAGCCGACGCAGGCAACGGCCGCAGGCCTCGACAAAGGCGACTTCGCCCGCCTGCGCCAGCAGATCGAAGATCGTTCCGAAGCCTCAAAAGGCTCGACCGTCGCCCGCCTGCGCCGCGCCGTGACGACCCTGCAGGCCATCGACCGCAACCAGCTGGCGGCCGGTGACCGCGTCAACTACGACACGGTCCTGTGGGACAATGCCAACCAGCTGACCCTGGCGCAGAACTTCCCTTATGGTGACAACGGCGCCTTTGCCGGCGGCTTCCCCAATCCGTATGTCCTCAGCCAGTTGTCCGGCGCTTATCAGTACGTCCCCGACTTCCTGGCCAGCCAACACGAGCTCGCCAATAAGGGGGATGCCGACGCGTACCTGATGCGTCTCGATGGGTTTGCCCGCGCCCTCGACCAGGAAACCGAACGCACCAAGGCCGATATCGGCCGCGGCGTCGTGCCGCCGGATTTCATCATCAATGCCACGATCAAGCAACTGACGGCGCTGCGCGATGTCGATCCGGCCAGCAGTACGATCATCAACGCCCTCGATACCAAGACCCAAGGCTTGGGGATCGCGGGCACCTGGCGCGACGACGCCACGGCGCGCGTCACCGGTCCGGTCAAGGACGCCCTGACACGCCAGATCGAGCTGCTGACGGCGACGCTGTCGCAGGCCAAACACGACGCCGGCGTGCGCAACCAGCCGAACGGCGAGGCCTATTACGCGAATTGCGTCAAGCTCAACACCTCGACCGACATGACGCCGCGGGACATCCACGAGGTCGGCCTCGACCTGGTGTCACGCCTGACGGACGAACTCGATCGCCGCCTGCGGGCGCTCGGCATGACGCAAGGCTCGCCCGGCGAGCGCATGGGCGCCATGGCGACCGACGCCAAATACCTCTATCCGAATACCGACGAGGGCAAGGCCAAGCTGCTTGGCGACCTCAACGGTCTCGTGGCGCGGATCGAAGCGCATCTGCCGGCCAATTTCGGCGTCCTGCCCAGGGCCAAGGTGACGATCAAGCGCGTACCGGTGGCGACCGAAGCCGGGGCGCCGGGCGGCTACTATTCGCCGGGATCGATCGACGGCTCGCGTCCGGGCGCCTACTACATCAACCTGCGTGACACGGCCAACAATCCGAGCTGGACCCTGCCGACCCTGACCTGCCATGAAGCGGTGCCGGGCCACCATCTGCAGGGAACCATCCAAAACGAGGCGCAAGGCCTGCCGACCTTGCGCAAGCTGTCGGGCTTCAACGCCTATGTCGAAGGCTGGGCGCTCTATGCCGAGCAACTGGCCAGCGAGTTCGGCATCTACGACAACGATGCGCCGGGACGGATCGGTTATCTGCACGACGCCCTGTTCCGCGCTGTGCGGCTGGTGGTCGATACCGGCATGCACAGCCTGGGCTGGAGCCGCGAACAGGCCATCGCCTATATGATGGACAAGACGGGTGACCACGAAAGCGCGGCCACGGCCGAGATCGAACGCTATTGCGTGTGGCCGGGACAGGCGCTCGGCTACATGGTCGGCAAGCTGACCTGGCTGCGCCTGCGCGATGCGCAAAAGAAGAAGCAGGGCGCCGGATTCGACATCAAGACTTTCCACGACACGGGATTGCTGGTGGGTGCCGTGCCGCTGGCCGTGCTGGAACAGGTCTATAAGGACAAGGGATTGATTTAATGCACATCTCCTCCCTTGCGTGAGCGGGGGAGGGGGACCACGAAGTGGTGGAGGGGGCTTTTTTCAAAAGTTAGAGGCCCCCTCCGTCATCGACTTCGCCCAAGGGCTCGCGATGCCACCTCCCCCGCTAAAGCAGGGGAGGAGATAAGAAAAGGACTGCAAAATGCTCGACCGCCGTCAATTGCTCGTTTCCGCCGCCGCGACCGCCGGTGCGGCTTCGCTGGGCGTCTCGCCTGCCCAGGCCGCCGACCCGGCCAGCGACCCGGCTGCCGCCAAGGCGCTCAGCGACGCTTTCGACGCCATCTTCAAGGAACGCCTGGCGCATTCGCCGGAGACAGCGACGTCGCTTGGTCTCGACAAGGGCGAGTTGGCCGGATTGAAGACCCAGCTGTCGCCGGCGACCGTTACTGAGGATCTGGCGGCACTCGACCGTCTCGACCGCGCCACGGCCATGCTCAAGGCTATTCCGCGCGACAAGCTGGCGGGCATGGACCGCATCAACTACGATACCGTCATGTGGCGCTTTACGGCGTCGAAAGAAGGCTTCGACAAATTCCGCTTCGGCGGTTGGGGCGGCGCCAGCCCCTATGTCCTCAGCCAGTTGACCGGTGCCTACCGCTCGACGCCCGACTTCCTCAACAGCCAGCACACGATCGAGACCCAGGCCGATGCCGAGGCCTTCCTGTCACGCATGGACGCCTTTGCCGGCATCATCGCCCAGCAGACCGACCGCTTCAACGAAGACGGCGCCAACGGCGTCACGCCGCCCGACTTCGTGCTCGACAAGACCCTGGCGCAGATGGAATCCTTGCGCGCGCTGTCGGGTGCCGACAGTTCGATGACCAAGGCCCTTGTCAAGAAAACGGCCGCCAAGGGCATTGCCGGCGACTGGGCGGCGGAGGCGGCCCAGCGCGTCGATGGACCGATCGCCAAGGCGCTCGACGCCCAGATCGCGGCCGTCAAGGCAGCGCGCGGCAAGGCGGTTCACGATGCCGGCGTCTGGCGGTTGAAGGACGGCGACGCCTACTACGCCTTTGCGGCGCGCCTCGGCACCACGACCACGATGACGCCCGACGAAATCCACAATGTCGGTCTTGACCTAGTCAAGCAGATCAGCGCCGAGGCCGACGTCAAGCTCAAGGCGCTGGGCTTCAGCAAGGGCACGGTCGGTGAACGCATGCGCGCGCTCGGCGACGATCCGAAATATATCTATCCCAACACCGACGAAGCCAAGGAAAAGCTGATTGCCGACCTCAACGTGCAGATCAAGGTCGTCCAGTCGAAACTGCCGGAATGGTTCGGCGTCCTGCCCAAGGCGGCGGTCGAAGTGCGGCGCGTGCCGAAGGAAATAGAGGCCGGTGCCCCGGGCGGTTATTATAACGGCCCCAGCCTCGATGGTTCGCGGCCCGGCGCCTATTACATCAACCTGCGCGACACGGCGGAATGGCCGACCTGGTCGCTGCCGACGCTGACCTATCACGAGGCCATTCCGGGCCACCATCTGCAGATATCCATCCAGACCGAGGCCAAGGGCTTGCCCATGCTGCGCAAGGCCGGCGGGTTCTCGGCCTATTCCGAGGGCTGGGCGCTCTATACCGAGTTGCTGGCCGGCGAGATGGGCATGTACGACCATGATCCGGAAGGTTATGTCGGCTATCTGCAATCTTCGCTGTTCCGCGCCATTCGCCTCGTGGTCGATACCGGCATGCACGCCAAGCGCTGGAGCCGCGAGCAGGCGATCGCTTATTTCGTGGCGACGAACGGCGACAAGGAATCGTCGGCCACCACCGAGGTCGAGCGTTATTGCGTGTGGCCGGGCCAGGCGCTCAGCTACATGACCGGCAAGTTGCAATGGATGCGCCTGCGCGCTGCCATGAAGGCCAAGCTGGGCAGCCGGTTCGACATCAAGCAGTTTCACGATACCGGCCTGCAGGCCGGCGGCGTGCCGCTGGCCGTGCTGGAACAGGTCTATAAGGACAAGGGCCTGATTTAGGCGAGCCAGCCGGGTCGTTACAAATTTAACCGTTACAGGCGAGCCGTCTTGACAGCGATATGCCGGGACGGTTTATCTGTATACCGTCGGCGGCCGTGACAGACGCCTTCCTTTCCGACAGCCTGCTTTTTTGAGTCCAAGGCCATGCTTGACCGCCGTTTCCTGCTGACTTCAGCCGCCGCCCTCGCGAGTGCCGGCATGCTGGGGGCAAACCGTCCGGCCCGAGGCGACGTGGTCGTCACCCTGGCGTCGCACTTCGAAGTGGTGCGCGTCATCGATGGCGACACGGTCGAGGTGCTCGAAGGCCACAAGCACCAGGTCATGAGGCGCGGCGAACGCTTTGGCGACTATACGCTGATGGAAATCCTCGATGGCGAGGCGCCGCTGGTCGTACTGGAGAATTTCACAGTCAGGGATGGCCGCATGCTCGTGGTCGACAGGTCGGGTCCGCGCCACGATCTGAGCAAGACGCTCGAAGCGACGGCTATCGATTACAGCCGCGATGTCCTCGGCCATTCGGAAACGGAGATCAAGGCCGCCCCAGGCGACTTGCTCGCCAGCCAGATTTTGTCGCGGCCGGGCGAGCCGCGCTACGACGATGTCGTGCCGGCCTTTCAGCCGATCCGCAGCGTAGAGGGAGGCGTCTATAACTTTGTCGGTGCGCCGGGCCGGCAGGACATAGTTGCGCTTGCCTATGGCGGGCGTTCGGCAGGCTTCGATCCGGCAGTCTATCATCCGTCGATCGCTGCAATCATCGCCGCCGGCAAGGTGTGGGATGGCCTGGTCGGCGGCTATTTGCCGATCCTGCGTTTTGTCTACCCCGAGGACAACGGCGACTGGACGGAGCTTCTGGCGTTCACGCCGTTCAGCGAAGACAGCGGTGTATGCCCGGTCTGGTACCGCGTCAGCCGCGTTGAAAACGGTCAGCATGTCTGGAGCAAGCATATCGACTCGCGCCTGCCAGGCAGCGTGCGCGATGGTGATGACCTGACACGCTATTACGCCGACCTGGTCGGGGTGAAAACGGGCTGGGACCGTGTCCTGGCGGGGGGCATGAAAATCGACGTGCCTGATGAACGCATGACCAACCAGGCGCGTCTCAGCCTCGCACGCCTTCTGATGGGCAGCGCGGCGGAGGCAGGCGCAACGCGCGACGCCGAGGCGTTGCGGGTGTGGGGCCTGGGGGCGTCCGGCGTGCCCGCCTCTGGGGAGGAGACCGGTACTGGGCGAACCCTTCTTGGCCTGGCCGAGACCGGCTCGGCCGAGGTCGGCGGGGCGCTGTCCTGCGGCTACGGCCACGATCTGATCAAGGGCGACACTATTCGCGAGGCACTGCTGACCCTCTACAGCGGCATGGCGCATCTCTACAGCCGCGGCATGTGGCTGGCGCCGGCGGTGCGCGACCCGTTTGCCGACAAGGCGTCGGCCTATGCTCGCGCCTCCCAGGCTTTTTGCCCGCTGATGGTGCGCTGGCTGCTGGCCTTTGAGGACCCGGACGCCGAGATTCTGTGGCTGGGCAAGGGCGTGCCCCGGCAATGGTTCGAAGACGAAAAAATCGTCCTGATCGACGACGTGCCGACGCGCTGGGGACGGATCAGTTTCGCGACCGATTCAGAGCGCAGGCACGAACACAGGATCGCGGCGCGGGTCAACTTCCCGGCGGGAGGCATCAAGGCGGAGACGCGGTTGCGCCTGAGAACCCACGACCAGGCACCGATGCGATCGGTCACGGTCAATGGCAAGCCGTGGCGCAAGTTCGACGCTGTGAGCGAAGTGATTATCCTGCCGCCGGGCATGGGCGGCGAAGTGCTGATCAACGCGCGGTATTAGAGCATGCTGCAAAAAAGTGGAAACCGGTTTTTTGCAGCATGCGATCACCAAGGAATTTAGAGTGTGCTGCGTTTCTATCAAAACGCAGTACACTCTAGGTCGCTGTGGTCGTGTCGGTTTCTGGTTGAAGCAAAGAAGGATTTGACCACGGAAAACACCGAAAGCCGTGTTTTCCGTGGTCAAATTCTGCCTGAACTCATCAGCCGACAAACTGGTTGAGCAGCAGCACGCAGGCCAGCCCGACGACGCCGACCAGGCCTTCCATGATCGTCCACGACCGCAGGGTGTCCTTGATCGACAGGCCGAAATATTCCTTGAACATCCAGAAGCCCGAGTCGTTGACGTGGCTGAACATCAGGCTGCCGGCGCCGATCGCCAGGACCATCAGGTTAGGATTGACGCCGGAAGAGGCCACCAGAGGCGCGACCAGGCCCGCGGCGGTCAGTCCGGCGACGGTGGCCGAGCCCAGCGACACGCGGATGATGCCGGAGATCAGCCAGCCCAGGACGAGCGGCGGGACGGGCAGGGCGCCCAGTATCGTGCCCAGCTGCGCGCTGACGCCGCTGTCGACAAACACTTGCTTCAGGGCGCCGGCGCCGGCGATGATCAGCAGGATCGGCGCGATCTCCCGCAGGGCACTGCCGGAGCCTTCCATCAGTTTGCGGAAGCCCGTGCCGCGCGCCATGCCGAGGCTGACGCTGGCGACGACGAGCGCGATCAGCATGACCAGGATCGGGTTGCTGATGAAAGCAAGCAAGGCCCGGTATTGCGGCGGTACGATACCGGCAAAGGTCAGGGCCGTGGCGCCCGACAGCAGCACGACCGGCAAAAGCGCGGTGGCAAAGGCATTGAATGCGCCCGGCAGTTCGTCTTCGGATTTGGGCGGGCTCAGGAACAACT
>FSVF01000268.1_pt1 | contig 12260 bp, 9 predicted proteins | sample 1637601 | NCBI WGS metagenome assembly FSVF01 (sample SAMEA3914814, study PRJEB12502) | metagenome | biome: forest; material: soil | place: USA | collected 2011-09-16 | depth 0.1 m
ATCGCACAGGTAGCATGGGATGTAGCACTATTTGTCGGCAAGCCCGATGAAATCCTTGTGATTGAAGTCGAAAAAAGCGTCTTAAATCATACCGCAAGGCCGTTGAAAGGGCTTGCGGCGAATTGCGAAATCAGTGACACATGCACACATACAGAGACGGAAATCCGCAGTCAGCGGATGTGGAAACGATCATGACGAAAGCCTCCGAAAGGGTGCGTAGCGCTCGGGTATTGCTGGTCGAAGACAATCGTGGCGACGCGGTACTCACCCGCCGCGCTTTCAGGCGCGCAAGCCTGCCTAGCGAAATCATCGTCGCCGAGACCGGCGAACAGGGACTGAGCATCCTGCGCCGCGAAGGCGAGCATGCCGATGCCTTACGGCCGGACATTATCCTTCTCGACCTGAACCTGCCCTTCATGCACGGCCAGGAATTCCTCAGCGTGGTCAAGGCGGACCCGTCCTTGCGCCGCATTCCCGTCATCGTGCTGTCGAGTTCAAGCGCCGATTCGGACGTCAGCACCTGCTACGACCGCCACGCCAACGGCTACATCACCAAGCCGGTCACGACCGACACCTACGACGACATTGTCAGCAAAATCGAACAATACTGGTTCAACCTGATGCAATTGCCGCCGGACATCGCGCCCGGACAATTAAACTAGCGTGATGTGCAGCCCGCCGGCCAAGTCGCAGGGGACCTACAGCCGGGTGCCCGGCCATGTCACCTGGAGCGGCGACATCGGCGTTGTCCGCCAGGACCAGATCGTCGCCAGCAACCTCGACCAGGGCAATCGTGCCGACGACGTGTGGTTCAAATTCCAATATGCTCCGGATACGACCAACACGGTCAACTGCAAGCTCTAGTTTTTGCTTGGTCGCATTCCCTACGCCCAACCGCCCAAATACGCTTCGTGGCACCTGGTCGGGAAATGCTCTAACCGGTCGAGCTAAAGGGCTTTTCGCAGGGTCAGGTTCAGACGCTGGCGCCCGAGGATTTCGTGCGTGCCGTCCTGCAGCGGTGCAACGCCGTGATAAGCCAGACGCACGGCTTCCCCCCAGACAACCACGTCGCCGTGGCGCAGGTCGATTCGCGCCTGCGGGTCGCGGCGCCGCAGCCCGCCGAACAGAAATGTCGCGGGCAGGCCAAGCGACAACGAGACGATCGGCGCATCACGATCTTTCTCATCGCGATCCTGATGCAACCCCATGCGCGCGCCGGGTTCGTAGCGATTGATCAGGCACGCGTCCGGCGCAAAGGACCGGAAATCCGCCGCCTCGGCCGCGCGCCCGGCGAGGTTGAAGATGATTTCGGGCATGGCCGGCCAGGGATAACCACTGACCGGATCGGCAGGGGAATAGCGATAGCCGTTTGTGTCGGCGGTCCAGCCGGCCGCCCCGCAATTGGTCATGGCCACCGACATCGTCCCGCCGCCTGGAACCTGCATCCGACGGAAGGGTGCCGCGGCGGCGACGCGTTCGACAGCAGCGATGACATCGCACGCAACGTCAAGCGCGAAACCGCGCAGGATTTTCAAACCCGCCGGCCCAGGGACCTCAAACAAAGCCATCTGTTCAGGCAGCATCATGGACTCAGGCAGCATCATGGAAAATAAGTCCAAGGGTGCGGCGCAGGCCCGAGCGAACACGGCTGACGCCGTGCCGCATAGTGACGCGATAACTGCCGCGCGATCCTTGCACCGGGCGGTGATGGACGGCGAAGACAACCGCGTCACCCTGATGCAAAGGCACCACCTCGACGCGCGACTGCATGCGCGGCCTCTGTTCGGTGAGCACGAACTGGCCCCCGGTAAAATCCTCCTCAGGACGCGAAAGCAGGATCGCCACCTGCAGCGGAAAGACGTGTTCGCCGTAGAGATCCTGGTGCAGGCAGTTGTAATCACCCGGCCCGTAGTTAAGCAGCAAGGGCGTCGGCCGCCCCTGTCCAGCGGCGTGGCAAACCGTCAGGAAGTCGCTGTGGCGCGCCGGATAGCGCACGTCGATAGCCATGGCCGCATTCCAGCGATTGGCAATCGACGCCAGATGCGGGTAGAGGCGGTGCCGCAAATCGGCAACCACGTCCGGCAAGGGATAGGCGAAATATTTGTAATCCCCGCGCCCGAAACCGTGCCGCGCCATGTGGATGTGACTGCGAAACAGAGCGCTTCGATCATATTGACCCGCGAGGCCGATGCAGGCGTCAGGATCAAGCAACTGCGGCAGCACGGCGCACCCGAACGAATCGAGGTCCGCCGCCACCGTTTGCCAGTCGTATCGCACCAGACTCATATCGCTTCCCTGGCTGCCTCCCGGCCCAGAAGGGTGCGCTTGCGTTCGACGCCCCAGCGATAGCCGCTCAAAGATCCATCCGTCCGCACAATACGATGGCACGGCACCAGCACAGCCAGGGTATTGGCGGCACAGGCGCCGGCGACAGCACGCACCGCCTTCGGGTCGCCGATCTTTTCTGCCAGTTCGGCATAGGACAGGGTTTGCCCGGCGGGGATCTGGCGCAAGGCCGCCCACACGCGCTGCTGGAAGGCCGTGCCGCGAATATCGAGCGGCAGGTCCCTGCCGGTATGCGAGTTTCCTTTGGGGGCCTCGACCATGCCGATGACCTGTGCCACGCGTTTTTCAAAGGCGGCGTCGCCACCGATCAGGCTGGCGCGCGGAAAGCGGTCCTGCAACTCCTCGACGAGTTCATTGGGGTCGTCACCCAACGACACGGCGCAGATCCCCTTGTCGCTTTCCGCCACTAGGATGGCGCCGAGACTGCTGTCACCGACAGCAAAGCGGATTTCCGTGTCCGTACCTCCGGCCTTGAAACGCGTCGGTGTCATGCCAAGAATGGCATTCGACGCGGCATAGAAGCGGCCATTGGAACCGAACCCGGCGCCATACAAGGCCGACGTCACACTGCCCTCACCGAGACTCAGTTCTTCGCGAACACGCTTCGCCCGGTGCGCCGTGGCATAGGCCTTCGGCGTCAACCCGGTCGCAGCCTTGAAGACGCGATGAAAATGATAAGGGCTCAGGCCCGCGCGGCGCGCCAATTGTGCCAGGTTCGGCTCGCTCTCGGACTCTTCGATCATGCGGCATATGCCAGCGATCATCTGTGCCTGGCCAGCCCCCGCCTCCTGTTCAGGTTTACAGCGCAGGCAGGCGCGAAAGCCGGCCGCGCGCGCCTCGTCGGTCGTGGCATAGAAACGCACGTTCTCCGGCCGCGGCGTGCGTGCGCCGCATGACGGGCGGCAGTAGACGCCTGTCGTCGCAACGCCGTAGTAAAATGCGCCGTCGGACGCCTTGTCGCGGCCTTGCACGGCCAGCCAGCGCGGATCGGTTTCGGTCTTGGGCATGGTGATCATCATAGGGAACTCTCCGGTCAAAATCATCCTTTTCGAGACCCAAATCTACGATATGGGGAGGATGCGCGCGCTCCGCTCCTTGCGGTCGAATTCGAAAATCCGCCCCGCCCTTGCGAAACAACCGTTTGCACGCATTTCCATATGGACTTTTTGCAGTTATTTAACGTCCTTGGCGTAATCACGCCAAGGTATCGGCGTCATGAGAGAGCAAAAGCGCATCCGCAATCCACGAGTCAGATTGAGCCTGTCGGCCGGGTCGGTGATTCTGACCAGCTGTCTGATCGCGTCTGCCGCCATGGCCGCTGTGCCGCAAACGGCAAAGACACAGCCAAAGACGCAAGACGCCAAGCCGGATCCGCAAATGCCTAAAATCGGCAAGGCGGCGAAAAAAGACGACGCGCCGCCGTCCATGGTCGTCCCCCTGCCGCCCGCCGACGCCAAGCCATCCCCTCAGATAGCCCACAAGATCGAGGCCCTGCCGCCACAACCGCAGTCGGAGCGCAAGCTGCCCGATGCAACGGACGATCCGCAAAAGCCGATCATCAGCGACAGCGATTTCGCCGCCGCCCTGCCGCCCGTCGATGAGACAGTAGCACCGGCCTCGACCCCCGAGGCCGCGCCAAGTGCCGCACCAGCGGCCGAAGCTGTCCCCCTGCCCGCCGTCACGGCTATCGACGACAGTGAATTGCAAGCCCCGCTTCAGCCGCTCGACAGCTTCGACGTCCAACCCTTGCAGGCCAGTACGACGCCCGAACCGGATACGCCGCAGATCACCTATATAACGACGGTCGACGGCCTGAAAGAGATCGGCGCGCAGGAACAATTCAAGGACCTCAGCGCCCTGCAATCGGGCAAGGGCAAGGCCGCCAATGCCGCCATGGTGCGCGCCCGCGCCAACGAGGATCAGGCCCTGGCCCTAAGGCTCATGAAATCGGCCGGCTACTACGACGGTACGGTGTCCGCTACGATCACCGCCCCGGCCGACGGCAAGGGTCCGGTCGAGGCCCGCCTCATCGCCGTACCCGGCAATGCCTACAAGCTCGGCGCCATCGTCATCGATGCCCAACAGACGACACCCTCGGACCTGATCCGCGACGCCCTGCCGCTGAAAGCAGGCGACGTCATCGTCGCCAACCAGGTCCTCGCCGCCGAAGCCAATGTCAGCCTGGTCCTGCCGCAGAAGGGCTATCCCTTCGCCAAGGTCCTCGACCGCGACATTTCCCTCGATCCGGAAACCGATCTTGGCGATTACACGCTCAAGGTCGATACCGGCAACCGCGCGCGCTTCGGCAAATTCACCACCGACGGCAAGCTGGCCTTCAACGAGAAACACATCGCGACCTTACGCCGCTTCAATACTGGCGACCTCTACGACAGCCGCGCGGTCGACGACCTGCGCCAAGCCCTGATCTCGACCAGCCTGTTCCGCACCGTCGCGGTCGAAGCCGTGCCGACCGGCGTCATCGACGCGGACGGCGTCGAAGTTGTCGATCTCGCCGTCCACCAGCAGGCCGGACCGCCGCGCACGCTCGCCGCCGAAATCGGTTACTCGACCGGCGAAGGCTTTACCGCCGAAGGCACCTGGACGCACCGCAACCTGTTCCCACCCGAAGGCGCCCTGATCGTCAACGGCAAGCTCGGCACGCAGGAGCAGGGCTTCGGCACCACCTTCCGACGCTCGAACGATCACCAACGCGACCGCACCTTGCAACTCGCGGCCGCCATGGATCACAGCGTCTATGCGTCCTACAACGCCTATACATTCGGCCTGACCGGCTCGATCGCCCGCGTCTCGACACCAATCTGGCAAAAGGTCTGGACGTGGTCCTACGGCTTCGAGCTGCTGGCTTCGCGCGAAAAGGCAACGACGGCGGCCGCGGCCGCGCAGTTTTCGGACTATTACCTGCTGACCGCGCCGATGAAGCTGGCCTACGACCGTTCGGACAACCTGCTCAACCCGCTCAAGGGTTTCCGCTTAAGCGTCCAAGGCACGCCGCAGATTTCGCTCAAGGATGGCGGCTCCAATCTTCGAACCATCCTCGACGGCAGCTATTACTATCCGATCGACGGCAAGATCGTCATCGCCGCCCGCGCGCGCCTGGGCTCGCTCCTCGGCACCAACCTTCTCACCGTCGCACCGTCGCGCAGGCTTTATGCCGGCGGCGGCGGCTCGGTGCGCGGCTTTGCCTATCAAGGCCTGGGACCGCTCGACACCAGCGGCAATCCGACCGGCGGCCGCAGCCTGGTCGAAGGCTCGGTCGAATTGCGCTACCGCTGGGGTGACTACGGTATCGTGCCTTTCGTCGATGTCGGCCAGGTCTACGACTCGACGGTGCCGAAGTTCTCAGACATGCGCGTCGGCCTCGGCATCGGCGCGCGTCTCTACAGCAATTTCGGCCCGATACGCATCGACGTCGCCTCCCCCCTCAACCGCCGCCCGACCGAGCCGCAGTTCACGCTCTATGTCGGCATAGGCCAAGCCTTCTGATGGATGTTTGGTCATGACTCCCCCCGATATGAACGCGCCTGAAAAGCCGAAACGCAAACCCCGGACAGCGAAGCCGCAGCCGAATGCTCAGCCGCCCGTCGAGGAAACCACGCCAACGCCGGATACCGTTTGGTCGCGCCTTCACGACCGGGCTGACGCGCTTTATGCCCGCTCCGGTCTTGCGACGATCGATTGGTCCCGCCTGCAATGGGAAAAGGTCGGCCTTTACAGCGTCAGCCTTCTGGCCGGCCTTGTCCTGCTGGTCATTGCCCTCGGCCTGAGCCTGAACACCAGCCCGGGCAAACGCCTGGTGCTGCATTTCATCAACGGTTTCAGCAGCGACACCGGGCTTGGCATCAACATCGGCCGCATCGACGGCTCACTCTACGGCGACATGACCCTGCGCGACATCAAGGTTCGCGACGCCAAAGGCGTGTTCGCCACGTCTCCCAGCGTGCATCTCGACTGGCGCCCCCTGGCCTGGTTCGACAAGCACGTCGATATCCGCGACCTGTCGAGCCCGCGCATCGATCTCCTGCGCCGCCCGCAATTGCAACCCGGCAAGGCCCCGGCGAAAAACGGCGCCCTGCTGCCCGATCTCAATATCGATATCAACAGCCTGAAGGTCGATGTCCTGTCCCTGCATCAGGGCGTTGTCGGCGACGCGCGCGCGGTCACGCTGTCGGGCGCGGCGCACCTGATCAAGGGCCGTGTGCAGGTGACGGCCACGGGCATGAGCGACAAGGACGACGAGCTCAGCCTTCTCGTCGATGCCCGGCCGGATCAGAACAAGCTCAATATCGACGCCCATCTCAGCGCCCCGCAAGACGGCATCGTCACCTCCCTGCTCGGCCTGAAACAAAACCTGCGCGCCACCCTCGCCGGACATGGCACCTGGAAACAATGGGATGGACGCCTGTTGGCGGGGTTGGGGGAAGACGATCTGGCCGACCTCCAATTGACGGCGCGCGACGGCCGCTTCCAGGTCAAGGGCGTAACGCGCCCGGATCTGGTCCTGACGGGCGAGTCGGCCGAGATTTTGCGCCCCAATGTCCAGGTCGATGTCACGTCGATCTTGCGCAAACGCAGCCTCGACCTTGACCTGACCCTCACCTCGGAGGTCGCCTCGATCAAGGCCAATGGCCTGCTCGATCTCGGCTATAACCGCTTTAGTCACTTGGGCATAAAGGCGCGCCTGCTGCGGCCGGAACGCCTCGACAAAAGTTTCACCGGCCAGGACCTCTACGCCGATCTGCGCATCGACGGCGCCTTCGTCACGCCGCGCATCGACTACGATATCGAGGCAACGCGCTTCGGCCTCGGCACAATCCGCCTTGCCGGCCTGCACGCCAAGGGCAAAAGCCGTTACGACAATGGCCGCCTGCTGGTGCCGCTCGACGCCCGTCTCGACAGCTTTTCCGGCATCAGCCCCCAGGTCGATCCGCTGCTGACCAATCTGCGCCTGAGCGGTGATGCCGAAATCACCCACGAACACCTCAAAAGCGACGATCTGCACATCCATTCCGATCGCATACAGGCGCAGGCGACCCTGCTGGCCGACATCGCCCGCGACATGTTCCAAATCGACATCAAGGCGAGTCTCAAGGCTTACCACGTCGAAAAATTCGGCACGGCCGATCTCGACACGGTGGTAAAAATTGCCCGTACCGACAAAGGCTTGCTGACCCTGGCAGGGACGTTCACGGCGCGCTCGACACAGGTGGAAAACGAATCCATCGCCAAGTTCCTCGGCGGCAACGCCCGCCTGACGGGCGGCTACGGCATGGCGCCCGGCGGCAAGATCTTCGTGCGTAGCTTAAGCGGCGCGTCACCCGAATTTACGCTGATCAGCGCAGACGGCACCTATGGCCCGAAAAACGCCCTGCTGTTCAATGCGAAAGCCCAGTCGAAACAATACGGACCGCTCGAAGTAGCGGTGACCGGCACGACCGCCGCACCCGTCGCCGTGCTGAAAGCGGCCAGGCCCGGTCTCGGCATGGAGATCGCCGACGTCGTCGCCACCCTGACCACCACACCCGAAGGCTATGTCGTCAAGGCCAACGGCGGCAGCGTCTATGGGCCGTTCGACGCCGATACCCTGATCATGCAAAAAGGCGGTCCCCCAAAAGACACCCCCCTGACTATCGAGGTCCGCAGCGGCCACTTCGCCGGCGTCGGCATGGCCGGACAAATTGCCCAGACGCAGGCCGGCCCGTTCAGCGGCAGCCTGGCGCTTAATGGTTCCGGCCTGACCGGCACGGCACAGCTGACCAATATCGCTGGCGATCAGGGCGCCATCATCAACGCCACCGGCAATACAGTCGATCTGCCCGGCCCGGCTAAGATCCACATCGGCCGCACGATCATCGCTGCCAGCGCGGTCCTTCGCAAACAGATCGAGATCGATGCCGACGTCCAGGCGGCCGACCTGACCTACGCAACCTTCGCCCTGTCGACCGGCCGCGCCAGGGTGTCCATGCGCGGCGAAAACGGCACGGTCCAAGCCGTGGCACACGGCGCCTCCGGCGTGCCCTTCGACATCGCCCTCAACGGCACCATCGCGCCCGGCCTCTACACGATCGCCGCCAAGGGAACGGCCCAGGGGGCAGAGTTCCATCTCGACCATCCGGCGCGCATCCGCCATACCGGCGAGGTCTGGGACCTTAGCCCGGTGACCGTCCTCAGCGCCGGCGGCAAGCTTCGTCTCGCCGGGCAATACGGCAACGGCTATACCCTGCAGGCCCGCCTCGACAGCCTGGACCTGACCTTTATCGATATCTTCATGCCCGACGCCGGTATTACCGGCAGGGCCGACGGCGCCATCGACTTTACCCAGACGGGCGGCGGCTATCCGACGGCGCGCGCCAACCTCAAGATCGACAATTTCTCGCGCTCGAGCGTTGCCGTCGCCTCGACACCGGTCGACGTGGTGATCGACGCCTCGCTAAGTCCCGATCTCACGCCGCAAGGCAACTACGCCCACGCCATCTTCCGTCAGGGCGGCGTCGTGGTCGGCCGCCTGCAAACCAACCTGTCCCCTACCGGACCCGGCGCTGGGTGGGTCAAGCAAATATCAGGCGGCGGCGTGTCTGGCGGCATCCGCTATAACGGCCCGGTCGGTGTGCTGTTCTCCCTGACCGGCCAGGCGCGTCAGCAACTCAACGGCCCGGTCGCCGTCGCTGCCGATTTTTCGGGCGCGTTGAATGCCCCGCGCCTCAACGGCGTCATCAAGGGCACCAACCTGACCTACGACAACGACAATCTCGGCACGCGCGTGACGGCCCTGGCGGTCGATGGCCGTTTCAGCAACGACAAGCTGGAATTGACGACGTTTTCGGGCAAGGCCGGAACCGGAACGATCAAGGGCAATGGCTGGGTCGGACTGGCCGCCAACGAAAAATTCCCATTGCAGGTCCATATCGACCTGGACAATGCCCGCCTCGCCCGCTCGGACACGATCAACTCGACCGTCAGCGGCAGCCTCGACCTGAGCAATGACGCCACCAACGGCGCGCTGATCAAGGGCGACCTGCGCCTGCCCCTTCTGCGCTATACCGTCGTCCGCCAGGGCGCGGCCGAGGTCAACCAGCTTCAGGGCGTCCACCACAAGGGCTATCAGACGGTCCAGACCGCCCAGGCGGGCCTGGCGCCGCCGTCCCTGTGGAAGCTCGATATCCGCGCCCGCGCCGACAATCATATCTTCGTTTCGGGCATGGGGCTGGAATCGGAGTGGCGCATGAACCTGCATCTGGTCGGCACCACGCGCGATCCGCGCGTCGAGGGTGAAATGCACACCGTGCGCGGCTACTACGCCTTTGCCGGCCGCGATTTCAATATCGACGACGGCACGATCCGCTTCGACGGCGGAACGCTGACCAATCCGGAAATTTCGATCAACGCCAGTGGCGTCGTCAAGGACGTCACCGGCGTCATCAAGGTCAGCGGTTCGGCCCTGCAGCCCGACATCGCCTTCTCCTCGACCCCGGCCCTGCCGCAAGACGAGGTGCTGTCGCGCATGCTGTTCGGCCAGAGCATCACCAACCTGTCGGCCACCGAAGCCCTGCAACTGGCCTCTGCCGTCAACGGCCTGCGCGGCGGCCACGACTATCTCAACCCATTGGGCGCCCTGCGTTCGGCAACCGGCATCGACCGCCTGCGCGTCGTCGGTGCTGACGCCACCACCGGCCGCGGCACGTCACTCGCCGCAGGCAAGTACCTGACCAACAGCGTCTATGTCGAAATCGTCACCGACACCAAGGGCTTTGCCGCGACGCAGATCGAAATCTCCCTGTCGCGCGCCCTGAGCGTGCTGTCGCAGGCAGGCAATACCGGCACGGCAGTCAGTCTGAAGTATTCGAAGGACTACTAAGGCCAGCGGCACGGCTCATGGACCCGTTTGCCTCGAGGCTAGAACATGCTGTGAAACGTAGTTCGACGCAGTCAAAAAGGGGAGACCCATTTTTGGTTACGCTGAACTTCGTTTCGCGCAAAGCATGTGACCACCAAGAAATCCATGCTCTGGAATTTGACGGTTTAGGTGTCGCCATATCGTTGTCTTAGTCCCCTCGCTCCACTTGAGGAGAGGGGGTGGCAGGCTTTAGCCTGCCGGCTGATGTCGCCTTGGCGCGCTTCGAGCTTCATTACCCGGCCTCGAGTTTGGTTCGAACCTCACGCAATATACGGCCAAGCCAGTTCTGACCGCTGCCGTCCTGGCCGCAACCCCAGAAATAGTCGCCCGGTGCGTTTTCAACCAGGTCGCGTCCGGCCGTCGACAGCAACAGTTCGCGCAATGCCGGGTGGGTCGCAAACTTCTTCTCGACCGCCCTGCGCATCACCTCCACCTTGACCTCTTCCCAGTCCTTGCGGATGGGAACGTCTCGGCTTCGCCCCAGGGTCGCTGCGCGCTTAGGGTCTGAGACCAAGCGGATCGTCTGGCGATAGCGTTCGTCATCGAATTTCTGCGCCTGGAAATAGTGCTCGACCGTCGGCCACCACTGCCCATCCAGCTCGACGCCAAAGCGCGCGAAGTTGGAGAATTCGCCAAAGGCTTCAGCCGGCGTGTAGAAATAGACCGGCTCAGGAGGCATCAGTTCAGGCGCTCCAGGATCGACACATAGGACGCCACGGCGCCGCCGCCCATATTGAACACCATGCCGAGCTTGGGATCCGGCAACTGCATGTCGCCCGCTTCGCCCGTCAGTTGCTTGGCGGCAATCACGTGCATCGACACGCCCGTGGCGCCGACCGGATGGCCCTTGGCTTTCAGGCCACCCGACATATTGATCGGCAGCTTGCCATTGCGGCCAGTGCCGCCGTCGATGACGAGCGCTGCAGCCTGGCCGGGCTCAGCCAGGCCCATGGCCTCGACCGACAAAAGTTCTGCGATCGTGAAACAGTCATGGACCTCGGCAAACGAGATATCGCCGACGCTCACCCCGGCCTCGGCATAGGCGGCATCAAAAGCCCGGCGCGGCCCTTCGAACGCCGCCATATCCTTGGCGGACAAAGGCAACAGATCATTGACCTGTTGCGCAGCGCGGAAGCCGACGGCGCGTTTGAAATCCTTCGCCATGTCCTCGCGCACCAGAACAATCGCCGCGGCGCCATCCGATACCAGCGAGCAATCGGTCTTTTTCAAAGGCGCGGCGATCATCGGGTTCTTTTCCGATTCGTGCAGGCAGAATTCGAGTTCCAGCGGCTTGCGCAGCTGCGCGAACGGATTGTGTACGGCGGCGGCGTGGTTCTTGGCGGCGATATGCGCCATGGCCTCGACCGGGCTGCCCCATTTGGCTTCATAGGCCCTGGCGAATTCGGCGAAGATCATCGGGAAAGACATGCCGGCCTCTTCGACCTGATAGCTGGCCGAACCGAGCGCCTTTGTCACGGCGGCGCCATCGACTGCCGTCATCTTTTCGGCGCCGACGACGAGCGCGACCTTTACGCGGCCCGAGGCGATGGCGTCCATGGCGGCATAGAGCGCGGCCGAGCCCGAGGCGCAGGCATTCTCCACCCGCGTCGCCGGCTTGAAGCGCAAACCGTCATCGGCGCTCAGGATCATCGACGAAGCAAAACCGTCCGGCGTCATCCCGGCGTTGAAATTGCCCAGCCACACCGCATCGACGTCCTTGCCGCTCAGGCCGGCATCGCTAAGGGCCTCGCGCGTGACAGTATGGATCATGTCTTCGAGCGACTGACCTTCAAGCTTGCCGAAGGGCGTATGGCCCCAACCAACGATGGCGGATTTCATGGCGCGTGTCCTCGTATCTGTTGTCCCGACTTAAGCGCATTTAGCGCCTTTTCAAGACAATTTCAACGAACGTTGAATTTTAAGCCCGGGTATGCCGCAAAAATGACGCCTGGTTTTTGCATTAGCCGTGCGACGACTCAAAGAGCAACAAGCCGCTTTTCAT
>FSVF01000157.1_pt1 | contig 12256 bp, 9 predicted proteins | sample 1637601 | NCBI WGS metagenome assembly FSVF01 (sample SAMEA3914814, study PRJEB12502) | metagenome | biome: forest; material: soil | place: USA | collected 2011-09-16 | depth 0.1 m
AGGTTTTCAATCTGGGTACGCGAAACATTGGTGGCGACTTCCGACGTGCGCACTTCCTTGCGGCGGCCGCGGATCACAACCTCTTGCGTCGAGGCGGCGGCAGCATCAAGATCGAGCGTGGTGGTTTCGCCGACGGACAGGGTCACGTCTTCCTTGGCGCCGCCGACCGTCACATGATAGGTGCCGGGACGCAGGCCGACGATCACATAGGTCCCGTCCGCGTGCACGCTGCCTTCGGCACGCGCGCCGGTGTTGGCGTCAACGACGGTGACCTTGGCGCCGGCCTGGGCCGAGGCCACATGGCCCTGCAAGGTCGAAGTGTCGGCCGCCGCGAATGCCGGCGCGCCCATGGTCAGCGCCGCTATCATGGCAACAGCCGACACGCCCAGCACGAGGCCGGAGCGCTTGTTGATGCCAAAGCGCTTGTTGATAAATGTCATTATTCTCTTCCTCCAAGAAGTTTCTGATGTCTTCCCGAACCCCGCCTTTGGCTTGAGATCCGCTCTCCCAGATTTTCTTAATTCGTCGGTTGGTCTCTCTCCTCGTCAGCTCCGGCGGGCGGAGCTCCCCCGGACGACCAGTTCCGGGGAAATCACGATGCTGCGCCCTTCGGCGTCGCTGTCTTCAAAAGCCTCAGTGAGCATTTCCAGCCCCTGGCGGCCCATTTCGTAAACGCCTACGCGCAGTGTGCTGAGCGGTGGCGAAGTAAAGCGCGCCATGGGGACATCGTCGAAACCCATGACGGCAACGTCGTCGGGGATCGACAATCCGGCCTCTTTCAGCGCCAGCAAGGCACCCACAGCCATCATGTCATTGGCCGCGAACAGGCCGTCCGGCACCTCATCGCGCTCAAGAAACCAGCGCATGGCGGCGTAGCCCGAATCCTCGGTGAATTCGCCCTCGGCAATGAGCAGCGGTTGCCCGGGGAAGGATTCAGCCATCACCGTTTCAAAGCCGCGCTTGCGTTCCTGCGCCTCAAAGTTCTGCGCCGGGCCGCTGATGTGGGCAATGCGCCGGCACCCGACGTCGACAAGATGACGCACGGCGATGCACCCGCCGCCAAAATTATCAACGGAGATAGCGCTGTGGTTCGCCGCGCCGATACGGCTGGCGATGGTGACAAGCGGCAGGTTGAGCGGCAGTACCGCCGCCAGATCCTGACTATCGACGAACGGTGACATGACCAGCAGGCCGTCGACCCGGCCACCCATGGCGCGCACGGCCGCGACCGCTTCGGACAGATCGCCGTGCGAGCCGGATACCAGCAGGTGCAGGCCCTTGGCGCGCGCGGCAACGTCGACGCCGCGGATGATTTCGGAAAAAAACTCGCCATAGATATCGGGCAGCAGAAGACCGATCGTATTGGTGCGGTTCATGGCCAGGCTGCGCGCGCCCCAATGGGGCACGTAACGCAGCTTGGAAGCCGCTTCCAGCACGCGCGCCCGCACGTCGGCGGTCACGTTGTCAAGCCCGTTGATGGCGCGCGATGCCGAGGCAATTGACACGTCGGCGGCGCGCGCCACGTCCATAAGCGTGGAGCCCTTCATCGAACTTCCTGACTTGTTGACGCGATCCGTGCTGCGCACCCTGCTCGATTTCCCAAAAGTCTTAACGGCGGTTAGGGTTTCTCCGTAAGCGTTTACAGAAAGCTTGTCAACGCCCAAGTAAGCGCTTACAAGGCGGGTGTAGCGGCTATGCCACGCATACAAAGCTTACGCATTTCGCGCCGGAATCGGCAGCGTGAAATAGACAACAGGCAAGCCGCTGGTGGGGTTTCAGGGAAGGTATCTGCCCATATGTCGACAGTCTTTCCGCCGGATTTTCTCTGGGGTTGCGCCACGTCTGCCTATCAGATCGAGGGCTCGCCCCTGGCCGATGGCGCCGGTCCCAGCATCTGGGAGAGATACGCTCACACGCCGGGCATGATGGCGGGCGGCAACACCGGAGATATTGCCTGCGACCACTACCGCCGCTACAAGGATGACGTGGCGCTGATGAAGCGCCTGGGCATGCAGGCTTATCGCTTCAGCCTGGCGTGGTCGCGCATCCTGCCCGAAGGCATCGGCCGCGTGAATCCGGCCGGCCTCGACTTCTATTCACGCCTGGTCGACGAACTGCTCAAAAACGACATCGAGCCGATCGCCACCCTGTTCCACTGGGATTTTCCCGCCGCGCTCGATGACAAGGGCGGCTGGCTCAACCGCGATTCAGCGGATTGGTTCGCCGAATATGCCGGCGTCGTCTTCAAGGCGCTCGACGGCCGCGTCAAGAAATGGACAACGCTGAACGAGCCCTGGGTCGTCAGCGACGGCGGCTATCTTTACGGCACGATCGCGCCCGGTCATCGCAACAAGTACGAGGCCCCCATCGCCTCGCACAACATGATGCGCGCCCATGGTGCTGCCGTGAAAGTCTATCGCGGGATCGGCAAGCATGACATCGGCCTCGCGGTCAATATCGAGCCGAAGTACACGGCCTCGAACCAGCCGTGCGACGTCGCCGCCACGCGCCGTGCCAGCGCCTATATGAACGAGCAGTATCTCGACCCGGCGATTCTCGGGCGCTATCCGCCTGAGCTGAAAGAGGTTTTCAATGGCGGCTGGCCCGACTGGCCGGCAGAGGACTTCGAGCTGATCAAGCAGCCGATCGATTTCATCGGCGTCAACTACTACACCCGCGCCGTCGTCAAACACGACGAGGCGAATTGGCTGCTCCACGCGTCACCCGTGCGCCAACCCTCCGCGACCTATTCCGAGACCGGCTGGGAAGTCTTTCCTCAGGGCCTGACCGACACGCTCACCTGGGTCAAGGCGCGTTATGGCGATATCCCGCTCTACGTCACTGAAAACGGCTCGGCCTTTTACGACCCTCCCGTGGCGGAAAACGGCCGCATCCACGATCCCTTGCGCACTGATTATCTGCACAAGCACCTGAAAGCGATCCACAAGGCGATCTCGGACGGCGTCAATATCAAGGGCTACATGGCCTGGTCGCTGCTCGACAACCTCGAATGGTCGCTCGGTTTTTCCAAGCGCTTCGGCATCGTCCACGTCAATTTCGACACGTTGGAACGTACGCCGAAAGATACGGCCCATTACTACAGCCGCGTTATAAACAGCCACGGTGCCATACTGGAGGCGCCATTACAGATTCCGTGAAGCCTCTTTCACGGCCAATATCCCTGTCTCCTGGACAGGGTCTCGGGGTCAATCCCCGGCTGACCACGCCGATGCAATTCTCCCTGCGGGGCGCGATTTCAGTGCTAACTTTGAGCCCCGCCCTCACCGGCGGGGCCTTTTTCTGTTGGAAGATTTAACCACGGATAAGGCCTTACTTCGTCATCATCATCTCAGGTGCCTTGCAGTGCCTGGCAATGTATTCGGCGTGTCCCGGCATGCCGTTGGCGCAGTCTTCGATCACGTCCTCGATATCCTTCAGAAAGGCCGCGACCTGTGCCTCCGGGAGCATGTCGACATTCGGATCGTACTTCATCTGCAGTCCCTGCCCCAGCAACACCTGCACCCAGCTTTCCTCACCGAACAGTTCCGACACACCGCGTTTGAAGAACCGTGCCGACGAACGGAATAAAGCCAGGCGCTCGCTCAGGGCTTCGGGAATCTCCATGTGCTTGAGATAGGCCCAGTAGGGCGTGTCCTCGCGATTGGTGACCTTGTAGTGGGCGATGATGAAATCGCGGATATCGCGGTATTCGAAATCGGTTTGGCGGTTATATTCGCTGACGTCGATGGCGTTGAAACCGGCGCTTGGAAACAGCGCAATCAGGCGCAAGGCCGCCGTCTGTATAAGGTGGATGCTGGTCGATTCCAACGGTTCCAGAAAACCTGAACTGAGCCCGATAGCCACGACATTCTTTTCCCACGCCTTGTCGCGTTTGCCCGGCTTGAACCGCACCGGCCGTGGATCAGCCAGCGCCTTGCCGTCGAGATTTTTCAACAGGATCGATGCCGCCTCGTCATCACTGATGTGATTGCTCGAATAGACGTAGCCGTTGCCGATGCGGTGCTGCAAGGGAATGCGCCATTGCCAGCCCGAACCATGCGCCGTCGAGCGCGTATAGGGCGTGAGCGGACTGACGCTTTCACACGGCACGGCCAGGGCGCGGTCGTTCAGCAGCCAATGGCTCCAATCTTCATACCCGACACCAAGCGCCTGACCGATCAAGAGTCCGCGCATGCCCGAGCAGTCGACGAACAGGTCGCCTCCGATCGTGCTGCCATTTTCCATGACAACGTGATCGACGTAACCCGTGTCGGGTTTCAGCTCGACCGAGACAATCTTGCCCTCGACGCGGCGGACACCGCGCGGTTCGCTCTGCTTGCGCAGATACGCCGCGTAGAGTGAGGCGTCGAAATGAAGGGCGTAATCTATATCCGCCATGGGTGAATTGGGATCACGGCGGTTGGGCAGATCAAAGCGGTTCTTGCGCGCCGCCAGGCTGTTGAGCGAGTAGTGATCGAACGACTTGGCCTGGCCCTTCGCCGCCATCTTCAGCCAGAACTGATGGGTATGCAGCCACATCAGGTCCTGGCCGATCTTGCCGAAGCCATGGATATAGTTGTGACCAGGCTCGCGCCAGTTGACGAACTCGATGCCGAGTTTGAAGGTCGCCTGTGTCGCCCGGATCATTTCATTCTGGTCGACACCGATCAAGCCATTGAAAACCTTGATGGCCGGAATCGTCGCCTCGCCGACACCGATGATACCGATCTCCTCGGATTCGATCAGGGTGATCGAATAGCCGCCCGTCAGCAGCTTGGAAAACAGCGCCGCCGTCATCCAGCCGGCGGTGCCGCCGCCAACGATGACGATGTTTTTCAGGGGCTGGTTCCGCTGTCCGCTATCGCTCATGGCCTGTCCTCGTTGCTGCGCTTTGTAACCGCTTACAGCAAGTCCGTAAAGATCGATATCAGAGTCGTGCGACTCGCCTCCTGCTCACCTCTGGCCAATCCAGCCTAAAACTCATAAGCTGCCAAATGACACCGGAGTACATACGCAAATAAACCATTGCACTTCCGGTATTGATCTGGCCATTATAGCAAAATAGGTATGACCAACATGCCCACCCCAATATGCCGCTACAGACGGAGGACATCATGACAGCAGACGCCGGACGGCGCGAATTCCTTATGGCGGCAGGCATGGTTCCCGCTATGGCAGCCATGGCGGTCGCACCCGGCGACGTTCAGGCCGAAACCCTGCCGCTTCTGCCTGAGGAAAAGCCGCCTTATCACATCCGCTTTTCGGTCTGCGGCATGAGCCACGACCATATTCACGGCATGATCGGCGCCATCCAGCGCGGCGGCGGGGAGCTGGTATCGGCCTGGGGCCTGGAGCCCGACAAACTGGCCGTCTTCGCCAAGCGCTACCCCGGCGTGAAGATCGCAGCGACACAAGACGAGGTCATCAATGATCCATCGACGCAACTGGTCATAAGCTCGCATATCGCCAATGAGCGCGCCGGCATCGGGGCGCGCGTCATGACGGCCGGTAAGGATTTCCTCGCCGACAAGCCGGGCATTACGACCCTCGAAGACCTGGCGCTGATACGCAAAACGATCAAGACCACAGGCCGCATCTACGGCATCCTCTACTCGGAACGCCTTGAGGTCCGCGCCGCGGTGCATGCCGGCGAACTGATCAAGCAGGGCGCCATCGGCAAGGTCATCCAGACCGTCAACCTGGCGCCGCACCAGATTTTTCAGGCCGGTGGCGACGCCGGCGGCAGCGGCGGACGTCCCGACTGGTTCTGGAACGAGGCGCAGTTCGGCGGCATCCTGTGCGACATCGGCTCGCACCAGGTCGATCAGTTCCTCTATTACACGAGCTCGCGCACGGCCGAAGTCGTTGCTTCGCAGGTCGCCAATCTCAACCACCACGACCACCCAAAATTCCAGGATTTCGGCGACATGATGCTGCGCGGCGACGGCGGCTTTGGTTATGTCCGCCTCGACTGGTTCACGCCCAAGGGCCTCGGCACCTGGGGCGATGGGCGCCTCTTCATCCTCGGCACCGAGGGTTATATGGAGCTGCGCAAATATACCAATGTCGCGGTCTCCAAACAGGGCAACAACCTGTTCGTCGTCGACGGCAACGGCGCCCGCTACATCGATTGCAACAATGGCCCCCTGCCCTTCGGTCCGCAATTCGTCGCCGATATCGTCAATCGCACCCACACCGCTCAGGACCAGGACATGGCCCTGCTGGCGGCGGAACTGTCGATCACCGCCCAGAAGGACGCGAAGAGGATTTAAGCAGCTCAAACGCCGCCAATTTTTACTAAAGGATGGGCTCGCCGCAAAGGCGGCGGCGGGCGGGTGCCCTTGCCAAAAAAGCTGAAGCTTTTTTGGAAATTCATTCAGGAGACTGAACAATGACCAAACTCTCCAAGCGCGGGCTTATAAAGGCCGGTCTCGCCACCGCGGTCGCCGCGGGTTTTCCCGCCATCGTGCCATCGACCGTCTTCGGCCAGTACGCGCCGTCCAAACGCATCAATGTCGGCGCGATCGGCAATGGCAGAATCTCTCGCGGGCACGATATGCCCGAAGTGCTGAAATACGACCGCGCCCGCATCACGGCCGTGTGCGATCTCGACGCCCATCGCCTCACCGAGGCCAAGCAATTCGTCAACGACGTCTACGCCAAAAAGGCCGGCAAGCCCTATGACGGCGTCACAACCTACGCCAACTACCACGAGCTTCTGGCCAACAAGGATATCGACGCCGTCATCGTCTCGACACCCGATCATTGGCACGCCATCGCAGCCACCCATGCTGTCAAGGCCGGCAAGGACGTCTATCTGCAAAAGCCCGCCGCGCTGACGATAGCCGAAGGCCGCATCCTGTCGAACGCCGTCCAGGCGTCGGGCCGCATCCTGCAGATCGGCAGCCAGCAGCGCACCAACATGCCGCAATTCCGCCAGGCCGCCGAGTGGGTGCGCAATGGCCGCATCGGTGACATCACGCGCGTTGAAATCGGCCTCCCCGGCGACCCCGCGGGCGGCGATCCGACGCCCATGCCGATCCCCGACGGTTTCAACTACGACATGTGGCTGGGTTCGACGCCCAACGTTCCCTATACGCTCGACCGCGTCCACCCGAGGATCGGCTATGACCGCCCAGGCTGGCTGCGGCTGCGCCAGTTCGGCGCCGGCATGATCACCGGCTGGGGTGCGCACCACGTCGACAGCGCCCACTGGGGTATGAACACGGAATATACCGGCCCGGTCGAAGTCTGGCTCGACTACGTCGACTTCCCGACAGCCGGCCTGTGGGACGTCCACGGCAAATTCAAGACCGAGGCGCTCTATGCCAATGGCATGCGTATGAGCATCAGCGGCGACTATCCCAACGGCATCAAATATATCGGTACCAAGGGCTGGCTGTTCGTGTCGCGCGGCGATGCAACGGCCACCGCCAGCGATCCGAAAGGCGCGCCCGCTAAAAAGCTCGACGCCTCCGACCCGAAGATCCTGACCTCGGAGATCGGCAAGGACGAAATCCAGCTTTACCACGCCGACGAGCAGCACGGTAACTGGCTCGACTGCATCGTCAGCCGCGAACAGCCGATCTCCCCCGCCGAAATGGGCCACCGCGCCTGCTCGACCTGCCTCGTCCACGACATCGCCATGATGCTGAAGCGCAAGGTCTATTGGGATCCTGTAGCGGAACGCTTCCACAATGACGACGACGCCAACGCCATGATCAGCCGGCCGATGCGCGCGCCGTATCAAATTTAGGAACATACAGACATGATCACCAAACGCGACATCATCATCGCCTGCACCTCGGTCGCCGCGACCCTGGCTGTCGTTACCGCCACCGGCTTCGCTCAGACCCATGCGCCGACGCAAGCGATCTTGGGCCCGGCGACCTTCGACTGGAACAGCATGACCGTCACCAAGACCGATGTCGGCGAGGTGCGCTCGCTGTACCGCGGGCCAACGGCCACGCTCGACGAGCTGGAAATGCACGTCACCACGCTCAATCCCGGCAATACGTCGCATCCGCCGCACAGCCACATCAACGAAGAGCTGGTCATCATCCGCGAAGGCACGGTCGAGACCCTGTCCGGCGACAAATGGGTGCGATTGGGCCCGGGTTCGGTGATCTTCAACGCGTCCAACAGCCTGCATGGCCTGCGCAATGTCGGCACCACACCGGCGACCTATCATGTCATCAACTGGAGCCCGAACAAGGCGACACCTGAGGCACACTGAGGACTCCCTTATCCGGCCCTTATGCCCCCGCACGCCAAGCGGAGTGCATTTTTATGCTGCAAACCGGCATTGTAACGGCGTCCCATTCAGGAGGCTGTCATGGATACGCCTGCGACTGCCGTGGTCACCCGCCCGGCCGATGCCAACGAAGATCCTTATGTCTGGCAGCCGCCGGGCGCCTTCGGCCCGCAAGCCGTCACGACGCAAAACTCTGCGCCGCAACCTGAGCCGGACAAGTCACCCCTGGCGGCAGGCGAGACCGCCTTGTCGCCGGCCTGGCGCTGGCGCGATTTTCTGGTCGGGCTTACATTCGGAGCGATTACCGTGGCGGCGCTCAGCCTTGTTTTCAACTTCGACAGGCGCTGAAGCGATGGTGGACACAATGAAAAATAAAATCACCCTCTATGACACCCGCGACAATACGATTATCGGCCCGCTGGATCAGTTTGAACTCGCCTGGGTGCCGGCGACAGGGCAGAAGATCACCCTGTCCGAAGGGCCGGATGCGTTCGGATTTGATTTCCGTGTGCACCACATCGAACACGCGCTGCATTTCAACGATGGGGACGTGTTCCAGCAGGTCGACATCTATTTAACGCCGGACCGTCAACTTGCGCGGCTCTTCAACGAACAGTCCGCCTAGCCCTCAATATTGGTCAGACCATTAAATGCACCTGGCCGGGCATTTTCCTTGACGTCCATACCCCAAAATGGTACCGCTAACACAAAATGCGGCCGATGCGGCGCACGATAAAACAGAGGAAATGCCCATGACCAGTTCTCTCGCTTTCGCGGGCCGCTTGATGGCGTCGTCTGCTTTCGTTCTTGTCCTTGCCGGCACAACGGCCCATGCCGCAACTCCATCCGCCTGCGCCGTGGAAAAGTGCGTTTTCCTCGACAAGGCCATGTCGCCCGAAGCCCGCGCCAAGGACCTTGTCGCCCGCATGACGCTCGAGGAAAAGGCCGCTCAGATGCAGGACAATGCGCCGGCGATCGAGCGCCTGGGCCTGCCGCGTTACGGCTGGTGGAATGAAGTGCTGCATGGCCTTGCGCGCGCCGGCCATTCGACCGTTTATCCGCAGGCGATCGGCATGGCAGCCACCTGGGACCAGACCCTGATGGGCGATATCGGTGACGCGATCGCCACCGAAGGCCGCGCCAGTCATAATATCGCCTTTGCCAGGACGGCCGGTTCTGATCGCTATTTCGGCGTCAACTACTGGTCGCCCAATATCAATATCTTCCGCGATCCGCGCTGGGGCCGCGGTCAGGAAACCTATGGTGAGGATCCTTATCTGACCGGCCATATGGCCGTCGCCTTCATCCACGGCATCCAGGGCGACGATCCGGCCTATTACAAGGGCGTGGCCACGCCCAAGCACTTCGTCGTCCATTCCGGACCCGAGCCCCTGCGACACGGCTTCAATGTCGATGTATCGAAATTCGATCTCGAAGACACCTATACCCCGGCTTTCCGCTCGGCCATTGTCGACGGCAAAGCGGACTCTCTGATGTGTGCCTATAATGCTGTCCACGGCGCGCCCATGTGCGCCAACCCGCTGATGGCCAAGCGCCTGCGCGGCGACTGGGGTTTCAAGGGGTTTGTCGTTTCCGACTGCGACTCGATCGACGACATGGTCACCGGCCACAAGAGCGAACCCGACGCCGCCCATGCCTCGGCAACCGGCGTGAAAGCCGGGACGGACCTCGATTGCGGCACCTCGTACAAGGCCCTGCCGGAAGCGGTCAAGCTCGGCCTGATCAAGGAAAGCGAGATCGATGTCGCCATGGTCCGGCTGATGGCGGCGCGCATCCGCATGGGGCTGATCGACGGGGGTAAATACGACGCGATCCCACCCGAAGCCATCAACTCGCCGGAGCACCGCGCCCTGGCGCAAAAGGCCGCCGAAGAGGCTATGGTCCTGCTGTCGAACCGCACCGGCCTGTTGCCGCTGAAAGGCTCGGAGAAAATTGCCGTCATCGGCCCCAACGCCGCCTTGCTGCAAAGTCTGGAGGGCAACTATACCGGCTCGCCTGTCGATCCATCCCTGCCGCTCGACGCCATGATAAAGACATTCGGCGCCGGCAACGTCGCCTACGCTCCAGGCGCTCCGCTGATGCAGGGCATGCGCATGCCTGTGCCGTCGATCTATCTCAAACCGTCCGCCGACAGCGCTGAAAACGGCCTGAAAGGCGAATATTTCGACAATTTGACATTTGACGGCACCGCGAAAATGACGCGCCTCGATCCGATCGTCAATTTCGACTTTTACCACACGGCCCCCAATGCCGATTTCAAGCCGATGGGCTTCTCGATCCGCTGGACGGGTGTACTGACGCCGCCCGCACCCGGCGCCTACCAGATCGGCTTCCGCATGAATACGCCGCGGCCGGGCCAGCCCATGCCCGATGTCAAGGTGTGGATCGACGACAAGCTGGTGGTCTCGCCGGAAATCGTCGGCATTGCCTCGGGTACGCCGCCCAAGTGCAATTCCGGCATGTGTGCTCAGCCCGGCCAGCCAGTCGAGATCACCTTTACCGACACCCACCCGCATTCCGTGCGCATAGATTACGTCCGCACCAATGATGACCGCGCTTCATCGCTTGACTGGGTTGCACCTGCTCAACTCCTGATCGACGGCGCCGTGGCAGCGGCCCACGAGAGCGACGTCGTGGTCGCCTTTGTCGGCCTGTCGCCCGACCTCGAAGGCGAGGAAATGAAGGTCGACTACCCCGGATTTTCCGGCGGCGACCGCACCAGCCTGGTCCTGCCCGAAGCGCAGCAAAAGATGCTCGAAGCCGTCAAGGCCATCGGCAAGCCGCTGGTCGTCGTCTATCTGACCGGCGGCGGCGTGTCCGATCCTTGGGTCGAGAAAAACGCCGATGCCGTCGTTCAGGCCTGGTATCCGGGCCAAGCCGGCGGTACGGCGATTGCGCGAACCCTGACGGGCGCGGTCAATCCGGCCGGCCGCCTGCCCTACACCATCTATAATGACGTCGCCGACCTGCCGCCCTTCGGCGACTATTCGATGGCCAACCGCGGCTACCGCTATTTCAAGGGCAAGGTGCTCTATCCCTTCGGCCATGGCCTTAGCTACACCACCTTCGCCTACGCCAAACCCGCCTTGTCAGCGGCCTCGATCAAGGCCGGCAAGCCGGTGACCGTGACGGTCAAGGTCAGCAATACCGGCAAGCGCGACGGCGACGAAGTGGTGCAGGTCTATGTCACCAAACCGAAAACGGCGACCTCGGCAAGATACGCCCTGTCCGGCTTTACGCGCGTCCATCTCAAGGCCGGGGAAACCCGTGCCGTGACGATGGCACTCGACGCGCGCGCACTTAGCCAGGTCGATGCGGCCGGTGTCCGCAAGGTCCTGCCCGGCAGCTATACCGTCAATATCGGCGGCGGCCAACCTGGCATGGCCAGCGGATCGTCGGCCAAATTGACGGTGATGGGGACATCTACCCTGCCGAAATAGTCCCGAATCATCGGGGGATCACACACCGGCAGCGGCCAGAAGCGATCGGCGCATCGCAGACTCGCGTCCGAATATCAAAGTTATTGTAACCCTATACAAGGCTTGCAAGGCATGCCTGCGCGTAATGAAAAAGCACGTGCGCGCGAATGCGTAGACCTTTTTAGTCGTTATTGCCGTCAAATCATCGCAAATATACACCGATCTTTTGTGACAATTTTTTGTATACAATTAACAATTCACGTCGATACTGATTATTTTTTGAAATATTCAAATATATACGCGAATAATTTCACAAGAAACATTGCATGCATTAATCAACACAAACTTATAGACAGTTTGCTGCGCTGCGCAATATTATGGTGTAAATCTTGTTAGGCACAGATTCCATATAGCCAGCCCGTTTTTTCTTTGTTACGGTCGAGTTGTAAAATTTCCAGTAAAAATTAGGCGTACCGATCTGCTGTAACGAATTACCGTAGTAATTTGCCATAATAATTTTGTATGGGTGGGGTACGAACATGTCCGATAAGAAGGACAAATC
>FSVF01000059.1_pt1 | contig 12160 bp, 9 predicted proteins | sample 1637601 | NCBI WGS metagenome assembly FSVF01 (sample SAMEA3914814, study PRJEB12502) | metagenome | biome: forest; material: soil | place: USA | collected 2011-09-16 | depth 0.1 m
ATCCTTGGGCGGGCGCACGCTTTCGGGAATGGCGTCCCACCATTCCTCGGTGCTGGAGAATTCCGGGTCGACATCAAAAACGACGCCGCGGAAATCGAACAGGTTGTGCCGCACCACCTGCCCGATGTCGAACTTGGCCGATATCTGGGCCGACCGCTGATGCTCTGACATGCTCACGCCTCGCGAATCCCTGTGTTCTGGTCTCCTATCTGTAACCCCATGCCGGCCGGGCTACAGCGCCTTCTCCAAACAGTTGTTGGTCTTGGCGCATTTTCATGAAAGGCGATTTATGGTTAATCGCAGCGCGCGAGCGGCTTATGGAGCAGATTCAACGTCCAAGCTCAATCTCCTGACAAAATTCAGTTGGCAGCCCCGTTTACCCGGCATAAGGTGATCGGGAAATCGCGCGCCTGGCCAGGGGAAAATCCTTGAGCCCGCGGCATGGTGCCGTCGCAGCGCGCTCATAAATATAAGGGGTATGAGCCATGCAGGCTCCCTCAAACGCCCGGCGATGGGGGTCATCGCCTGGCTCTTCCGCCGGTGTCTCACCGGCCAATGGGCGCTCAGGCGGGCCGCGTGACGCGCAGGTTCTTTACGCTGCGCTTGATCTCGGCACCAATAATTGCCGTCTGATGATCGCGACCCTGCATAATTCGCAATTCAAGATCGTCGAAGCCTTTTCACGCATCGTGCGCCTGGGTGAAGGCTTGGCCCACACAGGCCAGTTGCATGACCGCGCCATGGAACGCGCCATGCGGGCGCTGAAGATTTGCGCCGAAAAGATCGAAAAGCGCGGGGTCGGCCGCATTCGTGCGGTGGCGACCCAGGCCTGCCGCATCGCCGGCAACGGCCGGGACTTCGTCGACCGCGTCGAGGCGGAAACCGGCCTGCGCCTGACGATTATTTCGCCGGAGGAAGAGGCCCATCTGTCCGTCATGGGCTGCGCCTCGTTGCTCAACGGTCACGACCTGACGCCGCGGCCGCGCGCCGCCCTGGTCATGGACGTCGGCGGCGGATCGACCGAGCTAAGCTGGGTCGCGTTGCAAGGCGATGAGCGCAGCCATCAGCCCGCATTGAAGGCCGGCCGCTCGATGCCGCGCCCGCGCTACTGGATTTCCCTGCCCGTCGGTGTCGTCAACCTGGCCGAACGCTTCCCCGAGCCGGCGAGCGGCGGCACGCGCGACTGGTTCGACAGTATGGTTGCGGATGTCACCGGCCGCCTGGAGACCTTCACCGACGCCGATCCCTTTCGCGAGGCCTTTGATGCCGGCGAGGCCTATATCGTCGGCACGTCGGGCGCAATCACCTCGCTGGCCGGGATCCATTTGGGGCTGGAACGCTATGACCGCTCCAAGGTGGACGGCCTGTGGATGGAGCATGGTCATTGCCAGGACGTCATTACCCGGTTGATCAATCTTGGGCGGTCAGGACGTGAACAGGAACCGTGCATCGGCCGCGATCGCGCCGATTTGGTGCTGGCGGGCGCGGCCATCCTGGAGGCCGTGCAAAAACTATGGCCGTGCCGGAGATTGCGCGTCGCCGATCGTGGCTTGCGCGAAGGTCTGCTGTTGTCGATGGCGAAAAAGAAGAGCCGCCGCCGCCGGCGCGGACGCAGCGGCTCGCGCCCGGATATTGCCGTCACGGCATGAGGTCATTTCCAAAAACTGTGATATACTGGTCGCATGGAAGTTACGACTGACAGAAGTCGGAGGTAGGATGCAGGGCGCAGATGTGAATCGACGGGTGCTTTTTTTCGGCTTGACGTCGCTCCTATTGGGGGGGTGCGGTTTGCTCGGCGACAAATCCCCAACAAGACTGGCCTCGATTACCGTTCAAACGGCCGCCAAACCCGCCTTCATGACCGCCATCAACCGCTTTGCCGGCGTCCGGCATTTTCAGGTCAAGCCGGCGCAACTGTCCTCCGCCGCCGCGACGACACTGAAACTCGAACGCGCCGACATGGAAATCACATTGAGTAATACGGGTGACGCCTTCCCAAACCCGCTGGCATGGCAAGTCACCTGCTACAAGAGCCATAACGGTTCGAGAGCGACACCCGCTGAAATCGACGAGATGGCAGACGAATTCCTGGCTAATGTCCTGGCCGTTCCAGGCGTGCAGCTTGTCAGCTCGGAGAAGGCCATAACCGGCGCCGCGCCGTCTTCGCCGGCATCCTCGTCTTCGTCCTGAAAAAAAGCGCCCGCAGTCTGCGAGCGCTTTTTCTAAAACTTGCAAACTGTCAAAGTTATTTGTCCGTGGACTTCTGCGTCTGCAGGATCGACGGCGATATCGGCATGGCCGTCGGTGAAGGCTTTGGCGCGGTCACTGTTGACGAGGTCGGCTTAGCAGCCGTCGCCGCCACGGCCGGCGTATCGAGGCGCTTTGTCGGCACGGCGATGTCGCAGGCCGAGAAATCGGCGCCTTTGGACTTGCGTGTTTGGTCGATGAGCTGCTTGAACTGCGGTGACGTCGTGTCCATGACCTCGATCTTCGGGCGGTCCGCTTCGGGAATGTCGGCCAGGACGCGAACCTTCAGCATCTTGTCAGGATTGACGGCGGGCTCACCGATCTTGATCTTGCGTACGACATCGAGGCCGGACACGACGACGCCGAACGCCGTATAGCGCTTTTCCAGCGCCGAGTTGGCACCGCGCATCAGGAAGAACTGGCTGTTGGCCGAATCCGGCGCGGAATCGCGCGCCATGCCAAGCACGCCCTGGCAATAAAGCCCCCAGGCATTGGTTTTACCGTCATTGGTAATTGCCGCCAGTTCGGACACCTGGCTTTGCACCGGCATCGCACCGACAAAGCCGATCAGCGACCCGGTTGGCCGGGCCACAACGGTCATCGGGAAGCTGGCATCCTTGCGCGTCAGAAATTCGCCCTTCAGGTTCGGCAGGTCGGAACCGCCCTCGCCGGTGCCCTTCGGGTCGCCGGTCTGGTCCATGAAGTCTTCGATGACGCGGTGAAAGATCAAGCCGTCGTAGAAACCGCGGCGCGTCAGAGTGGTCATGCGTTCGACGTGCGCCGGCGCCATGGCCTCGTACATCTCAACGACAACCTGTCCCTTTGTTGTATCGATAACCAGGGTATGGGCCGCATCGAGCTCACGGTAGCCCGGTTCGGTGGCAAACGCAGAGGCTGCGGTCATCAAGACCGCCAAAGCCACGCCGCCCATTGCCTTAAGAACGGCAGCCTTCTTTATCACCCCTGACATAGACAATCCTATTCCTCCACCTTGGCCAGCAAGCGTTCCGCTACGCTGGGCGCCACAAACGGCGCGACACTGCCGCCCAATTGGGCTATTTCTTTGACCAACCGCGACGCAATCGCCTGATGGCGCGGGTCGGCCATCAAAAAGACGGTCTCGATCTCACGATTAAGCTGCTGGTTCATCGCTGTCATCTGAAATTCGTATTCGAAGTCGGCTACGGCGCGCAAGCCGCGAATAATCACGCTGGCGCCCACCTCCTGTGCGAAGCCGATCAGCAGGGTCTCAAAAGGTACGACCTCGACCTTGTCGCCATGTTTGCCGACCTGCTCGCGGATCATGTCCACCCGTTCCTCGAGCGTGAACATCGGCGCCTTGCCGATATTCTTGGCGACTCCGATGACCAGCCGGTCGACCAGCTTGACAGCCCGCCCAATAATATCACTGTGGCCGTTGGTGATGGGATCGAAGGTCCCAGGATAAAGGCCAGTCCGCATTCAGGCGCTCCCCATGCTCTGCGCGCAGAGCCTTAGCAGGCTTTTGCGGCAGCGTAAAACAGCGATTACCAGTCAGGTTTGGTCGCTCACCGACTGCGGTTCGTCCGCCGACCCGGCATCGTCTTCACCACTATCGACAATGCGCTCCACCGAAACGACCTTTTCGCCGCCTGAGGTGCGGAAAATGGTGACGCCCTGCGTATTGCGGCTGGCAATGCGCACCGTCGTCACGTTGGTGCGGATCAATTGACCGCCGGACGTGACGAGCAGCAAGCCGTCATTGGCGTCGATCGGGAAGGACGCCACCAGCTTGCCGCCGCGCTTGGACAGATCGATGGCGACGATGCCTTGCCCGCCGCGCCCCGTGCGGCGATAGTCGTAGGACGAGGTGCGCTTGCCAAAGCCGGTATCGGCGACGGTCAGGATAAACTCCTCGGCCGTGGCCAGTTCTGTGATGCGCTCCTGGGTGAGGTTGGCTTCGCCGCCCTCATCGCCACCGTCTTCGGAAAGGTCTTCGACAACCGTCGCCTCGTCGATTTCGTCGCCGGCGGAAGCCCGTTGCGAGGCGGCGTATTTGAGATAGGCCGCGCGCTCGGCGGGCGTCGCGTTGACGCGGCGCAGGATGGCCATGGAGATAACCGTATCGCCGCCGTTCAGGCGGACGCCACGCACGCCGGTCGAGTCGCGCCCCTTGAAGACGCGCACTTCGTCGACAGCGAAACGGATGGAACGCCCGGCCGCCGTAGACAGCAGGACGTCCTGGTCTTCGGTGCAGATCGCCACACCGACGATGGCATCGCCATCTTCGAGCTTCATGGCAATCTTGCCGGCGCGATTGACGTTGACGAAATCGCTCAGCTTGTTGCGGCGGATATCGCCCGAACGCGTCGCGAAGATGATGTCCTGACGTTCCCACGCCGCCTCATCTTCAGGCAGGGCGAGAATGTTGGAGATGGTGTCGCCGTTTTCAAGTGGCAGCAGGTTGACGAAAGCCTTGCCCTTGGATTGCGGATTGCCGAGAGGCAAGCGCCAGACCTTGAGTTTATAAGCCTTCCCGGTCGAGGAGAAGAACAGCATCGGCTGGTGCGTCGTCGCCGAATAGATGCCGGTGATGGCGTCTTCGTCCTTCATCGCCATGCCGGAACGGCCCTTGCCGCCGCGATGCTGCTCGCGGTAGGCAGCCAGCGCCGTGCGCTTGACGTAGCCCGAATGGGTAACGGTGACGACCATGTCCTCGCGCGGGATCAGGTCTTCGTCCTCGATATCGCCTTCGCCGTCGAGAATGGCGGTGCGGCGCGGCACAGCGAACTGCGCCTTCACTTCGACGAGTTCATCGCGCACGATCCCCAGCAGGCGCTCGCGCGAACCCAGGATTTCCAGGAATTCAGCAATCGCGGCGGCCAGCGTGCGGACTTCGTCACCGATTTCGTCGCGGCCAAGGCCGGTCAGGCGCGACAGGGTCAGGGCGAGGATGGCGCGCGCCTGTTCGTCGGTCAGGCGGACCTGGAAGCCCTCGAGCACTATGGAGCGCGGGTCGGCGATCAGGTCAATCAGCGGCGCCATGTCGCCGGATGGCCAGGTCCGGGCGCTCAGGCGTTCGCGCGCTTCGGCCGGGTCGGCCGAGGAGCGGATGATGTGGATGACTTCGTCGATATTGGCCACCGCGATCGACAGACCGACCAGGACGTGGCCGCGATCGCGTGCCTTGTTCAACTCAAAGCGTATGCGGCGGACGACGACTTCTTCGCGGAATTCCAGGAAGATATCGAGCAGCTTGCGCAGGCCCATCTGCTGCGGCCGGCCGTGGTTGAGCGCCAGCATGTTGACGCCGAAGCTCGATTGCAGGGCCGTGAAACGATAGAGCTGGTTGAGAACGACGTCGCCCGAAGCGTCGCGCTTCAGCTCGACGACCATGCGCATGCCCTGGCGGTCGGATTCATCGCGGATGTCGGAAATGCCTTCGAGGCGCTTTTCGCGCACCAGATCGGCAATATGCTCGATCAGCGCCGCCTTGTTCACCTGATAGGGCAGTTCGGTGACGACGATGCCTTCGCGGTCCTTGCGGATCGTTTCGACGCTGGCCTTGCCGCGCGTCACGACCGAGCCACGGCCGGTCAGCAGAGCTTGACGCGCGCCGGAACGGCCCAGGATTTCACCGCCGGTGGGGTAGTCCGGACCAGGGACGATATCGAGCAGTTCTTCGAGGGTGATTTTGGGGTTGTCGAGCAGAGCCAGGCAGGCACCGACAATTTCACCAAGGTTGTGCGGCGGGATATTGGTCGCCATGCCGACGGCGATACCGCCGGCGCCATTGACCAGAAGATTGGGAACGCGCGCCGGCAGGACCGTCGGCTCTTCTTCCTTGCCGTCGTAATTCGGCTGGAAATCGACCGTGTCGTTTTCGATATCGGCCAGCAAGGCAACGGCGGCGTGCGACAGGCGGCATTCGGTGTACCGCATCGACGCCGGCTGATCGCCATCGACCGAACCGAAATTGCCCTGGCCGTCGACCAGCATCAGCCCCATGGAGAAAGGCTGCGCCATACGCACAAGTGCGAAATAGACCGACTGGTCGCCGTGCGGGTGAAAGCGCCCGAGCACGTCACCGACGACGCGGGCGCACTTGGAATAGGATTTGTTGGGTTGCATGCCCAACTGGTGCATCGAAAACAGAATGCGGCGATGGACAGGCTTCAGGCCATCGCGCGCGTCCGGCAGGGCCCGCGAGACGATGACGCTCATGGCGTAGTCGAGATAGGAGCGTTTCAGCTCGTCTTCGATGGCGATATGGCTGATACCCTGGGGCAGAGGCGCACCTGCGCCCGGGCCTTCAAACGGGTCATTGCCCACATTGTCGCCGTTGTCGTTATCGCTCATGAATTCAATGTCTTGTTGTTACTGTTTAAGGTGCCTGGAGACGAGACCCAAGCTAGAACGGGATCTCATCGTCGAGGTCGAAGTTCTGGGCCGGTGCCTTGGAAGCCTGTTTAGGACCGGCCGAGGCCGGCGCGCCGCCATAGGCATCTTCGTAGTCGCCATAACCGCCACCGCCGCCACCTGAGGACGCGCCGCCGCCGTCACCCCGGCCGCCCAAGAGGGTCAGGTTGCCGTTGAAGCGTTGCAGGACGATTTCGGTGGTATATTTTTCCTGGCCCGACTGGTCAGTCCATTTGCGCGTTTGCAGCGAGCCTTCGAGATAGACCGTCGAGCCCTTTTTCAGATATTGCTCGGCGATCTTGGCCAGGTTGTCGTTGAAGATAACGACCCGGTGCCATTCGGTCTTTTCCTTGCGCTCGCCGGTCGCCTTGTCACGCCACTGCTCGGATGTGGCAACGGTCAGGTTGGCGACGCGTTCACCGCTGTTGAGCGTACGGATTTCCGGGTCCTTGCCCAGATTACCGATGATGATGACCTTATTGACGCTTCCCGCCATGATGCTATGCCTTTCTGACCATCGCCTGCGCTGCGTAAAAGGGCGCCTGCCCCGCGCGCCGGTTGCGACTCGTGAAACGTGACACTAGAGACTTCCGCGCCTGAATCCAAGCCTTACAGCCCGCCAATGCGGCCTTTGAGGCCGCTTGCGTTAACTTTTTCTGTTAATGACTGCCGAATACGTTTTGCCGCGTAAAATTCAATGGCCATGCCGTAACCGGTAAAGGCGTTTCAGCGTATAAACCCTACACGACTGGAGATCACCATGCGCCGGCTTTTCATTACACTCGCTATCGGAGCCACCGCCATGAGCGCCTGCGCCGACACCTCCGCGCCCTCATCCGCGCACCCGGCGGTCATTGAGTTATTCCAGAGCCAGGGCTGCTCGTCTTGCCCGCCAGCCAATGCCGTGCTCAACAGCCTCGCCGATCGCAAGGACCTGATCGTCCTCAGTTTTGCCGTCACCTACTGGGACTATCTCGGCTGGAAGGACAGTTTTGCGCTAAAGGCCTTCACCGACCGGCAATATGACTATGCGCACGGCCTCAAAGGCGCCCACGTCGCCACGCCGCAGATGGTCATTAACGGCAGAGGCACCTTACCGGGGCAAACGCGCGCTTCGGTCGATCAGGCCCTGACGCAATTTGCGCGAAAAGGTCCCGAGCCCGAGATCACCGCGGGCGCCGGCAAGATTGCCATCGGCAAGATGGATTATAAGGGGCAGGCGACGGTCTGGCTGGTGCGTTACGATCCGCGCAGCCTGGAGGTACCGATTTCGGCCGGAGAAAACAACGGACGCACCCTGCCCCATCGCCACATTGTCAAGCAGCTGATCTCACTTGGCAATTGGAGCGGTCAGGCGGCAGATTTCAACCTCCCGCCCGCGGCGCAAGGTCTGGAGGGGGCTATTCTCATCCAGGCGGGGCAAGGCGGCCCGATCGTCGCCGCCAAGGCGCTTTAAGGCTTGGTGACGATCTTGCCCTGATCGTCCTTTTTCGGCAGGTCCTTGGGCACTTCCACCGTCTGTTTGCCCGCCAGGGGTTCGTCCTGAATTTCAATGGCGCCTGGCTGCACCAGCTTGTCGCCGGCCTTGACCAGCAGCGGGAATTGCGGCCCGTCGTATTTTTGCGACATACGCACTTCCGAGTTGCTGACGAACAGGAAGCTGCCTTGATAGCTGCCTTCGGTGACTTCTCCCGCCGTGCCGGTTTTCCGCAGCCCCGTGCGGACAATATAGATTTGTACAGCGCAGTGTTCCAGATCCGGAACATCGTGCGCCACGGCCGTGAACTTCGGTTCCTTGGCACCCGGCGGGTGGCCGATGAAGTAGCAGACCCCCTGTTCGCGCGGCGCCTTGACCTCTTTCTCGCAACCTGAAAGAGCGAGGACGGCGAGCCCGGTCGTCGCAAGGATCAGTGCTTTAGCGACACGCATGCCGGCCTCCCATTTCTTGTTATTAATAGCGGACCGAGCAGCCCTGTCCTTGTTCGACCAGGGTGCGGAAATTGGTGTTGTCGTCGGAGATTTCGATGCGCTTGGGCACCAGGCGAACCGTCTTGTCCCCCCAGCGGCCATATTGGGCCGAACCCGGTGAAACGCAGCGCCCGTCATAGAGCAGGCGGACGCATTGGCCGAGCGTCAGGCTTTCCGACAGTTTGTTCCATTCGTTGCTGTTGTAGCGCAGGCAGGCCGCCGTTGGGCCCTGCGCCACCTGGGTATCGGGCACGACCTCGCCGGTGTCAGCCGGAGTCTGCACGGTTTCGGTCGCACCGCTTGCCGGTGCACCCGGCACCGGTGTCAGCGAGCCGGTGGGCGCCGCCACGACATTGCCGCTGTCGTCGAGGCCGACATCGAGCGCCTGGGCGGCCACGCCGTTCTTCTTGGCACAATCGGCAAGCGTCAATTCACCGACGTCTTGACCGTTGACGAAACAGCGCAGCGGCTTCTTGGAGTCGAGACGCGGAGGCGCATCATTAACGGTAAAGGTTAGCCCCGTCGGCTGATCGTTCATCTTCTCGTCGTTCTTGTGGCCTTTCGACAAGCCGAGTGCGACGAAAAGGCCGATGCCGATTGCGACAGCCGCGCCCACGGAAATGCCGATCCAGCGCTTCTGATCCGGTGTTGCCATAAGTTCCCCCAATGAATCTGCGTGAGAGCGGTTTTAAACCTTGTGCGCAGTCTACGCGACGCCGCACCGGCGCTCAAGAGCCCGTCAGCTCTATTTCCCCCTTAAGGCCTTTTTGTGGTTTCCACCATGAAATATTTGCATGGGATTGCCGCACATCGCTTACGCAGCGAGACAGGCGGCGCTTGATTAATTGCCGCCGGTGAGGCGCGCCAAAGCCGCCTGGTAATTGGCAATCTTGTCGGTCATGTATTGTGGCACGGGACCCGACGAATGCGTTTTCTTCGCGTCGGTCGCCTGCGGATCGCCGTACTTCAGGTAGTTGTAGACCTTCTGGACGTTTTTGATCGTCGCGGTCAGAGAATCGACGGCCGCCTTGATACTCGTCTCCGACGACAGGTTGAGCGACGAGTCAAAATTCAGTCCCATCGGCTTTTTCGACGACAGATAGCTCGACGAAGACGCGTCCATGATCTTGGTGGCGTCACTGCTCACTAGGCCGGCGTCCAATCCCAGCGCCGACAGAGCGTCGCGACCGGCCGGGCCGGCAACGAATTCCATCTTGCTCGCCGAGTTCGTCGGCTTGATGTCCAGGTGGCTTAGCGGCTTTCCGATCACCTTGGTGACGTCGACCTGCAGCTTGTAGCCGGAGCCGCGAACAATCTTCTTGGCCAGGGAGTCCATGGTTTCGCCGGCGTCGATGGTAATCGTCTTGCGCACGCCGCTCGACGGATCGACCATGTAGAACTGATCGCCGGTGCGCACCGAAGTGCCGGCGACGATGGTGTCGGAATCCTTGTACTGCAAGGTCCCCATCGGCAGGCCCAGGCGGTCCAGGACGCTCGACGATCCCGACGAAATGGCTATGCCCGCGGGCTGAACGAGGTTGTCCTTGCCGGTATAACGCGTCTGGTATTCGACGGTGCCCGTATCGATGTTGAGCCGCGCCAGGTAAGCGTCCTTGGCCTTGGTCGCGCTGGATACCGTGGTCGTGCCGTCGATCGCGCCCGTTGTATTGCCGGAAATCCAGGCCTTGCCGTTGGCGAACTGCACCTTGGCGTCTTTTTCGACGCCGGCGCCGCCGTAGAAGGCGATCGTATCGGTGGAGGTATTGCCAAGATTGGCGTCGATCGACATGGCGTAGGCATCATAACCGCCGGAATAGCCATGCGTGACATTGCCCGTGCCTTGCAACAGCTGGTCCGAACCCGAGGAGCCACCGAGATAGAGCTTGCCATTATAGAGCGCCATGCCGCTAATCGAGCCGCCGCCGATACCGCCTAAGTCGCGCGATCCGGTTTGCGTTGCCGTATATTTCGTCGTGGTGACGCCCTTTGCGTCGGTCGATGTCGTGGACCCGAGGTCCAGCGTCTTTACGACAGCCTTGCTGTCCTCGACTCCGGCCGTGTAGAGTGTATTGCCGTTGACCACGAGGCCGGTCACAGTGTCGGTTTGAGCCGTTCCCATCTGATTGGTAAAGCGCATCTTGCCGTCGGCGCCGATTCCCATGACGTATGCGTCCCAACCACCCTTTTCGCCACCTCCGCCAGGCATGGCCGATTGCGTGCGGCCGCCGACATAGACAGAGCCGTCACCGCCGAAGGCAAGCGCAGTGGCTTCGTCGGCACCCGTGCCGCCGCGGCGCTGCGTCCATTGCTCGACACCGGTCGAATCGTACAGCGTGACGAAGCTGTCGGTCGTCGAGCCGTCAGCGCCATTGACGCTGTCATTGATTGTGCTGGTCGACTTGATGGCATTGGTGCCCGTGCCAATCGTTGTCGTCGTTGTCCGCGAAACGTCCATGGCGCCGGTCACCGACCCGGCAATGGCGATCTTGCCGTCGCTGGAAACCGCCATGGTGTAGCCGGAGGCCGAGTCGGACGCACCCAGGGTGCGGGTGAACATCAGATTGCCGGCGGAATCGTATTTCATCAGGGCAACGTCCTGCGTGCCCTTGATATCCTGGTTGGAAATCGTACCGTTGACGTCGGCCAGGACGTAGACAGAGCCATCGGGCCCGGCGGCGGTTTGGCGGACATTGGCAATCGTGTCGGGCAACTGCGTCTGCTGCGACTCGCCCTGGATCCAGTAGGCGTCGCCGACCTTGGAAATCGGATCGGCCAGGGGATCGCCGGTGGCGTTTTCGTCGGTCTGGACCTTGAGCAGTTGCGACGTGACCTTGGGTTTGGTTGTGTCCGTGGTCGTCGCCGTATCATCTGTCTTCTTGGTCGTTGGCGTGACCACCTTTTTGTCGGCGTCACCGGTCGACTGAACGACATAGACAGAGTCAGCAGTAGAGGGGGCGCTGAAGGTCAGGGCCTCGTAGGACACACCGGTCACCTGCAGGCCAAAGCTTTCCTGGCCCTTGGAGATGGTGACAGGCTTGCCGTTAACCATGGTCGTGGTCGGTACGGCGGCGGTGCGATTGATCGCGAACTTGGTGCTGAGCCCCTGCTCTTTCAGCTTGCCGTTGATGAACGACACAACATTGGACATGGAGCGGGTCGTCGTCCCCATTTCCGACAGGTCGATATCGACCGAAAACGGCGTCGCCGTACCGATCTTCTTGATCGACATGGAAAACTTGACGTCCCCTTCGAACGCCTTGACCGACGTCGATACCGAGCCGGTGGCAATCGAATCGGCGATATAGGTCGAATTGGTACGCGGCACACCGACGGTCGTTTTCAATTCCTGCGTCAAGGTGCCTTCGGTCAGGGCAACGTGATCGTACTTGGTGTCGCCGACATAGGCCTTTACCTCCGACATGCCTGCGGAAAAGCGGCGCTTTACATCCGCCAGGACATTGGCGGAGATATTGGGCGTCTGCGCCTTGGTGGCCAGGCCTTCGAGAGCGGTTAAGCCCTGATAGAGCGTGAACAGCTTGCTGTAATC
>FSVF01000271.1_pt1 | contig 12114 bp, 10 predicted proteins | sample 1637601 | NCBI WGS metagenome assembly FSVF01 (sample SAMEA3914814, study PRJEB12502) | metagenome | biome: forest; material: soil | place: USA | collected 2011-09-16 | depth 0.1 m
GCCAATGTGCCACAACAGGGCCGACAGGGCGGCAATCACCAGGATCAGGGGCAATACGCGCAAGGCAAAGACGAACAAGGCATTTTGATTGACCACGGCATAGGGCTGGTCGCCGCCGCCCATATAGCCGAAAACGAACTGCATGCCGCGCCCGGTCGAATCCGACAGGGCCTGCATGCCCGCGCCGATACCGTCAAGCACCACACGCGACTGCGGAAAGGCGAACAGCAGCAGGATGAGACCGACCTGGACTGCGATGGCGCCCATGGCCAGAAAGACCGGAAAGCGCTTCTTGTTTTCCGACACGAGCCAGCAAACGAGAAGTATGGCGGCAATGCCGAGCAGGCTTTGCAGGTTTTCCGGACCATAATGGAATGGCATGAACGCGTCCCCTTGTCGCGCCCGATCGCGCAGGCAGCCACTATCCGATAACGAACGAAACGAATGCAAGGATTTTTTAGCATTTGCAGCGCGCGACTCAGACCGGCCGCGGCGCGAACGTCAGCTTTCCGCCTCGAAGGGCATCCTTCGGGCGCGGACAATCAAGGCGTCGAGCTTGGCTTTGAGGAGCACATGGTTGAAGGGCTTTGACACATACTCGTCCATCCCGGCCTCCAGACAGCGCGCGCGATCGCCGACTAACGCATGAGCCGTCAGGGCGATAATCGGAATGCGCCTGCCGCCCGACGTCTGTTCGCGCTCGCGGATGCGCCGGGTGGCCTCCAGCCCATCCATTACAGGCATCTGCACGTCCATTAGCACCGCCGCGTAATCGCCCGCTTCGAGACGGTCCAGGGCCTCGCGGCCATTGCCGGCGACGTCAAAGCTAAAGCCGGACTGTTCGAGAAAATGACCCGCCACCAGAACATTGGCCGGATGGTCCTCGACCAGCAGGATGCGCGCAGCGTCAGGGTCCGCCACGGGTGAAGCGACGGGCACCGAGGGTTCCACGGCATGAGATGCTTCAGCAACATCGCGATCCAGCGGCAGGCGCACAATAAAGACCGATCCTTCGCCTGCCACACTTTCGACCGTGATGGTGCCGCCCATCATCGTCGCCAGGGCCTTGGTAATGGCCAGCCCCAATCCGGTACCGCCATATTTTCGGCTGATCGATGAATCCGCCTGACTGAATTTGTCGAAGATTGTCGCCAGCTTGCCGGCCTCGATACCGATACCGGTATCACGAACGCTAAGCGTCAGAATATCGCGTCCGTCCGGCGCGATGACGCTGTCGAGCCCGATGCGGACCGAACCGGCTTCCGTGAATTTGACGGCATTGCTGCACAGGTTGACGAGGATCTGCCGCAGCTTGGTCGGATCGCCGATAAAGGCCCGCCTATCCTCCAGATCGCCGTCGACCGTGATGGAAAGTCCTTTGTCCCTACAGGGACTTTCCATCATCTGTACGACTTCGCGCACCAGAGAAAACAGGTTGAAAGGAATATGCTCGACCTCGAAACCGTGCGACTCGATCTTGGAAATGTCGAGCAGGTCGTTGATCAGTTCCAGCAACGATCCTGCACTTTTCTGCAGGGTTTCGACGTAGGCCGTTTGCCTGGACGTCAGCGGTTCGCTGCGGCCAAGGATATGCGCCAAGCCGATGACCGCGTTCATCGGTGTGCGTATTTCGTGGCTCATATTGGCGAGGAATTCGCTCTTGGCCCGGCTGGCGGCTTCGGCGAGTTCCTTGGCGGCAATCAGGTCCTGAGTTTGTTCAATAATGAGTTCCTGCAGGTTGTCGCGGTGGCTGCGCAGCTCTTCCTGGGCCCTGCGCTGGATTGTCAGATCCATGGCTTCCGGCACGAGTGAGACCACCCTGCCCGTTTCGTCGCGCACGGGCCGCACGGAGAAATCGAGCGCCCTTGGCCCGGCAGGCAGGTCGAGCACCATTTCAAGACGGACGGCCTGGCCGGACGCCGCCGCCTTCACCGCGTCGTGGACGGCTTTCGTCATGCCCGGCGTCGCGGTAAACCAGGGTGTATCCCAGAATCGCTTGCCGGCGACATCTTCGAGGCGGGCATTAATGCCGTTGAGCGCCGTGGCATTCACCTCGATCACCCGCCCCTCCGGCGTCAGCAACCCTTGATACTGATAGCTGGTCTCCAGAATCGTTCGAACGCCGGCTTCCTTGGCCGCCAATTCGCGCGTCCGCTCTGCGACCTTGGCCTCCAGTGTCTCGTTGAGATGACGCAATTCGCCTTCAAGTTCGGTCTGCGCCGTGATGTCGGTATGGACGCCGACCCATTCGCGGATCTCGCCATGGCCGTCGAAGGCAGGGATAGCGCGGACGCTGAACACCCGCCAGGCACCGTCGTGGCGCCGCACCCTTTGCTGGCAGATATAGGGAGACCGGGTCGTCACCGACTGCTTCCACAGGGAAACCGCCATTTCCACGTCATCCGGGTGCAGGACCTCTGACCAGCCATAGCCCTGGTACTGTTCGCGCGTCTGCCCGGTCAGGCTGGCCCAGCCGGGCTGTTCGCCCTCCAGGCGGCCCTCGGGTGTATTGGTCCAAAGCACGCCATCGACGGCCGCGACCGCCGCGCGAAAGCGGTTCTCGCTCAGGCGCAACTCGGCCTCCAGCGTTTTGAGTTCGGTCATGTCGGTGTGAACGCCGGACATGCGATAGGCGATGCCGGCTTCATCGCGCGTGGCGGCTGCTCGCGACAGGATGGTTCGCCAGCCGCCGTCCTTGTGACGCATGCGGATAAAGCGTTGATAGACGGGCTGCTCCCCCTTCAGATAGGCGTCGATTGCCGCCATCGTCTCTTCACGGTCGTCCGGGTGCAGCCGTTCCTGAAAGGAAACATGACTGCTGGGCATATCTGCGTCGCCGTGTCCCAGCATGGCCTTGTAACGCGGCGAGAAATAGACGCTGCCGGTGCGGATATCCCAATCCCAGATGCCATCCGATGAGGCATTGATCGCCAGGTCGAAGCGTTCCAGCGAACGCTGCAGATCGTCCTCCATCGCCTTGCGCCGGGTGATATCGACGGCGGCGCCATAGACCAGGTCATTGTCGAGGTCGGGGCGCGCGCGCCAACTCAGCCAACGGTAGCTGCCGTCCTTATGGCGATAGCGGTTCTCGAAATCGACCATTTCACCGCCTGACCGCAGACCGGCGATCGCCGCAGCGGTCCGTTCGCGGTCGTCCGGGTGGATCAGGTCTATGATCGGAATGTGGATGATTTCGTCCGGCGTCCAGCCCAGCACGCGTTCACAGGCCGCATTTACCCGCTCGATAAAGCCATTCCCGCGCGACGTCGTGAGGATGTCGGTGGCGACGTCGAAGAAACGCGAGCGCTCCTCATCGGCGCGTTTGCGGTCGCTTATATCCATGCACGCGCCGGTGAAGCCGACAAACGCCCCCGTCTCATCGTAGCGCGGGCCGCCGCGGTCGAGAATCCAGCGATAGTCGCCGGAATGGTGGCGCAGGCGGTATTCGACCTGCGACGGTTCGCGGGCGTCGAAATGCCGGTCATAGGTGTCGAGACAGGTTTGGCGGTCGTCAGGATGAACACTTTGCAACCAGCCGTCGCCGATGTCCTGGTCCAGCGTGCGGCCGGTAAAGTCCAGCCATTGCCGGTTAAACCAGACGCAGGCCTTACTGGCGTCAGACACCCAGACGAGCGCCGGCAGGGAATTGGCCAGGGTTTCGAACAGCCCCGTGTCATGGGCCGCCTTGACTTCACTGAGCATCCTGTCCCTGGTCATGACGATTTTATACATCGCGGATAGCAAAAAGTGAAAGCGCTTTGCGCCACTTCGGCCCGGTTACACGGTCTTCGCAGTCGCCGCAAAAAGCTGATTTTCGCGGACTTTATGGGTGTGACAATCGCCGCCGGACGCTTTACATTGCCCGCGCAATACCATGAGTCTTTCCGGGCGCGCCGCCCTTTCCCGACCCCCAGCCGAAGAGTTAGCAAAGCCGTGAGCCTGCCCGCGAGCCAGAACGACGCAACCGTTCGCCACCTGTTGGTCGTCGATGACGACGACCGCATCCGCACCCTGTTGAAGGAATTCCTGTCGCGCCAAGGATTTCGCGTTACCGCCGCCGCCCACGCCGATGCGGCCAAACGGATGTTGCAACTGCTCGACTTCGACCTTTTGATCGTCGACGTCATGATGCCGGGTGAAGACGGCTTTTCCCTGTCAAAATGGGTACGTGCCAATTCCAACGTGCCAATCCTGATCCTGACTGCGCGCGATCAAACGGACGACCGCATCACCGGCCTGTCGCTTGGCGCCGACGACTATCTGTCCAAGCCGTTTGAACCGCAGGAACTCTTGTTGCGTATCGAGGCCATCTTGCGGCGAACCGGCGTGAAACCCGCCTTGCCCAAGTCTATCGCCATGGGAGCCTTTGTCTTCGATCTGGAACGCGCGGAATTGAGCAAGGGCGGCGCTCCGGTTCGCCTGACCGAAGCCGAGTCCCAGTTGCTGAAATACCTGGCTGAACGCGCCAATGTACCGGTCGATCGCATGGATCTGGCCAAGGACAGCGTCGATACCACCGGACGCGCCGTCGACGTTCAGGTCACCCGCCTGCGCCGCAAGATCGAGCAGGATGCGAAAAATCCGCGCTATCTGCAAACCGTGCGCGGCAAGGGCTACATGCTGGCGCCCGATTGATGGCACCCGCCAGCGAGACCGGTCGGCCCAGGGCACGTTTCAAACTGCCGAAGCTGCGTTTCTGGCCGATGTTCCTGAAGCGCAACTTTCCACGCACGCTTATGGCGCGCGTCCTGTTGATCATCGTCCTGCCGATCATCATCATGCAGGTGCTGATTACCTGGATGTTCTTCGATATGCACTGGGAGACGGTGACGTCCAAGCTGTCGGAAAGTCTGGCCGGAGATATCGCCTGGGCGGTCAGCGCCTACGAACAGGATCCCTCGCGCGGCAACCTCGACAAGATCAGTGGTCAAGCCGACAAATCGATGCAGTTGTCGATCAGTCTGCAACGCGGCCAGGACCTGCCCGAGAACCGGCGCAAGTCGGTATTTGTGCCGCTCGACCGGACGATTGACCGCGCGCTCGACCATCAGCTCGACAATGCCTACTGGTTTGACACGACACGATATCCCGGCTACCTCGACGTCCGCGTCAAGGTCAAGGAAGGCGTCCTGCGCTTCGTCGTCGTCAAGGAACGGGCGTTCGCGACCACGGGTTATATCTTCATCTTCTGGATCGTCGGCGCCACCCTGGTGCTGACCACCGTCGCCACCTTGTTCATCCGCAATCAGGTGCGTGCCATCGAGCGGCTGGCCGAAGCGGCCGAGAAATTCGGGCGCGGCGAGGACGATCCCAATTTCAAGCCCTATGGCGCCACCGAGGTCAGGTCCGCGGCCCGCGCCTTCCTGGAAATGAAGGCGCGCATCCAGCGCCAGATCGAACAGCGCACGACCCTGCTCGCTTCGGTCAGTCACGATCTGCGCACGCCCTTGACGCGCCTGAAGCTGGAACTGGCCATGACCGAACAAGATACCGCCACGGAACGCATGAAGCAGGACGTGTCGGAAATGGCCTATATGATCGACGAATACCTGGCCTTCGCGCGCGGTGAAATCGCCGAAAACACCGACATCGCCACCGTTCGCGGCGTCATCGAATCCGTGCAGGAAAGCACCAAGCGCGCGGGGCACAGTTTGCAGGTGATCTTCCCTGAAGAGGATGCCGCAGTCCGCATCAAGGTCTTGTCCATCCAGCGCGCCCTGACCAATCTGGTGATGAATGGCTTCCACTACGGCAAGACGGTGCGTTTGACCGGAGAGCTGTTTGTCGATGCCCTGAAGGGTGTTCGTCAGGTCCGCCTGTTCATCGACGATGACGGCCCCGGCATTGCGGCGGAAAAACGTGAGGAAGCCTTCAAGCCGTTTTCGCGTCTCGACGACGCGCGCAACCAGAACATAAAAGGGGTTGGGCTGGGATTGGCCATCGCGCGCGACATTGTGCGCGGTCACGGCGGCGACTTGACGCTCGACGTCAGCCCAATGGGCGGGCTGCGCGCCATGATCAGTCTGCCGGTCGAGTAACCCTATCCCAGTTCCTTGGCGCGCTTGTGGGCGGCCCGAACCGACGCACTCATCAATTCGTCAATTCCGGAGCCTTCGTAACACAGCACCTTGAGCGCGGCTTCCGTGGTGCCGCCGGGCGAAGCCACGCTCCTGATCAGATCGTCCGGTTCCGCACCACTCTGATCGAGCAGATTGGCCGCCGACACCAGGGTGGCGCGCGCCAGTATCCGGGCTTCGTTTGCATCCAGACCGGTTTCCAGCGCCGCTTTTTCCAGGGCTCGGACAAAAGCGTAGACATAGGCCGGCCCCGAGCCGGACACAGCGGTAGCCGAGTCGATCAGGTTTTCGTCCTTCAGCAGCACGCCGGCAGCCATCGGTTCGAACATTGCGCGCGCCGCATTGAGGGCGTCGGGCCATTCGGCGTAGATACTGGCCACGCCCCGGCCGGTAGCCACACCCGTCGTCGGCATGACGCGGGCGATCGGATGACCGGGAAAGGCGTGCTTCAAATTCTGCGTCTGCACACCGGCCATGACGGAGATCAGGACGGCATTGGGATCAAGGTTGCCGCTAAGGATCTGGGCAACGGCGTGCCATCCCTGAGGCTTGACGGCCAGGATAACGGTCTTGGCCAGTTTCCAGTCTTCCGGCGACGGGTTGAGATGTGCGCCTTCACGCATATAGGCCTGTGCCTCGTCGCCCGGAAGCAGGTCGAGGATCATGACCTCGGAGGGCTTGACGTGGCCCTGGACGCGAAAGCCTCTCAGGATCGAGGAGCCGAGCGCACCTGCGCCGATGAGCAGGATCGGTTTGGGCAAGATCGGAAGGGTCATAGTCTTTAAGCCTCGCCGCGCGTTTCGAACAGGCATGCGGCGAAAGCGTCCTGCGCTGTGTTCACACCCTTGAACCAGAAATCGAAGGCCGGATAGAAGCGATCGACGGCTTCGGCCGCGCTGTTGATCATATGCGCGCTCGATACAACCGAGCCGCGGTCTATCGGGCTGAGGGCCAGTGTGTGGCGGAAAATGATATCGTAGGCCCCCATGCCGGTTGCCGACTTTTCAGCCTCAGTATCGCGGAAGACTTCGAAATGGCCGAACCAGACGTGCTGGTTGACCAGGCACAACAGTTCGTAAAGCCCCGGCAAACGATCGACGGCCAGCGGCTTGCCGACACCGGATTCGACGTCCAGAGAGCAGCACAGCTGCAGGCACTCGCCTTCCGGCCGCCACGAAAACCACATCTCGTAGGTGCGCCAATCCCCGGTCAGGGCAAAGCCAAGATCGCCTTCCGGCGTGCGCTCGAATTCAAGGCCTTCCTCGCTGAGGATGGATTCCACCATGTCGAGCGGATCGAAGGCGGCATCACTGTCGTAGGCCTGCGGCGTGTTCATTTGTATCTCTGTACGGTTTAGGGTCGGCTTAAATGGCGGGGTCGGCAGCGGACTTCGCCTTGGCCTTGGTCCCTTTCAGGGACGCAATCTCTTCTTTCAACGCGGCAATTTCAGCCTTCAAGGCATCGAACTCATCACGACGCACCAAGTCCATGTCGGCGACGAAACGGTCGGCCTGGGCGCGGAACGCCGCCTTGGCCTCGTCACCGGCGGCCTGCGCCAGGCTCATCGCCGAGGTGGTCAGTTTGGCCATTTCGTCAAGAAACGGGTTTTGGCTTTGCATGACAGGGGCTCCTCAGGCGACGCAAATCAGTTCTGATACTATAGTGACTTATCCTCGCCTCGACAAAGTTTTTCATGATTCTAAGTGACGGTATCGCGCTTTTGTCGCGACGAAGCGAAACGAAGTTGATAAGTACGGCTCACTGATTTCCCCCAAGTCCCCCCGCGCACTTACCAAGAGACCTGCCCATGCCGTTGCACTTGCCAGATATCAATCCGGTCCTCCTGCAACTCGGTCCGGTGGCTGTGCGATGGTATGCACTGGCCTATGTGGCGGGCATTGTTCTCGGCTGGCTCTACGCAGCGCGCATGTTGCGCAAGGTTGAGCTGTGGCCGGCCGGCAAGCCGCCGATCACACCGGAACAACTCGATGACCTGATTTTGTGGCTGACGGGCGGCATCATCCTCGGCGGTCGCATCGGTTATATCCTTGCCTATGATGCATCGATCATCTGGAAGCAGCCGCTCGAGATGTTCATGATCTGGCAGGGCGGCATGTCCTTCCACGGCGGCTTCACCGGCGTGCTGATCGCCGTGCTGATCTGGTGCCGCTTGAACCGGTTCGACCTGGCGCGAACCCTCAATCTCGGCGACCTGATGGCTTCGGCCGCGCCGATCGGATTGCTGTTCGGGCGCCTGGCCAATTTCGTCAATGGCGAGTTGTGGGGCCGGCCGACGCACCTGCCCTGGGGCATGGTCTTCTGTAACAAATATGTCCGCGCACAATATCAAGGCCTGTGTCCGGCCGGAGAAGACGTCGCCCGCCACCCCAGCCAGCTTTACGAAGCCTTCGGCGAAGGCCTGATCCTGTTCGCTGTCCTGTGGTTCCTGGGATGGCGCCTGAACAAGCTCAAACGACCTGGACTTCTGGCGGGCGTGTTCATCGCCGGCTACGGCATCATCCGCATCCTGCTCGAGAGCGTACGCAATCCCGATTCCCAGATGTTGCCGTTCTTCAAGGACGTCGTCACCATGGGCACCCTGTTGTCGATCCCGATGCTGATCGGCGGGGCCTGGCTGGTCTGGCGCGCGCTCAAGACCCCGGAGTCGCCCGAACCGGCTGAAGTCCCTGCCGCGGAGTCAGGGCCTGCGCTTGGACCGGTTGCGGAAGACGCCGTATTGGCCGAAGACTTGGCCAAGGCCTCGTCCGAGCCCGCAAGCGAAGAACCCGATGCAGGTACGGCGGCTTAGGTGTCGCTGAAGACGCGACTGATCGAGCAGATTACGCTCGAAGGCCCGATGAGCGTAGCTGCCTATATGGCGCGCTGCCTGCTCGACCCCATCGACGGCTATTATATGAAACGCCCTGCGCTCGGGGCCGATGGCGACTTCCTGACCGCGCCCATGATATCGCAGATGTTTGGCGAGATGATTGGCGTCTGGGTGGCGCGCACCTGGCAATCCCTGGGGTCTCCAGCCCACTTCCGCCTGGTCGAATTCGGTGGCGGCGACGGCACCCTCATGAGCGACATCATGCGTGTCGCCAAACGCGTCCCAGGCCTCGATGACGCCGCCGAAATAGTGATGATCGAGCCCTCGCCAGTCTTGCGCAATCTACAGTCCCAGAAAATCGACGGCGCGATCTTCGTGCCGGGGCTCGAATCCGTGAACGATGATCTCCCGTTGATAATCATCGCCAACGAAGTGCTCGACTGCCTGCCCGCCAGCCAGTTCGTGCGCGTTGACGGGGAGTGGCACGAACGCCTGGTCGGGCTCGACACCAACGGCGAGCTGTGCTTCGGCCTGGCCAACGCACCATCAACGCTTCCAGAAAGTGTGAATTTTGAAAACAGCGCGATCTTTGAATACAGCGCCGAGCAGGTGCGCTTTGCGCGGCGACTCTGCGACAAGATCAAAACGACGACAGGCGCGGCCCTGCTGATCGATTACGGCCGCGACCGCATTGAGGCCGGTGATACCCTGCAAGCGCTTTTCCGCCACGCGAAGCACGCGCCGCTCGAAGCGCCCGGTGAGCACGATTTGACCGTCTGGGCAAATTTTCCAGTTGTCGCACGCGCTGCCCACAACACCGGTCTTGCAGTATCGAAAATCACGCCGCAGGGTACGTTCCTCCGGCGTATGGGGATAGAGGCACGCCTTGAAGCCTTGAGCACCGGTCATCCGGCGCAGGCCGACAAGCTTCAAAGGCAATATGAGCGTTTGGTCGCCCCGGGCCAGATGGGAGACCTGTTCAAAGTCCTGGCGTTTGCCTGGCCGAAAACAATTGCCCTGACCGGACTTGAAGCAGACGAGCACGCGCCGTAGATAGGGCATGACGCCGATAAAGGTTTCCTCCATGTCTTTCCTGCCGCCGCGCATTCTTCATCCCCTGCTCGACCTGCCGGGTATCCAGCATGGCTTTTTCACGCGCCAGGGCGGCGTCAGCACCGGCGTCTACGACAACCTCAACATCGGTCTGGGATCAAAAGACGACCAGGACGCGGTACGCGAAAACCGCCGCCGCATCGCCGCCAGTTTCGACCGTCCGGCGGATCACCTGCTCAGCCTGTACCAGATCCATTCGAATATCGCGCTCGACGTCTCGGGTCCGTGGACGCAGGATCGCCTGGAAGCTGACGGGCTTGTCACCACCACACCGGGTTTGATCCTGTCGGCCTTGTCGGCGGATTGCGCGCCCCTGCTGTTCGCCGATCCGGACAACCACGTTGTCGCCTCGTGCCACGCCGGCTGGAAAGGGGCGCTCTACGGCATGATCGAGACTACGCTCCAACTCATGCAGGACAAAGGCGCGGACCTGAAAAACATCCGTTGCGTCATCGGCCCGTGCATCGCGCAAGTCTCCTACGAGGTCGGCGCCGACTACGCCGAGACCTTCGCACAAAACGATCCCGACAGCCCCACCTTCTTTATTCCGGGGGCCGCCGCCGATAAGCGCCTCTTCGACCTGCCCGGCTATTGCTTAATGCGCCTGAAGCGCGCAGGAGTGGCGCAAGCGGCGGCGACCGGGCACGACACGCGCGCCGACGCAGCCCTGTTCTACTCCAATCGCCGCGCCTTTTTGAACGGTGAGCCCGACTACGGCCGTTTGATCTCAGCGGTCATGCTCAGGTGTGATTTATAGCCTGCCGCCATTTTACGAAAAACCGGGGTCACTTTTCCCAAACGGCTTCGTTTTTTGACGGATTCATGACGAATCCCCTTGCTGCGAGGTCTTCACCTGCTAAAAGCCGCGCAAGCAGATTCCACAGTCAAGAGACGTCCCATGAAGCTCCTCGCCGCCAATTCCAACCGGACTCTGGCCCAGGCCATCGGCGACTATCTCGACATGCCCCTGACCAAGGCGCGCGTGCAGCGCTTCGCCGACAACGAAATCTTCGTCACTATCGATGAAAACGTCCGCGGTGAGGACATTTTCGTCATCCAGTCGACCAGCTTCCCGGCCAACGACAACCTGATGGAACTGCTGATCTGCATCGACGCGCTGACCCGCGCGTCGGCCAAGCGCATCACCGCCGTCATCCCTTATTTCGGCTATGCCCGCCAGGACCGCAAGACCGGCGGCCGCACGCCGATTTCGGCCAAGCTCGTCGCCAACCTGGTCACGCGTGCCGGCGCCCACCGTGTCCTGACGATGGATCTCCATGCCGGCCAGATCCAGGGTTTCTTCGATATCCCGACCGACAACCTGGTCGCCATCCCCTTCATGGCCAAGGATATCAAGGCCAACTATCCCGACGCCCACGAACTGATGATCGTATCGCCCGACGTCGGCGGCGTGGTTCGTGCCCGCGCCCTGGCCGACCGCCTGAATATCGACCTTGCCATTGTCGACAAGCGCCGCCCGCGCCCGGGCGAATCCGAAGTGATGAACATCATCGGTGACGTCTCGGGCCGCCGCTGTATCCTGTTCGACGACATTGTCGATTCCGCCGGCACCCTGTGCCACGCCGCCAACGCCTTGATGGAACGCGGAGCCAAGTCGGTATCGGCCTATGTCAGCCATGGCGTCCTGTCCGGCCCGGCGCTCGACCGCGTCGCCAATTCCGTCATGACCGAGTTGGTCATCACCGACTCGATCGAGGCCAACGAAGCGATCCGCAAGCACGACAAGATCCGCATCGTCGGCGTCGCTCCGCTGATCGGCGAGGCTATCCGCCGCATCGCCAACGAAGAGTCGGTCTCCAAACTGTTCGACTAAGACGTTCCGGTCTCCGACCGCCCTGCGCATGCCTGAATTACCCTATTTTTAATCTTGCATTTCTATTCCGGGTGCGGCCACATACCGCCCTGTCACCGTTGCGTGAGCTGTCGAAAATGCCCTAATTTGGGCGCTATTGTTGGGCTTCGTCACGGCTCAGTCCCAATTCACCCCTAAGACTTAACTTTGCGTGGCCTGCCCCCCGCCCGGAAGTTCAGACGGATATCAAGGAGTTGCGTGTATGAAGTTGCCAATATTGA
>FSVF01000172.1_pt1 | contig 11946 bp, 7 predicted proteins | sample 1637601 | NCBI WGS metagenome assembly FSVF01 (sample SAMEA3914814, study PRJEB12502) | metagenome | biome: forest; material: soil | place: USA | collected 2011-09-16 | depth 0.1 m
GACGTTGACGATCCACAGCCGGTCGGCGCCGGTCTCATGCGCCAGATCCATCTGCTGCCAGGTCTTTTCGATCTGGTTGGTGTTGATCCATTTGTAATTGCGCGGCCCACCGACGTAATCGAAATGGTAATAGACGCCGTAGCCCCCTGCCCGCTTTTTCGTAAGCTCCGGCAGTCGTCTGATTTGTCCCCAGTTGTCGTCTGAAAACAACAGGGTCACGTCGTCAGGCACCTGCATGCCATGGTCGTAGTAGTCCTGGACTTCCTTATAGAGTGCCCACACCTGCGGCGTCTGGTCGGCGGGTTTGCCAGTGACATCGGCGATAATCTGGCGCTGGTCGGCAACGATCTGCTCCAGCAGATGCGTCGCCGTGCCCTCGGTCATGGGTTCGTCGCCGTCGCCGCGCATGCCGACGGTCACCAGATATTCGTGCCCCTTGGCGCGTTCCATACCCCCGCGCCAGAAGGTGCGCAGGTTATCGGCGTTTTTTGTGTAATCCCACTTGCCGCCGGTCACGCCCTCACTCGTGTTGCGGTGCCATTCGTCCTGGGCGCGCGTCATCGGCTCGTGGTGCGACGTGCCGAGGACGATACCGTAGTCATCGGCGACCTTCAGGCTTTCCGGATCGTCGGCAGCGATGGCCTTGCCCCACATGGCCGGCCACAGATAGTTGCCTTTCAGGCGCAGATCGAGCTCAAAGACCTTGGCGTAGAGTTTGGAATTGATGCCGCCGAATTTTTCGCGCGCCCAGCCGCCGAAAGCCGGCTCTTCGTCATTGATGAAGAAGCCGCGATATTTGACGACCGGTTTGTCAGACCGCTTCCCCTGGGTGACCGAGACGGTATCCTTGTGCGCCACCGGCACGTCGGCCCACCAGTACCAGGGCGATACGCCCATCCTTGCGGAGATGTCGTAGGTGCCGAAAATCGCGCCGCGCGCGTCGGCACCGAGAATAACGAGTGCCTGATGGCCATTGCCGAGATCGATAACCGATTGCTGGTAAGCTTCCCATTGCCCGGCCAAGTCCTGGCCGGCGGTGTCGTGAAAGTCGATTCGCCGGGTCAGGTTTTCGATCCGTGCAGAATGGTCGTGTTCGGCGATGACCACGACATCCGTGGCCACACCTTTCAAGTCGTGAACAACGGCCGGGCGATGGCCGGAGACGCGTTCCAGGTCGTCGGCGAAGTCCTCGGCAACACGCTGCACCGGCTTCGAGGCATCGGCGTCGACATAGACGGTGGCCGGCTGTCCGCGGGAAATAAGCGCGAAGGCGCCGGGCACGGCCTTATCGCATACGGCAACGGCGCCCGTGCAATCGGCCAGCGCTGGAAAACCCGTCAGGATCGCCACCGCGAACCCAACCGCCGAACCCGAGGCCTGCCAACCGGCAAGCCCCTTCCGCGCTCGTGCTTTCGATAGCTCGTCTTGGCTAATGCTCATGACACATCCTCCCCACCTTATAGCGCAGTTGTCAGACCAATGTCCAGCAATTTGCACGCCTGTTCGATGAGGAAGACGGAGCCTCAGCCCTTCTTTTGCACCGCCGCAATCGCCCCGAGAGCCACCGAGCCCATGAGGGCATAGCCAGCGGCATTGGGATGCACACTGTCGAGTCCCAGTTCGGGTTTCAAGCCGCCATCCGCATTCGCCAACACCGGCCAATAATCGGCATAGACGAAGCCATTTTTCCGGCAATGCATTTGAATACAGTCATTTAGCGTCACTATATGTTCCGACGGATTGCCACGCTCCGGCCGCCAGCCAAAGCTGGTCGCCGGCGGGACCGAGCCCATAACGACGCGGATGCCATTGGCTTTCGCCAGCGCCGTCATGGCCATCAGATTGCGGGTCGTCTGATCGAAATCGTAGGGATCGAGATTTTCGGCGATATCATTGGTGCCGGCCATGATGTGGACGACTTGCGGCTTCAAGTCGATAACCTCGGCCCAAAACCTGACCACCATCTGGGCCGTTGTCTGACCACTGATACCGCGACCAACCAGACCATTCTGAGGAAAGAAGCCGTTCGACAGGCCGGGCCAGCTGTCGGTGATCGAATCCCCCATCATCACCACCCTGCGCGCCGACGCGGGGCTAGCCTTCGCATCGTCATTGGCCTGGTGGTAGCGATGCAGGTTGGCCCAATCCTGGCCGACCGGCACCACCTTGAGCGCCTTGGGGTCGCGGTAATTGCTGATCGCGGCCTGGATCGCCTCGGCGTCAGGATTGTTTTGCGGCGTCAGGTTGGGTGCGGCTGGTGGCGGCATTTCCACCGGCTTCGACACGACGGAATTTTGTGCCGCAGCCTCCTTACCCACGCCCAGGACCGCTCCGGCAACCATTGCGCCCCCCAACAGATTACGCCGCACCCTGTCCATATTTCACTCCGCAGACCCTACGCCACCGTCAGCGTGGCCGATTTCAGATCGACACTATTCGCACCTGCGGAAATCGTAAAGGTCCCCGGCTCGACAACGCGCTGCATGTCCATATTGTAGAACTGAAGTTCGGCGGGTGTGACATCGAAAGCAACAGTCTTCGTCTCACCGGGATTAAGCGTGATGCGCTTGAAGCCCTTGAGCTCAAGCACCGGACGCGTGACCGAGGAGTAGTCGTCGCGGATATAGAGCTGCACCACCTCGTCACCCTTGACCTTGCCGGTGTTGGTGACAGTGACCGATGCCGTCACGCTGTCCCCCACACCCATGGTCGCTTTCGACAGGCTTGGCGCCGAGATGTCGAAGCTGGTATAGCTGAGGCCGTAGCCGAACGGGAACAGAGGCGACGTCTCACCATTGAGGTAGCCGCGGCGCGCGGTGGGCTTGCGGTTATAAAAGACCGGCAACTGCCCGACGCTGCGGGCGATACTGACCGGCAGCTTGCCGCCGGGATTGGCGCGGCCGAACAGGATGTCGGCAGCGGCCCAGCCGGTTTCCTGGCCCATGTACCAGCCCTCGACAAGTGCGTCGGCGCGCTCAACGAGCAGATTGACCGACAGAGGCCGGCCATTGAGCAGGAACACCACGGTCGGCTTCTTCAGATCGAAGATCGCCTTGGCGAGATCGTTCTGCTGCCCCATCAGATCGAGCGAATCGCGGTCACCGAGATGGTTGTCGGCCCAGGCTTCGCGGCTCGTTTGTTCGTTGTCCCCCAGGACCATGATGATCGTGTCGGCCGATTTCGCCGCCTCAACGGCCTCGGCAATCAGCTTGGCATTGACAGCCGGGTCGGTGAAGTTGACCTTGTCCTGGCCCCAGATGCGCTGGTCGGTGATCCGTACGGCTGCGGAATAGGCGACCGGAAAGCCCTGCTTTTTGCCTTCCGCCTGGATGCCGTCGAGGATCGAGACGACGTGGCGCGGCACGTCGGAATAGCCGCCGATCGGACAATCCTTGGCATGCGTGCCCAGCACCAGGACCTTGCCGACCTTCTTGGCGTCGAGTGGCAGCAGGCCATTGTTCTTCAGCAGCACCACGGTCTTGGTTGCGGCTTCGTGCGCCAGGGCCACGGCGTCCGGCTGGGCCGTCAGGCCATCGGCCTTTTTGGCGTCGACATAGGGGCTCTCGAACAGGCCCGACTGGAACTTCAGTTCGAGGACGCGGCGGACGACAGCGTTGATTTCGTCTTCGCTGACGCGGCCGGCCTTGATCAGGTCGAGCAGCTTCGGATAGGCCTGGGCGTCCGGCGTTTCGATATCGACGCCGGCCTTGAGCGCACGGAAAGCGGCTTCGGTCGTGTCCGGCACCAGGTGGTGGCGCGTGATCATTTCATTGATGGCAAAATAGTCGGAGACGGTGACGCCCTTGAAGCCCCACTCGCCGCGCAGGATGGTCGTCAGCAGCCACTTGTTGGCGTGCGACGGAACGCCGTCGATTTCGTTATAGGACGGCATGACAGCGCGGATATTGGTTTCCTTGACGATCTTTTCGAACGGCGGGAAGAAATCCTCGCGAAGGATGCGTTCCGATACCTCAGCCGGACCGACATTGGTGCCGTTTTCCGGCTGGCCATGACCGGTCATGTGCTTCAGCGTGGCGAACACCTTGTCCTTGCCGAGCGGCAGGGTCTCACCCTGGAAGCCGATGACGGCAGCCTTGCCCATAACCCCGCACAAGTGCGGGTCTTCGCCGTAGGTTTCCTCGATGCGGCCCCAGCGCGGTTCGCGCGCCACATCGACCACGGGCGCCAGGGCAAAGTTGGCGCCGCGCGCGCGCATTTCACGGGCGCAGACGGTGAATATCTTCGTCGCCATGTCCGGATCGAAGCTCGATGCCAGACCAATGGCTTGCGGGAAGCAGGTGGCGTCGCGCGCCACATACCCGTGCAGGCTTTCCTCATGCATGATCAGCGGGATGCCGAGGCGCGTCTGTTCAACCGCCCACTTTTGCACGGCATTGATATAGGTGGCGGTCTCGAGCGCGTTGCGATTCGGTATGGCGCCGTTGTCGCCTGCCCCGGTCGCCGCGTTGACGCCCTGCTTGTCCGACGGCCGCGCCATCATGCCCAGCCCATTGGGATAGACCTTGGCCGCCTTGGCCGGGTCGAAGTCGCCCTTGTCGCTCTGGATCGCCCCCTTCGATTGCCAGACGCACTGCATCTGCATGACCTTTTCCTCGATCGTCATACGGCCCAGGAGGTCGGCGATGCGCGCGTCGATGGCGGCGGACCGGTCCTTATAGAGCGGCGTGTCGGCGGGCGTCTTCGCCTTGGCTTTGGCGTCGGCATAGCTTGAAGCCCCGAGCGCCAGGGCCAGGGCGCTGACGCCGGCGCCGGTCGCAACGGTACGGCGCGACGGATGGGCGATGTTGGAATCGGTCATGACTGTGTTCCCTGTCGTATGGTTATAAACGGCGGCCCTCGCTGCGGGACCTTTGCCGAAAAAAGCGGGTTTGCGACCTGGCCTACGCCCGTTCAGTGTGCCGTTCGCAGGAGTTGACGACTGGCCGCAACGGTGACACTGTTAGCGCTAACAGAAAAAAACGCAACAGGGAACAGACAATGGTCTTACCAAAAAACAGCGCCGCTGCGCTCGACCGGCGCCACCTGCTTGCGCTTCTTGGCGCCGGCGCCATTGTGGCGCCCTCTGTCGCGGGCGCCACAAGTATCGCAAATTCGCTCGGGAGCCTCGCCCGCGCCAAGGGCCTGCGCTTCGGCACAGCCGTCGGTGGGGCGACACTCAATGACCCACAGATTCGCGAATTGATCGTGCGCGAATGCGACATCATCGTGCCGGAAAACGAGCTGAAGATGTACGTCACGCACAACAATAATGCGACCGACTACAATTTCGCGCCCGCAGACCAGTTGCTGGCCTTTGCCGAGGGCAATAAAATCGCCATGCGCGGCCACAACTTCGTCTGGGCGCGCGACGAATTCACGCCGAAATGGCTCAAGGCCTATGATTTCGGTACCAATCCGAAGCTGGAGGCCGAGCGCCTGTTGCGCGACTATATCGGCAAGGTCGCCGACCATTACGGTGAGCGGCTGGTGTCGTGGGACGTCGTCAATGAAACGGTCAACCCCGAGACCGGCCATATCCGTTCGAGCGTCTTTACGCGCATTCTGGGCACGGATGCCTTGCGCATCGCCTATGAGGCGGCGCGCGAACACCTGCCGAAGACGCAGCTTGTCTATAATGACTATATGAGCTGGGAAAGCGGCAACGAAACGCACCAGGGCGGCGTCCTCAACATCCTCAAATGGATGCGCGATCACAAGGTGCCTGTCGATGCCCTGGGCGTGCAAAGTCACCTGGGCACCGGCTTTGATCCGTCGGCCGGCAAGGTCGATACCTGGCAGGCCTTTATCGATGACGCGGTCGGCATGGGCTTCGACCTGCTGATCACCGAGTTCGACGTCAACGACCAGCGCGTCCAGGGCACAATTGCCGAGCGCGACAAGGCCGTGGCGCAGGTGGCGAAGACCTATCTCGATCTCATGCTGTCGTACAAGCAGGTCAAGGACGTCCTGCTGTGGGGCATCCAGGACAAGTACAGCTGGCTGCAGTCGTTCACACCGCGCGCCGATAAACTGCCGGTGCGCCCGACGCCGTTCGATGAAGACTATCGGCCGAAGCCGCTATATGATGCCATAGCGGCGGCATTCAAAGCCGCGCCGGAGAGGTGAGCATGAAAAAAGTCCTGCTCCTGACGGCCGCCCTCCTCGGCCTGTCCGCACCTATGGTCATGGCCGGCGATGCCATCTTCACGCGGACCGTCTATTTCGACGAAAAACCGCTCGGTGACGCCGGCGTCTATCGCAATCCGATCTTGCCGGGCTTCTTTCCCGACCCGTCGATCACGCGTGTCGGCGAAGACTACTATCTGATCAACAGCAGCTTTGCCTTCTTCCCGGGCATTCCGGTTTTCCACTCAAAGGACATGGTGCATTGGTCGCAGATCGGCAACGCGATCGACCGCCCGGGCATGCTCGACTTTTCCGGGCTGAACACCTCGCGCGGCGTCTTCGCCCCGGATATCAGTTATCACGACGGCACGTTCTATATCGTCAACACCTGCGTCGACTGCAAAGGCAATTTCATTATAACCGCCAAGGATCCAGCCGGGCCATGGTCCGATCCGGTATGGCTTCCGTTCGGCGGCATAGACCCGTCCCTGTTCTGGGACGACGACGGCAAAACCTATATCGTTTATAATGATGCGCCTGAAGGCAAGCCGCTCTATGACGGCCACCGGGCCCTGTGGCTGCAGCCATTTGATCCCAGGACCAATGCTCTGGTCGGGCCGCGCAAGGTCGTGGTCAATGGGGGCGTCGATCTCGCCAAAAAGCCGGTATGGATCGAGGGGCCGCATATCTTCCGCAAGGATGGCCATTACTATCTGATGGCGGCCGAAGGCGGCACCGCCGAAGGACATTCCGAAGTCATCTTCCGCGGCGACACGGTATGGGGTCCCTACCTGCCCTATGGCGACAATCCCATCCTGACGCAGCGCGATCTCGATCCGGCCCGTTCCGATCCGGTAACATCGACAGGCCACGCCGACCTGGTGCAGACGCAAAAGGGCGACTGGTGGGCGGTTTTTCTCGGCACGCAGCCCTATAGCGGCAATCTGTACAATACGGGGCGCGAAACCTTCATGCTGCCGGTCAACTGGAAGGACGGCTGGCCGGTCATCCTCGATCATGGCCAGGCTGTCCCGAAGCTCAATCCGGCGCCGGCCATCACCGCGCCGCCCATGCCACAGCGCACGGAGGTTCACTCTCTCGGTCACGTCCGGGGCAAGGGATCACCGGAAATCCTGCAGGTCCGCACGCCGTCGGAGCCCTTCTTCGCGTTCAGCGACTTTGCGACGGTTGCATTGAGCGCACGGCCCGAAGCGATCGGCGACGTCACCTCGCATCCGTCCTTTTTGGGTCTGCGGCAAACCGCGCCTGCGGAAACGATCCGGACGGTCGTGATCTATACGCCGGTAAACGACGGCGACAGGGCGGGCCTCGTCGCTCTGCAAAGCGATGACTTTTACATTTTCTTCGGCATCGCCCGGCGTGGCGGCAAGCCGGTACTGGAGGTTACGCGCCGGTCCGGGGCAGCAGATCCTCGTGACGGCGTTGTCGTGGCATCGGCCCCGTTGAAGGCCAAGCCCGGTACGGCATTAGAGCTTACCCTGACCATTGCCGGCGGCACGGCGCACTTTGCCTACAACGACACAAAAAAGGGCAACGTCACGCTGGCCGATGCCGTCGATGTGACAAATCTGTCAACAGCGAAGGCCGGTGGCTTTGTCGGCACGATTGTCGGAGTCTACGCCTATGGTCAAAAGCCATAATCCGCGATAGGTTCAATTGTACGACCATTGATAAGGTCGACAAGAGCAGGAGGGAGATCATGAAAGTATTCTGTGCACTGGCAGCTGTTTCCGCGTTGATGTTTGCGCCTTTGGCGGCCCACGCGGACGACGACATTATGAAGCATCTGATCAGCGCGCCCAATGTCGGCGCCTATCAGATCTACGGCTCCAAGCAGACCAACAAGCGGATCAAGGATCCCAATGTCCAGGGTGGCCTGGAAATGCAGGTCAGTGTCGCCGGCGGCGGCAATCCATGGGACGCGACCGCCCAGGTCGATGTCAACCAGAAGATCACCAAGGGCGACGCCATCGAGTGTTATGTGTGGCTAAAGGCCAAGTCGGACGCCGGTGCGCCGGTAACGCTGCATGGCCGGCTTCAGGTCAACGCTGCGCCCTACACGGCGGTGGCGGAGACGGATTTCGACGTGACCGGCGAATGGACTCTGTATGACCTCAAGACGACGGCGGACCAGGACTACGACAAGGGCAAGCTGGTGTTTGTGGTGCATTTGAACACGGGCAAGCAGGTTGTCGATCTGGGTCCAGCGTTTGTGCTGAATATGACGCGCACATACTGATGAACACGAATGGGGCGTGGGGCCTGCGGCCCCACATCTTTCTTTTTGTCTAACAAAGAAGCCTCGCCTTTAAGGGCGAGGCTTCTTTGTTAGACAGAAGAAGGCATGGGGTCACGGACCCCAAACCCCATCACTATTTCGTCTGTCTCCCGACCATCGTACCGCGTCCGTCCGGCGAAACATACAAAACCCCGAATTCGCGTGGATCCCCCGCCATCGCCCGCAATTGCCCAAATCGATGCGCATCGTCATTGATCCGCAGCCATGATAGTCCTTGGTCGATCGAGCGCCACAGCCCCTCCTCACCCCCGACCTTACCCCACACATAGATTGCCGGATATTTTGCGCCCGGCGCGGCCTTGCCGAAGGTCACCTGCCAGGCCACGTCGACATTCTTAATGCGACCGGCCTTGCCGCCGCTGATATGAAAAAGACCATCCGGTGTTGCCAGCCATAGATCGCGCACCCGCCCCGGCACAGCGCGCAACTGTCCGCCGGCCTCGGGCTTGAAGCCCGCGAGGTAAGCGTGGATAGACGCCCCGCCATCCTCGCTGATCAGAATCGTCCCGACGTGCCGATCCAGCGCGTAAAATACACCGTCCAATACCTTGTCGGCAATGGCTTCCTGCCCGCGCTCCGCCTTCGGCCAGCCCTTCGTCTCCGTCCAGGTCACCCCCATGTCTTTTGAGACGTAAGCCACCTCGCCTTCCGGCACCCACATCAGAGACGTCGCCGCCGCCGAAATGGCGATCTTTCCCGCCCGATGACTGCCCCAGTCGCGCGTGGCGATCGGCGCCGGCGCTGACGGCAAGGGCTGCCAGCTTTGTGAACCATCATAAGACACATACCCGCGCGCGTCCTCGTTATCGACGCTGCGGACGATGACGTTGGGCTTCAGCCCGGCAAAGGCCACCGACTGGTTGGTCTTGTTCATCGGCGCAAACAGGCCGTGCGCAGGCGTCTTCGAGACATCGCCAAACGCCGTCCCGCCGACATCCCCCGCCGCCATCAGAACACGCGGTCCCTTGGGCGGGCTTTCCAGCCCCAGCACCACCGTTTCTTCGAGATTGTCATCGGCAAAGTCGAAATCGACGGTCTTGCCGGCATTGAGATTGCCGAGATCGCGCGTCATCCACACACCGTAACCGGTGCCGTAGACCAGCTCTTCCGGATTGAACGGGTTGATCTTCACCGCATCCATCCAGTGGCCCATATTACTGCGGTTGGCGCTGTCGGCGTCGTGGCCGCCCATATAGCTGGCCAGCCAGGGGTATTGCTCGTAGTGGTGCGCAGCCTGCGGCTTGACAGGCGTCCATGAGGTCCCGCCGTCGTGACTGACGTATAGGTCGTCGAGCCCCGGATAGCGGTCGGACGTCGATACGACCAGACTGTTGCCACGCACATCCAGCCCGGAATAACCGAAGGTCAGTTGCTTCGTTGGACGGGCCGGGGAAATATCGCTCCAGACATCGCCCTTAAGCTTATAAACCGCGCCGTCTGTCACTCCGTGTGGCCCCAGGCCGTCGGCAAATGTGACGTAGAGCGTGCCATCATCGCCGATCGCGGCCTGATGCGGGATCAGGGCCGGTGAACCTGGGATCAGCGTGAACGTCTTGCCGTCATCGATTGAGCGAAAGACCCCGCCGCCGCCCGAGCCCTGCCATTCCGAAAGGTTTGTTCCCGATCCGGCATAGATGACACCGTCGCCGAACAGCACGAAGGTCACACCCTTTTCCGCATAGCCCTCGACGCGGCTGAAGGATTTGGCGCGGTCGCTCGACACCCAAAGCCCGTCCTGATTGCTGCCGAGGAACAGCCGGTCGCCGTTTTTGGGATCGACCTGCAGGCGCTCGCCCGCGCCGCGCCCGAGGGCATTGCCACCGAGGCGGAACGGCAGGGTCGTCTTCTGCCATGTCGCGCCGCGATCATCCGAGCGGATAACGCCGGCCTGCGGCACGCGCGGACTCAAATAAAGCCCGCAAGTGGCGTAGAGCCTGTCGGGGTTTTGCGGGTCGACGGCCATCGACAGCGTGCCGAAGCAATCCCAGTCCGCTTTGCCGAAACCGTCCATCAGCGGGATCCAGCGATGCGCGACATAGTCAAAACGATAGGCACCGCCGACATCGGTGCGGGCGTAAAGGATGTCTTTCTGCTTCGGATGATAGAGAAAACCCTGGACAAAACCGCCCCCACCGAAGGGGATCGTCTGCCATTGATAAGGCTTGCTGGCACCGTGGGCCGCCCCTGCCGCCAGCAAGGCAACAGCGCACACGATCGTCCTGAATTTCACCATCACCGCGCTCCCGTTCCTGTCCCAGGTTTAACGGCAATGTTAACGCTATCCGCCGCGAAGGTCAGTGAAAAAATATGACAATTCCTAGGCAGCGGTGACGATTTAACTATCTGAGCGGTATGGTAATGGTCGCGAGTTTGGCAGACGCCATAAAGTTGCAAAGCAGCTTGTCGTATCGGCTAACCATCTTCTGAGTGCGCCCCTCAATTCCTCCCCATGAGCGGCTCGATCTTTCAGCGCAAAAACAGCGAATGGGGAGGGGGACCGCACGACGCGCGGCACACAAAAAGCTTTTAGAAACAACACTATTTCAGTCGCGTTAGATGCGGTGGTGAGGGCGGGTTCGCACGAATCCCCTACTCGTCTCCCTCGCGCTTAAGCCCTTCTTCCATAACCGCCTTGATCTCGCTCTCCCGCCGCAGCGGTCCGCGCACCGTGCAGACTTCCTGCAGATAGCCGTCCAGCGTGTTGAAGATATGGTCCGACACGATACTGTAATGGACGTACTTGCCCTTCTTGATGCTGGTGATCAGCCCGGCGTTTTCCAGGATGCTCAGGTGTTTCGACAGCGACGGTTTGGACATCTCAAAGCGCTCGGCGATCTCTCCCGCCGTCATCGTGGCCTTCGACAGATAGGCCAGAATCTTCAGCCTCGGCTCAGAAGCCAAGGCCTCAAAGGTTCTTACAACGCGCATGATGTGGTCCAAAAAGCACGGAATAACATTTAGTCATTTAGCGTATTGACGAAATGTTGCGATTCCACTAACGATTAGCTTGTTAGCTAAATGTAATGCGATTTAGCGCCCAAGTCAAATGACAACGCAACCGGTTCGGGGCGGGCAAAATGCAGGCGATTCCACAAGACCGGGGGGTAATAATCGCTCCCAACACCTTGCAAAAGGTCATGGGCAGCAATTGGTATCGCCTGCATCCGTCCGTTCAAAATCGCTTCGCGCACGAACCTGAACCCGGCCACCCCATCGTCTATCAGGGCGTCATGGAAAAGGTTCACTGCTCGCCCGCCGGCTGGCTGTTCGCGCAAGTGACGCGCATTATCGGCAATCCCCTGGCGCCCGACACGGGCCGCGACGTGCCGATGCGCGTCACGCTTACCAAACGCGAAGGTCAGCCTGGCGTCTACTGGCAACGGCTCTATGGTTTCAAGACCCCTTTCCTGGTGACCTCCGCCAAACGCGCCGATACAAAAGGCCGCCTGTGCGAATACGTCGGTTTCGGCTTCGGCATGCGGCTTGACGTTTTTCCCCGC
>FSVF01000168.1_pt1 | contig 11911 bp, 12 predicted proteins | sample 1637601 | NCBI WGS metagenome assembly FSVF01 (sample SAMEA3914814, study PRJEB12502) | metagenome | biome: forest; material: soil | place: USA | collected 2011-09-16 | depth 0.1 m
CCCACTATCAACTTGAAGAGGTCTACGGCGACGTCAAGTCCTTGGCGGCTTTGTTGACGTGCCGGCTGGAAACGGGCCGGACGCATCAAATCCGCGTGCATATGGCGCATCTTGGCTGTCCGTGTCTCGGCGATCCCGTTTACGGCTCCGGTGCGCCCGCGCGCGACGTGCAGGCGATCCTGGACGAAATCGGCTTCGATCGCCAGGCGCTTCATGCGGCCGTCCTTGGTTTTGTTCATCCGGTGACCGGGGGAAAACTGCGCTTCAAAGCGGTCCTTCCGGACGATATGCAGGCACTCGTCGATGCCTTGCGCGACAGCTTTGGATAAGCAATCAATGGGATTCACTGCGCGGCCGGGCATATTATTGTGCGTCGCACTCACCGCCTTGTGATCATGCAACCCTTGCGCCGGTTGTTGTGCAAAAGGCACAATGCGCGGCCCCGGCAAAAAAACTGTACGGGCAGGTCTTTTTTTTGTCGCGACCATACCTAAATCTAAGCGCAGTTGCCGGTCATGGGCTTGCAGACCAGCCTTGCGCCTCCCCCTCGCAATCGCAGGTGCAAGTCTCATGACCGACACATCTCCTTTTTCCGATCGCCAAAATCCTGGTGATATGGAACCCCGAACAGAAAGCGATACGCCGATGAGCACCTCGATGGCCCTCAGCAATGTTCCCGCGAACACGATGCCTGCCTTGTCACCGGACGGCGGGCTTAATCGCTACCTGTCTGAAATTCGCAAGTTCCCGATGCTGGCCAAGGACGAAGAATTCATGCTGGCCAAGCGCTGGGCCGAACACCAAGACCCCAAGGCCGCGCACAAGATGGTCACGTCGCACCTGCGCCTTGTGGCCAAGATCGCCATGGGCTATCGCGGCTACGGCCTGCCCGTCGGCGAAGTCATCAGTGAAGGCAATGTCGGCTTGATGCAGGCGGTCAAGAAGTTCGATCCGGATCGCGGCTTCCGCCTGGCGACCTATGCCATGTGGTGGATCAAGGCGTCGATCCAGGAATACGTTCTGCGCTCATGGTCGCTGGTCAAGATGGGGACTACCGCCGCGCAGAAGAAGCTGTTCTTCAACCTGCGCAAAGTGAAGTCGGAAATCTCCGCCCTGGAAGACGGCGATCTGCGCCATGAACAGGTCGAGAAAATCGCCACCAAGCTGGGCGTCTCTGAAACCGACGTCATCAACATGAACCGCCGCATGTCTTCGCCGGATTCGTCGTTGAACGCGCCGTTGCGCGCGTCGGAAGGCGATTCCGAGTGGCAGGACTGGCTGGTCGATGACAAGCAGCAGTCGCAGGAAACGGTCCTGGCCGACAATCAGGAGTACGGCCAGCGCATGGACCTGCTCCAGGCCGCCATGGGCGAACTGAACGACCGTGAAAAGGAAATCCTGACCGAGCGCCGGCTGAAGGACAGCCCGACGACCCTGGAGGACCTGGCCGAGCGCTTCGGCGTATCGCGTGAACGCGTGCGCCAGATCGAGGTTCGCGCTTTTGAAAAGCTGCAAAAGGCGATGGTCAGCGCCAATGCCGCGGCAACGCCGGCATAGGGCACGCCATGTGGAATTGAAAAAGCCGGTCTTCGCAGACCGGCTTTTTTATTGGCTGGCTTTAAGCGGCTCTGCCGTCGTCGAGATCGACGAAGTCCTGCGGCGGCGGCGACAATGTGGCGGTTTGTGTTTCGAGACCTAGGCACACCATCATTTCCGCAACGCGAGGCCCAAGGGATTCCTTGGAGACGGCCTTGGCGCGGATGTCCTGAATGATCGCTGAGACAGCGTTGAGGAAACGGGCGTCCTTCAGCGTCTTGCACGCCGGGACGATGACGGCCATCTGCGCCATGATCGTCTGCATGGTGCTCTGCGCATCGCTGTCAAAGCCGTCGAGCGAGGCCTTCAGCAGGCGCACGGCTTCTTCCAGCGCGATTTTGATGTCGCCTTCGTTGCGGCGCTTTTTCTTGCCCTTGAATTCGCCGGCGTTGAAACTGCGGCGATCCGGCCCCGTATAGGTGGCGACGCATATCCATTCGCGCGGCTTGAACAGAACGTTCTGCAGGCGCTTGGTGAGATCCTGCCAGGCGAAGGGCTTGGCGAGCATTTCGTGGACGCCGGCATTTTTGGCTTCGACCAGCTCGACCTGGGTAATGTTGGCCTTGAGCATGATCACGGGCGCTGCCCGGCACGACAAATCGCTGTGACGCAGCGCCTTGGTGAACTCGATCCCGTCGACATGCACGGTACGGTGTTCGCTGAGGATGAGTTGCGGTTCGAGCGATTTCGCCAGGGCCAGGGCGCGGCGATCATCGGTTTCGACAACGATATTGTCGGCGCCCAAAACGCGCAACATATCGGCCAGCATCCGGGCATAGGCCGGATTTTCCTCGATAATGAGGACTCGTTTCAGATGTTGGCGCAGCTTTGCCTGCAGGCGGGGGTCGAGGTCGAACATGGCTAACTCATAGGATGAACTCCAATAAGCCTAGCGCAACTTGATAAACATTACGTAAGGGCGCGTGGTTAACGAAATCCGCGCCCCTTGCAAAATCCTGCTTTGCTCCGTCCCCAGACCTGGGGATAAAAATGCGCCTAGTCCTGAAATGGATCCCGCATGAGAATCGTGTCTTCTCGCGCATTCCGGCTTTCCGGAAGCCACCACCCAACCGTTAGTCCTGAAATGGATCCCTCATGAGAATGGTGTCTTCTCGCGCATTCCGGCTTTCCGGAAGCCACCACCCAACCATTAGTCCTGAAATGGATCCCTCATGAGAATGGTGTCTTCTCGCTCAGGTGACGTGGACAACAACGCAACGGGCGCACCGATCAGTTCTTCGATGCGGCGGACGTATTTCACGGCGTTGCCCGGCAGGTCCATCCACGAACGCGCGCCTTGCGTGCTTTCGCTCCAGCCGTCCATTTCCTCGTAGATCGGTTCAATCCCCTGCTGCGCCTTGAAACCAGCCGGGAGATAGTCGAGGACCTCTCCGCCGACCTTATAGCCGGTACACACCTTGATGACGTCTATACCGTCGAGGATGTCGAGCTTGGTCAGGGCGATGCCGTCGATGCCATTGATGGCGATCGACTGGCGCGCCAGAACCGCGTCCAGCCAGCCGACGCGGCGGGCGCGGCCGGTGACGGTACCGAATTCATGACCGCGCGCGGCGATGCCCTGGCCGACCTCATCGAACAGCTCTGTCGGGAACGGGCCGGAGCCGACGCGCGTGGTATAGGCCTTGAGGATACCCAAGACGTAGCCGACGCTCTTTGGGCCCATGCCGGACCCGGCAGCGGCCTGTCCTGCGACCGTGTTGGACGAGGTGACAAACGGGTAAGTGCCGTGATCGATATCGAGCAGAGCGCCTTGCGCGCCTTCGAATAGGATGCGCTTGCCTTCCTGCCTGGCCTTGTCGAGGACGTACCATACCGGCTTGGTGAATGGTAGCAGCCGCGGGGCGATATCCTTCAGCTTCTGCACGAGGCCCGCAACGTCAACTTCCGGCAAGCCCAGGCCACTGCGGAGGGCATTGTGATGCGTGAGGAGACGGTCGATCTTGCTTTCCAGCGCGTCGAGATCGGCCAGGTCGGCAACACGGATGGCACGGCGCCCAACCTTGTCTTCATAGGCCGGGCCGATGCCACGGCCCGTGGTCCCGATCTTGTTGGCACCAGCGGCGGCTTCGCGGGCGATATCGAGTTCCGAGTGAATCGGCAGGATAAGGCAGGCATTGTCGGCCAGGACCAGCAGGTCCGGCGTGATCTTGAGACCGAGGGCTTCGACACGGGCGATTTCGTCGAACAGCGCCCACGGATCAATGACGACGCCATTGCCGACGATGCTCAGCTTGCCCTGGACGACGCCGGACGGAAGGAGCGAGAGTTTGTAGACCTTGCCGTCGACAACAAGCGTATGACCGGCATTGTGTCCGCCCTGAAAACGGACGACGACATCGGCGCGATTTGACAGCCAGTCGACCAGCTTGCCCTTGCCTTCGTCGCCCCACTGAGCGCCGATCACCGTTACATTTGCCAAGATATTGCTCCGTCTTTCGGTCACCGGCGCGAAAAGGCGCGGACCACAAACGGTGGCACCCTATAGAGCAGGAATCGCGGCTTGTAACCCCTTAAGTTTCATGAAAGTGAAACAATTGAGGGCCATCGCGGCCACTGGCCTGTCAAGCAGTAAGACGCTCAACGTCGAGTGCAGCGCTGGCCTCTGCATAGGCCCAATCCAGCCATGGGGTCAGGGCGCTGATGTCATCGGCTTCGACCGTGCATCCACACCAGATGCGCAGCCCCGGAGGCGCGTTACGATACCCAACAACGTCGTAGGCAACGCCTTCCGCCTCCAGCAAGGCCCCTATCTTGGCGGCCAATTTGGCCTGAACCTCGGCCGGCTGCGCCTGAATGGCCGCATCGACGAACTTCAGGCATACCGACGTGGTTGAGCGCGTTTCCATCTTTTCCGCGACGAAATCGATCCACGGCGTGGCTTCGACCCATTCGCGCAGCTCGGCGAAATTGCGATTGCAGCGGGCGATCAGGCCTTCCAGGCCACCTTCGCGAATCGCCCAGCGCAGCGCGTCGAGATAGTCTTCGATAACCAGGAATGAGTAGGTGTTGATCGCGTCGCCACCCAGGATCTTGGCGTCGGCAACGCCTTTGGTCTTCAGCCGCAGCACCTTCGGGATCGGCCGTCCCGAGTCGAAGCTATTGAGGCGATCGACGGCCTTGGGCGACAGAACCAGAACGCCGATACCGGCCTCGCCGCCCAGCGCTTTCTGGAAGGAGAAGGTGACAACGTCGAGCTTGGCCCATGGCAGATCCATGCAGAAAGCTGCCGAGGTCGCGTCGCACAGTACAAGGCCCTTGTGTCCGGCGGGAAGAAAATCGGCGTTCACCAAGCGCACACCCGACGTGGTGCCGTTCCACGGGAAGACGATATCGGCCTCGGCGCTGATCTTCGACAGGTCGGGCAATTGGCCGTAGGGCGCCGACAGGACTTCGGCATCGAGTTTCAGGTGTTGCGTAGCGTCGTCGGCCCATAGCTGGCCAAAGCTTTCGAAACTCAGCAATTGCACCTTGCGCGGCCCCAACAGGTTCCACATCGCCGCTTCAAAAGCACCGGTATCGGAGCCAGGCGTCATCAGGACCTGGTAGTCTTCGGGAATCTGCAGGATAGACCGCGTCAGTTCCAGCGCCTGATTGAGACGGCCGACCGTTGCTTTAGAGCGATTCGACCGGCCCACCGGCGCACCTGCAAGGGCTTCCGGGCTCCAGCCTGGGCGCTTCGACGTCGGTCCGGACGAGAACCAGGGCCGTTCGGGAGCACGCGGCGGTTTTGGCGTGGTGGTGGGGGACATCTATGTCTCCTGCGCAGACTTCTTCTGCCCGCCCTATGCGCTAGCAGGCCTGCCGCAGCAAGGCATTTTTTGTGAAGTCTCCGGGCACTCTGGCTTAATCGACGTCATGTTCAGCAGACGACTTGAGTTCCGGGAAAATGGATCACGGGGCACGACCGTGCCCTGGCGCCAAGGATCTATATAGTCGCCCCGCGGAGGCGCTTCGCGCCGTGAGTGAAAAAATGAACCGTAGATGAACCGTACCGTTCAGCTTCGGCTCAGGCGCCGCGTGATTATATGAACTCATCGCCGAGGCCAATTACGGACAGACCCGCGAAACGACATCTCCCCTTCACCGGGAACAGCAAGGAGAACGACCATGAATACCGCGCAAAAAACACTGATTGCCCTGGCAACCCTGGCCGCCGCCGCGACCGCCCTGGCCGCTCCGGCCATGGCCGCTGAGGTCAAAGCTGTCGTCCGCGTCGATTACGACCGCCACGGCGGTTGGGATGATCGCGGGAACCGCGGTGGGGATCGCGACGATCGCGCCGGCTATCAACTGGACGAGCGCATCGACCGCCTGCAGGACCGGATCCGCATGGGCGAGCGCTCGGGGCAACTGAACCGCCGCGAGGCCTTCCGTCTGAAAGACCGTCTCGACCGCATCGAAGCCACCAAGCGCTCTTATGAACGTTCGGGCCGCGGCCTCGACGGCCGCGAAGTGGCCATGCTGGATGACAGCCTCGATCGCCTGTCGGACGATATCCACGATCAGCGTAATGATCGCGATTATGGCCGCGGTGGCGGTAGCCGCTGGTAGCAAACCTTCGGGCAGGACCGCCCCCAACCCTGCCCGTATTGTCGAAGGCGCGATTGGCTTGAAAAGCCGATCGCGCCTTTTGCCTTGTGGGCCTCGTTTGACGTCTTAACCTAACATATTGATCCCTTACCCATTTCAACGCTGAAATGAAGGCCTTAAAGCGGTCGCAAGACTATCTTCAATATGAACCGCTGCCTCAGACTTGGCTCAGGGGGGGCGTGTTTAACTGTCATCATCGCTGACGCGCAGCGAGATCCAACCCGAAGGAAAAAGACCATGACAACCTCGAAAATCGCCCTCAAATCGCTGATCGCCATTGCCGCTATCAGCGCAACCCTGACCGGCATGAGCGCCAATGCCCAGCCCCGCCCCGATCGCCACGACAATCACCGCGGCGCGCCGTCCGACAATCACTATGCACGCGGTGACGCGCAGATTAACGCGCGCATCGAAACAGTCCGCGACCGCATCACGAGTGGCAAACGCACGCGCCGCCTCAGCGGCCGCGAGGCCTCTCGCCTGCTTAGCCGCCTGAACACCATCAACGCCCTGAAGGTTTCCTACATGCGTAGCGGCCACGGCCTGGATCGCAACGAGACCGCCACCCTGCAAAGCAAGCTCGACCAGCTCTCGGGCGACATTCACGACCAAGGCCACGACGGTAACCGTCGCTAAAGCCCACGGTTATCCACCTTGCCGAAGGCGCGAAGTGCAAGCTTCGCGCCTTGTCATGTTTGTGCTCAAGCGCCGCAGGGGCTTAGCGGGCGGGCGCCCTTGCCAAATGCCAAAAGCATTTGGAGGGGGATTGTACTCAAGCGCCGCAGGGGCTTAGCGGGCGGTCGCCCTTGCCAAATGCCAAAAACATTTGGAGGGGGATTGTGCTCAAGCGCCGCAGGGGCTTAGCGGGCGGGCGAGTTGGCGATTAAATCAGCCAGTTATGCCGCAACGGCCCATGGCCTTCACCGAGATGCGGCGCCATCAGGATTGCGCCATATAGATAATCCCGCGCCATTTCGACCGTTTCGCGTATCTTGCGGCCTTGCTGGTTGAGGGTGGCGCAGGCGCTGGCGAGCGTGCAACCCGTGCCGTGGGTGTGCACGGTCTCGATCCGCGCTGAGGTAAAGCGGTGCTCTTCGTCGCGGGTGAAAAGCATGTCGACGACCTCGGGTCCGCGAAGATGGCCGCCCTTGATCAGCACATTTCTCGCCCCCATGCGCAGCAACATCTCACCGGCGCGGCGCATGCCGGCCTCGTCATTGACTTCGGTACCCGTCATGGCCCCGGCCTCCGGCGCATTAGGTGTCAGAAGATCGGCATGCGGCAGTACCAGGGCCTTGAGGGCGTCAATCGCGCCCTCCTTCATCAGGGCATGCCCCCCCTTGGCAACCATCACCGGGTCGATCACCTTGAAACAGCCCGTGCCGAGCAGGACTTCGCTGACCGCTTCCATGGTATTGATGTCGCCCAACATGCCGGTCTTGATGGCATCGACGCCAATATCGTCGATACAGGCCTGGGCCTGGGCCGTGATAAAGGCCGGCGGGATGGTCATGACATCGGTCACGCCCAGGGTATTTTGCACCGTCAGGGCAGTAATTGCAGTCATGGCGTAACCGCCAAGGCATGTGACGGTCTTTATATCCGCCTGGACGCCGGCGCCGCCACCTGAATCCGATCCGGCAATAATCAGAACTCTATGCATGTATTTACCCTGGGAGGCATTGAACTGGACCGCCAAATCGGCGCACTATTGCTAGGCAAGTCCCCACGGCCTTGGTGTTTCCCCTTCATGTAAGAGCCGACCATGCCGCTGGCAACCGCATTTTACCAAAGCGCCATCAAGCGCGGCATTTACCGCCATTACAAGAACAAGCTCTATCAAGTATTCGGCACCGTCATCCACTCCGAAAGCGAAGAGGTCATGGTTCTGTACGCCCCGCTCGGGCAGTCCGAAGGTGAAGCCCGTTTGTGGGTTCGGCCTCTGGAGATGTTTGTCGAGACCGTTATGACCTCCGGGGGTGAAGTCCCGCGCTTTGCCTTTGTCGGAGACCCCACATCGTGAGCAAAAAGTCGGACAAGCACAGCCGCTGGAACGAACTCGTCCCGGACGCGTTCGTCGACAAGGATCACCCGATCCTGAAGGCTATGCGCGGGACGCTGGTTCTGGTGCGGCTGAACCAGATCGGCAATAACGACGAACTGTTGTCGTCGGAAATCCTCGCCGGCCGGCTGATCCGTGCCAATCGTTCGGAAGGCTTTGTACTGTCGCTGGTCGGCAAAAAATCGGGCGAAGAGTTGTTCCTGCCGCTGGTGCCGGGGGCGTTCAATATGATTGATCGCGGCCGCTATCAGCTGTCGTGCGGCACCATCATCCACAATCCGGATTTTCTCGGTGCTTTTGATATTTATAAGCCGCTCAACTAACGGCGCGCCAAACCCGCAGCGCCTGCTTCATCTCCGCAACGTCGTGCACGCGAACCATTTTGGCACCGTCTTGTATCGCGCGCAAATGCACGGCTATCGTTGCACCGAGTCGATGGCCCGCATCCGAGGCCGGCGCGCCGTCACGTTCTTCCAGCGCAGCGATAAAGCGTTTGCGCGACGCGGCCATCACCAGCGGAAAGCCATAACTCGCCAGGCGTTTTGTTGCCCGGATAAGCGCCAGATTGTGATCGAGTGTCTTGCCAAAGCCGATGCCTGGATCGATCCAGATGCGGTCGCGCGCAACGCCGGCCCGGATGGCTGCTTCGGCGCGTTCGAGCAGCCACGATTCGACCTCGGCAACGACGTCTTCGTACCACGGGTTCGACTGCATGGTGCGCGGCTCCCCCTGCATGTGCATCAGGATAACATCGCCGCCGATACGTGCGGCTGTTTCCAATGATGTGGAACTGTGGCTCAAAGCCGTGACATCATTCCAGATCGTCGCGCCCGCCTTGAAGGCTTCCTCGGCCACTTCCGGTTTCAGTGTATCGATACTGACCGGGCCGTCCCAATCGCGTGCGATCGCCTGGATCAAGGGCGCGACACGGTCGATCTCCTCGGCCAGGGTTACAGGCTGTGCGCCGGGCCGGGTCGATTCGCCGCCAATATCGAGGACATTGGCGCCGTCTTCGATCAGTTGTCGCGCGTGACCGAGCGCGGCATTGACGTCGAAGAAGCGTCCACCGTCGGAGAAGCTGTCGGGTGTGACATTGACCACGCCCATGATCAGCGGGCCTTTTTCAGTGTAGAGATTCAGAAGCGACATTGAAAAGGCCCCCTCCGGCGAGACAAGTTCGCCACCTCCCCCGCTGCGCTACGCTTGCAAGGGAGGAGATTATGCACTTTTTTCCTCCCTTGCGAAGCGAGGGAGGGGCTGGCGCCTATCCCGCGACTTTGCCAATGCGCTTGATTTCCCAGTGCAAGTCAATGCCGAGCTTGGTTTTCACGTCCGCTCGAACCGCTTCACCCAACCCCTCGAGATCGGCTGCGGTGGCCTCACCGGTATTGATCATGAAGTTTGAATGCAGTTCCGAGAACTTGGCCCCGCCGAACAGACGGCCGCGCCAGCCGGCTTCGTCGACGCATTGCCAGGCGCTTTTACCGTCCGGGTTCTTGAAGGTCGAACCGCCGGTCTTTTCGCGGATCGGCTGCGTCTGTTCACGCCGCGCCGTGATGGCGTCCATGCGCTCGGTCACGGCGGCCGCATCGTCCGGATTGCCCTGATAGAGGGCGCCGATGAAGATCAGGTTGCCGGTCTCGGTGGCTTCGGAATGGCGGTAGGAATAACCCATTTGCGCATTTGTCAAAGTGACGCGTTCGCCCGCGCGCGTAACCGCGTAGGCTTCGATCAGAATGTCCTTAGTCTCCGCGCCATAACAGCCGGCATTCATGACCAGGGCTCCGCCGATCGTCCCAGGCACACCGCGATAGAATTCCAGGCCGGCAATGCCATTCTGCGCTGCCACCTTGGCAACCTGGGCGTCGAGAGCGGCGGCTCCGGCATAGATCTGCGCATTGTCGCGCGCTTCAACGCTGGCGAAATTCTTGCCGAGACGAATGACGACGCCGTCGATGCCGCGGTCGCGCACCAACAGGTTGGAGCCGACACCGATCGTAATGACGGGAATGCCAGCATCAAGGGCTTTCAGGAAATCACACAGATCGCCGATATCTTCCGGCAGGAAGACGACGTCAGCCGGCCCGCCGACGCGGAACCAGGTAAACGGTGCCAAAACCGCGTCCGTCATCATGCGACCGCGGACCGGCGGCAGATGGCCTTTCCAGTTATTGCGCGAACTCATTGCGTCTCCGATTGATAACTGAGTAGTCCGCGGGCGCGTTCGTCGGACTCCGTGTCGCTAGCCTCTTCGGGCATGCCATCGCACAATTGCAACCAGGGTAATTTGGACTCGGCGCCGTAATGAACTTCCAGGCGGACGGTCTCAGGATGATCGAGCGAGCCGATGGTGACGCAGTTCCATTCGCCCTTGTCGTAGGCGAAATAGAGAGGTGTGCCGCAATCGCGGCAAAAGGCGCGCTTAGCAACCGATGAGCTTTGATAGAAGGCCGGCTCGCCCCTGGTCCATTTCAGTTGATGCTTATAGACACCGGTAAGACCGGCAAACACATTGCCGACGGCGCGTTGACACATGCGGCAATGACAGAAGTGCGTGCCGGACGGAGGCACTGCCAGTTCATAGCGCACCGCTCCGCATTGACAGCCGCCCCTAATCACGATGCTTTCATGGCCTCCAGTTGACCCGGCAGGGCATAGGCCCACTGCGTGATGTCACCGGCACCGAGGCACACGACCAGATCACCTGGCTTGGCTTCATTGGCGACCAGGAACGCCAGCTGCGCAGGCGTATCCAGTGCGACGGCATTACGGTGGCCGAAACGCTGCAGACCTTCAACCAGATCGGCTTTGCTGACGCCCTCGATGGGCTGTTCGCCCGCGCTGTAGACATCAGCCACGATCACGGCATCGGCGTCATGGAAGCACGACGAGAACTCGGTCATCAGGTCGCGCAGGCGGGTATAGCGGTGCGGCTGGACGACGGCGATGACGCGGCCGGTGCCGACAACCTGACGCGCGGCCTTGAGCACCGCAGCAATTTCCACCGGATGGTGACCGTAGTCGTCGATGATACGGATGCCGTCGACGACGCCGGTCGTGGTGAAGCGACGCTTGACGCCGCCAAAGCCGGCCAGGCCTTTGCGGATTTCGGCTTCGCCGATACCCAATTCACGCGCAATGGCGATTGCTGCCGTCGCGTTCGAGACATTGTGATTGCCTGTCATGGGCAGCGTCAGTTTTTCCCAGGTAAACGGCTCGGCGCCCGTCGGCGAGAACACGACGTCGAAGACCGCGCCATCGGGACCGAATTCGATATTGGTGCAGCGAACCTCGGCCTGCGGGCTGACACCGTAAGGGATCAGGCGGCGGTTTTCGACCTTGGCGGCCAGGGCCTGAACTTCCGGGTGGTCGATACAGACGGCGGCAAAGCCATAGAAGGGGATGTTCTCGACGAAATCGACGAAACCCTTTTTGACGGCTTCGAAATCGCCCCAGTGGTCGAGGTGTTCGGCGTCGATATTGGTGACGATGGCCAGGGTCGATTTCAGGCGCAGGAAAGAGCCATCAGACTCATCGGCCTCGACGACGATCCATTGACCATCGCCGACCTTGGCATTGGTGCCGTAATTGTTGATGATGCCGCCATTGACCACGGTCGGATCGAGACCGCCGGCATCGAGC
>FSVF01000306.1_pt1 | contig 11812 bp, 13 predicted proteins | sample 1637601 | NCBI WGS metagenome assembly FSVF01 (sample SAMEA3914814, study PRJEB12502) | metagenome | biome: forest; material: soil | place: USA | collected 2011-09-16 | depth 0.1 m
CACAGATGCTGCGCAAGAAGGGCGTCGTCGGCAAGTTCGTTGAATATTTCGGCGAAGGCATCAGCCGCCTGACCCTCGAAGACCAGGCGACGATCGCCAACATGGCTCCGGAGTACGGCGCCACCTGCGGCTTCTTCCCGATCAGCCAGGCGACCATCGACTTCCTGACCAAGTCGGGCCGCGAAAAGGACCGCGTCGCGCTGGTCGAAGCCTATGCCAAGGCGCAAGGCCTGTGGCTCGATCCTGAGCACGAGCCGATCTTTACGGATACGCTGGAACTCGACCTCAGCTCGGTCGAGCCGTCGCTGGCCGGACCGAAGCGCCCGCAAGACCGTGTTTCCCTGTCAAATGTGGCCGTTGAATTCGCCGCCGCCCTGTCGGGTGATTTCGGCAAGGCCGGCAAGGAAGACGAACGTATCGCCGTCGAAGGTTCGAACTTCAGCGTCGGTCACGGCGATGTGGTGATTGCCGCCATCACGTCGTGCACCAACACGTCGAACCCCTCGGTCCTGATCGCCGCCGGCCTGCTGGCCCGCAAGGCCGTCGCCAAGGGCCTGAAAGTCAAGCCGTGGGTCAAGACGTCGCTGGCGCCTGGCTCGCAGGTCGTGACCGACTATCTGAACTCGGCCGGTCTGTCGAAGGACCTCGATGCGCTCGGCTTCAACCTGGTCGGCTATGGCTGCACCACCTGCATCGGCAATTCAGGCCCGCTGCCGGACGCCATCTCGGCGGCCATCAATACGGGCGATCTCGTCGCCTCGGCCGTCCTGTCCGGCAACCGCAACTTCGAAGGCCGCGTTTCGCCGGATGTGCGCGCCAACTACCTGGCCTCGCCGCCGCTGGTGGTGGCCTACGCACTGGCTGGTTCGACCAAGATTAACCTGCGTGAAGAGCCCCTGGGTCTGGATAAGGCCGGCAATCCGGTGTTCCTGAAGGACATCTGGCCGACCAAGGAAGAAATCAGCGCGCTGCAGGCCAAGCACGTCACAAACGCCATGTTCACCAAGCGTTATTCCGACGTTTTCAAGGGTGACAAGCACTGGCAGGCGATCAAGGTGTCCGGCGGGCAGACCTATGGCTGGCAAGGCGATTCGACCTACGTCGCCAACCCGCCGTACTTCGAAGGCATGACCATGACGCCGGACAAGGTGACGGACATCGTCGAAGCCCGCGTCCTGGGCATCTTCGGCGACTCGATCACCACCGACCACATCTCGCCGGCCGGCAATATCAAGAAGACCGCCCCCGCCGGCATCTATCTGTCGGAACACAACGTGCCGGTGACAGAGTTCAACTCCTATGGCGCCCGCCGCGGCCACCACGAAGTGATGATGCGCGGCACGTTTGCCAATATCCGCATCCGCAACAAGGTCACGCCGGACATCGAAGGCGGCGTCACCAAGCACTTCCCGTCGGGCGATGTCATGGCGATCTACGACGCCGCCATGCGCTACCAGAAGGAAGGCCGCAACATGGTCATCTTCGCCGGCAAGGAATACGGCACCGGTTCGTCGCGTGACTGGGCCGCCAAGGGCACCAAGCTGCTGGGCGTGCGTGCGGTCATCGCCGAATCGTTTGAGCGCATCCACCGCTCGAACCTGGTCGGCATGGGTGTCCTGCCCTTGCAGTTCAAGGTCGACGGCTGGGCCAAGCTCGGCCTGACCGGCGAGGAAATCGTCACCATCCGCGGTCTCGAAAATATCCAGCCGCGCCAGGAACTGATCGTTGAGCTGTTCCGCGCCTCGGACGGCAAGGTCGCCCGCTTCCCGGTCCGCTGCCGCATCGATACGCCGACGGAACTGGAATACTACAAGAACGGCGGTGTCATGCCGTACGTCCTGCGCAACCTCGCCCGCGGTTCGGACGTGGCCGAAGCGGCGGAGTAGGGACTGGTCACTGATAAAGAAAAGGCCCTCTGGTTTTTTGACCAGAGGGCCTTTTCTTTATATGCAGGGCCACAGGCCCTGCACCCACAACTCGTCCGCGTTCCCGGCTTCTCCGGAGATCACATGAAAACGCCCGTCGCATGGGTCGCTGCAATCGGGGCCGTCGCCGTGTTTTTTGCCATCGTCACCAACCTGGCGACTGCAACGGATTCGGGCGGCGTCAATACGCTTGCTATTGAAAGCGCCATTGCTGCCATCATCGCCGTGGCTTGCGGCGCATTCATGGTCACCAGGGGCAAGAGCTGGAAATTCTACGCCATTGCCCTGATCGGCCCAGGCCTTTTTGTGTTGGCAGATTCTGGCATGCGCCTGGTGTTTCTGTTGCGGCATCCATAAGCCGCTTGCTTGACAGAGCGTCCGTTAAATGCGGATGCTGCAACCACCTAGAAGGGGGACACCACATGACCGAGCCGCTTAAGCCCATCGTTTTCTACAGCTTTCCGCTGTCCGGTCATGCCCATCGCGTCGAATTGCTGCTGCGCGGGCTTGGCCTGCCGTTCGAGCGCATCGATGTCGATCTCGCCAGCAAGGCGCAGAAGACCGACGAGTTTCTTGAGCTCAATCCCTTCGGCCAGATCCCCGTCATCGACGACGACGGCACGGTCATCTGGGATTCCGGTGCCATCCTGGTTTATCTCTGTTTGAAGTACGACGAAGACGAAGCCTTCATGCCGCGCGACCCGGCCAGCGCGGCATTGGTCACCGCCTGGCTCGGCAAGGCCGCCGGCCCGATCAGCTACGGCGTTGCCACAGCGCGGCGTATCAACATCTTCAAGAGCCCTGCCGATATGGCGACCGCGCAAGCCATGGCGCACGACCTGCTGAAGATCATGGATTCGCATCTGGCTGAGCAGGACTGGCTGGTCGGACACAATGAGACGATCGCCGACTTCGCCTGCTACACCTATATCGCCCATGCCCCGGAAGGCGGCGTCGACCTGTCGCACTATTCGTATGTCAATAACTGGATCGCCCGCGTCGAGGCCCTGCCCTATTTCACGCCGATGAAGCGCTCCGCCGTTGGACTGTGGGCCGTTAAGGCGAACGGGTAAGAGACCCGATTTCGTTAAAGAAATGAATAGTGGATGCTCCGATGCCCTTGGCATCGGCAAGGGCGAGTGCCCGCCCGAACCTATGCGAGGAGCCTGTGCGGCGCTTGAGCACACGTAAACCGGCACACAAAAAAGCACGCCCTCGCATCGGGTGGGTGCGAGGGCGCAGCGGATATCAATTAGGGAGGAAACATCGTCGGCCAGATCGCTTCGCCTGATCCCCGGGGGCTGGGGGGGCTGTTCAGGGGAGGAACCAGAGCAAGAACGCTCTGACCGACAAAAGGATAATGACGGCCTCAAGTGGCGCTGAAGGGGCCAAAATAAGGTCATCTCGTGTTGATTTCATAACCGTCTGATAAAGATAAGTCCAAAGAGCGGCAACCTTTCCTGACGCTCTTTGGCAAGGGCGAATGCCCGCCGCGCTAATGGCGCGAGCCACACGGCGTTTGAGTTAAAAATAAAAGGAAATCGGTTTTCGCCCTTTCGAAAACGGATTTCCGGCGCACGATATGAGCGAATTTACTTGCGCAGATTCAGACCTTGAGGCCTAATCGGTGTTAATCCGTTTCTGAATTGGGGAAGCCCAAAATCGATGAGCGTTCAGGATTTCAGCGGCGCCTTTGGCGCATCGCAACCTCAGCAATCGGCACCCCTTAAGGGTCCGGTCTTCTTCGAGCGCAAGGAACTGGAGCAGATCCTCAGACTTTATGGCCGCAAGGTCGCTGCCGGCGACTGGCGCGACTATTCCATCGACGCCTTGAGCGAGGCCGTGGCCTTCAGCGTCTTTCGCCGTTCGTCCGAAGCGCCGCTGTATCGCATCGAAAAACGTCCGGCCTTGAGCCGCAAGCAAGGCGCGTTCGCCGTCTATAACCAGGCGGGTCTTGTGTTGAAACGCGGCCGCGAACTCGGACCGGTTCTGGCCGTGCTCGACAAGACCAAGTTCGATATCGTCTGATCAGCGTTCGAGGTAGATGCGGCTGTAATTGTTGAACGCCGTGCCTGCCAGCTCCCGCTTGATCACGGCCTCAGCCAGTTTGAAATCGACGACGAAGTTGCAGATTTCCATGGTGCCCAAGCCCGAAGACCCGCCGTCGCAATAGCCCAGTCCCATGCGCCCCAGAAGGTCGTCGAGATAGTTTTCCGCTTCATGACGAAAGTCGAGTTCATTTCTATCGGCAAAATTTTCTGTAACCGGGTATTCGACGATCAGGCGGGCTTGTTTTGATCTGGGCACAGGCCGGAACCCCTCGTCGCGCTTTTCCTTTTTTAGTTTTGCGATGATGGAGGTGGCCTCCTGCGGGCTCGCAAATGGATGGAAGGCATGATGCCTGCTTTGCCCGGCGATGCCCCAATGTTCGACAATTTCATTGTCGACAGGAAAAGCCTCATAGAAGTGCAGTGTCCCACCATCGCGCCGGTGGATCCGAGGCAGATCGGGCAATGCAGGCTTTTTGACTGGAAGAGAAAGGAAAATCGTTAAAGCCTCTTTATGCGACACGGCGGCATAGGTTTCTCCCGGCGGGCAGAAAGCACCCAACCCAGGCGCAGTGCCAAAACCAATTTTGGGCACGGGATCATCCGCCCCATAGACCAAATGAATTTGCTCAAGTGGAATAATCGTTTCCGGAGGTGCGCCAGCAATCTCGGTCGCAGTCCGGTCAGCTATTTTCAGCAAGGCTCGACGCTCGTCCTCCGTTAACCGGGTTTTCGCGATACGGGCGATGGCCGCCGTGACCGATCTTGCATAGCCAAGAGTTCGCTTTTCCCAATCGGGAGCAATCCAGTCGGCATAGTCGAGCGATTGCCACATTAAATAAGCGTTCGTGGGTTTGTAATAGCTGCCGCGGCCATCATTTCCTGGCACCCGCCAGGCCGGATGCAATATCTTCAAGAAAATGGATAACCCGCCCAGGCGGCTAAGGGTCAGTTCTTTCTCGGCGGTACGCATGAACGCGACACCGTAAGCATCGTCCATCTGACCTACGGCGTCACGGGTTTCCGGACCTGATGATCGGCAGCTGATTTCGAAACGCATATGGTCTCCCCCTCACAAAAAAAACCCCGGAAGTTTCCTTCCGGGGTTTCTAATTTAGTCGTTTCCGTTGCGCTTAGCGGCGGCCGCCGAGGATACGCAGCAGGCTGAGGAACAGGTTGATGAAGCTGATATAGAGGGTCAGCGCGCCATAATAGGTCATGGCGGCCAGACCGGTGTGCGAGCCCTCCATCTGGTAATAGACCTGCTTCAGCCACTGCGTCCGGTAAGCAATCAGGGCCGAGAAGATCAGCACGCCGATAGCCGAAATCGCCAGGCCCATCATATCGCTCTTCAGGAAGATGTTGACGATCGAAGCGATAATGATGCCGAAGACGGCCATCATCAGGAAGCTGCCCCAACCCGACATGTTGATCTTGGTCGTATAGCCAGCGAGGCTGAGCGCGCCGAAGGCACCTGCCGTAATGAAGAAGACCGATGCCACGGATGTTCCGGCATAGAGCAGGAAGATCGAGGATAGCGACACACCCATCACCGCGACGAACAGCCAGTAGAACATGGCCATGGCGGCAACGTTGAGGCTGCGCATGAACATACCGGAGGCAAAGGACAGGGCCAGCGGCGCAAAGGCGAAAACCCAGCCCAGGAGCGTGTAGCTGAGGCCTTGGTCCGTACGTTGATAGAGAAGCTGCAGCAGGAAGGGGCTGTGGGCGACGGCCCACGCCATGCCGCCTGTAACAACAAGCCCCAGCGCCATCTTTTGGTAGATGCCGATGAGGAAGTTGCGCAGGCCCTTGTCCATCGCCATTTCCCGGGCGCGATCCTTCGCCCCGGCCTTGGACTGGCCCTGAATGATTTGACCGTCTGTGTCGGACATTGACAAATTCCCTGTGTATAAAGGTTTCGGCGCACTGGAGAGACCAGATTACCGTTCCCACGTAATATGGTCGTGACAACGGGGCCTGACAAGGGCTTTGTTGCCGCAGCCATAACTTCATCAAGGCCGCACGGCCGGAGACGCATCCATGAACACTTCCAAGCTCGGCCGCACCGGCCTTCAGGTCTCGCGCGTTTGCCTCGGCACGATGATGTACGGCAGCCAGGTCTCTCAGGCCGACGCCTTTGCGCAGATGGACTATGCCCAGGATCGCGGCATTAATTTCTTCGACACTGCGGAGGTCTACGCCATCCCGCCCGCGCCGGAGACGCAGGGCGCCACCGAGCGCATCATCGGCGAATGGTTCAAGGCGCGCGGCGGGCGCGACAAGATTATCCTGGCCAGCAAGATCGCCGGCCGTGCCGATAACATCACCTGGATCCGCAACGGGCCGCGCCATACGCGTGACCATATCGATGCTGCCGTCGAAGGCTCATTGAAGCGGTTGCAGACCGACTATATTGACCTCTATCAACTGCATTGGCCCGACCGGCGCGTCACCGGTTTTGGATTTCATCAGTATACGGATTATGACAGCGATTACGAGGATTTTCACGCTATCCTCGAAAGTCTCGACCGCCACGTCAAGGCCGGGCGCATCCGCCATATCGGTGTGTCGAACGAAAGCGCCTGGGGCGTGATGCGTTTCATCGCCGAGGCCGAAAAGAACGGTCTGCCGCGTATTGCCTCGATCCAGAACGCCTACAGCCTGGTGTCACGTGCCTTTGAATATGGCCTGGCGGAGGTTTCTTTACGCGAAGACGTCGGCCTGCTCGCCTATTCACCCCTGGCGCAGGGCTATCTGACCGGCAAGTATCGCAATGGCGCCATGCCCGCCGGCGCGCGCAAGACGCTGTATCAACGTCTCAACCGTTACGAAGGCCCGGGCGGCCAAGAGGCGGTCGACGCCTATCTCGATCTGGCGGCAACGTTGGGGATAAGGCCCGAAGTCCTGGCGCTGAAGTTCGTCGACCAGAGGCCGTTCACGACCGCGACCATTATCGGCGCCTCGACGATGGACCAGCTGAAGATCGACATCGACGCCTTCGATCTCGATTGGACGCCTGAAATCGACCAAGCCGTGTTCCGGCTCAACCAGCTTCGCCCCAATCCTTGCCCTTAATTAACTTAACAGGGTGCTGCGCGGCGCGTAAGGTCGGGCAAAATGGAGGGTTTGCCATGCGATCGATCCTTGTTGCGTCCCTGCTTGCCTTGAGTGCCTTGCCCGCGATGGCTTTCGCGCAAACCGCGCCCGGCTGCGCCTCGCCGGAGAGCAAGCAGTTCGACTTCTGGGTCGGCAAGTGGGAGGTCTTTCCGGCCGGTCATCCGGAGGTCAAGGTCGCCGACAGCCTGATCGAAAAACTCTATTCCGGCTGCGCCGTGCGTGAAAACTGGATGCCGCTCAAAGGCGGAGGTGGCGGCAGCCTCAATGCCTATGTCGAGGCCGACCACGGCTGGCGCCAGACCTGGCTCGATTCCGGCGGTCAGTTCGCCGACTTCAAGGGCGGATTGCAGAGCAAGGCCATGGTGATCCAAGGCGTCTGGGCGCAACCGGGCAAGCCGAACCAAATCACCCGCATGACCTACACGCCGCTTGACGACGGCAGTGTCGAACAGGCAGGACAAACCTCCGACGACGGCGGCAAGACTTGGCAGCCAAGTTTCGACCTCATCTATCGGCATCCGAAATAATGTATCGCTCCACCCTCTTCGTTCCTTGCGCCAACGCGCGCGCCATGGCCAAGGCAAAAGACCTTGCCTGCGACGCCCTGATCTTCGATTTGGAAGACGCCGTGGGACCAGAAGAGCGCGACGGGGCTTTGGCGGCCCTGGTGGCGGCATTGACCGCCGGCGGGTTCATCGCCAAGCACGTTCTGGTGCGCATCCATCCGGGCAGTTTCAACGCCATCCACAGGGCTTTGCAAGGCGTCGCGTTCGATGGCCTGGTGGTGCCCAAGGTGGGCGGCACCGAAGACCTGCGCGGCATCATGATGGCCTGGCCCAAAGTGGCGTTGTGGGCGATGATCGAAACGGCCGAAGGCGCCGCCAATCTGTGGGAAATCGCCGGCTTGCCGCTGAAAGGGCTGATCGCCGGTCCGAACGATCTGCGCCAATCCCTGCGGACGCGGCCGATGCCAGCGCGGCAGGACATTCTTTTCGCCCTTAGCCAGGTCGTCCTCTATGGCCGGGCGAATGGTTTGGCCGTGCTCGATGGTGTTTATAATCAGTACACGGATGAAACGGGCTTTGCGGCGGAATGCGAACAGGGCCGCAGCCTCGGTTTCGACGGCAAGACGCTGATTCATCCGTCGCAGATCGAAGCCGCCAATCGCGCCTTTTCGCCGTCAGAGGCAGAGGTTGAGTGGGCGACGGCGGTTGTTGCTGCGTTTGAGGGCAAGGCTGGCGGAGTTGTGCCGATGAGCGGAGAAATGGTCGAGCGCCTGCATCTGGCGCAAGCGCAAGCGATCCTGGCCGTTACTGGCGATTGAGATAGGTTTCCGAGCGCATTTCTTCGAGGCGCGATACCGTGCGTTCGAACTCGAACGCGCCATCGCCTGACGGGTAGAGCCTGGCTGGTTCGGCTTCGGCCAGGATTACGGTCTTGGCCGCGGCTTCGTACAGTGCGTCGATCAGGGTGACGAAACGGCGGGCTTCGTTGCGGTTGGCCGGGCTGAGGATCGGCACATTTTCGATAAATACCGTCGTGAAGCGCTCGGCGATTTCGAGATAGTCGGCCGGGCCGTTGGCCTCACCGCACAGCTCGGCGAAGGTGGCGCGCAGGATCGGCCCGACGGCGCGTTTGAACGTCAGCCTGCGTTCATTGACGGTCAGGACGGCTTCAAGCTCGGTCATGCCCTTTGTCATGCGGTCCCACACGACGTTGAAGCCTTCGACCGATTCCGGTGCGGTCGACGGGAAGAAATAGGTCTTGGCGCCGCGCAGGCGGTCCATGCGGAAGTCGCGCGGGCCGGCGATTTCACACACCGTGCAACGCGCCTTGATCATGTCGATAAAGGGCTGGAACAGGTCGCGGTTCAGACCGTTCTTATAGAGCTCGTCGGGCGCGCGGTTGGAGGTGGCGACCAGCACGACCTTATGCGTGAACAGGGCCTCGAACAGGCGCCCGAGGATCATGGCGTCGGCGATATCGGTGACCTGAAGCTCGTCGAAACAGAGAAGCTGCGAGCGTTTGGCGATCAGCTTGGCGACCGGCGGGATCGGATCGTCGCCCTTGTGCGTGCCGAACACCGACTTTCGCGTTTTGGCGTCGCTTTCGCGCCACTTGCGGATCAGGTGGTGCACTTCCGACATGAAGGCGTGGAAGTGGACGCGGCGCTTGGACTCGACGTGGGCGTGCTTGAAGAACAGGTCCATCATCATGGACTTGCCGCGGCCCGGCGGTCCCCACAGATAGAGGCCGTAAACGCGCGGGCGCAGGCCCAGCAGCATGCGCCAGAACGAGCGGCTCATGCGGATGCGGCGCTCGAGACGGAACAGGGTCTCAATCGCCGCCTTCTGGGCAGCGTCGGCCGTCAGTTCGCCTGACTTGATCAGGCGTTTGTACTCGCTGCGGATACCCATATCGGTCTTTACAACTGCGCGGCCGTATTATCGGCCGTCGCCCCACCATGAATTATACGCGATCATCCTTAGCCGAGATCATTCAAGATCGCGTTAAAAAAATGCTGCGGCTGCGTAAAGTGGTGAGGAGTCTGTGGGATTTTGGCCATAAGGGCATCTAGCGAAGATAGGTGTTTCATGTTAGCTTCACGACATGGCAAAGCCAGACACAGTTCCAACAGAAACCCCCGAAGAGATGGCCCTGCGCGCCGCGGTGCAGACGGGTGTAGTCTCTTTGGACGCTGGTCGGTCTGTGCCTTACGAAGATGTGCGCAAATGGCTCCTGACGTGGGGCAGTGACAACGAGTTGCCCTCGCCCAAATGTCCATAGTTTTCTCGCCGGAAGCGGTAGAGGATCTAACAGCCATCCGTGCCTATATCGGTCAAGACAATCCGTTTGCCGCGTCACGCGTCGCAGTTCAACTGTTGGCGGCTTGCGACCAGCTTGAGCATATGCCCGAGCGCGGGCGGCCTGGCCTCGAACCCGGAACGCGCGAACTCACTACGGTCTGGCCCTATATCATCGTCTACCGCATCGCCGCGCTTGATGTCGAAATCATCCGCATCTGGCATGGCGCTCAAGACCGCTAAAGGCTTAGACGCTTCGATATCTGCTTGGCGACCTGAACGCCATGCGCTGCAGACGTCGTTACGCACGGATGCCAGAAATCCGTGACTTCGCCACAGGCAAAAACGCCCTTTACACTCGCTTCACCGTAACGATCGACCTGGACATAGCCGTTTGAGCGGCGGAGTTTCAGGCCGGGTGGGACAACCGCTTCGAAGCCGTACTGCACGCCGAAACAGTCAAATGTTTCGCCATTGATTGTCATCCGGCTCTGCGAGGCGCGGTAAGATCCGACGACGACGCGAATGTCCGGAACCAGGTCCTGCAGCATCGTCTGCGCGCGGGGCTCTTTACGCGAAAACAGCGTCACCTGGCCGCCGCGATTGCGGACGAACTTGGCCTGGTCGAAGGCATTGTCGCCACCGCCGAGGATAGCCACGCGTCGGCCTTTGACATCGAGCGCTTCCATGGGTTCGCCGGGGCCAATGGCGATGTTGGCGGACGGTTTGAAACCGCTGGTACGCGGGGTCGAACCGGTGGCGACGACGACAAAGCGTGCGGACAGGACTTCATCGGGCGTGGCGATCTTGAACCCCGGTTCAATCGACAAGGCCGGGCTGTTGGTCCGGCACGGCGCACCGACATCGCCAGCGTGTTGCGCCAGAGACGCCGCCACCTGTTGGCCTGTCTTGCCCTGCACGCCGGGGATCCACAGGTTCTCATAGGGGCTGCGCGTCTGCAGGCCGCCAAGGATACCGGATGCTTCGAGCAGCAAGGCTTCAACGCCGAGCTTCTTCAACCAGATGGCGCAACTTAAGCCGGCCGGTCCACCGCCGACGACGATCACTTGGGTGTCAGGCATGGCGCCCTTTACGCTCTGATGAGGATTTGCGCGCCATATCGCCCGCGAATCCTAACGACGTAAACCTTAAATCTCATGACCGATCACAATAGCGCGAGGACACACCGCCTGGCTCAAGGACGGCAAGGCTTTTGCAGAACCGGACTGTCTTTAGAATTTTCTAAGACACACTCGATATAACGCGGTTACGGATGCGGATAGTCCCCGGCGTCCCAATAAGGTGAGGCTGACGTCGTGAAGTTATTGTGCGTAGAGGATAATGCCGTTCAACGCCGCATGATCGATCTCATGCTGGCGGCCACCGGGATCGATGTCGATTTTGCCTGCAATGGCTTTGAAGCCATCGAGGCCTATCAGACCAGCGAATATGACGCCGTCCTGATGGACGTTGAGATGCCGGAAATGTCGGGGCTGAAGACGGCGCGCGAGATCCGCCAGATGGAAGGCGGTTTCAAGCTCGACTACACGCCGATCCTGTTTATCGGCGGCGCGCATGATGCAGCGGAAATGGAAGACGAGCTCGATGCCGGCGGCGATGGCCACCTGATGAAGCCGTTTACCTCGGAAGCCCTGTTCGGCGCGCTCGACCAGGTGATGAAAGCGGCCAATGGCCAGGGTTTGCAAGGGATGTTGCGGGCGACGCGTTAAGGTCGACGAATGATTGAGCGGGAGTCTTCGGTCGTTGTACCCCTCCGTCGCGGACTTCGCCGCGACACCTCCCCATGGAATGGGGAGGAGAAACACATGCAGCCACTTCCCGTAAAAATCCTGCCTAAACATTTCCTTTAGGCAATTTGACTTGTAAACTTTGCGAAAAAGCGCCATTTGCCGCC
>FSVF01000429.1_pt1 | contig 11683 bp, 9 predicted proteins | sample 1637601 | NCBI WGS metagenome assembly FSVF01 (sample SAMEA3914814, study PRJEB12502) | metagenome | biome: forest; material: soil | place: USA | collected 2011-09-16 | depth 0.1 m
CCGACCTTCGGCATGGGCTATCAGCGTCCAGAATCTGTCCAACAACCTGTTCAGCAACCGGCCGCACCGATTGCTCCGGCGGCAGAGCGCGTTGCCGCCCCGATGCTCAGCGTCAATCCGGCGCCGACACCGGCACCGAGCCCGGTTCAGCCGCGCTCCAGCCTGTTCGAACCTGCGGCACCGCAATCACTCGCGGCCGCCCCGGCGCCCGTCGTCGAAGAGACGCGTGTTATCAGCAAGATCGTTGATCCGCTGGCCATGGAAGATGTCCCGGCCACCGTTGCCGAGCAGGAACCTTCGCCGGTCATCGTCACGCCGCGTGCCGAGCCGCAGATCACGCGTCCTGCGATCACCCGTCCGAACCCCTACGCGGCGCCAACTCAGGCTCAGCCACAGCCACAGCCTCAGCCTCAGCCTCAGCCTCAGGCGGCCCGCCCGCCTGCGTCTCCGCCTCGCCTGAATACGGAAGAGGAAGGGCGCGAATCGTTCTGGCGCGGCCTGTTTCCGCAGCGTCAAAAGGAATTTACATCGCTGGTGCCGGAAGAAACGCAAGCCTCTGCCGATGAAGCCGATCGCTATCAACCTGCGCCGGCTAAGTCTTCGGTGAATCCGGCCACGCGTCCTGTCGAGCAGCCCTCCATGGAAGCGGAGGATGACCTTGAAATCCCTTCTTTCTTAAGGCGCCTCGCTAATTAATTTGCGTTAAGCCTGAGCGTTACAAATCGAAATATGAGTTCGTTTGTTATCGGGCGCCTGAATCCATATAAGTTAATGCGAGGACACGAAATGTCCTCGCATTTTTTTTGCCGAAGCCAATGGGGGCGAGGCAGAGCGGATTTTAACTCACATGGTCACGGATCAGAACGAACAGACCCTGGCGCGTGCGGCGATTATCGCCGGAATCGGTCTGCATACGGGTGTGACGGTGCGCATGGTTGTGCGCCCTGCCCCTGCCGGCACAGGCGTTGTGTTCGTGCGTTCGGACATTACCGACCGCGACAACCGCGTGCCCGCCCTGGCCCACTACGTCACCCAAACCCGTCTCGGCACCGTCATCACCAATGAAGCCGGCGTTTCGGTTTCGACCATCGAACACGTCATGGCGGCCTTTGCCGCGTTGGGCGTCGATAACGTCTATGCCGAACTCGACGGTCCGGAAGTGCCGATCATGGACGGCTCGAGCCTGCCGTTCGTGCAGATCCTCGACCAGGCTGGTTTCCGCCGTCAGGGCACACCCCAGACGGTTATCGAAATTCTGAAACCCATCGAAGTCTTTGAAGACGACAAAAGCGCGACGCTCGTGCCGTGCGATCGCTTCGAAGTGCGTTTCGAAATCGACTTCCCGGGCAGCCCGATCGGCCATCAGGCCGTCGATCTGGTCATCACTGAGCAATCGTTCCGTGAAGAACTGGCCGCGGCCCGCACCTTTGGTTTCCTGCAAGGCGTCGAAGCCCTGCGCGCCGCCGGTCTGGCGCGCGGTGGATCGCTCGACAATGCCATCGTCATCGACGGCGACGTCATCCTGAATGAAGGCGGCCTGCGCTTCACCGACGAATTCGTTCGTCACAAGGCGCTCGACGCCATCGGCGACCTGTACGTCCTCGGCATGCCGATTATTGGCAGGTTTGAAGGAATTCGCGCCGGACACGGCCTTAATAATGCCCTTGTTCGTGCCCTACTGTCCGCTCCGGATAGCTACCGCATCGTCACCCGCGGCGCCGATCTGGCCGAAGTCGGTTAAGACGGGCGCGACTGCGGAAACCGGTTGGCGTGGGCCTTGTGCTCGTGTAGATGTATCCTTTCAAATTCGAGGCGAAGCACCGTAATGGTGCGAGGGAAAAGGGTTTTCTGCGTGAGCCCAAGGGTGAAAATGACTACTCGGCTTTTTAAGATTTCTGCAGCTGTGATTCTGCTGGCGACAGCCTCGACCCTGACCCTGTCGGCGTGCGCCGGCAAGGCCAAGAAGACCGAACACCTGGTCTATGAGGAACGCCCGGTCGAGCTTCTTTACGAAACCGGCATGGAAAAACTCGACGACAAGTCGTGGACCGACGCCGTCCAGTATTTCGAAGAAGTCCAGCGCCAGCACCCCTATTCGGAATGGTCGCGCCGCGCCATCGTCATGACGATCTATGCCAACTATCAAGGCGGCAAGTATGAGGAGGCCTCCGCGGCCGCCGATCAGTTTATCCACCTCTACCCGGGCAGCGACCTGACACCCTATGCCTACTATATGAAGGCTATCTGCTCGTTCGAACAGATCGTCGATGTCGGCCGCGACCAAGCCTATACCAACTCTTCCCAGGCCCTGCTCACCGACGTCGTCCGCCGCTACCCGAACAGCGAATATGCCCGTGACGCCCGTGTCAAGCTCGACATGGTGCAGGATCAGCTGGCCGGCAAGGAAATGGATATCGGCCGCTGGTATCTGACCGAAAACCAGCCGCTGGCAGCCATCGGCCGCTTCAAAACGGTCGCCGGCCAATACCAGACGACCAGCCACACGCCAGAGGCGCTCTATCGCCTCGTGGAAGCCAACGAAATGATGGGCCTGCACCAGGAAGCAACGCGAGACGCCGCTGTTCTGGGCTACAACTATCCGGGTGACCGGTGGTACGCGGCGGCCTATAAGCTGATGACCGACAAGGGCGAACAGCTTCAGGTCAAACCGGATCCGAACGGCAAGAAGGGCTCTGAGCCCGTTGATCCGAAAAAGAAAAAAGGCTGGCTAAGCTTTATGAAGCCGAAGGCCTGATTACTGGAGAACGCAAAAGTTCTCGGAATGTTCTTGTTTTTTGACGCGGTTTGCGCTTAACTGGTGCGGACCGCGTTTGCATGAGTCGCTGGCGCGGTGTCACGGATGACACAAGACATGCTGACGCGCCTTACCATTTCCGATGTTGTTCTGGTCGATCGGCTGGAACTCGATATCCAGACGGGCCTTAGCGTGCTCACCGGCGAAACCGGCGCAGGCAAGTCGATCCTGCTCGATTCGCTTGGCCTGGCGACCGGTGCGCGGGCCGACGTAGGTCTGATCCGCGCGGGTGCGGCGCAAGCCTCGGTGACGGCCGAGTTCGAATTGCCGGCCAGCCACGGTCTCTACGAATTTCTCGATGACAAAGGCTTGGCGCTTGAGGCGGGCGAAGCCCTGTTGTTGCGTCGCGTGGTGACGCGTGATGGCCGATCCAAGGCCTATGTCAATGATCAGCCGGTCAGCGTGGCGGTCCTCAAGGCCTTGGGCGAAGGCCTGCTCGAGGTTCACGGCCAGCATGAAACGGTAGGGCTGCTCGATGCGCGCGCGCATGGCGGTATGCTCGACACCTATGGCGCGACCGAGCTGGAACGTGCCCGCGTCTCCGAATCCTGGCGCGCCCTAAAAGCCTTGAAGGACGAACACCGCGATCTGGTGAAACGTGCCCTGGGTGACAGGGCGGAGCTGGAACTGCTGACCAGCCGCCTGCAGGAACTCGACCGTTTGAGCCCGCAGCCCGACGAAGAAGCGCAGCTGGCTTCGGAACGCGCGCTCCTGGGGGCCGGCGAACGTGCATTGGAAGACATTACCGAAGCGCGCAATGCTGTCGGTGGCGACCAGCTGTCGCAGCGCCTGGTCAAGGCGTTCCGCGCGCTCGACCACGCCCGGACCCGCGCCATGCAGGCCGGCGCCAGTGGTGAAGACGACGTGTTGCGGCGCCTGACGGCCGCGGCCGATGCGCTCGATCGCACCCTGATTGCCGCGGATGAAGCCCTGGCCCTGATGGATCAGGCTGCCGACAGTCTTGACGTGGAACCTGGCCAGCTCGACCGCGTCGAGGAACGGTTGTTCGCCCTGCGCGCCATGGCGCGGAAACTCGGTGTGCTGGTCGATGACTTGCCGACGGAGCGTACGCGTATTGCGCGTTCATTGAATGATATCGAGGACCTGGATGCCCGCCTTGTGCGTCTCGACAAGGCAATTGTTGAAGCACAGGCTGCGTTCAATACAGCCGTGGAAGCTCTTCGTGCCAGGCGGCAGGCGGCGGGCGATGCCTTAACCCATCTCGTTATGGCCGAACTTCTGCCACTCAAGCTCGACAAGGCGCGTTTTCGTGTCGCGGTCCGGCCGCTCGACCCTGAGCGCTATGGCCAGACCGGTGGCGACGCCATCGAGTTCGAGGTCAAGACCAATCCCGGCGCCGAATGGGGGGGCATGGGCGCGATTGCGTCCGGTGGCGAGCTGGCGCGATTTGCCCTGGCTCTGAAGGCGGCTTTGTCGACGCGTGGCGGAGCTGACTCGGCATCACCGGTGATGATCTTCGACGAAGTCGACCAGGGTGTCGGCGGGGCGGTTGCCGACGCTGTCGGCCTGCGCCTGAAACGCCTGGCGCGGAACTCGCAGGTTATCGTTGTCACCCACAGCCCGCAGGTGGCGGCGCGCGCAGATCAGCACTTGAAGGTATCGAAGGCCGCATATATTTCCGATAATGGCGAAGGCGTGCGTTCCAGTGTACACTTGCTGGACGAGAGCCAGACTCTCGAAGAGTTGGCGCGCATGCTGGCCGGCGCTGAAATCACACCGGAAGCCCGGGCGGCGGCGGTGCGTTTAAAGGGGGCGGAGCTGGTCTGAGGCGGTCGAAGGGAGACCTAGATGATCTCGATGTTCAGGCACCTGTTTTTTTTCATCGTGCAATTCGTGGGCGCAACGGCGGCAGTGGTTGGCGCCTGTGTCATCTATACGCTTTATAATCACGGCATGCCGTACGCCCAGACGGTCTACTTTCGGCAAGATGTGCAGCTTTTCGTCAAGATCGGCATGGCTGTGGCAGGTTTGTTTTGCCTCGTCCTGCTTTGCTACCACCTGACGCGTCGAGGTCTCGAAGCGTCACCGGACCGATTTGATCCTGACAAGTTCGGTTGACTATGGCAGGTAGGATTCGCCGACATACCGGGGAATTCCAATGACACTCGACGATGCGCGCGCGCTGCATTTTGAACTGGCCGCGCAGGTCAAATATCATCGTGACCTCTACTACCAAGAGGAAACGCCGGAGCTGACCGACGCCGAATATGACGCGCTCGAAAAGCGGCTGCGCGATATCGAAGTACAGTTTCCCGAGCTCAAAACGGCCGACAGTCCGACCGAGCAGGTCGGCGCGGCAATCTCCGAAAAGTTTTCTCCGGTCGTCCACGGCATTCCTATGCTGTCTCTCGACAACGCCTTTGCCGCCGAGGACATCGCTGATTTTGAAAAGAGCCTGAAGCGCTTTCTCAAACTGCCTGAAGACGAGGTCGTGGCCTATGCCGCCGAGCCCAAGATCGATGGCGTGTCATGCAGCATTCTCTATGTCAACGGCGTGCTGACGCGGGCGGCGACACGAGGGGACGGCCGCGTCGGCGAGGAAATCACCGAAAATGTCAGGACGATCAAAGGCATTCCGCATAGTTTAAACGGTTCCAGTTTTCCGGAACAGATCGAGATTCGTGGGGAGGTCTATATGCCTCTTGCCGAGTTTGCCGAAATGAACGCCAGAGCCGCGGCCGATGGCGGCAAGGTTTTCGCCAATCCGCGTAATTCGGCCTCCGGCGCCCTGCGCCAGCTTGATGCCGGCATTACGGCGTCGCGGCCGCTGCGCTTCTTCGCCTATGCCTGGGGTGAGGTGAGTGATCCCGACTTCGTCAAAACCCAATCCGAGGCGCTCGAAAAATTTCGCGAATGGGGGTTCCAGGTCAATCCGAACTCGGTCCGTATCGAAGGGGCGCAAGGCCTGATCGATACCTATGATCACATCGGAAAGGTACGCTCGCAGCTGGGCTACGATATCGACGGCGTCGTCTATAAGGTCGACAGGCTGGACTATCAGCGGCGCTTAGGGTTTGTGTCGCGAAGCCCGCGCTGGGCCATCGCCCATAAATTCCCGGCGCAGCAGGCGCTGACACGACTGCTGGCCATCGATATTCAAGTGGGCCGCATGGGAACCCTGACGCCGGTGGCGCGGCTCGAACCGATCAACGTCGGCGGTGTCGTCGTGACCAATGTCACCCTGCACAATGCCGATGAAATCGAGCGCAAGGATATCCGCATCGGCGATATGGTCCGCGTGCAGCGCGCCGGCGACGTCATCCCGCAGATTGTCGGCGTCGAGATCGGAGAACGGCCAACAAGAGCAGCGCTTTATGCATTTCCGAAGATCTGCCCGTGCCCGCTCAAAAGCGAAGTCGTGCGCGAAGCCAATGCCAAGGGCGAAGACGGCGTGGCGCGTAAATGTTCCGGCGACCAGGCTTGCCCGCACCAGCGGGTGGAATATCTCAAATACGTCGTCAGCCGCCGCGTGCTCGATATCGAAGGCCTGGGTGAAAAGCAGCTGGCGAAATTCTACGAAGACGGCCTGATCATCGAACCGGCCGATATCTTTACTCTGGAAGCGCGCGACAAGACAAATCTGAAAAAATTGAAGGATCGCGAAGGCATGGGCGATCTCAGCGTGAAGAACCTGTTTGCCTCGATCGAAGCACGCCGTGACCTGTCTCTGGAACGCTTTATCGCCGCGCTCGGTATCAAGCATGTCGGTGAAACCACGGCCAAGACCCTGGCAAAAGCTTTCGGCTCGGAACGCGCCTTCTATGCCACCATGGTCGCGGCAGCTGACGGGGATGCCGAGGCGCGCGAAGGCTTTGAGCACTTCGATCAGATCGGCCCGGTTATCGCTACCTCCGTCATCAGCTACTTTGCGCATCCTTACCAGCGCAGTATCTATGATCGCTTCGTCGCGCAGCTGCAGGTCAGGGACGCCGAAGTCGCCGCCGGCAACCACGCCGTTTCCGGAAAGACCGTAGTGTTCACCGGCACGCTGGAGAAATTGACGCGTGACGAGGCCAAGGCCCAGGCCGAACGTCTGGGGGCCAAGGTCTCGGGGTCGGTGTCGGCCAAGACTGACCTGCTGATCGCCGGACCCGGTGCCGGCTCCAAGCTGAAAAAGGCGACCGAGCTCGGCATTACCGTCCTGACCGAGGACCAATGGCTGGAGATGATCGGGTGAGATTGTCGGCTCATATCTGCGGCCTTACCGCTGCCTTGGCATTTTTGCCAGTGGCGGCGCGGGCCGGTCCGCCATTTATCACCGACGATCCGGCACCCACGGACCTGCATCATTACGAGATATATTTCTTTACCGGCGGCGGTGCCTCCCGTGACGGCATAGGAGGCGCATCCGGCATCGACTTCAATTATGGTGCCCTGCCGGATCTGCAACTGACCGCAGTCCTGCCCGTGGCTTATGAACGTCCTGTTGGTGGCAAGGCATTGAGCGGCATCGGTAATATCGAACTGGCGGCCAAGTACCGGTTTCTGCATCAGGAAAAATCTGGCTGGGACGTGGCGTTCTTTCCGCGTGTCTTTCTGCCGAGCGCATCGGCCAAGGTCGGTGACGATCATGCGGCCCTGCTTCTTCCCATCTGGGTCGGCAAGGACTGGGGTGAGTGGTCGACCTTCGGCGGAGGCGGATGTGTTTTACAACATGGCGGGGACGCCCGGGATTTTTGCCTCACAGGCTGGGCTGTGGCACGACAGGTGCGCCCACACGTGCAAATCGGCGCGGAAATCGTCCACCAGACGGCAGATGCAAAAGGCGGCAGCGCCTCGACCGGAATCGGAGCCGGTGTGAAATATGACTTGAGTGAACACTACCATCTGCTGGCCTATGCCGGCCCTGGCCTGCAAAACCTGTCGGCGGCAGACCACTATACGTGGTACGCCTCCCTCCTTGTCACCTACTGAAAGGACGGCCCATGACCACGACATCAACCCTGAGCAAGGTTCCCGCCGTTACCCTGGGCTTCTGGATCATCAAGATCCTGGCGACGACGCTGGGGGAAACCGGCGGGGATACGGTCACCATGACCATGAATCTCGGTTATCTAACCGGGACTTTCATTTTCCTCGGGCTGCTCCTTGTCCTGGTCATCGCTCAGATATCCGCCAAAAAGTTCCATTCCTGGCTCTATTGGGCGACGATCGTAGCCTCGACGACCGCCGGCACGACGCTTGCCGATTTCGCCGACCGTTCGCTGGGGATCGGCTATACCGGCGGGTCGCTTATTCTGTTCGGTAGTCTCGTCGCCGTGCTGGCGCTTTGGTATTTTACGCAAGGCTCGATTTCCGTGGCGACGGTCAACAAGCCGAAGATCGAAGCTTTTTACTGGGCGGCGATCACCCTGTCGCAAACGCTCGGCACGGCGCTGGGTGACTGGATGGCGGATACGTCGGGTCTCGGGTATCTCGGTGGCGCCGCGGTATTCGCCGGCGCTCTGGTGATCGTCGCGCTCCTTTATTTCCGCACCCGCGTATCGCAAGTTCTGTTGTTCTGGGCGGCTTTCATCCTCACGCGGCCGCTTGGCGCCACGGTCGGTGACTTCCTCGACAAACCCCTCGACCATGGAGGCCTGGCCTTGAGCCGGCCCATCGCCACGGCGGTGATCGGTGGGCTGATGATCCTGTTGATCCTGGTCATTCCGCAAAAGGCCGGCGAGCACCCCGGAGAAACCGCATGACCCGCGTCGCCGTCGTCACGGGCGCAGGCAGCGGCATCGGACGGGCCACCGCACTCGCCCTGAGTGAAGCGGGCTATGCGGTCGTCCTGGCCGGACGCCGCGCCGACGCGTTAGAGGCGACCTGCGTGCCGGGCAAGACTATGCTGGCGGTGCCGACCGATGTGACCGATGAGGCGGCAGTGTCGGCCCTGTTCGACCGGGCGGTTGCCGAATTCGGCCGCGTCGATCTGCTGTTCAACAACGCCGGCTATAATGCGCCAGCCTTGCCGCTCGACGAACTGCCGGTGTCCGAACTGCGCACCGTCATCGACATCAATATCCTCGGCGCCATGCTGTGCGCCCGTGAAGCCATGCGCGTCATGAAAGCACAGATCCCGCAAGGCGGCTGCATCATCAATACCGGTTCACTGTCGGCGCACATGCCGCGTCCCTTGACGGCCGCCTATAGCGCCAGCAAACACGCCATCACCGGCCTGACAAAGTCGGTCCTGATGGACGGCCGTGCCTTCGGCATCACCTGCTCGCAGATCGATGTCGGCAATGCAGCGACCGACATGTCGGGTCATATGGTGACCGGTGCTATTCAGGCGGACGGCCGGCTGCGCGCCGAACCCCGCATGGATGCCGACAATGTCGCGCGCATGGTCGTGTATATCGCCGGCCTGCCGCCGCAAGCGAGCATCCCGTTTGTCACGGTGATGGCGGCGCAGATGCCGTTCTTTGGGCGGGGTTAAGCGCTGTGCGAAAAAGTGTCAGCGGTTTTTTGCAAGGACACCGCGCCCAAATTTAAAGCGGCGCGCACACCTTGACCAGCCAGGCACGAACTTCGTCCGAAACCAGCGGTCCGACCAGCTCGACGACCTTGGCGTGATAGGTATCCATATAGGCGCGCTCGGCGGATGTGAGCAGGGAGACGTCGATCAGGTCACGATCGATCGGTGCCCAGGTCAGGTTCTCGAAGCCGTGCATGGCGCGTTCGCCGCCCTTCGGTACCACGGCTTCGGTGACGAACTGCAGGTTCTCGATGCGGATGCCGAAGTCGTTTTCCTTGTAGAAACCGGGCTCGTTCGACACGATCATGCCGGTTTGCAGGGCGTAGCGGTTGAGCGCCTTGGAGATGCGCTGCGGGCCTTCGTGGACGCCGAGGTAGACGCCGACGCCGTGACCGGTGCCATGGTCGTAATCAAAGCCCTCTGCCCACAGGAATTGCCGCGCCAGGGTGTCGAGATGCGTGCCAGTCGTGCCAGCCGGAAACTTGACGGTTGCCAGCGCGATATGACCTTTCAGAACCAGGGTGAACATGCGCTTGTGCTCAGGTGTCGGCACGCCGATGGCCATGGTGCGCGTGACATCGGTTGTGCCGTCGGCATATTGCGCGCCGGAATCGACCAGCAGCAGGTTGCCCTTTTTGATCGGGATATTGCTGTTGGTATTGACCTTGTAATGCGGCAGGGCGCCGTGCGGCCCGAAGCCCGAAATGGTATCGAAGCTCAAGTCCTTCAGGCCCTTGCCGGCGGCGCGCATGGCTTCCAGTTTTTGCGCCACTTCGATTTCGTTGGGCAGGGTTTCTTGCGCTTCGGTCGCCACCCAATAGAGGAAGCTGGTCAGGATGGCGCCATCACGGATGTGCGCCGCCTTGGTCCCGGCGATTTCCGTGGCGTTCTTGCAGGCGCGCGGCAGCAGGCACGGGTCGTCCTGGGCAACGGGCCTGGCACCGGCGGCTCGCAGTGCCTCCAGCCAGTAGGCCGAGGATTGATTGGCGTCGATCAGGACAGCGTGGCCGTTGAGAGTCTTGAGGCTGGTTTCGATTTCGTCCGGTGTCTTGACGCTGACTTCATTGCCCAGCCATTCGAGCAGGCCTTCAGAAATCTTGGCGGGTTCGATGAACAGCTCAGCACTGCCGTCGGCTTTGAGGATCGCCTGGCCCAGTGGCAGGGGCGAGCGGATGACGTCACCGCCGCGGATATTGAATAGCCAGGCGAGCGAAGACGGCGCCGTAATCAAGGCGGCGGCGACGCCGTTCGATTTGAGGCTGCCGGCCAATTGCGCGCGCTTGACGGCGCTGGCGGCGCCGGCGAAGTCGAGCGGCTGCGGGACGACGGGGGCGCTTGGCTGAGGAGGACGGCCTTTGCCCCACGCGAGGTCGAGCGGGTTCGGAGTGACGGATTTCAGCGTGACCCCGACCTGGCGTGCGGCGGCGATCAGGCGCCCCAGGGACTCCGGAGTGATCAGGCGCGGATCATAACCGATAACCGTGCCTGACGGTGCCGCCAGCACTTCGTCGGCGAGCGATGTGCCGTGAAAATCCTTGACCTCGAAGACGGTTGGATCGGTCTGCTCGCGCGATTGCAGGGTGTAGCGGCCGTCGGCGTAGAGAACGGCACGGTTCTGGAAAATGATCGCCGCGCCGGCCGAGCCGGTGAAACCCGACACCCAGGCCAGACGTTCGTTGGCATCCGGCAGATATTCATTTTGATGCTCGTCCTCGTGCGGCACGACAAAGCCATCGAGACCCATGGCCTTCATTTGTGCACGCAGGGCCGCGACATTGGTGACGCCCTGTGACGGATGCGTGGTGACGTCAAAATGCTGGAAGGCAGGGTGAACGGAGTCCGCGGTCATGGCATGTCTCGAAAGGTTTGAGGGCGTTGGTTACACATATAACCAACGCCCTCGCAAATCCATAAGGACCAAGCTTTTTAATCTGTCAAACCTGAGATGCATGCAATCCGGCACTTTCCTCCGAAACAGCTTCGTTTCAGCAAGTGCGCCTGCGCACCCGAGCTATTCAAATTGTATCTTGGTGATGTAATAGGCCTTGTAGGCATCCGCCTGGCCCTGGAAGAAGATATCTTCAATCGTCTTGTTTTCGGCGCCAATATCCTTGAGGGGGACGTCGACGATAGCCCAGGTCTTGAGCTTGGGGGCGATTGGAAAATTCGATTCGATAGCCGTGCCGCCCGCGGCCTTTACCTTTACAGCGAGGGTCTGACCGCCGTCGATGCCACCGTTGATGTAGAAGGTCAGCTTCTTGTAAGGCGCCGTCGAAAAGGCCTCATGATGCAGGTCGAGCGCCGACCAGGGACCGCCTTCGACCTTGATTGGCTTGACGTTACCCGCGGCTACAGACATTTCAAGCGTCGTTCCCCAGCTCCAGTTC
>FSVF01000036.1_pt1 | contig 11492 bp, 17 predicted proteins | sample 1637601 | NCBI WGS metagenome assembly FSVF01 (sample SAMEA3914814, study PRJEB12502) | metagenome | biome: forest; material: soil | place: USA | collected 2011-09-16 | depth 0.1 m
GGGATCGGAGACTTCGGCGCCGGGCAGGGCGGCGCAAAAGGCGTTGACGATGTCTCGGCTCATGTCGGTGGTCTCCACAACGGCCCATGGTCCCATAATGCCATGGCCAATGCCGTCGATTTGTGTTTTTCTACCTTAACGGCATTGGGGGACGCAAGGTGCACGAGGCGGCCAATCACGCAACAGGCCATAGACATCCGCAACCGGTCGATGCGGCGATCTTCGCCGTCAAGTCCGGCCTGTTGCGCGTGCGCCGCAGCCTGGCCGACCTTATCGGTGGCCAGGTTCAGCGCCGTGTGCGCGCTGCCGAGGTGGCAGGCGTTGTTCTGGCCGAGATCGCGACTCCGCTCTATACCGAGTCCGATCCCAATGAGCGTGCGCTGCAACTGGGCAAGGTGCAGAACCTGCGCGTCGGCGCCCGGGCGCTCGACGGTACTGTGATTGCCGCCGGCGAGGTCTTCAGCTTCTGGGCGCAGATGGGACCGCCGGTGCGCGCCCGCGGCTTTGTCGCGGGCCGCGAATTGCGCCAGGGCTGCCTGATCCCGACCATCGCCGGCGGCTTGTGCCAGTTGTCGAACAGCCTTTATCAGGCGGCGAAGCGTTCGGGCTGCGAGATCGTTGAACGCCACGGACACACCGCACCGATTGCCAATTCGCCCTTTCCGCCAGGCGAAGACGCCACCGTGTTCTGGAACTATGTCGACCTGCGCTTTCGCGCCCGCCGGCCGATCGTGGTGAGCGTCCATCTGAGCCGGGACGAATTGATCGTGCGCATGGTGGCGCGATGAATGCCCATTCGCCGCAAAGCTGCGCGTCGTGCGCCAAGGCTGACTGCCATTTGAGCTTCGTTAGCCGCCGGATCGAGCCCGTGGCCGAACGGGCGAGCTTCGTCGTCGACGAGGTCTGGCCGGAACACCGCCAGTTCGTATCCGGGCAGTACAAGGCCGGCGACCAGCTGGTCGCGCCGGGGTTAATCGGTTCAAGGCCGGGGCGCTATGACTGGGGCGTAGGCGAGGGACGGGCCATATGGGCGACGTGTGCCCGGCACCTGACTATGCGTCAGGTCGCCACGGCGCGCGGCGCGGTCCGCCAGGCGGCCTATCTGAAGGCCGATGAAGCCATTGCCCTGTCCCTGGCCAGACAGATCGATTATCGCGCCCAGCATATGGTCGTCAGCCAGACCTTCCTGCCTTTTCTGTGGCGTGAAGGCGTCCTTGGCGGGCGCAGTTTCGATGTGCTGATGACGCGCTATCCGCTGGCCGAGTTGCACGCGCGGCTCGATGAATGCCACCGCCGCCACCCGGACAGCGCCACGGTCGGTGATTTTCGCGCGCCCGAAGTTTTGGTCAAGGCCGAGAGCGAGGCATTGTCCGCCGCCCGCCGCGTGGTGACGCCGCATCACGACATCGCTGAAGGCTTCGCCGAGCGCGCCGTCTGGCTCGACTGGCACAGGCCGCAGGTGCGCCGGCGCCTGACCGGGCGGCGGGTGGCCTTCCTCGGTCCCGTCATCACGCGGCAAGGCGCGCGAGAGGTGCGCGACTGGGCGCGCGGCCTGAGTGCGCCCCTGGTCGTCTTCGGCAGTGAACTGGAAGGCACCGGCTTCTGGGATGGCATTGCCGTCGAGCACCGGACAATGGGGGCGGGCTGGCTCGACGGTATCGGCGCCATCCTGCATCCGGCGGCGATTACGCACGCGCCGCGCAAGCTGGTCGAAGCGGTGGTGCACGGCGTCGCCGTGTTCGCGCACCCGTCCTGCGGGCTGGCACCGGGACAGTATCACCCCGTTGAAAGCTTCAGGGAGGTTTAGATGCGCTGGCCTCGGATCAGCATGGGGCTGTTCGCCATTGTCATCGCCGTCATGGTGTGGCGCATCTTTGCACCGGCGCCGGGCCTGCACGAAGGCGACCTGATCTTCCAGACCTCAAAAAGCCACCAGTCGTCGGCGATATTGGCGGCAACCTTCAGCCCCTATACCCACATGGGTATTGTCGCCAGGCGGGGGGATGCCTGGGTGGTGATCGAGGCCGCCGGGCCGGTCAAGGAAACGCCGCTGAAGGCGTGGACGGCGCGCGGTCGCTTTGAGCGTTATGCCGTCTATCGCCGTCCGGACCTGACGGCGCAACAAACGTCGGTCATCATTAAATCGGCACGGGCTTTGAAGGGAAGGCCCTACGATCTGTTCTTCTCGTTCGACAACCAGGCCATCTATTGCAGTGAACTGCCGTGGCTGGCCTACAGGGCTGCCGGCGTGCCGGTGGGGCAGGTGCAGACGATCGGGGCTCTGCATGTCGGCAACGCCCTGGTCGACCGTCTGATCGCTTCCCGCGGCGGTCGCGACAGCGCCTGCGCAGGCCTTGATGCCAGGCAATGCAAGGCTGTGATATTGAAACGCGAACTTGTCACGCCGGCATCTATCGCCAATGACCGCAACCTCAGGCAGGTCTATAGCAACTACCCGTTCTGAGCCACAAAATCGCCATTACGCCTCCCTTATAAAATTGCCGGGCTGCCTGCATGGCCCGGCGTGGAATTGCCGCCTATGGTCCTGGTTACCCTTGCTTCGGAGACTGCCATGAAGTCCGTTCCCCTGATCGTCCTCTCGCTTGTCGTCGGTCTCACGGCCTGCTCGCCAAAGCCGTCCGATCCGGCAGCCTCAATGAGCGCCGCAGCGGAAACGGCGGTCGTATCGATGGCGGCCGAAAATGCCGCCTCCAAGGCCGTCGACGATGTCTTCGATGTCGCGGCCTTTGCCGGCAAGTGGACTGGCCCGGAAGGCACCTCCCTGACCATTACGCCTCGCGACAAAGACTATAAGGTGACGGTGCAAAACCTCGACGGTCCGCGCGACTTTTCCGGCGTCACGCGCGACGGCGGCATCGCCTTTACCCGCGACGGCAAGACCTTCGTCATCCACAAGGGCGACGGACCGGCAACGGGCATGAAATGGCTGATGGACAAGAAGGATTGCCTGGTCGTCACCGACGGTGAAGGCTATTGCCGGGATTAAGCCCCCTCAGGTAAACCCAACAGATTTTTTACGCGGAATCTGGGACCTTTCGCCTTAGAGGGGATGCGAAAGGGAGACCAGAGCATGTCACAGGACCTTATCCTGTCCGCCCGCGACAGCCGCAGCTGGCAAGCGCCGGCTATTCTTGCCGCCGCCGTGGCACAGATCGTCTTTGCGCGCCTGACCGACATAATGAATATCGGCCAGACGATCGAGGTCCGCTCGGCCCTGGCCCAGCATCCGCTGGTGCCGCTAGGCTACGCTTTCGCCATCTGGGGCGCGATCTATCTTTACGCCGTCGTCGCCGCGATCTGGCAGATGGGCGAGCGCCAGCGTAATAACCGCGCCCTGCGTGAAGTCGGCTGGCACCTGGCCGGCATCTATCTGATCAATGCTTTGTGGGAAATCTGGGTGCCGTTGCGCGGGTTCGATATGCTGAGCATCGTCATGACCGGTCTTGCGCTCGTCCTGGGCATCTCCGGCCTGCTGCGGCTGAAGCCGTTGAACGTGTCCGGGCGTGACGAATGGCTGGTCGCCGGTCCGTTGGCCCTGGTCACCGGCTGGCTGACGGCGGCGTTTGTAGTCAATATCACTGCGGCGCTGGTGGCGGCGCACAACCCTGTCGTCAATCCGCTGGCGATCAACGTCTCGGTCGCTTTTTTGCTGGGCCTGATTGCCTTTGGCGCGGTGGTGATCAATGCAACGCACAGCCTCCTCTACAGTGCCGCCCTGATGTGGGCGCTGTTCTGGGTGATGATGGCCAATATCTATCGCGACCATCTCCTGTCGATGTCCAGCGTGGCACTCGGCGGCATGGCCGTTATCGCCTCCATTACGATCTGGCAGCTCTATGAAAACAGTCACAGCGGCGAGTCCATACACGCGTAGCGAGAAGAAGTGCGATAATTTCAAGGAGTTAGGCGGCGTTGCGATCCTGTGTTAGGCTCCTTCCTTAACCATAAGGGGAGGGCCTTCATGAGCCGCACCAATACCGTTATCTCCGCCGGACTGCTGGCGGGACTGTTCGATATCACCGACGCCTTCATTTTTTACGGCGCCCGCGGCACCAAGATCATCACGATCGGTCAATCCATCGCCAGCGGACTGGTCGGAAAGGCAGCCTATGACGGCGGCTGGACGACCTTCGCCATGGGGATGGGGCTGCATTTCGCCATCGCTGTCTGCATGGCATTCGTCTTCTATCTTCTCACCTTGATCATACCGGTCATAAGGCAGATGATTGTCGTGTCGGGGATGGTCTATGGCCTGGGTTGCTGGGCGGTGATGAACTACGTCGTCCTGCCTGCCTCGCGCGGAGACATGCACCCGCCCTTCCCGCCGGCTATGGGGCCGGTATTCTATAATTCCCTGTTCGCCCACGTTATCCTGGTCGGCTTGACCATCGCCCTGGTGACGCGCAGCGCCTTGAAGGGCAAATAGGACCTCCTCAAGCGACGCGCTTTCAAACATCGTAAAGCGCATGGACTAGAAGCCTCTCGCTGCGACACGAGAGGCTTCTTGCCGGGCGAATCATGAGGTACACTAACGCATGACCGCGATTGATCCTCTTTGGCTGGACCTTGGCGCCAGCGCGATGGTCGTCATCTCGCTGGTCTTTTTGTTTCGCAAGAGCGGCTGGTACTGGGTCTTTTCCAATCTCAGCGTTTTTCCCTATTTCGGCCTGTTCCTGGCGACGCAGCAATACATGCTGGCCGGGTTGCAGGTCAGCTACCTGATCTTCGGCATCCACGGTCAATACCTGTGGTGGCTTGAACACCGCCGCGAGGTTAAGGGCCGCCGCTTCAATGAGCTCTTCTGGTATAACCTTGGCTGGGTGCTGACACTGCTGATCTTCGCGTACAGCGTCTTTGTCACGCAGCTCAGTGACCGCTGGTCGTGGCTGCAGTTCCTCGTAACCGCGGCCTCCCTGGTCGCCAACTGGGCGACGACGCGAAAGTGGACGTGGAGCTGGTGGCTGTGGATCGCCGTCAATGCCATGCAGGCCGTGTTATTCGCCCATCTTGACCTGTGGTATCAGGTGGCGTTGCAATTCATTCTCGCGGCGATGTCGGTGAGGGGGCTTATCGTATGGAAACGGACTACCGGCACGCTCTGATCGTCGGCAAGTTTGCGCCGCTGCACGCCGGGCATCAGCGCATGATCGAGACGGCGCTCTCCGAAGCGGACCGCCTGACCATCCTCGTCTATGCCAATCCGGATTTCACCGCCATGCCGCAGGCCATGCGGGCAGGGTGGCTGCGCGCGCTTTATCCCCAGGCGGACGTCCTGGAGCCGCAATCGCCGCCTCCGGACGAGTCCACGGATGACGTGCATCGGCAGCACGTGCGTGATTTCCTGCGGGACAGAGGCATTCTGGTCGACGTCGTCTATACCTGCGAAGACTACGGCGACGGCTTTGCGCAAGTGCTGGGCGTCAGCCATCGCCGCCTGGATGGCCGGTTGACCGGGAAAGGCGATAATGGGGTCGAAATACCAGTGTCGGCCACGTTGATCCGCAGCGACCCCTTTCGCTGGCGGCATCTTTTGCATCCGGTTGTCTATAGTCATTTCATTGCCAGGATCGTGCTGCTGGGCGCGGAATCGACGGGAAAGTCGACCTTGGCCGCGGCCTTGGGGCGTCATTTCGCCACCCAATCGGTCGCCGAATACGGCCGCGAAGTGTGGGAAGCGAAAGGCGGCAAGCTCGCGCTGGCGGACTATGTCGATATCGCAGTTGGCCACCGGGAGCGCGAGACCGCTGCGGTCGCCTATTGCCGCGACTATCTGTTCGTCGATACCAACGCCCTGACGACCATGTTTTTCAGCCACTACTACAATCGCGACAGCCTGCCCGAGCTTCGGCGGCTGGCGGATGACTGCCGCGGCCGTTACGCGCTGGTCCTTGTCTGTGACGACGACATTGCCTTCGAACAGGATGGCTGGCGCGACAATGAGGTCTGGCGTGGACGCATGCAGGGCATGGTGCTGCACGACCTGCGTGTTCGCGGCATCGACTTTCACACCGTGTCGGGGAGCTTGGCGAAACGCATCAGCCAGGTCTCCACCTTGCTGCCGCCGGCACCCGATCTCAATTTAAGAGCTTGATCCATATCTCTTCCCCCTGTAGGCCGGGCCCAAGATCGAAAAGGACGACCCATGGCCGAAGATGAAGACGAGATCGTCGTAAAGGATTCGAACGGCGCGCGCCTGGGCGACGGCGACAGCGTGACGCTGAGCAAGGATCTCAAGGTCAAGGGCTCGGGCGGCGTGACTTTAAAGCGCGGCACGCTCATCAAGAACATCCGCCTGACCAGCGACGAGGCTGAAATCGAGTGCAACGCCGACAAGGTCCGGGGCCTCGTCCTCAGGACCGAATTCGTCAAGAAGGCTTGAGGATGGCTGTCGATATCACCTATGCGCGTCCTCAGGACAAGTCGGAGTGGTTGCCGTTATGGCAGGCCTATCTCGACTTCTACAAAAATCCGCTGCCCGAAGAGATCACCGACATGACGTTCGGCCGCTTCCTCGACGCGCGTGAGCCGATGGTCCTTCTGCTGGCGCGTGAGGAAGGCGTCCTTCTGGGCTTCGTCACCTTGATCGCCCATCGTTCGACCTGGGCGAAGACCAATTACGTCTATCTCGAAGACCTGTTCGTCACCGAGGCTGCGCGCGGCAAGGGCATCGGCCGCAAGCTGATCGAAGCGGTGATCGAGCACGCCAGAAGCCGCGACTGCGAACGCGTCTACTGGGTGACGCACGATCACAACAAGGCCGCGCGCAAGCTCTATGACAGCGTGGCCGATCTGCCCGGTTTTGTGACCTATTTTGCCAGACTCTGATCCATTGCGGGCGCGGCAACAGATGCTTCGGCGGGCGCCGCCGCTGCGGCCTGTGTGATTTCTGGCATTGTCACGGCGGCCGCCTGCGGTACAGCGCCGAAATCGGGTGTATAGGTCTTCATCAGTTCAGTCGTCCCGTCGATCAGCTTCTTCTGGCACAAATACATAAAGACGATATAGCCGATGCTGAGCAGGACCAGCGGCCACTTGAGCAGCCCGGTGCCCATGATCAGGTTGAACACGCCGACGAAGACGGCAACGATCATGATCCAGTTGTAGAATGGGATACAGGCGAGGTCGTTATTGCCTTTGCGGATGGTCTGCATCTGGCCGGTGGTGTGGTTATAGACACCGATATAGGGCCATGTCTTCTTGGTGACGCCGGGCGTCGTGCCCCACAGCATGGTCGCCTTATGGCCGGCACGGAAGCCGACCTTCGGGTGGGCGAATTCGATGTCGTATTCTTCGCCGGTCACCGGGTTGCGGATGAACAGCTGGGCGTAGTGGGTGGTCGAACTGGTGATCTGGCCGCCATTGACGTTGGCATTGCCGCTGACGTGGGTTTCACTCGAACGCGCGACATCCATGACCTCGCCACTGAAGGCGTGGATGTCGACATTTTTCCAGATGACATTGACGGAACCGATCTTCGACATGCGGTATCCCCTTGTTTTTGATTTTGAAAATGATGAGTTGATACAACGCGACTGCGGACGCAACGGGCACAAATGCAGGTATTGAAAATCACGGAACAAAATGGGCTGCCGGTAACCGGGTAACGATGCGCCTGGGTAAGGATCGGTCAGCGGGGAGAAGGCTACCCTCAAAAAAAACGGTCTGTAAAGACAAAATGCGCTGCACACGCGAAAACGGGCCGGCTGTTTCCAGCCAGCCCGTTCATATTTTCGAAGGCCCCGCCGCCTATTTCAAAGCGTCGCCCAAGGCTTTTGCGAAGGCTTCAGGCTGGTCCAGCATCTCGAAATGCAGGCTGTCGTCGATGCGGACCATCGAGAAGTTCGGCATGCCGGCATAGCTGGCCTTATAGACCGGCTCGACCATTTCCGCTGTTTGGCCGGCCGCGGCGTAGAGCGGGTAGAACAGGACCGTCGGCGTCTTGATCGCGGCCACGTCCGGACGCAGGTCGGTCGTCAGGTCTTCGTAAAAAGCTTCCGCGAAGACGTGACGGTCCGAAGTCACGGACCAGTCGAGCACAACCTGCCGGCCGGTGGGAGAAGCGGTCAATCCCGCTGTCATCGCCTGTTGCTGCGCCTTGAAGCCGTCCGCCGGGGCCTGTTCGATGCCGCCGCGCATGGCCGTGGCTGTCGGTGTCATTGTTTCGACCGTGGCAGCCGGGTTGAAGAGGACGCCGACATAGGGCAGGGCATCGACGATGACCAGCTTGCCGGCGTCTTCCGGGTGCGCCTTGGCCAGCATCAGAGCCATCAGGCCGCCCATCGAATGGCCGACGACGGTCGGGGTCTTAAGGTGGTTGGCCTTGATATAGGCGTCCAATGCCTCGACCGACGGAGCGATGATGTCGCCGTTGGCATTGGCGCCGGCGGGTTCACCGGCGAAACCGGCGAGATTGAGGACGTGCAGGCGGTACTGGCCCTTGAACGTGGCGACCGTCTGATCCCACACCGCGCCGGACGAGGCCAGGCCGGGAATGAGGATGACGTCGGGGCCCGTTCCAGTGACGGTTACGCTGAAGCGTTCGTGCGCGGCGTCAGGGAATTTAACGGTTTCGGCGTGAGCCTTGCCAAAGCCGCAAGCGACGGCAATGGCAACAGCGATGGCGACGATGACGCCCATGGACAGTTTGGATTGATTAGGGCCGGATTTGACGGGTTCGGACATTGGCTGGGTTCCTTGTGGAATGGATGGGGATCAGTTGCTGTGAGCGGCAGAGGCCGCCGAGACAGGGGTGTGCGCCTTTTCGGAGGCGTGATGACCCGAGCTGACAGCGGCCATGATGGCGACGATGATGGCGATCATACTGGCAGTGGGCAGCGGCCGGCAAAAATTCCTGAACATGACGGGGCTCCTCAGTTCGACTGGGTGATCAGGGTGAAGAAGGCGATGGCCGCCTTGAGCAGGGCCTTGGCGAGGCGGTGTTCGGGCTCGAGTATGACGAAAGCGGTAATCGAGGCGAAGGCGACCAGGCGGGTAATTTGCCAGACGTTCAGCGAGCGCGTGCTGAGTTCGCGGGCAAAGCTATAGCGGTCACGTTCCACGAGGGGACGATTGGACATGGGATTTTCCTTTTGAATGATTGGTTAGCTGGCCTGTTTCAGCCGGTAGGGATTTTCGAAAATGGCTTCGATTGGTTGGTCGAAAACGGCCGAGATCTTGTAGGCGAGGTCGAGTGAGGGGATGTGCTTGTCGGTTTCAAGCGCGATAACCGCCTGGCGCGATACCCCCAGTTGACCGGCGAGGTCGGCCTGGGTCAGGCCTTTTTCGGTGCGGAGCTCACGAAGATATTGTTTCATCACGACTTCCTCAGAACGATGCTGACGAGGCCGAACATCATCCAGAACAACGGATAGACCAGGTAGAGCGAAAAGTGCTGCAGACCGGCATTGCTCTCCAGGAAGCCGTAGGCGGTGCAGACGAACAGGGTCAGGCCGGTGGCGTAGATGAAGCGCTTGGTCAGCAGGGCGCGGACATATTCGTCGACCAGCTCGATATGGCGCTGGACGTGCCAGATCGTGCCGCCGATCGGCAAGGCCGGCAGGACCGCAAGGAAATAAAGCAGCGGGCCGGTCGGATTGAGGTTTTTCAGCAGGGTGATCGAGCCGAACAGCGCCCCGACATAGAGCACCATCCACACGGCCATGCCGATTGTATAACGGGTATTGACAGAGAAGCTGGGCATTGGGTTTGTCTTTTGAAGAGGTTTCGGTGACACATCGATGTAAGGCAAACCTTACACATTGGTCGATGTCATGTCAACCTTACATTTGAAAAAATGTAAGGTCATCCGGCGATATTATACTTTGCGTACCCAGGCGAGGGATGCTAGATGTTTAGCTATTCGCTTGCGATAGGATTCGATGCGCCAAAAGCGCGACCGTCGTTCGTTGTTAAGCGTCACCTCGCCTTGCGACGGAAGGATATGCGCTTGCCATTTCGTATTCCACAGGAGTGGATTGATGGTATCATTTATCTCTATCCGGATGAGCAGACCGCGCGATCTGGGGAACAGATTGGCGGCACGGGCTTTTTGCTCGGATGGCCTATTGAGGGTAGGTCGGACTTCACCTTATGGGCGGTCACAAATCGCCATGTAATTGATCAGGGCAATTGGACGATAAGGTTAAATGCGAAGTCCGGGGGGCTCGCATATCAAGATACTACGGACCGAGAGTGGATTTTTAGTCCCTATTCAGATCTTGCCGTTCGGCCCATTTCATTGTCTCAAGACTTGCACAAGTTTTCGTTTATTACGAAAGATTGGCTCTTAGAAAAAGAAGAGTATACCGCCCTTGATATGGGGCCGGGTGATGGTTGCGTCACTATTGGGCGGTTCGTTGGGCATGCTGGTAAGCTTTCCAACAACCCAGTGGCGCGATTTGGGCAAATTTCACAGGGGCCAATTGAGCCGGTGACGGTGGATGGCCGGGAGCAGGAATGCCTATTGGTCGAGAGCCGGTCAATTGGAGGATTTTCTGGCTCGCCTGTTTTTGTGCATTTGGATCCAAACTTCTATAGACCAAAAGTTAGCGGCGCAGTGCGAGGGCAAAATCTGTATCAAGGCGTCTTTCCAACGGGGCCTTGGTTGTTGGGGGTCAACTATGCCATGGTCCCGCTTTGGGAAAAAGTTCGCGACCTTGCAGGGCTTGAATTACCGATTGGACACCGCGTAGCAATGAATACTGGCCTAATGGCGGTTGCCCCGGCGTGGCATCTGATCGATCTCCTTGAGGCGGGGCAGGCCGGACAAGTCCGGAGGGCTATTGAAGTGGAAATTGCGAGGTTAACTTCAATTGAGCAAAGCCTTCCCGTCGCAATCACTACGCAGAGTCAGGGGCAGCCTTAGTTTTTTGAACTACTATCCCGATCGCTTTTTCAAAATCTTGGTCGGCGGTAGGACTTAGTTCTCCAGCGGCTATCAAGCCTTCTACAGCCCTTTGAAATCGTTCGCTTTGTTCTGAGTTGTTTTCTTTCTTCGGCTTCGGCTTTGTCATTAGTACCTCATACGGCTTGGCGATAGGTCAAGCGTCTGCCAACGACACCTTGAAGCATTGTGTTGGCGCGATCAGTATCATTGTAACCCAAAGCTACCCGGTTGGAATAGCGGAAGTCGTACTCGGCAAGGTAGCGATGCAGGTGCGACTTGGCGCAATGCTGATAGATGCCGCGCATCCCGCGCTTGAAGATGCTGAAAAAGCCTTCAATCGTGTTGGTGTGGATGGTGTTGTCATCCTTGCGAACGTATTCTTCCTTACCGTGATCGACGGTATTGTGTTCGGCAAACGCCTTGCCGGGAGTGCGATAGAACATAGCTTTGTCGGTCATGAGGCGCGCTTCCTTCGCCATGTTAGCGTTCAAGGCTTCGCTAATAGTGGCGATAGTGAGCTTTTCGGCAACCATGCTACGGGCGCAACCGGTTTCGCGGTCAATCAAGGTTAGCACGGTGTTCATTA
>FSVF01000209.1_pt1 | contig 11303 bp, 10 predicted proteins | sample 1637601 | NCBI WGS metagenome assembly FSVF01 (sample SAMEA3914814, study PRJEB12502) | metagenome | biome: forest; material: soil | place: USA | collected 2011-09-16 | depth 0.1 m
AGATTACGGTGACATGTTATCAATTGCATAATTAATCAAACATGTCGGGCTCGACGGCCTTCGAGGCTAATTTTACCTTAGGCTTGGGGCCGCGCTTGGCCGGCGTCAAGGTGCATTTGTGCTTTGCTTCCAACTGCATGAGCCATTCCTTTGCACCAACGGGCCAGCCTGCGCCTTCGGCCTTCAGAACTGCCGACCAACGGGGGTCGGTGTCGTCGGCTTCTGCGAGAAACGCTGCGAAATCGCCCGTGCGCTCCAGGCCCGGCGCGACATCGACAAAGGGCGTGCTTTTGCCCGCCATATGGGCGGCCGCGCTGGACCATTGCCAATATTCGGCCCGCGTCACCAACCCGGCCTTGACGGGATTAAGCGCAACGTAACGCAGGGCTGCGACAAGATGAGGGCGGGAAGGCCCCCTCCGTCGCGGACAAGCCGCGCCACCTCCCCCGCTTCGCCAAGAGGCTCGCAAGGGAGGAGGGGAGCTTTGCGTTGGCCTTAGCGCGCTTGCAGGCCTTTTTGCTTCAGGCGCCAGATCAGCAGGTCGATGCGGTCCTGGCCAAAGAAGGGTTCGCCGTCCAGCACCATCAGCGGTACGCCCCAGTGGCCGGCTTCTTTTTGGGCTGCCTGGTTGCTGACGATCTCGGCGGCGAAGTGGGCCGGGTCGGCGGTGATGGCCGCGTCAAGCTCGGCCAGGTCGAGGCCGACGGATTGGGCCACGCGCGCCATGTGGTCGCCTTGGTGCCAGTTTTCGGTGCCGCCGAAGATCAGACTGCTGAGCGCGTTGGCGAAGGGCAGGCCGCGGCCGCAGTGCGAGGCGGCGACGCCCAGGGCCGTCAGGCGGTGGATGTGCGGCTGGTCGACCGGGACTTCGCCGGTCGAAAAGTCCATCAGCACCGTATCGGGCACGGGCCATTTCAGCGGCAGGCCGAGATATTCGGCAACGCGCGGGTGGTCCTTGAAGAAATAGGCGCGGGCTTCCGGCTTCTGCGTCTTGAAATAGCCTTCGATGCGCAGGGCGATGGGATAGACCGGGCGCAGGATACAGGTGACGTCGTAGTCCTTGGTGAGTTGCACAAGGCGCTGGCCGGCCAGGTAGCTGTAGGGCGAGCGGAAGGACCAGAAGACGTCGAAGCTGAGGGTCATGGGAAGCGGGCTTTCAGTAATGGGCGGCGCCGAAATCGTTGGCGCGATAGTGGGTCAGTTTTTCGGTGACGTAGCCGCGCCACGGGCCGCTGCCGACCTTGCGCATCTCGTCCCATTCGTCTGTGCGCATGCGTCCGGCGATCTCGGCGATAAAGCACGGCCGGGCCTTGATGCGTTCGTACCAGGCCAGCGTCAGGGGGCGTTCGGTCAGCCAGATGTCGAGCAGGTTCATCCATTCCAGTCGGGCGAAATAGGTGACCAGGTTGATTTCGGCCAGCGAGAACATGCCGCCGCACAGCCAGGTGCGCCCGTCGGACAGGGTTTTTTCGATCTTGGCGAAGGCTTTCTCGTAGGCGGCGACGGCGCGGTAGACGTGCGGGGCGTCCTGGGCCTGTTCATAGACAGCCATCTGGCGGTCGCGGCGCTCAAGGTCGATGATGCGCGCATAGTGTTTCAGCATCTCGTCGTGGCTCTTGTTCTGCTTGAGCAGGCGCTCGCGGAACATCGAGGCGTAGCTCAAGACGGCAATGCCCTGGTGCAGGCCTTCGTCGCACGCCTTGGCGTAGAGGCGCATCTGCAGGCGCTCATAGGCATCAGCGGGCGTGAGGGCGGGCGTGGGCCAGATCTCGTCGAGATATTCGGCGATCAGGGTCGAATCCGTCAGCACCTTGCCGTCGTGGATCAGGGTCGGGACGACGGCCTTGGGGTTGAGCTTGAGATAGGCCGGGTCGAACTGCTCGCCCTTGAACAGGTCGACCTCGCGGTTTTCCCAGTCGAGGCCCTTTTCGAACAGGACCATGCGGACCTTTTCGGAGCAGACCGAGGCGTCGAAATGATAGAGGGTGATCATGCGCAGGCTTTCTGGCTCAGGCTTTCTGGTTCGGACTTTTTGGGCGTAACAGGGGCAGGGCGGCGGCTAAGGAGACGACGATCAGAGGGACGACCGACAGGATGACGGTTTTGGTATCGCCGATCGACATCAGCAGGACGCCTGCCAGCAGGGGGCCGGCAACGGCGCCCAGGCGGCCGATGCCGACGGCGAAGCCGACGCCGGTGCCGCGGACCTGGGGCGGATAGAGCTCGGTCGTCAGGGCGTAGAGCAGGAACTGGCCGCCGCTGATGAAGAAGCCGATGCCGAAGGCGCCGGCGCCGGCGAGACGGAAGTCGTGGCCTGCGACGGCGAGGCCCGCGACAGCAGCGACCATGCCCAGCCAGGTAATGACGTAGAGCAGCCAGCGCATGGGAACGCGGGCGAGGGCGCCGAAGACAAAGCCGCTGGCGGCACCACCGAGCGTCAGCAGCATGATGATCTTGCCGACGGCCGGCTTGTCGAAGCCGTTGCTGGTCAGGAGCGACGGCATCCAGTTGATCATCATGTAGAGGGCGAGGGCGGTGAAGAACGAGCTGACCCAGATGAGCAGCGACGCGGCCAGGCGTTTATCGCCGCCGAGCGCCAGGCCGATACTGTTCGTGACGGCGTCGCGCGGGCTGCGGAGGGCCCTCTGGCTTTGGAAGAATGGGGATTCGGGCAGGGCGAACAGCATCAGAGCGGCGACGCACAGAGGGGCAATGCCGCCGATGATGAAGACAGTCTGCCAGGCGAGATCCGGGCGGGCGACCATCAGGAAGCCGACGATGCCGCCGCCGAACGGCATGGCCGAGCCCAGCATGGTGACGCGCATGGTGGCGCTTTCCGGGCGGCTCGATTCATTGGTCAGGGCGAGGATATTGGGCAAGGTGCCGCCGAGGCCAAGGCCAGTAAGAAAGCGCATGAGCAGGAGCATGTTGATGTCGCTGACCATGGCGGTGCCGATGCTGAAGACGCCAAGTGCGACCAGCGAGGTGATGAGCACGGCGCGGCGGCCGATGCGATCGGCCAGGCGGCCGCCGATCAGGGCGCCGACGAACAGGCCAAACGTGCTGGCGCTGAAGACGCCGCCGAGGTGGGCGGGATCGAGGTGGAAGACTGGTGCGAATTTCGGCGCGGTGATGCCGGCCACCAGCATGTCGTAGCCTTCGCAGAGGCCGGCCAGAAAGCACAGGAAGAACACCAGGCCGGCATTGGTTTTTTTGGTTTCCGTCATGGGTTTCGGTCTCTGTTTTTGTTTTTGGGTGGCGGAGAAGAGTACCCCTCCGTCGCGGACTTCGCCGCGCCACCTCCCCATGAGATGGGGAGGAGGGGAGGTTCAGTCTTTCGCCTGGGCGGCCAGTTGCGCCTCGCGGCGGCGGGCCATCTTGACCACCAGGTTGTCGGCCACGCCCGGCCGCGCCCACGGGCAGACGGCGATGCAGATGGCGCAGCCGGCGTTTTCGGCAAAGAAGGGGATGCACTTGTCGAAGTCGACGTACCAGCGCTCTTCGCCGCGCACCCACTGCTTGCTGTCGCTGATGGCATCGGGCGGGCAGGCGTCTTCGCAGATCCGGCAATTGGTGCAGAAGTCGTCCGAGCCGAAATCGTCGAATTGTCCGAAGGTGATCGGCATGTTCGTCGTCACCCCGGCCAGGCGCAGGTTCGAGCCGTATTTGCGGTTGATCAGCGAGCCGTGCTTGCCCAGTTCGCCCAGGCCGGCATCGATCGCTGCCGGGATCAGCAGCAGGGCGTCGGCGCGGGGCCCGGGAAAGGGCTTGGCGGTGAAACCTTGCTGGCGAATCCAGTTGGCGAGGGCGTAGGAGGCGCGGGTGCAGCGGGCATATTGCCGCCCGACCTCGGCCGCCGAGGCGCCGTTGGTGTGCGAGCCCGGCGCCTGTTTCAGATTGTCGTAGTTGTGGCTGAAACCCAGCATGATGACATTGGGCTGGTCGTCGATGGCGTAGCCTTCGACGATGTACTTTTCCTTCAAGGTCGTCGTGCCGAACAGGTCGGCTTCGTTGGCCAAGGCAAAGTCCTGCGCCATATCGGTCCATTCCTGCGGCGTGCGCGTGGCCGGCGATGGATTGGGCGTTTCGAGCTCGGGGTAGTTATAGGCCGACGAAAAGGCCTCGCGCGCCTCTTCGGTCCGCCGGCAGGACGCGCTGGCGATCTGCTGGACGGGACCGAAGGGGTGCTGGGTGGGCGGGTGCCAGAACATCGGCGACGCCTTGCGGAACGTTGTTTCGCCTAGGCCGTTGAGCGCGTTGCCCGAAGCCCCCGGCGGCCAGGCCGCCAGGAACTCAGGACCGGGGGAATAGGTCTTTTCCTTCTTGCGTGACACCCGCCCGTCCATGATCAAAAGCTCTTCGAAACGCGCAGGCCGAATTGACGCGGCGCCAGGGGAACGACGAAGACATCGCCGCCGGTGAAGGGATCGCTTGAAGCGTAGCTGTAGGCGAAGGAATCAAAGGCGTTGTTGACGTAGGCGGTGATGCGGACGCCGCTCTTGAGCAGCAGGGCCGCGCTGAGGTTGACGCGGTCATAGGCCGGGGTCGTCAACTGGTCGTGGGCCGTCGAGAGGCGAGTATTGTCCTGATAGATGATTTCACCGATGTGGCGGTATTCGGCAAACAGCTGGAGCGTCTTGCCATCACCGAGCGGGCGGCTGTAATTGACGGCGGCCGAGGCGGTCAGTTTGGGGACGTTTTCGAACGGCGTACCTGCCATGTTAAACTTGTCCGTTGGCGAAAAGACGCGGATAAAGTCGTCGAAGCGGCCGTCGGAATAGGACAGGGTGCCGGACAGTTCCAGACCTTGCGCCGGACGAACGCTCAGCTCGCTCTCGACGCCGTCGACGTGGCTGCGCGAGGCGCTGTCGATGACCGGGATCGGCACGGGGCCGCCGTTCGGATCGGGGATGACGGCCGGCATCTGCTGGTTCTTGATGTCGATATGGTAGGCCGCCACATTGAAGGTGACGCGGTGGTCCAGCAGGCTCGACTTGACGCCGACTTCGAAATTGGCCGAGGATTCGGGCGGATAGTTCAGATTGCTGGTCCGGCCTGGATAACGGTCAACGCCGCCGGCTTTCCAGCCCTGGGCATAGGTTGTGTAGCCGAGGATATCGGGGGTGAACTTCCACGACGCCGAGCCCATCCACGACAGGTTGTCGTAATCAGGGTGACCGTCGCGGACCAGGGGGGCTGTGCGGTTGACCGGGGCGCCGAAGACTGAGACCTTTATGCCGGTACCATCGACACGTTCCTTTGAGAAGCGCGTGCCGACGGTCAGTTCGAGGCGATCGACCGGACGGTAGCTGGCCTGGCCGAAGGCGGCAAAGCCTTTGCGATCATCGTGGAAGCGCTCATAGATATAGAAAGCGGCGGGCAGGACGGCGGCGACGTGGGGGCCGGCCTGGCGTTGACGCGCCTGGTTCTGTTCCTGGCTGAAGTAGTAGATGCCAGCGACCCAATTTACCTTTTCACCGGCGTTTTCCAGGCGGAATTCCTGGCTCTCGAAGGTCTGATCGACCTGGGCGGCAAGGGTGGCGCCATGGGTGGTGACAGGCGTTGCCGTCAGGGCCGGGTAGGCGGGCAGGACTTCCGTGCCGCCGAGGCTGGGGCGGCTTTCCATGTCGAGGAAGTTGTCGGAATCGGAATAGCGGTAACCGCTGATTGAGGTTAAGGTCAGGGTGTCGTTCAGTTTGCCGGTAATGTTGAGCTGCAGGCCGTGATTGGCCTTTGAGTCCGGACGGTCCTGATCGATCAGGCTTTCGGTGTGATTGCCGGCCAGGCGGACGCCGCGGACGACTTCGTTGCCTTTTTTCTGGCTGGCGTCGGCGATCAGGACAACGTCGAGCTTGTCGCTGGGTTGCCAGCGCAGGGTGCCGCGCACGGCGCTCTGTTCGTAATTGTCCTGATGCTGGTTGAGAATATGGTTGTAGATAAAGCCATCCGAGCGGCCATAGGCGGCGCTGATGCCGGCTGAGAAGTTGCCGCCGATCGGGCCGTCGATGGAGGCCTGGGCGCGGAAGGTGCCGAATTCCGAGACGTCGGCGCCGAGCTTGCCGTGCACGTCGCGGCCGGGCTTGCGCGTGATCATGTTGATGGCGCCGCCCTGCGTGTTGCGGCCGAACAGGGTGCCCTGGGGCCCGCGCAGGACTTCGATACGCTGCAGGTCGAACATGGCGGTGTCGAAGCCGATCTGCGGCTGGTACATGCCGTCGACAAAGACGCCGACGGCGGGCTCAAGGCCGGCATTGAAGCCGACGCCGCGCATGGTCAGATAGGCGAGGTCGCCGGTGTTGCTGACCGAGCCGGGGGCAGTGAACAGGCCCGGCACCTGGCCGTAGAGGCCGTTGACGTCCTGGATATTGCGGCGGTCGAGTTCGGCGGCGCTGACGGCGCTGATCGACAGCGGCACGTCCTGCAGGACTTCGGTGCGCTTACGGGCGGTGACGATCACCTCGGGTGAGGCTTCGTCCGTCGGTTTTGTGATGGATTGTGCGAATGTCGGCGTTGCCAGCAATGCAGCGGTTACAAGGCCGCAATAGAGCAGGATGCTCTTTGTTTTCTTCATGGTGTGTTTCCCCTCCGGCGTATCCCGGATTAGCCAAGCCCTTAAGGTTGCTGAAGAGGAATGGGGGCGCAACAGGGAAATTACCGGTTGGCGTTATTGTTAAGTATTTATTTCTATTGAGAAATTTAGTGTGGCGAAACTAACACAAGGTAGCAACGTTGCTACGTATATTTTCATACCAATGTGCCTACGTAGATACAAATTTAGGTCAGTGGCGTTACCAATATATGCTACTCAGGCAAGAATCGCGATTTTGGGCGGCCCAAAAGGAATCGCGATTCCGCAGGTTGTCGGCAAGCGTGTGCCGTTGGCTGTGCCGCTCCGGCGAGACAAGCCTAAGCGGCCCTGCGTCGCCCATGGCCGCTTGCAAAGGCGGAAAAGTCGGTCGGACGAAGCCTGGAGTGTGCTGCGTTTTGATAGAAACGCAGCACACTCTAGATTCCTTGGTGGTCGCACGCTTTATGCAAAAAACCGGTTTCCACTTTTTTGCAGCACGCTCTAGGTCGGGCGCCTGAGAATTTTCTCCATTGGCCGGCCCTTTGCCAGTTCGTCGATCAGCTTGTCGAGGTAGCGGATTTCGCGCATCAGCGGGTCTTCGATTGCCTCTATGCGGACGCCGCAGACGACGCCGGTGATGAGGCTGCGCGACGGGTTTAGGTGTGGGGCCTGTTTGAAGAAATCCTCAAAAGTGGTTTTGGCTGCCAGGTGGGCGGCGAGTTCGGTTTGGCTGTAGCCCGTCAGCCAGCGGATGATGTCATCGACCTCTGCTTGCGTGCGGGCTTTCTTTTCGGCCTTGGCGACGTAGAGCGGGTAGACGCTGGCGACGGTCATTGCGTAGATGCGGTGTGGCGTCATGGGGCGCTTTGTCCTTTGGGCGGGGGCGGATCGGCTTTGTTATAATGCATTCTCAGAGGCGCCGGAATGTCCGATAAGGGGTGACGTTTTTTGGTGTGACAGGCGGAGGATTGGTCATGGGCAAGCTTATTTTCAGCATGAATGTTTCGGTTGACGGTTATGTCGACGATACGCAAGGCACGCTGGTCATGGGGCCGCCGAGCGATGTGCTGTTCGATTACTGGATCCGGGCCGTGCGGGGCAGTGCCGGGGCGGTTTATGGGCGGCGGATGTACGAGGTCATGCGGTACTGGGACGTCGATCAGCCGGAGTGGAGCGAGGCTTTGCGGGCATTTGCCGTGGCCTGGCGGGCGCTGCCGAAGTGGGTTGTGTCGCAGACGCTTGAGAGCGTGGGGCCGAATGCGGAATTGATCAGCGGCGAGGTTGAGGCGCGGGTGCGCGAGATCAAGGCGCGGACGGAGGGGACGATCAGTGTGTCGGGGCCGGAGATTGCCGGGTTGATGACGCGGCTGGGGCTTGTTGACGAGTATCAGCTGGTCGTGCGGCCGTTTGTGCTGGGGGGCGGGAAGGCTTTTTTTCGGGAGGCGCCGGAGGGGTTGCGGTTCGTGTCGAGTGAGATGCTGGATGGGGAGACTGTGCGGCTGGTTTATGTGCCGGGGTAAGGGGGGCGGAGGTTGGGAGCGTGTGGCTGTACCTTTCCGGCGAGACAAGCTCGCCACCTCCCCATGATATGGGGAGGAGAAGGAAGAGGTGATGCCGTCTTTCAGGGCGGTCGTAGAGGCCCCCTCCGTCATCCGGTCTGGACAGGCCAGACCGTCTGCCACCTCCCCCGCTGCGCTTCGCCTGCAAGGGAGGAGAAGGGGCTCAGGTGGGCGTTTGGGTGGCGGTGAAGACCGCCAGTTGGGCTTCGAAGGCGCGTTGGAAGGCCGGGCGGGATTCGCCGCGGGCGACGTAGGCGGCCAGGGTCGGGAATTCGTCCAGCATGCCCGACGGTTTCAGGCGGCGGAGCACCGATACCATCATCAGGTCGCCGGCGCTGAAAGGCCCGTCGAGCCAGTCGGTTGTCTCCAGTCGGGGGGTAAGTTCGTTGGCGCGCTTACGGATGCGCTCCTGGACGAGCGGCAGGCGTTCCGCCGCCCACGGTTTGTCGTGCTCCACAAGCCTGGCGATGGCGAGGTCGAGGATCGGCGGCTCGATCGTGTTGAGGGCCGCGAACATCCACATGACCGCGCGCGCCCGGGCGTTTGCATCGGCTGGCAGCAGGCCCGGACGGGTTTGCGCGATGTGGAGGATGATGGCGCCAGATTCGAACAGGGTGAGGTCGTCGTCTTCATAGGTTGGAATCTGGCCGAAGGGATTAAGCGACAGATGGGCGGGTTCCTTGAGCTCGGCGAAGGTCGCAAGGCGGACGTCGTAGGGCTGGCCCACTTCTTCGAGCGCCCAGCGGACGCGCGAGTCGCGCGCCAGGGCCCTGCCGCCATCGGGGGAGTTGGAAAAGGCGGTGATGGTCGGGGTCATGTGGGTTTTCCTTTTGGGCGGTGTTGTCTGGGGTCTTTGATCAGCAGGAGGATTATCGGGACTGTCAGCGTTCGCGGCTGGCAACCCCTCACCCTAACCCTCTCCCCTTGGAAGGGGCGAGGGGACCAAGAGAGGATATGAATCTATCCGATCAACGCTGTCAAAAAGTGTCAGTGGCTTTGGTTTTCGTCAGGGGTCGGTTCCGGCGGGTTTACGACCTTCAGGCGGTCGGTCCATTGGCTGCGGGTGCGGTTGGTGATTATGCTCTGGATCGAGCTTGGGGAGGTCTTGAAGGCGCGGGCTATGCGGCGGTAACCGAGGCCGGCTTCGTGCATTTGCTGGATCATTTCGACGTCGTTGTCCGAGAAGCGCGATTTGGGGTGGCCCATATTGATGCGGCGGCCTTCGGTGTTTACCGGGACATAGAGCCGTTTTGAGGGTTTGGTCATGGCGGGGACTCCTTATAATTCAGTCATTTGGATGGGAGATTGCCAGATCTGCGAGGGCTTGCCGTTCAGGCGCAGCTTCTTGCGGATGTAGCCGAAGCGGGCGAGGACCTTGGTCGCGCGCATCTGTTCGCGCTTGCCGATCTGGGCGGGTTTCAGGCCAATCGCGCCGGTCAGGACCTCTTCGGCGCGCAGATAATCGCGCTGGCGCGGGGGCTTGCCGGTGAATTCATCGCATGCGTCCAGCCAGGTGGCGATGACGTGATCCCACGGGTCGCCGACCATGTAGCCGGCGTGTTCTTCGCGGCCGAGGGCTTCGGCCTGCTGGTAGGCGACGCCGTCGCGCTTGAAGCGGACGGCGGCTTCGGCCCACAGCTGCAGGCAGTCGGCGCGGATGGCAGCCACATCGACCTGGCCGGAGCGGACCGGCAGCCAGCGCCGGTTGCCTGTGTCGTCGGCGAGGAATTCGTCCTTGTTGGTGGTGCCGATGAAGACGCAGCGGCGCGGGAAGGAGACGGCGAACTCCTTGAATTTGGGGACCCAGTTTTCGTGCGTGCGGGTGACGAAGGCCTTGATGCCTTCCTCTTCCCGGCTGTTGAGGCCTTGCAGTTCGGCGAGTTCCGCGACCAGGCAGCCGCGCAGTTTGCGCGCCTTGTCGTCGTCATTGTCGTGGAAGCTGATTTCGCGGAAGAGCGCAGGGTCGGGAGACATGGCGGCGACGCCGGTGGATTTGCCGCGCCCCTGGTCGCCGACGAGGATCGGGGCCATGTCGGCCTTGATGCCGGGGGCGATGACGCGGCCGGCCAGGGCTGTCCACAGGTAGGCGGAGACGGCGGTGGTGTAGGGTGTTTCCGCGCAGCCGAAGTAGCGGGCGAGGAAGGCGTCGATGCGCGGCGTACCATCCCAGGTCAGCGTGCTCAGCCAGGTCTGGGCGGTGTCGAACGGGTTGCGCGTCGCCAGCATGTGGACGACGTCGCGCAAGGCCTCCTTGGCGATGGGTTTGAAGCCGAGGGATTCGAGCATGCAGCGCATTTCCATGTAGTCGGTGTCGCGGAAGGGCTGCCAGGTGTTAGGGCTTTTTTCGTTTTTGGGTGCCTTGGAGAGCTCGTCGCGGAAGGTGTCCCAGCCGATGTGGACACCGCAGATGGCGGGGTTTTCGATGGCGGTGACGAGGTTGTTGACGACGGCTTCGATGCGGCCTTTGGAATCTCGTAAAAAGGAGTCTCGGATAAAGGCATCGCGTATGAAAGCTGGCGGTTCGCCAGGGGTTTGGGGGGCGGTGAAGCCGATGCAGCGGAGGAAGTCTGCGTCGGTGCGGCCGTGGCAGTGCGCGTGCTGGCATTGGAAATGGCCGTTTTTGTAGCCGCGCGTGCCGGCGAGGAGCCAGGCGGATTCGGTGAGGCCGTTGTCGCTGGAATGGTGGGCTTTCCATGGACAGGCGACGAAGAGCTTGCCGTGGGATTGGCCGAGGGCAAGGTCGTTATCGCGCAGGTATTGGGCGACGGGATCATCGCATTTGATGTCGGGGGCGGCTGGGCGCGTTGGGCGGCTCATGCTGGGTGCGGCTGTGGCGAAGGTTTCGACCAGGTGCGACCAGGCGGCGTCGAGTTCGCTGAGGGTGAGTTCGGGGATGTCGGCGGGGAGCCCGTCTAACCACTGGTAGCGGGCGCCGCTGGGGTGGGTGCCGCAGGCGACGAACTGCTGGCCGGTGGCGAGGAGCTCGATGACGCCGCCTTTGACTTCGACGCGGCGTTTCGGGAGTTCGCCCTCGACGATGAAGGCGAGGAGGCGCTTGCCGCTGTTGGGGCGGCTGCGGGTCGGGCAGGGGGTTGCGGCAGTTTCAAAGGCGGCGGCGATGGCTGCGGCGGTGTGCGGGTCGTCGACGTCGATATCGAGCGCGCGGACGCGGCGGG
>FSVF01000107.1_pt1 | contig 11286 bp, 9 predicted proteins | sample 1637601 | NCBI WGS metagenome assembly FSVF01 (sample SAMEA3914814, study PRJEB12502) | metagenome | biome: forest; material: soil | place: USA | collected 2011-09-16 | depth 0.1 m
CGCCGCCGATCGCCTGCGGTTGGAACGCACCATCATCAAGGGGCTGCCCGGCAGCGAAGAAACATTCGGGGTTGCGGAGTTCCGCCAGGCACTCGCCGGTTATGATCATATCGGTCCTGCGGAACTCAAGGACCATCTGGTCCATTTTCTGGCAGAGGTCTGTCCAATTGCCGACGAAGTCAGCGTCAAACTTGTCATTCACCCCGATGATCCGCCCTATCCCATCTTCGGCCTGCCGCGTGTGGTATCGACCGAAGCCGACCTGGAGGAGCTGTTTGCGCGCGTTCCAAATCCCTCCAATGGCCTGTGTTTTTGCGCCGGTTCATTCAGCATTCGGCCCGACAACGATCTGAAGGCGATGATCGAGCGCTTCGGCGAGCGCATCTATTTCACCCATCTGCGCAATACGGCGCGCGAAGACGACGGCAACTTTTACGAGTCGGCGCATCTCGACGGCAGTATCGACATGTTCGAGGTCGTTTCGGCCTTGCGCCATGTATCGGTGAGGTTCGACAGGCGCATTCCGATGCGGCCCGACCACGGCCACCAAATGCTCGACGACCTGAAAAAGAAGACCAATCCCGGCTATTCCGCGATCGGACGGTTGCGCGGACTGGCCGAACTGCGTGGGCTCGAATTGGGCATCGCCAGGTCGATGGCAGGTCAGGCCTGACATTATCGGTAAAAGCTGAATCGGTAAAAGCTGAGTGATCATTGCGCGCGATCCGAATTTGTGCTCGCCTGCCGTCGCAAGCCTGGGTTAAAAAGGGCAAAAATGGGAGTGCAGACATGGTTACGGTCAAGGTCAACGGCATCGCGCACAAACTCGACGTGCCCGATGACATGCCGCTGCTGTGGGTCTTGCGCGACGAACTCGACCTGAAAGCCACAAAGTTCGGCTGCGGCGTGGCGCAATGCGGCGCCTGCACCGTGCACATCGATGGCCAGCCCGTACGCTCATGCATCACGCCGGTCGGCAGTCTCGACGGGGCCGCGGTGACGACGCTTGAGGGCGTGATCAAGACCAGGCTGGGAGCGGCCGTGCGCCAGGCCTGGCTCGATGTCGATGTCATCCAGTGCGGCTATTGCCAGAGCGGCCAGATCATGTCGGCCACTGCCTTGCTGCAAGCAACGCCCAAGCCGACGGACGACGATATCGACGCCGCCATGGACGGCAATCTGTGCCGGTGCGCCACCTATAAGCGCATCCGCGCCGCCATCAAGACGGCTGCCGACATGGCGACTGCCGATACGCGGGAGGTCTGAGTCATGGCCGATACGATTAATCCCACTGGTCAACCGACACGCCGGTTTTTCCTTACAGCCACGCTGGCAGCGAGCGGCGGGCTGATGCTCGGCCTGTCGAGCGAAGCCAAACCGGTCGCAGGCAAGGTCGCGTTGGGCGACTACATCACCATCAATCCCGACAACACGGTCACGCTTCTTGCCAAGATTCCCGAAATCGGCCAGGGCATCAAGACGACGCTCGCCATGCTGATTGCCGAGGAGCTCGATGTCGACTGGGCGCAGGTTAAGGTCGAGATGGCGCCGGCTGATGCCAAGCGCTTCGGTGATCAATTTGCCGGTGGCAGCGTATCGACGCCGACCAACTGGGATCCGATGCGCAAGGTCGGTGCGGCCGCGCGGCAAATGATCCTGGCGGCTGGTGCAGATGCCCTGAAGGTGCCCGTCGGTCAGCTGACGACAGCGAAGGGCTACGTTCTGCACCAGGCGTCCGGGCGTAAGCTGAGTTACGGTGCGCTGGCCAGGGCAGCGGCGGCAAAGCCCGTACCCGATCTGACCAAGCTGACGCTGAAGGACGCCAAGGCCTATACTATCGTCGGCAAGTCGCGCGGAGGTGTCGACAGCGCCCGTGTCCTGTCAGGAGAGCCCATTTTCGGCATCGACATGACCCTGCCGGGAATGGTCTACGCCGTCTATGTCAAGGCGCCGGTTTACGGCGCCAAACTGAAGTCAGCCGATTTGACAGCCGTCAAGGCCATGCCTGGTGTGAAGGATGTCTTTGCGCTCGACGGCTCTGACGACATGCACGGCCTGCGTCCGGGTGTCGCCATCGTCGCCAAGAGCTGGTGGTACGCCAAGGCGGCGCGTGACGCCCTCAACCCGGTCTGGGACGGTGCGTTTGCCGCAGACCATGACAGTGAAGTCTATGCGTCCACGGCGGTCAAATTGCTGGCAGCGAAAGGTAAAACCGAAAAGAACAATGGTGATGTCGATGCGGCAATTATCAAGGCGGCAAAGACGCTTGAAGCCAGTTACGAGGTGCCGTTCATCCCGCACGTGCCGATGGAGCCGCAGAACTGCACGGCGCAACCGACCAAGGACGGCGGCGTGGAGATCTGGGCGCCAAGTCAGACGCCCAATGACGGCGGTGATCTGGTGGCCAAGGGACTCGGAATCCCACGGGAAAGGGTCGTGGTACACATGCGCCGCGCCGGCGGCGGTTTCGGCCGGCGCCTGGAAAACGACTACATGATCGAGGCCGCTGCCATTGCTCAAAAGGTCGGCAAGCCAGTCAAGCTGGTATGGACACGTGAAGACGACATTGCCTACGATTTCTACCGGCCGGGGACATTTCATGCCCTTAAGGCGGGCTTAAGCGAGGACGGCAAGGTCGCTGCCTACTCTGCACACGGGGTGACCTACACCCATGATGGCAAGGTCGCACAAGGCGGCGAGATCGATGGCTCCAACTTTTCCGAAATCGTCGTGCCGAACTATCGCTTCGAGACGTCATCGATCGGAACGATCATTCCAACGGGATATCTGCGGGCACCGATATCCAATGGCCAGGCCTTCGTACACGAAAGCTTCTGGGATGAACTGGCGCATGCCGCTGGCAAGGATCCCGTAGTCTTTCGCCTGACGCACCTGGCGCCGCACCAGGGCGATCCGTTGCCGAAAAGCGGCTGGGACTACAATGCCGCGCGCATGAAGGCGGTCCTGGAAATCGTCGCTGAGCGCTCCGGCTGGGGTAAGACGAAGCTGGAGGCCGGCGAAGGCATGGGCGTGGCGACCTATTTCAGTCACCAGGGTCATTTCGCTGAGGTTGCCAAGGTTAAGGTCGACGCCGACGGAGAGTGGCGCGTACTGAAAGTGTGGGCCGTTGGCGACGTAGGTTCAACGATCATCAATCCGTCCGGTGCCGCCAATCAGGTCGAAGGTGCGATCCTCGACGGCATCGGCGAGATGCGTCAGGAACTGCATTTCGACAAGGGGCAAGTGCGCGAAAGCAATTTCACCGATATTCCGATGATGCGCATGTCGAAAGCGCCGGACGTTGATGTCCACTTCCACATTACCGATTTCGCGCCGACAGGGCTCGGCGAACCGGCACTGCCGCCGATCCTGCCGGCTGTAGCCAACGCCATTTTCGCGGCAACCGGCGCACGCGTGCGCAGCCTTCCGATGACCGCCGAGAAGATTCAGGCCGCACGGAAAGCTTAAGCCATGAATGCGCCACTGCTAATCGATGCGCCGGTCTACAAGGACTTTGTCCTCGATGATCTGCGCGCGTGGCGCGATGAGGGCCTGCGCACCGCACTTCTGACCCTGGTGCAGATCGACGGGCGATCGCCGCGGCCGCTGGGCAGTCAGATCGCGGTCGCGGAGGATGGCCAAGCGGCAGGTGCCATCACTGGTGGCTGTGCCGAACGGGCATTGGTGTTGGATGCCCTGGCAGCGATCGATCGTGGCGAAAACTACATCGAACTCTATGGCGAAGGCTCGCGGTTTCGCGATATTCTCCTGCCGTGCGGCTCCGGCCTGCACGTCCATTTCGACGTGAATTTGACTGACGGAGCACTGGATGCAGTGCTTATGGCCTATCACAACAGGCAGATCAGCCGTCTGCAATGCGGGCCTTATCTGCATACCTACCTGCCGCAGTGCCGGCTGGTCGTCGTTGGACAGGGACCGGTTGCGGTTACTGTGGCCCAGGTGGCGGCGCAGATGGAAATGGCGGTCGAAATTTTCAGCCCGGACACGACTGTATTACAAGCAGTCGGTGGCCGGAGATTGACCGGCCTTGCCGATTTCGACATGGGTCTTCTTGACACCCACACGGCCCTGGCGATGATTTTCCACGATCATGGCTTCGAACCCGATATCCTGCGGCACGCCATTGCCAGCCAGGCGTTCTTCATCGGTGCCCTCGGCAGTCGCCCGACGCACGAGCGGCGGCTGGAAAGTTTGCGCGCCATGGGTGCAACAGAGCCGCAATTGGCGCGCATCCATGGGCCGATCGGCCTGGATGTCGGCGCAAAGACGCCGCCCGAAATCGCCCTGTCGGTGGTGGCGCAGGTCGTGTCTGCTTGGCGATCGCAGTGAAACTATCCGTAATCGTGCTGGCGGCAGGCCGCGGTCGCCGTTTCGGCGGCGACAAACTCAGGGCGGACCTTGATGGCAGGCCGGTCATCGCGCGCGTGCTCGACGGCTTGCGGCACTTCGATTTTCACGAACGCCTGGCTATCGTCCGGTCGGGGCAGTCGATCGCAGGCGTCCGCACAATTGAAAATCTGCGCGCCGCCGACGGCATGGGGACCTCGCTGGCACTCGGCATAGCCAGCCTGGGTGAATGCGATGGTGCTTTTGTCGTGCTGGGCGATATGCCGTTTTTACCCACCGATATTTTCGCTGAACTGGCACAGTATTTTGCGCAGCATGACATCGTTGTGCCGCGCCACAGCGGTCAGTCCGGGCACCCGGTCCTGTTTGCCAAAACGTGCTTTGCCGATCTGCAAAAACTCTCGGGTGATCGCGGTGGCCGCGCCCTTGTCGAAGCTGAGCATTACCGCGTCGGCTACGTCGATGTCGCGTCGGACGGAATACTGCGCGACATCGACGTCCCGGAGGATCTTTAAGGCACCAGATCCTTGCGCAAGTCGGGCACGACACGCGCCAATTCGGTGGCGACCTGAGCCGAGAACAGGTCGGCGCCCTTCCAGCCGAGGTGGGTATAGTCAAAGACCACGGTCGGGTGCGCTTGCGGCGTAACCACGACCTCGGTGCTGGCTGGCATCGTTGGAGTGGTCGTCTTGGGTGCGCCAATCGTCGTGCCGGTCTTGGCGGCTTCGTACACTTCCGGTGGCGGCGGGGTTTCGGCAAGATCGATGGCGGCGACCGGGCCCATCTCCTGCACGGCGGCAACCGAAGTGGCGTGCAGATCGACCAAAGGCACGTTCATCTCCTTGGCCACGGCTATGGTTGCCTCGGCCCACGGTGCCAGATCGTCCTGCAGAGAACCGTTCCTGAACGAGCGGCGCGTCAGGGGTGTGACGAGCACCGGAATGGCACCGGCGGCGCGCGCCTCGGTGACATAACGCTTCAGATTGGCGGGGAACTCAGTCGCCAGATCGGTTGAGCGCCCCGGCTTGCCCGGCTGGTCGTTATGGCCGAACTGGATGAGGACGTAGACTTGAGCAAATCCCGGCGCCTTGGCTTCGTTCAATGCGATGTCCCAAGACCCTTCGGCGATATAGCTGAAAGTCGAGCGGCCGCCGCGCCCGAGATTGACGCAGGCGACGAACGATACGACGTGATTGGCGCAGAAACTGCCGCCCCAGCCGCTGCCGACCTGAGTGGTCGAATCGCCGACAAGGATGATCTTCTTGACGACGATCGGCTTTGTGGCCTTGCGCGCGTCGACATCGGTAACCGCTGCCGGCTGCGCGGTGACCGGCGCAGGCACGACGGTCGGTTTGACCTGAGCGAAAGCGGGCGTTGCCGCGAGAAGCAGAGCGGTAAAAATCAATGGGCGGGAAGCCATTGGGTATCTCCTTTGAAGAACGCGTCCAGTGACCAGGCCGCCGCCTGGGTGTCGGTCAGTTGATAGCTGTAGGGTTCGCGTCCGGTCGCATTGGCGCCGGGACCGGTCGATTTATATTCGGCGTAATAGGCCGTCAGCAGGGTATGGGTTTCGCCCGGGTGCCATTCGCGCCAGCCGTCCTTGATGACGGCGGCCTGCATATCGGTGTGCAGAAAAATCACTGTGGCATAGGGACGCCAGGCGCGGCCGAGCGAAATGTTCTGCGCCTGCGTATCGGCCGTCAGGGTGCAATGCTCGAAGACGTAGGCGCTGTCCTCCAACGGCGAATTCTTGCTTTGCGCCGTATACATGACCGAGGTGTGCGCCAAGCCGTGGACTTCGCAATTCCTGAAATAGGCCTTGGCATTGCCGAAGATGAAATCGACGTGCCCCTCGACATAGCAATCGGCGAAGTATTGCCGCGCCATACGTCCGCCGGGACCTTTGTTGGCATAAAGCGTATCTTGATGACCGAGCAGCCGAACGTGCGTCAGTACAGCACGATCGCCGTTCAGGGCAAGGGCCACGGCTTGCGATGGCTTGTTATCGGGATTGAGCCAGTAGTCGTTTTGGATGGTCAGGTTGTCGGCGTGGAAGTCGTCGCCGGCGGCATTGACACTGAACGACTTGAAGGTGCCGCCGGCGGTAAGCGAACTGTCGCCATAGACCAGCACAGTGTCCTCGGGCTTTGCGCCCATGCCTTTCAGATGGACACCGTTGCGGGTGATGAGCAGTTTTTCGCGATAGGTGCCCGGCGCGATTTCGATATCGCCACCGGTATCTGGCAAGGCATCGACGGCAGCCTGCACGGTCTGATACGACGCGCTGGCCTCGTGTGAGACGTGCAAGGTTTCGGCCGATACGGGCAGGGCGATGACGGCGAGCGCAAACAACAAAGATCTCATGCGAGGGCCCGGTAGGTGAAGTTGCGGAAACGCACCGCACCGTCGCCGGCGGCATAAAGCGCCGGCTTAAGCATCAGAAAGCCGCCGCGCACATTGTGATGATAGCCTGAGACCTCCATGCCGCGGTCGAAACGTTTCCACGTCTTGCCGTCGCCGCTGGTGTGGAAGCCGACGATATGGCGGTCATTGCGCAGGCGCATCAACATACGTGTGCCATAGGGGTTGGCGGGACGTCCGCGCTCTATGCCGTACTGGTGCGTGACGAAATTCTTTTCGTCGAAGCCGAGGCCGCAATAGAGCTGTTGATCGTAGAACAGCAGCAGGCCTGCGCGCGTATTGGCATCGATTTCGATATCGCACTCGATCTCATAAGCCGAATCGCCGACGATGAAGGTGAGGGGCGACGAGTCCTTGGGCGCGGTGCCGGTGGCCTTCAGGATCAATGTCCGGTCGGCTCGGCTGATGCGGCTGGCTTCGTCCGGCGAGGGTTTGAAGAAGTTCCATTGCGATCCAAAATGATCGGTCGAGAAGTCGTCCGACAAGGCGCGGCCGTGGACTTGCGCCTGGCCGCCTTTAGGCTTGGCGATGGGCTTGGACAGGTCGCCGCCGCCGAAGTCGAACCAGCCGTCCTTCGCCCAGGTTACCGGCGCCAGCAAGGTCTGGCGCCCCAGCGTCCAGAAGCCGTTTTCATATCCGTGATAGACACCCCACCAGTCACCGGCCGGACCTTCGACCAGTGTGGCATGACCGCGCGACCACCACTTCTGGTCGGTCGATGTGGTGCGCACCAGGGGATTGCGCGGATGCTGCTGCCACGGTCCGTTGATCGATTTCGAGCGCGCGGCGATGACCATATGCCCGGTGGGCGGGCCCGCCGTGCCGCCGACGGCAAGAATGAGGTAGAAGTAGTCGCCGTGACGCGTGACCTTTGGGCCTTCGGCGGAAAAACCCTCAACGTCCCATTCCTCGGGGTAGTGCCACGGATCGTAGACGTGTTCCGGCTCGGCGACGCGGCTCAGGCCGTCATCGGCCAGCCGCACGCGGTCGCCACCACTCAGGAAAAGCCAGCGCGATCCGTCTTCGCCGACGGCGTGGCCCGGGTCGATATGGCTTGGCAGGTCTAGATCGACCGGCTCCGACCAGGGACCTTCGATATGGTCGGCCCAAATGACCCACGAGGTCGTCTTGCTGCCCGGCTGCGCGGTCTGCTTTGTCGGGATGTAGAGGTAATAGCGGCCCTTGTGCTTGCACAGCTCAGGCGCCCAAACCGAGCCAAGGTTCTTTTTCAGCGCCGCCGTAACCGGCTTCCAGTTGACCAAATCCCGCGAGTGCCAGATCACCAGGCCGGGATAGGCATCGAAGGTCGAAAACGTCATATAATAATCGTCTCCGTCCTTCAGGATCGAGGGATCGGGGTGGTCGCCGGCCATGATAGGGTTGAGATAGGTACCGTCACCCAGATCGGCGCGGCGCTGGCCCTCGATGCCCCTGGCCCAGGTCACGGATTTGAGTGCAGCCTTGGCATCGGCCTCAGCGCTGAAAAACAATGCGCCGAGTGCGGTGGCGGTCAATGCCTGGCGGCGATTGGTAGTCATGAAAGCCTCTTTTGGCACCGGTGTCATCGGGCGGGCTATTAGTAGTACAAAAATAAAAAAGAGGCGCCGTTTTTTTTCGGACCGGTGCCCCGTTCGAGTCGGTTTGAACGGGAAGTGCTCGAGCTTCGGCCATTGCGAGCGAGGTGCGGTAACACATAACAATTCTTTAACTTGAGTTTGCAGCGAAGCGGCCCATTGTTTGCCTCCCGCACTCCAACTCCACGGCTTCGCATGGCTATCGTTGTTCAAACCCTTTCCGATCAGGTGTTTACACTTGTGCGGGATCAGATCCTGTCCGGAAAGCTGGCGTCGACATCGGCGATCCGTCAGGACGCTTTGGCGGCAGAACTTGGCGTCAGCAAGATACCGTTGCGCGAGGCGTTTGTCCGTCTCGAACAGGAGGGGCTCTTGGTGTCGCACGCCAATCGCGGTTTCTTCGTACGGCCGATGACGGTCGCCGAAGCGGAGGAAGTCTACGCTATTCGCCTGAAGCTAGAGCCTGATGCCGTGGCGATGGGGGCTGTTCACGCAAAGGAGGTCGATCGCGATGTCGCGCGTCAGGCCCTGGCGGATATCGGCCAGGCCATCGGCCGTTACGGGCTCGACGTCGGCCGGTGCAACCGTGCCTTTCATATGGCTTTGGTCAGGCCGGCAGGCCAGCCTCTGACGCTACAATTGCTTGAGCGGCTGCACATCCTGTCGGAGCGCTATGTCGCCAAGCATCTCGAACCGGCCGGCCGCGATTTGCGCGCCAATACGGAGCATGCGCGTATTCTCGATGCCTGGCTTGAAGGACGCAGTCACGAGGCGGCGCAACTGACCCATTCGCATCTTGCCGAAGGGCTTGAAGACCTGCGCCGGCAATTTGCGGCCTGATCCACGGACTCTCAGCCGGATCGGGTGCGATCTGAAAACGCATCCAGTGGGAGCCATGGACAAGTTGCGCGAAACGCGGAATGATAACGCGTTTTTCGTTCCCGCCCCGTTGAGAGTACCGATTTGCCCAGCCGCAAGCCGACCATCGACGATGTGGCCGCCCTCGCAGGTGTTGGCCGCGCAACGGTTTCGCGCGTCCTTAACAGCGGACCCAACGTTCGCGACGAAGTGCGTGCGCGCGTTCTCCAAGCGGTCGAGAAACTGCAATATAAGGTCAATATGCAGGCGCGTTTCCTGGCAGGCGGCCGGACACAGGTCCTTGGATTGATCTACGCTTCCGATCTCGACACCGAGCCGAACTCTTTCTATCATTCCGGCTTGGAACTCGGCGCCTTGCGCGCCTGTACTGACTTCGGTTTCCAGCTCGTGATGCACACGGTTAATCAGCACTCGCTGACCGAGGCCGCCAAAATTCTTGAATTCGTCGACCAGAATCGCTGCGACGGCCTGATTCTCACACCGCCGTTTTCCGACGACATCGGCCTGTTGCGCCAACTGCAGGGACGTAACTTGCCGGTGGCGTGTATTTCGCCGGGAACGGAGGCGCAAGCCCTGGCCTCAGGAGTCGGCATCGATGACGAGGTCGCCAGCTACGAACTGACGCGCCACCTGCTGGGTCTTGGCCATCGCCGCTTCGGTTTCATCAAGGGACTGGCGGGCCATCTGTCGGCGGAGCAGCGCTTTTCCGGCTTCCTGCGCGCTTTGGCTGAGGCGGATGTTGGCGAAGAGACTGTAGTGACCGCGCGCGGCAATTTCACCTTCCGTTCGGGCGTCGAGCTTACTCCCGGTTTATTGCAATGCGCCAATGCGCCGACTGCGCTCATCTGCGCCAACGACGACATGGCCGTCGGAGCCCTGTTCAGCATCCACAAGATGGGTATGAACGTGCCGAGCGACCTGTCCCTGGTCGGGTTTGACGACACGCCGGTTTCCGAGATCGTCTGGCCACCGCTGACGACCGTACATCAGCCGTTGAAGGCCATGGGCTACCGTGCCGTCGAGATTATCATCGGGCGTATCAAAGGAGGCGGCGTCGCACCCGAAGCGCGTTTTGAGGTCATCCCGCACCGGGTGGTCATCCGCGAATCCTCGGCAGTGCCGCAGGCGGTTGTCGTATAGGCCTTTAGAGCGCTTCTGCCAGGCGGCAGCGTCGATACGGTCGCCTTCGAAATCCCGACGATTGCCGTCAGCACGAGCGGTAAGGCCTTCTGGTACAACCTGTAGGTGGGGGGCGGTGGTGACTTTCCCCTAAATGCCGCAGACTTCGTCAGGTCTAGGTCCAGGTCACGGGCGCGATAACCCAAAATGTGATTTCTCCTACAGATTGTGCTGTCCTAACCTGTCCTCCTCAGGTTCCGGGCGCCGTGGGATAATGTTTTTGGAGGTGGCGCGTGCTCCCGCAAGCTATGATTGAGATACCTATTGCCCTGTTCGGAGAGCGGCTGTGAGTGCGATCAATTCCAGTCGCGCTGAATTCGCATCGGGCACGCCGACGCGTCCGAAAATCCTGATCGTCGATGATCGGCCGGAAAACCTGCTGGCGACCTCTGCTCTGCTGAAACCCTTGGGCGCGGAAATCCTGACGGCGGAATCGGGTAACGAAGCCCTGATGCTGGTCCTGCAGCACGAGTTTGCCATCGTGCTTCTCGATGTCCAAATGCCGGGCATGGACGGCTTTGAGACAGCGAAACTCATGCTGACGCGCCCCAGCATGCAGGGCGTACCCATCATCTTTGTCACGGCCATCAGCAAGGAAGACCATTTCGCCACCGAAGCGGCCGAAATTGGCGCCGTCGACTACATTTTCAAGCCGATCAACGCCGAAATTCTGAAGAGCAAGGTCAAGGTCTATCTCGATATCTATCGTCAGCGCGAACAGATACTGACCCTCAACGCCACCCTGCGTCAGTCGAACGAGGAGCTTGAGCGCTTCGCCTATATCTGTTCGCACGACATGCAGGAACCGGTGCGCATGATGAACATCTATGCTTCTTTCCTTGCCGAGGACGCGGCCGAGCAGCTC
>FSVF01000118.1_pt1 | contig 11217 bp, 9 predicted proteins | sample 1637601 | NCBI WGS metagenome assembly FSVF01 (sample SAMEA3914814, study PRJEB12502) | metagenome | biome: forest; material: soil | place: USA | collected 2011-09-16 | depth 0.1 m
GACATGGACGGGCAGGAGGTGCTCAAGGCCGTGCGGCAATTCTCGAACATTCCGATTATCGTCGTGAGCGCGCGTGCCGACGACACGCAATATCTGCGGGTCTATATCGGCCAAGTGCGCGACAAGCTTGAGGTTGTGCCCGGCCTGGAGCGCTGCATCACGTCGGAGTCGGGGATCGGCTACCGCATGGAGAGCCTGTCGGCGCCGGCTGCCGTGGACATCGCCGCCGAGTAAGGGACAACCGCCATACCGTGAAAGATGGTCGCGGTGGCGGGCCGTCTGGCTTGGCTTTCCGTGGAGAACCGTCGTTCCAACGCATTAGAGTGTGCTGCGTTTTGATAGAAACGCAGCACACTCTAATGCGTTGGTGATCGCATGCTTTATGCAAAAAACCGGTTTCAACTTTTTTGCAGCATGCTCTAGCCGTTTATGGCTTGTCAGCGCGCCCGTTCCTACCTGTTCCCAATTCGAAAGCGGCAATGGAAACACCAAAACTGCAATGGAATCAATTCCGTACCTGCTGTTCCTACCGTTCTCACCTCTTCTTTAATATGCCTGCCTATTAACAGTATCAGCGTGACAGGTGGGAATAAGAAACAGGTGCGAACGGTGCGAACGGTGGGAACGGCAGATGGGTGGCGACTTGTCTGGTCTCGCGTTTAAGCGGCGTCCTGCACGCGAATGAGGCCCAGGAAAGCATCGACCTCTTGCGACATCGCGGCCACCTGCTCGGACAGGTCACCGGCGCCGCGCAGCACTTCGGCGGAGGTCTCGGTCGTCATCTGTGAGGCGCGCGACACTTGCGTCAGGTCGGAATTTATGGTGTCGGCGCCGTTGGCGACCTGCGCCACATTGTTGGCGATGTCGGCCGTGGCGGCACTCTGCTGCGTCACGCCGGCCGCGATCGATGTCGTCACACCGTTGATGCGTTCGATCGTGCTGCTGATCGAGCGAATGGCTTCGACGGTCTCTTCCGTCACGATTTGCATGCTGGAAATATGGTCGCGGATTTCGCTCGTGGCGCGCGAGGTCTGGGCGGAGAGGCTCTTCACTTCACCGGCGACAACCGCGAACCCTGCCCCGGCCGCGCCAGCCCGGGCGGCTTCGATCGTGGCATTGAGCGCCAGAAGATTGGTCTGGGCGGCGATGTCCTGAATCAGCGCGACGACCTCACCGATTTTGGACGCCGCCTGCGAAAGATTGTCGACGGTCTGCGTCGTCTTGTGCGCCTGCTCGGTCGCGGCCTGCGTCATCACCGTCGTCTCTTCGATTTGACGGCTGATTTCGGCGATGGAAGCGGACAGTTCCTCGGTCGCGGACGCCACGGTCTGAAGGTTGCTGGAGGACTGTGAGGCCGCGCTCGCCATCGAAGCCGACCGCTGATCGGCATCGCGTGCCGCCTGGTCGAGCGTCGTCGCGGCGCTGTTGAGCGTGTCGGACGTGCGGCCGACGCGCCCGGCAACCGCCTTGATCTGGCGTTCAAAATCCTCGGCGCTCTTCAGGACCTGGAGGGCATTGAGGTTGTCGCGTTCGAGCTTGGCGCGGGCGGCGACCTGCTCGGTTTCAAGCCGCTTTACGGCGGCGATGTTGTCGCGGAAGGCCGAAACGGCGTGGGCGATTTCGCCGACTTCGTCGCGGCGCTGTTCGTAAGGCACGGTGGCGACGGCGTCACCACTGACCAGTCTGTGCAGCAGGCTGGCGAGGGTCTTGAGCGGCACGGAAATATGGCGGACGACCAGGAAATTGATCGTGGTGCCGGCGATCAGGGCAAGGATGCCGACGATCATGCCGGTTATCAGGATCTGGCCTGACACCTTGTCGAATTCAGCATCCGAGGCGTCGGCGCTCTGGGTGCTTTGGGCTGACAATGTGGCCAGGGGCTCGACCATCTTGTCGCAGGCCTTGTCGATCTGGTCGTCAAGATTGCGGATATCCTGTGTCATCTCGGCGCTGGCCACAAGGGCCGGCAGCATCTTCTGTTCGAACAGGTCGGCATAGTTCTGATAGCCGGTGCGCGCCTGGGCCAACTGGGCCTTCTGTTCGTCAGTCGTCAATTGGGCGCTCAGGCTGTCAAACAGGGCGACGGTGCGGGCCTTCTCGGCAGCCCAATCGGTCCGGGTGACATCGAGCTGGTGGTTGATTTCGGCGTCCGCGATCACTTGGTAGAGCGCGGCGCCCTTGCCGGACAGTTGCTCAGCGGCCGCCGAGGTGCGCACCAGCTCCATGCCATGGTCCTGCAGGTGCCGCAAATGGCTGAGAGACGCCCAGGAGCCTAAAAGAAATGCCCCCATGGCGAAAACGAAAACAAACGACGCGGCAAACAGCTTATGGCCGATGGACAGTTTCATGGAGGCACCCGCAACAAAAAACGCAACTTTGCTGCAAGATAAAAAAGGATGGTTAAGAAAAACCTATCCTTACGTGCACTATCCGACATTTCCGCCGTTACTGCCGGTCTCTTCGGTGCCATGTCACCGCAGAGTCGGCAAACGGCCATCTGTTCAGCCCGCCCCGTTCGTGGTAGCGCTATCACGATAACGATGCGGCCAGAGAGGCGGCGCGCAAGAGGAAACAAAGCCATGCTCGATCGCAGGACCATCTTAAGCGGCGCGACGGCTGCTTCGCTTATGGGCGGGCGGGCGTGGGCCCAAGGCTTGTCGCGCTCGACGCTCCCGTCGGCGCCTTTTGTCGAGGTCGAGACCGCTTCGGGCAAGGTGCGCGGCGGTGATGCGCGCGGCGCCGTGGCCTTCAAGGGCATCCCCTATTCCGGGCAGGTCAGCGGCGCCAACCGCTTCAAGGCCCCTCCCCCGGTGATGCCGTGGACCGGTGTGTTCGACGCCACCAATCTGGGGCCACCCACCCTGCAAAGACCGCATTCGACCTATGGTGAGCGGGAACCGGGTTACAGTGAAGATTGCCTGGTGCTCAATGTCTGGACGCCGCCCGGTTTCGCCGCCGGCAAGCGCCCGGTCATGGTCTATTTCCACGGCGGCGGCTATTCGACCGGCTCGGCCGGATCGACGACGCAGGACGGCGCCCGGCTGGCAGCGCTTTATGACGTGGTGGTGGTGGCGCCGAACCACCGGCTGGGACTGCTGGGCTTCCTTTATCTCGGCGACCTTATGGGCGACGAATACGCCACGTCCGGCAATTCGGGCATGCTCGACATGGTCGCGTCGCTGCAATGGGTGAAGGACAATATCGCGGCTTTCGGCGGTGACCCCGGCAATGTCACCCTCTTTGGTGAAAGCGGTGGCGGCGCCAAGGTCGGCACCCTGATGGGCATGCCGACGGCGAGGGGACTGTTCCACAAGGCGGGCATCGCGAGCGGCGCGCAGCTCAGGCGCATGCCGAAATCGGCGGCGACCGAGACGGCCAGGCGCCTATTGAAGGCGCTGGATCTTGGCGACGCGCGGCGGCTGACGGAGGTGCCTGCGCAAAAACTGCTTGAGTTGCAGTGGGCGGCGGAGGGCAATGAGGGGCCGTTGATGCAGCCGACCGATGGCTACGCCGGACCGGCGCCAGCGGCGATGATGGGGATATCGTTCTCGGAATCGGAGCTGGCCGGGCATTTCGGTCCGGTCGTCGACGGCAACGTCCTGCCTGCCGATCCGTTCGACCCCGTCGCCACGCCGCTGTCGGCGGATATTCCGCTGATGATCGGCAGCAACAGGACCGAGGCGAGCTTCTTTAATATGGGCCGGCCGGAAACCTTCGACATGAGTGAAGCGGCTTTACGGACCCGGCTGGGCGTGGAGTTCGGTGGCAAGGCCGATGAGATACTGGGCGTGTACCGCGCGCTTCGGCCGCAAGCGACGCCGTCCGAGCTCTATATCGCCATCGCCACGGCGCGGACGATGGGCCACGAGACGGTCGTCCTTGCCGGTTTGAAGTCACGGCAGACGGCGCCGGTCTATGCCTATCGCTGGGACTACAGCAGCAACTTTCCGATCCCAGGCACGACGCACACCCTGGAGGCCGGGCACGCCTGCGACATCGGTCCGACCTTCTACAACTGGGATGAAGGCGGCCTGCACGGCAACGGCCCCGGTGTCGAGGCGGCGTCACGGAATTTGAGCGCCCTGTGGACCCGCTTTGTCCGTACGGGCGTGCCGTCGGCCAAGAGCGCCCCCGCCTGGCCGCGCTATGACACGCAGACGCGCGCGACGATGCTGGTCGACGTCGAGTGTCAGGTGGTCAACGATCCGGACGGCGCGGCACGCAGGATGTGGGAGACGATTTAGGACGGCATTTCGGTCCTGAATTCCCCTCGGCGCATACCTGTCAGGGTTTGTAACTTGTTCCCGGCGGGTGCCCGCCTCAAGGTGCGCGCACGGCAGCAAATAGGGGACTACATGACATATTCTTCGGCGTTCACGGCAATCTCGGCCGGCCTGGCGCTTGTCCTCCTCGCGCAGGGCGCAGCCGCCGGTGTGACGGAGGGAGCGCTTCTCTCCAAGCCGGTCTCGTTCGGCAATGGCGGCGGCGGACCGTCGGGCGTACAGAATATCGACGACATGGTCATTATCCATCGCGACGGATTCAAGGGCGCCAAGCGCGTCGCCATCAGCGTCTTCAACGTCGCCTTCCCCAATGAAAACCAGCAGAGCGCCAAGACCAAGACGAGCAATTCGTTCGGGATTTACAGCGCCATCGGCACGGCGATGAAGGAAACCATCACCCAGAGCAAGTCGATGAACCAGCATACGACGCTGGAAGGCGTCGATGCCCAGACGCGCCAGCGCATTGCCGATGCCGCCTATAACGATTTCGTGGCGCAGCTGACCGCTGCCGGATACGAGGTGGTCAGCACCGACGACCTGGCGAAGTTGACGCCCGAATATACGACCTGGACAGCCGCGCCCAATTTCTCCGACGGCCGGTTCGGCACCTATGTGGCGCCGGATGGGCGCAAGCTTTACTGGCTGATGGGCGATCAGTCGAAGCGCGACATGTCCTCGCAAATGGATAAGGAAATGAGCATGTTCCGCGTGCTCGACCGCACGCAGGCCGTTACGCGCTCGCCTTATCTGGCCCATGACGGCAAGATCGGCATTATCGCTGTCACCCTGGTCGTCGACTACGGCACCTACAAGAACACGGGCGATACCAAGAAGTACAATTCCAAGATGGAGGTCAGCTACACCCCCGGCGTCACCGCCCAGGGCGGCACGCATATCGACAGCGCCACCCTGGCCGAATACTGGGGGCCGGATTCGGGCGGGTTTCCGGCTGTGGCCTTCCTGGCGGCGCCCCTGACCTCGGACGTGCCTTTCGCCAATATCGGTGACAACGCAGCGAAAGACGGCGACAGTCAGCCGATCGTCCACGCCGACCCAGCCGCCTTTGAAAAGGCCGCCGCCGAAGTGACCCAGGCGGCCAACGCCAAGCTGATCGCGACAATGGCCGCAGCGCGCTGAGTATTGAAGCAAGGATTTCATCATGACATTTTCAACAGTCCGCACGCTCGCCCTCGCCGCCATTCTCGTGTCGGCCGGCGGTCTCACGGCATCCGGCGCATGGGCCCAGGCGGCAACCAGCAGTGCCTATGAAAACGGAGTCCTGGTCGATCCGGCCGGCAAGACGCTTTGCCTGGCCATCGGACACAGTTTCAAGTCACGCGCCGGCCAGATCGGCGATAAGATGGCGGCTTTCGACCAGGCTTTCCCCAGCCCCGACGCCGACCAAAAGAAGCTGCGCGACGACCTGGTGAGCGTCCAGGACCAACTCAATACCCTGGGCGATGCCCTGGAAGATCTTTACGGCGATGCCGTCGCGCCGGAGAAGATCGAACAGGATGCCGTCGACGACCTGGCCTTGAAGGATCTCCTGGCCGCCTCGCAAAAGTGCACCCAGTGATGGGCACCAGGAACAGCGATGTAAGGCCGCACGTGCCCAATGTTTCAACTTCCGATAATCGGGCTGTCGTGCTCGGCTGATTGCCTCTATGATGCGGCGCGACTTGTCGCATGGGTTTGGGGGATCACGACGTGAAACGTTGGATATTGGCTTCGGGAATGTTGGCGCTGGGCGTTGCGGGTTTTGGCGTCTCCACGATGGCGCACGCGGCCCCAGAGGATAAATCCAAATGTCCTGCCACGCCCGTGCCCACGCCCGCACCGGAGCCAGCTGCGGTCAAGGCGGCCCAGGCCCAGCGCAAGCACTTGCTGGCGATGGCCAATCTCGGCGAACCCGACGCCATGACGGACCTGGCCAGCCTGATGGAACAGGGCGATGACGCCGCCCCCATCGACCGCGCCGGTGCGCTCGACCTCTATGAAAAGGCCGCCGACAAGGCCGACCAGATCGGGCGGCGGAAGATGTGTATCGCCTACCTGCTGGGCGAAGGCCGCACGCGCGACGTCGTCAAGGGCATGCCTTATTGCAATGCGCTTGGCGTCAAGGATCCGGTCGGGCTGTTTGCCGCCGGCTACGACTACGAGGCCGGCCTGAGCGGTCCAAAAGATGAAGGCGTGGCCATGGGCCTCTATGTCGAGGCCGTCCAGTTGGGCAGCGGCGACGCTGCGGCGGCGCTCGGGCGCAAGGCGCTGGGGCTGAACAAGCCTGACGCGGCGCGGCAGTGGTTCCGGCGCGGCGTCTATCTCGGTTCGGCCGATGCCATGGACAGCCTGGCCGTCATGGCCGGTGCCGGTCAGGGCGGTCCGGCCGACCCGGTCGAGGCGCGCTGGCTCTATGCCGCTGCTGCCGAACGGGGCAATACGCACGCGGCGGTGCAGGCTTCTCCCACTCCGGCTGAGATGCCGGTCATCTGCCTTGAGGGCGACGGCAAGAAAACGACGCCAATTATCCATACCTATACCGACACCAGCGGCCCGCATCACGAGACGATAGGTTTTCCGGCCCTGATGGACCTTCTCTCCAGGGGCTTCCCGCAAGCCGCCCTGGACAACGAAGTCGAGGGCGATGCCACGATCGAGTGCTATGTGGCCGACGACCATTCGCTTGACGCCTGCGTGCTCAAACGCGAATTCCCGGTAGGCTTCGGCTATGGCCCGACCCTGGAAACCGTCTTTAACGGCCACATAGCCGTCGGCGAGCAAGACGCCGGCGGCCTGCCGACTGAGCACAGGCTGATGAAGCTGACGGCACGCTGGCGGATTAATTGATCCGATCCGCATTGGGGAGTGTAATTGCGCTTCAGTCGTCATTTGCCTCCATGCGCTATGCCGAGGCAGGTACCCCGAACCAGGTGGTCAGGGCATCCGTGAGCCCAGGCTGGGTTGCGTCGCCCACCCAGGCGACGTAGCCGTCGGGCCGGATCAGGACGGCCGCGGGTGCTTCGACCGCCCCGAGCGCCGGAAGCTCCCATTTGCCCGAGTAGGTGGCGTCGGCTAACCGGATCCGACCGGCCCACGGCGTGATATCGAAGGCGCCGGGCGCACCGAGGTTGAGCAGCACCGGCAGGGCATCGTGCAGCAGGCTGAAGAGCCGCTGCGGACCATCGACCGTGATGAGGTCGAGATCGGGCATGCGCCGCCCGAGCAGCGGATGGCCTTTGCCGAGATCATAGGCAATCCCCAGGCCCGACATCATGGCGGCGAAATGCCGGCGCGGCTCGTCCATGGCGAGGAGCGAGGCCAGGGTGTCGCGCACAGCCTTGCTGCGGTCGTCGGGGCGGCGCAGCGCGACCAGGGCCATGGTGTTGCGCAGAACGAGGGCGCCGACCGGATGGCGCTCGGCGTGGTAGGTATCGAGCAGGCTTTCCGGTGATATCCCTTTGGCCACCTGGGCCAGTTTCCAGCCCAGGTTCACCGCGTCCTGCACGCCGGTATTGAGGCCCTGCCCGCCGTCCGGGGCGTGGATATGGGCGGCATCACCGGCCAGCAGCACCCGGCCCTTGCGGTAGCATGCCGCCTGGCGGGTCATGTCGGTGAAGCGCGATATCCAGGTCGGATTGTGGACGCCGTAGTCGGTGCCGCAGATCTTGGTGAGCATGGCGCGGAGGTCGTCCAGGGTGGGATCGCTGGCCGATCCGACCTGCTCTTCGGGCAGCATGACGCAGATCGGTCCGGTGTCGCCATAGACGATTTGCCCGTCGCGAATCTCGTACTCAGCCCGGCCGAAGGCGTAGATGCCGAAGGGACTTTGGTGGACGCCCAGGTCCGGAGTGACGGTCATTTCGACCTCGGCGGTCAGGTTGCTGGTCGTCGGGTCCCAGCCCGGGAAGTCGATGCCGGCGGCCTTACGGACGAGGCTGCGGCCACCGTCGCAGCCGACCAGGTAGTCCGCGCGGATGACCTGGCCGTCGCCGAGTTCGACGTCAACGCCGGAGTGGCCCTGGGTGAGGCCCGTGACCTCGCGGCCGCGGTAGATCGTCACCGGCAGCTCTTCGATCCAGCCTGCCAGGATGCGCTCGATGTGGTTCTGCCACAGGCCGAGGCCGTAGGGATGCCGGGTCGGAAACGCGCTGAGGTCGAAGGTTACCCCGGCGAAGGCAGCGGTCTTGGCCTTTTGCCCCTCGGCCAGGAAGCGATCGGCGATGCCGCGCTGATCGAGGACTTCGAGGGTGCGGGCGTGCAGGCCGCCGGCGCGCGAACCGGCCAGCGCCTGGCTGGCGCGGCGCTCGACAATGGCGACGTCGATACCCGCCAGGGCCAGTTCACCCGCCAGCATCAACCCGGTCGGACCGGCTCCGGCGATCACCACGGCGTGCCGGGTCCGGGCTTCATTCGATGGCTGCATCTGTTCCGCTCCTCTTTGGTTGCGGCTGCGCAGTCTAGGCATAAAAAGACGCCTGCCAATTCTTGAACTTAAGTGTTTCGCCCCCAACTAGAGTCTGAGGGAGCCGTTACAGCGGCCCGTCATTTTTTTACGGAAAATGCACACCCGATAGCCCTTTTTAAAAGCGGGATTTTTGGGGTTAAGCTAAATAAATTCAACAATATAAAAAATGATTCCTGTTTTCAGGAATGCACACTAATGTCGAAAAAATGCAAATCCGCGGGTCTTCCCGATGGGGCGGTTAACGAGTCCGTCGGACCAAATGCATGGCATGGACGCGCGGGATCATGCGTTACGGGCGTTGGGCGACGTGTCCCCGACCTATGGAAACTGCCACTTCCACCTATTCAGCACGCGTGAATTCGGACGCAGTCCGCCCGGTATCGTTACCACGTCGACGCGCACATATTTGACAAACATGGCGGCCGTCGCTGCGCCGTAGCCGTAGCCGGGCGGCCCCTCGGATTCAATCTCGCATTGGTTCAGCGAGCCGTCTGCCTTGACCAGGCAGTCGACGGCCGCAAAGCCTTCGACCTGCTGTTTGAGTGCTGCGGCGGGCCAGGAGGCCTGTATGTCCTCGTCGGACGGCAAGGCCGACAGTTGGGCCGAAATGTAGGTGGCGCCGGGGTGCAAGGCCGGCCGGGGATTGGGATCATAACGGACGGGCTGTACGGGAATGGTCGCTTGCGCCTGGGCTTCGGCAGCCGAAGCCAGGACGGAAAGCATCAGAACGAGACCCGCGAACGCGGCGTGCACGGGAAATTTCATAGCCCCTCCCCCTTATTGACCGGGAACTATCCCGCGAGCGCCAGAGGAACGCAAGTCTCGTGCGAGGTGGCGCGCGGGACCGCGTCAACCGGGCACCTGAATTGACGTGCGGCGGGAAAGATGGCTTCTGTTTTGGACGGGAATTTGGGGGAGATCGCTATGCGCGTATTGGCTGCCGGCCTGAGCCTGGCCGTGATGATGTGGGCGCAGACTGCGCCGGCTGCACCTGACGCGACCGGGATCGCGTTTCGCGATATATTGGAGACGCTCGCCGCCAAGGTGCAGGTGACCGCCGACGTGGCTTTCTTTGAAAATGAAGTCCTGCGAGGCAAGGCCCGGCGGTTGACGCCCGTCAGCAGCGACGCCGTGCATTTTGAGTACGCGTACGAACCGGAGGGCTCGGGCAGTCAATACAGCGAAGTCAAGGACGGCAATACGGCTACGGTCACCTTTTCGGCCAATGCCTTTGCAAAAGGGCCTTGCGTAACGATCAAAGAGGCGCAGAACACGCTCAAGGCGCACGGATGGTCGCGAAGCGAACGCGTCAACCCGGGCGACGCCATACGCGAAACCTATGCCCGCAAGTCCGTCTCGCTGGCTATCCTCAACGCGGAATCCCTGGCGCCGCCGACGCTGGAGAGCTGGAACCCGACCGAAATGAATGACCGGCTGATGGCGGACTACAGGGCGCAGGAGGAGAAGATAATGGCGCAGCGCCGCCGCCTGAAGCCCGGTACCAAAGATTATGACGGTCTGTGCGTGAATATGCTTAGGATCAGTTTCACGCGTTGATGGCGGCGTGGGGTGAAAGGTACTGCGGCGATGGGTGTCGTGGCAGCGTTATTGAGGCAAATAGATGAAAAAATATTATGCTATATTTGTTGGTGCTGTAATTGCATTTTCCTTGTGCAGTTGCGATCAAGGAGAGAGAGCGAAAGGGCGGATATTTTATCAACAAAATAAGAATCGACTGCAAAGAGTGACGAGTATTAAAAAATACAATATTGCAGATCAATGGATCATATATACGTACGGGATGCACGATCCCAATCTGGCGCCAATCGAATTGGCACAAATCATTGCAGAAGGCGGAAGGCCAAATTTTGATTACATTGTAGATCAGCTTTCGCATTCGCATGATGATATAAGTTTTGTCGCCGCGTCGTATGTCTTTGGGGACATTCAATCGGGAAAATATTACAATATATGCGCAAGCAAAGCATATATGTCAAAATTGGAAAATTTTACCGCAAACATACATAACGATATTTGGAAGGAAGGGTACATGCATGAAATTCACAGTATGTGTGAGCCGTAAATTTCGCGGAATTACTAGAATTACGGCGACATGAATGACCGGCTGATGGCGGACTACAGGGCGCAAGAAGAGAAGATGATGGCGCAGCGCCGCCGCCTGAAGCCCGGCATGGAGGACTATGAGGGCCTGTGCGTTAATATGCTCAGGGTCAGTTTCGCGCGTTGACACGCGGGTGATCGAGGTGTCGGCGGCGCGGGTATGAGCGGGAAATGGCGGTTTTGACGGCGGCGTGGGGCGGAAGGTATTGCGACAATTGGCAGCGTGTCACCGTTATTGCGGACAGAAATTATTCCGGTATTGTAAAGCTTACGATTTCTCTAGGCTCAGGACTCATTGATCATAGCCAGAAGATGACGGTCGCGGCGATCGCAATGGCGGAGAAGAAGGTA
>FSVF01000443.1_pt1 | contig 11023 bp, 6 predicted proteins | sample 1637601 | NCBI WGS metagenome assembly FSVF01 (sample SAMEA3914814, study PRJEB12502) | metagenome | biome: forest; material: soil | place: USA | collected 2011-09-16 | depth 0.1 m
CAGGTTGACGGCGATCTTCAGGTCGTTGTCCCAGGACGCGGCCTCCTGGCAGGCGGCGCGCAACACCCAGGCGCCTATTTCGACGATCGAGCCGCTTTCCTCGGCGACCGAAATGAAATCGGCCGGGGAGACATAGCCGCGCAGGGGGTGCTTCCAACGGATGAGCGCCTCGTACCCGGTGATCTGACGCGCCGTCACCGACTGCTGGACCTGGTAGAAAACGCGGAATTCGTTATTGGCCAGGGCGCGGACCAGGTCCTTGGCGAGCGCACGGCGGTCGCGCGACACTTCGTCCATGCTGGCTTCGTAGAAACAGATCTTGTCGCCGGCCGGGGTCTTGGCGCGATAAACGGCCAGGTCGGCATTGTTGAGCAAGGTTTCGCGCAAGGATCCATCCTGCGGGTACATGGCGACGCCCAGCGAGGCATTGAGCACGATTTCCGCGCCATCGACCTGGATCGGCGCGCAGATCGCGTCATAGACCTTGCGAACGCAGTCGCGGACGTCTTCATCCGTGTCGAAGCGCTTGACCGCGACGAATTCGTCGCCGCCGAGGCGAGCGACGAAGCGGCCGTCGGCAGAGGTGAGGGCGGCGAGGCGTTCGGCCAGGATCTTCAGCACCTCGTCGCCGGCGTCGAAGCCGCGCAGGTCGTTGATGTCCTTGAAGCGGTCGAGGTCGATCGCGACGACTGCGACCTGTTCGCCGTGGCGGCCGGCCCAGGCCAGCTCGGAATCGAGATATTCGTTGAAATGGATACGGTTGGGCAGGCCGGTCAGGCCATCGTGGCGTGCCATGTGCGCGATGCGCTGTTCGGTCTTGCGGCGTTCGGTGATGTCGTCAAACGTCGTCACCCAGCCGCCGTCAGGCATGGGGCGATGCGAAACCGACAGTGTGCGGTTGGCGAAGAAGTCCGAGACCAGCACGCCGCCGCCGGGTTGGGAGATAACGGCGCGATGCCGGGCGTGGAAGGTCTCCAAGGTCGCTTCGTCGGGGGCCCGGCCGTCACGCAGTTCAAGGACCGCCGACAGCAGGGCGCGAAAGCTGATGCCCGGCTGCAGAAAGGCCGGGTCGAGATTGTACATCTCGCTGAAACGCTTGTTCGACAGGATCAGCTTTTCATTGCGGTCGAACAGACTGAGGCCGTGCGACATATGGCTGAGCGCCATGTCGAGATTGTTCGAGACCTCGAGGATCTGGTCGCGCGCAGCCTTTTGCGCGCTGACGTCGCGTGTGACATTGGCAAAGCCGAGCAGGGCGCCTTGCTCGTCGTGCAGCGGCGTGATGACGGTGTGGCCCCAGAAGGTCGAACCGTCCTTACGGCGGCTCAGGCCCTCGGCCTCGTAACGGCCGGCCTCCAGCGCGATGTTGAGCCCGTTGGCGTGGCGGGCCTGTGCGTCGGCGTCGACGGCCGAGACCTGCGCGAAATGCTTGCCCAGGACGTCAGCGGCCGCATAGCCCTTGATGCGCTCGGCGCCGCTGTTCCAGTTGGTAATGCGGCCCTCCAGATCAAGCATGAAGATGGCATAGTCCTGAACGCCTTCGAGCAGGATATGGAAACGCCGATCGTTCTCGGCCTTGATATCGTCGAGCCGGCGGCCCCAGCGTACGGCAGCCGTGCAAAGGGTCAGCACGCCGATGGCGGCCATGGCGAGGATGACCGACATGGTGCCCGGCGACAGGGTGAAGCCGGACGCGTGATGGGCCGGATCGGGCACGATCGTAACGGCGCCCATGGCGGTGAAATGGTGCGACACGATGGTGAGCAGAAAAAGGGCGGCGGCGACGGGTGCGGACCAGGGCTTGCGGGTTGCAAATACAGCCATGGCGACGGCGCCCAGCCCCATGCCGATCAGGATGGATATGACGACGAGGTCGGGCGCCCAGCGGATATGGCCGTTGAGGTCGACGGCCATCATGCCAAGATAGTGCATCGAGCACACGCCCGAGCCTATGACCGCTCCGCCGAGCGCGGCGGCGCCGCGAAATCCGCGCGAAGTGGCGATTTCGGCGCCGCCGGCGGTGATCGCCATGGCAGCCAGCAGCGAAATCAGCGTCAGCTTGAAGTCGAATGAGATGGGGACGCCGGGATTGAACGACAGCATGGCAATAAAGTGCGTCGCCCAGATGCCGAAGCCGCCGGCTATACCAGCGGTCACGATCCAGCGCATCCGCCCCTTGCCCTCAATGGTTCGGGCGCGGTTAAGGATGAGCAGGGTGACGGCGCTGGAGATCATGCAGACGAGGGCGGCCAGGAAGACCAGCTTCCAGTCGTGATAGGCTTCCAGGCAATAAAAAATGCGATACATACGAGCGGTCCGGAACCGTTACAAGGGTGATGGCTGAGGCGCGGCTTTCCCGGAGCGCGCCTCAGCCGACCTTATGTATACATGTACAAGCTTTTTATGCCGTTAATACTGACGGTTATGTCAATAGCGGCAAGATTACACCGGTTTTGCCCTGCGAAAGGCGGTGCTCAGACGATCGGCTCGATATGACGGCGGATCCAGCCGGCAAAGGCTTCGGCGCTCAGTTCACCGTCGGCGACGACGCTCAGGCCCAGGAAGCAGGTCGTGTCATCGGCGATCAGCCGGTGGCCGTTGAGGTTGAGAAACAGCTCGATGACGACAAGGGCCGTGGGCAGGTTGTTGCTGTGGAACAGCTGATCGTGGGCAAGGCCGAAGCCATAACAGGCGGCAAGGCTGGCAAGATCGGTCGATGAGCTTTCGCTCAGGACCTCGGCGCGCGCCATCAACATCCTAAGCATGCTCAGTTCGCGCAAGGACGTCGCGCCGCCGTGGGTGGCGGCCAGTTCGGCCTGGATAGCGGGGATGATGCCGTCGGTCAGGAGGATGAAAGCCATCTGGCTACTTGCTCAGTTCGTTGAGGGCGTTGCGGCGCTTGCGCATCAGGGCGCGGGCGGCCAGCATTTGCTCGGCGAAGTGCGGATCGAGTGGCGATAAGCGGAAGCCCTCAGGGCCTTCGGTGATGAAAATGCTGTCGCCCTTGTCGAGCTTGAGGCGGATAAGAAGCTCGCGCGGCAGGATGACGCCGAGCGAATTGCCGATCTTGGAAACCTTGAGTTCCATGGATGTCTTGTCCTTGCGGGCAGATATTACATCTGTGGTAACACGCAGAGAGTTACCGTCAAGTTACCATATGGGGCCAGTTTAAGCGGAACCGGTCTAACTTTTGTCGCAACGCCGATGATGGCACGCCGAAACAATTGTGCGAACCTGAAGCAAAATCCGAAGTGCAGGCCGGCGCATCCGAGCGGGCCGACACCGTGCAGCTAGAGCATGCTGCAAAAAAGTGGAAACCGGTTTTTTGCATAAAGCGTGCGACCACCAAGGAATTTAGAGTGTGCTGCGTTTCTATTAAAACGCAGCACACTCTAGCACACCAACGTCGCCCGAGGCCCCCCCGGTCCCCCCGCTTGTCGTCATCCGCGCCGGCTTGAGAGGGCAGGTACCACTGCTTTCGAGCGCGGAAACGACAAGAGGCTGATTTTTACGCGGTCTTCTCGATTGACAATCCGGTAAGAGATCAGTGTTGCACGCCACGGCCAAAACACAAGCACGCGCCGGGCGGGTGAGAAAACTTAACAGCATTTGTAATGGAGACGGTGATGCCTATGCCCGTTTCGGCACGGCCATGAAATTATCCTTCGGCTTTTCGAGGTAGCCGTGGGTGTAGACCTGCTCGATCAGGGCGCGATGTGTGGGCAGGTCCCTGACCGCCTGTTCGGCATAGAGGCTGATCTTGTCGAAGATCGCGCCGGCCGCCTCGGCGCGAGTGAAACCGCCCGCCTTGGCGCGGATGTCGGTGGCGTAGTTCATGCCGTAGAGGATGTACTGATAATTGAAATAGGCAAAGGTATCGATGTCGTCGAGGAAATCGAAGCGCGACGGCTGGCGGTATTTCCACATGGCCAGCAGCTCGTTCAACTCGTCGGGGATAGTGCGCGTATCGGCGTTTTCGCGCCAGAAGGGCTCGGTGCGTTTGGTAACGCAGTAGTGCAGTTTGAGGAAATTGACCGTCTTCTCGCAGCGCAGGGTCATCAGGTGATTAAATGGCTTCGCCTGCCCGTCGAGCGGCCCGGCATGCGGGAAGAACTCTGTCAGCATGCCGATGGCGACCTCGATCATCATGATGCCCGTGGCCTCGAGCGGTTCGAAGAAGCCCGCCGACAGGCCGATGGCGACGCAGTTCTTGACCCATTGCTGCTCGCGATAGCCGGTCTCGAACTTGATGACTCGTGTCGAATAGTCAGTGCCCCGCGATCCGACATAGGTTCGCAGGATCTCTTCAGCGCGGTCTTCGCTTGAATGCTCGGAGGAATAGACGTAGCCGACGCCGCGGCGCGAATTGAGGCCGATATCCCACGTCCAGCCGGCCTCGTGACCGGTCGAGACGGTATAGCTTTCGATCGGCGCGTCGGGCGTTTCATACGGGACCTGGCAGGCGATGGCGCGGTCGGTCAGCAGGTGGTGCTTGACTGATTTGAATGGCGATTTCAGCGCCTTGCCGATCAGGACGGCGGCAAAACCGGTGCAGTCGATATAGAGATCGGCGTCGAGTTCACCATGGCTGTCGGTCATCAGGCTGTGGATGCTGCCGTCATCAGCCAGTTTGACGTCCGTGATCTTGCCCTGCAGGTGGGTGACGCCCATCGAAACCGCGTGCCGCGACAAGAGGTCGGCGAATTTCATGGCGTCGAAGTGGTAGGCGTAGTTGAGCGGGCCGCCGTAACCGCCCTGGTGCGGGCGCTTGGGGCCTTTTTGCGCTTCGGCGACGCGTTTCTGGAAGGTGACCGCCTGGGCAAACGGTACGCGCGTCCCTTCGTCCTGCAAAAGCCAGTAGGGCAGGAGGCCGGCGCCATCGACCCAGTAGGGCGGCTCGAAAGGGTGGAAGTAATGGTCGTGCTTGAGATGGCCTGAAGAGTCGGTCTGTGGTGTCAGCTCCCAGTCGGCGAAGCGTATGCCCTGCTTGAACGTAGCGGTCGATTCCCGCATGAAGGTGGCTTCGTCGATGCCGAGCGTCTGAAGCGTGGTGCGGATCGTGGCGAAGCTGCCTTCGCCGACGCCGATCGTGCCGATGTCGGGGCTTTCGATCAGGGTGATCTGCGGGCAGGTGACGGGGTCGGCGCCCAATACCTTGGCGAGATAGCACGCGGTCAGCCAGCCGGCTGTACCGCCGCCGGCGATCAATACTCGGCGCTGGGCTGGATTGGTATGGGGTTGCATGCTCGTCCCGGAAAGCTGCTATTTAAGGCATTTCACGGACGATAACATAGAATTGGTCCTATAACAACAAGACCAATTTTGATGGCATTAGCGTAATTTCACGATTTCCGATTTCGTTCCGAGGCCCAAAACGACAGCCCCACGGACATGACGATCGCGACCATAAAAAGCAATTTGAGAGAGACACTGAAAGAAGGCTCATAGGTCGTGTAATCGTTTGCTTCTGAACATCCGTAAAATGGGTATGTGCAGGTTGAATGGCTTACAGAACGCAACGGGCCAAGAAGAGCGCCTGCTTCAAGGGCCGCGTAGAGCCCGGCATTGTGCGCGACGACGAAAAAGTCCGACGCTAAAAACGCCGCTAAAAACGCTAACCATACGGCCACGGTCACTGCCTGCAAGTAGCGCGGTGAAATCGCCCATAGCGTTCGGCCAACAATTTTGATCGCCTCCTCGATCTGCGAGAAGCCCGGAGTGTGACGACTCACGCTTAGGCCCGCTTCACAGCGGCAGCGAACTTCTCGTTGGCCTTGTCGATAAAGCCATGTTCGTAGATCTGTTCAATCAGGTCGCGGTGACTCGGCAGGTCCTTGACGGCGTGTTCGCCGAAGCTCTTGATCTTGTCGAAGATCTTTTGCGCCGCTTCCGAATTGGCGAAGGAGCCGCGCGCCGCTTCGATGTCGGTATGGAAACCCATGCCGTAGAGGATGTATTGATAGCTGAAATAGGCAAAGGTCTCGACGTCGGTCAGGAAATCGAAGCGCGACGGCGGACGCGTCTTCCACATCGCAAGCATGGCCTGCAGTTCCGGCGGGATGGAAGCCATGGCGGTATTGTCGCGCCAGAAAGGCTCCTCCCGCTTGGTCAGGCAATAGTGCAATTTCAGGAAATTGACGATCTTCTCGCAACGCTGACGCATCAGGCGGTTGAACAGCTCGGCCGAAGCGTCGATCGGGCCGGAATGCGGGAAAAAGTCGGCCAACATACCCACCGCGACTTCGATCATCATGATGCCGGTGGCTTCCAGAGGCTCAAAGAAGCCCGCCGACAGGCCGATGGCGACGCAGTTCTTGACCCATTGCGTTTCGCGGTAGCCGGGGTCGAACCTGATGACGCGCGTGGTAACGTCCCTGGCCTTCTCACCGGCATAGGCACGGACGATTTCCTCGGCGCGTTCATCGCTGGAGTGATCCGAGGAATAGACATAGCCGACGCCGCGGCGCTCGCTCAGGCCGATATCCCAGGTCCAGCCGGCTTCGTGCGCGGTTGATACGGTATAGGAATGGATCGGGCTTTTGGGGGCTTCGTAAGGAACCTGGCAGGTGATGGCGCGGTCGGTGAAGAGGCAGGGTTTGACCGAGCGCTGCGCCACGCCCATGGCCTTGCCGATCAGCACCGCGGCAAAGCCGGTGCAGTCGATATAGAGGTCGGCTTCCACCACGCCGTGTTCGGGCGAAACGATATGGCCGATCGAACCGTCTTCGGCCATCATGACGCTGGAAATATTGCCCTTGAGGTGGGTGACGCCAAGCTCCAGGCCGCGTTGTTCCAGCAGGTGGGCGAACTTTACGGCATCAAAGTGATAGGCGAAGTTGAGCGGGCCGGCGAAATTGCCCTCATAGGGGCGTTTCGGCGCGCGGTCGGCGTCGGCGACGCGCGGCTGAAAGGTCACGGCCTCGGCAAACGGCGGCCGGGTGGCTTCGTCTTGCAGGAGCCAGTAGGGCAGGAGGCCGGCGCCATCGACCCAATAAGGGGCGTCGAACGGATGGAGAAAGTGGTTGTGCTGACCGGCGATGGGGGCGTGTTCCCAATCGACGAACTTGATGCCCTGCTTATAGGTCGCCGTCGTCTCGCGCATGAACGTAGCTTCGTCGATGCCGAGTGTCTGGAGCGTCGTGCGGATGGTCGGGAAGGTGCCTTCGCCGACGCCGATGACGCCGATATCGGGGCTTTCGATGACCGTCACCTGTGGGGTCAGGCCGGGCTTGCCGCCTGTCGGCCCGCCGAGGACGCGCGCCAGATAGCATGCCGTCAGCCATCCTGCCGTGCCGCCGCCCGCGATCAGGATTCTGCGTGGTGAAGTCATAGGGTAGCGTCTTTCCAACTGTGGCGGATTTTATTGTAATTTATTGGAAAAACTAGCATGCCGCAGCGCGGCGAGCAAGGGTGCCGCGCGCTAAGATCGCCGCTGTGTTGCCGACACCGCGACCTTCGATCAGGCGAAAGACAACACCACTGCCGCCGTCAGAACAAGCAGGGCGATCGAGAGGAAACGGTAATTCTGGTACCATTTGACGGTACGCAGGTGCTGGGTCTCGTCGGCCCAGATGGTTTTCGAGAACATCAAGGGCGCGATCCGCACTGGATCGGGCGCCGGTGCGCTCAGGCTTCCTGCCAGCAGGCCGACAAGGCTGACGGCGAAGATGACGACGGCGGCGACGAGAAAATGCAGGGGAATGATGTGCAGGACCTCGACGGTGACGAAGAGAAACAGGCTGGCGGCCGTGCCTGCGATCAGGCCGGCGGCCGCGCCGCGTGAATTGACGCGCTTGAGGAACAGGCCGCAGATGAAAACAGCGGCGATCGGCGGCACGAAATAGCACAGGACCGCCTGCAGATATTGCCACAGGGTGTCTTCGAAATGGACGATCTGCGGCGCCCACAGGATCGACAGGACCATGATGCTGACCGTGACGATCTGGCCGGTGCGCACCAGGCCGATTTCGCTCAAGTCGGGCTTCAGGCGGCGGATGAAGTCCATGGTCAGCAGGGTCGAGGTGGCGTTGTAGATCCCGGCGAGGCCCGACAGGATCGACACCAGGCAGGCGGCGACGATCAGGCCGATCAGGCCGTGCGGCAGGATGTCGAAAACGATGTGCGAGAAGACTTCATCGGGCCTGCCGAGTTTCGGGAAGAGATAGATCGCCGCCGCGCCCGGCAGGATGACGAGGAACAGGTTGGTCAGCTTCAGCGCCCCGCCCATCAGGCTGCCCCAGCGGCCGTGATCGAGTGTCTTGGCGGCCAGCACGCGCTGAACCATGGTCTGATTGGTGCACCAGAAATAGAAACCGATCAGCGGTACGCCGGTCAGCAGGCCGGTCCACGGCATGGAAGGGTCATTCGCGGGTTTGAACAGTTTCAGATGCGAAGGTTCGATGCGTGCCAGGGCCTCGTGCCAGCCGCCGGCCGCCTTGAAGGTGTAAAAGGCGATGGCGGCGCAGGCGCAGACGAGGATCAGGCCCTGGATCGACTCGACCATGAGCACGGCCCGCAATCCGCCGGCAACGAGGAATCCGCCCGCCAGCACGGCCAGCAGGATACATATCTGCCACAAGGGCCAATCGGGGAACAGGATCTGGAACAGCACCGCGCCGGCAAACAGGGCACCCGACGCATCAAGGAAGATGCCCAGAACAATGCTCAGGCCCGAGACGTAGGTGCGCACGAACTTGCCGTAGCGCATTTCCAGGAACTCAGGGACCGTGAAGACCTGGCTGCGGATATAGGTCGGCAGCACGAACGCACAGAAAATGGTCAGGACGACCGCGGCGCTCCATTCGTAATTATAGACGCCGATACCGTGCGCATAGGCGTTACCGGTGAGCCCGACCAGGGACGTTGCCGAAATCGTCGAGGCATAGAGGGCAAAGCCGATCTTGGGCCAGGATGCCGAATTGCCGCCGAGAAAATGGTCGCGCGCCTTGAGCGTCCGGCGCTTGTCCAGCCACCCGAAAACGATCAGTCCGGTGAAGTAGATGCAGATGACGCCCAGATCGAGCAGGCTGAGCCGGGAGGCCTGGAACATGGAGCGTTATACCCTGAGCATTTTTGTTTTTATGCCGGGCAATAGATCACATAAATCGAAATTTGAAAGCGGAAAGAGCGGAATCTTCCGCCTTATAATCCCGTCAGGTCGAGCTTGAAGCGCACCGCCATAACGACGGCGTCCTTGACGCCTGGGTCGCCGCCCGGGTGGGTGACGTATTGTACGTCCGGCTGGATGCTAAAGCCGGGACGGATGGCGGCCTGATAGCTCAGTTCCCAAGTCGTTTCGGCCTCCACCGGTCCGCTGACCGTCGCTTGATACGGGGTACCGAAATGGGCGCGGGCAACGGATATGCCCGCCAGGTCGCCGTCACGGCCAGGCAGCAGGCCGGTGTAGACGAGGCCGCCGCCGGCATAGGAATCGATCGCCAGCGTAAGGTCGTCGGCCCGGCCGGCGCGCACCCAACCCTTCAGGCCCTGGTCGCCGTGATCCTTTTCCGTCGTCAGGGTGAATTGCGCCTGGGCGTAAGAGCCCGACATGCGGTGAGTACCCAGACCGTCAAGCGTCGGGGCCGCCAGCGTATTGGCCCAATGGCCGAGCTTTACCGTGCCGCCGGTGAAATCGTACTGCAGTTCGGCCAGCCACTGCGCGCCTTCGTCCCTCGAGAGTCGGATATAGGCAAAGCGCGTGTCGTCGTTGGCGTCACCGGCGACAGCGTCAAAGACGGCGGCGCGCAGGCTCAAATGTTCGTTAGGGTGCCATTCGCCGACCGCCCCAAGGGCCGAGATCGGAAAAATCGACGGGCCGGCCTGGCTGTAATCCGGGCCAATGCCATGTGAGCTGTTGAGGAACAGGGCTCCGACATCCTGGACGTCGAAAATGCCGTTGAGATTGATCAGTCCGACGGTGGCGCTTATCGATTGATCGGCACTGGTCTTCTTCGCCCAGGCTTCGAACAGGCGCACACCGGGCGTAGCGTCGATATTGGAGACGGCTTGCGCATCACCGGCATACTTGCCGCTGAAACCGCCATTGGCATTGCCGAGGACGTATCCGAAAACTTCCCAGCCATTGGCGCCCTGCCAGTCGGCCGTCAGGTCGAGATTATGCATCATCAGGCCGCCGCGACGCAGACCCCCGCTGACGTCACCGATAAGGTCGCCGGTCCAGTTGGCGCCGAATGTGACGCCTTTCGGAGATTCCTTGGCGGCGCCTGCGTCTTCGGCAAAGGCTGGGGCGGCACAAAGGCCCATGGTGGCAAGGGCCAGGAGGCTTATGCAGGTGACGGTACGCATCGGTATAACCTTACTCGACATGGCTAACAGCTTTGACTAACTGGAATAAACCATAGCGCGCAGAGCATAATTTCCGATGATCGGACGTGGTGAATCGAGGGTTAAGGCGCCAAGCGGTGTGTGAAACCCCGATAGTTTAAGGTGTTTACTCGTCGCCAAAGGCTTTATAGATAAAGGGAGAAACCGGGGCCCGCATGACAAAGACACACACTGTTCTCGCCGGCCGTTATGCGCCGCTCGGCAACACCCATCTGGCGCGGGTGCGCGACATCGTGGCCGGCGGCGGGAGCGTGACCCTGCTTGCCACCGGCGCAGATGCCTCGCGTTCGAGCCGCGCGCCCTGGACGACGGCGGAGCGACTCGACATGTGCCGTGAAACGCTGGCGGAGTTTGGTGATCGCGTCACCTTCGCGGCGGGTGACGACCACCCCTATGATCCGGAGGCCGCTCGTAACACCATGATCGCGGCAATGGATCAGGCGATGAAAGGCCTGCCGCCTTCGCGCCTTGTATCAGGCCTGGATCTGGAGGGCGCCTCGATCCTCTACGTGGTGGCCGACGATCTGGCGGGCGAAGAGGAAGCCGCACGCACCGCGTTTTTCAACGGCGACGATACGGCGCTCAAACTGTCCGTCCCCGTCGCGGTTTTTGAGGCCTTGCGACGATCGCGCCAGGAAGCTTGGTTTGCGGCGATGGCCGAAGAGCACCGTTACATCGC
>FSVF01000280.1_pt1 | contig 11021 bp, 8 predicted proteins | sample 1637601 | NCBI WGS metagenome assembly FSVF01 (sample SAMEA3914814, study PRJEB12502) | metagenome | biome: forest; material: soil | place: USA | collected 2011-09-16 | depth 0.1 m
GCTGCAAAAAAGTGGAAACCGGTTTTTTGCATAAAGCGTGCGACCACCAAGGAATTTAGAGTGTGCTGCGTTTCTATCAAAACGCAGCACACTCTAGCGCCGGACTCCGGGCGAGGTCGAAGGCCGGGCCATTGGAGCTTACGTCGCTGACACGAGTCGCTCGCGACGCATAAAAAGGGCGGAGTTGCGTTAGGGCATGCTGCGAAAAAGTGGATACCGGTTTTTCGCAGCATGCGACCCCGAAGAATTCTAAGCAACGCCGCCTTCCTCATTTCACCAAAGGCTTTATCAGAACCTGGCCGACAAGGTCAGCATGACATTGCGCGGCGACTGGAAGAAGTACTGGTCGGTATTGTAGGTGCTGGCGGACGGCGGAGTGCCCTGATCGGCGACGGGTCCGTTGATCGTGATCTTCGTCGTGTCGCGGTGATCGAAGACATTGTCGATCCCCAGCTTGACGCCAAAGCGACCGAAATCATACGACACCGCGAAGTCGGCATTATCGTAGGCCTTGATCTTGTAGGCCGCCGATTCCGCGCCGTCCGCCCACTGCTCGCCGACCTGCTTCAGGGTCAGGGCCGCCTTCAGGTTGCCGGCGCGATAGATGCCGCCGATGGCCATGGTTCCCTTCGGCGCCTTGGCGATCGTCTTCTTGTAGGTCGTGCTGGCCGGATCATTGTCCTTGGCATCGTTGATCGAGGCATTGGCGAAGGCTGTCAGACCGAAATTGAAGGCGTAGGCGACCTGGCCTTCGACGCCCTGATACCGCACCTTGCCGAGATTGAAGCAGGTGTTGACGTCGCAGGAGAACTTGTTGGTGACGTCGATGCGGTAGACGTCGGCGTCCACGGAAACGTGGCTGCCGTTGAACACGGTGCCGGCCTGGTAGTTGACCGTCGTCTGCGGCTCGGCGGTGGTGTGGACCGGATCGTTGACGTAAAGCCCGCTGAGCGGCGGCATGACGAAGCCTTGCGCATATTGCCCGTAGACCGACCAGTTGGGCCGCAGCTTATAGTTCACCGTCAGGAAGGGAAGGGTCTTTGCGTATTTCGACTTGTCCGGCGGGTTGGTGACGAAAGCCAGCGGCTTGGCCTTGATCTTGCCGGAGACGCCGCGCAGGAAATTGACCGACTTGAGGCCGGCGTGATCGTCAGATTGTCGTTCGGCGTCCAGACGAAGTCGGCGAACAGCTGGTATTGCCACCAGTAGGAATTTTCCTCCAGCTGCACCGACTTGTCGTCGACCGGACAGGCACCGAGCGGCGAACCGGCGATCCCAGGGCCGGTACAGGCCTTTTCACGCGGATCGCGGACCATGTTTCCGGCGATGCCCTGATAGTCGAGGTCGAGGTCGTAGCGGTGGCGGTTGGTGTCAGCCGTTTCCATCAGGCCGCCCACCTTCAGCGTCCCGAAGCTCCACGACTTGTTGAGGCGGAAGATATTGCCCGAGACGTCGTAGTGGTTCAGCTTGTCATAGCCGGCGATGTCGGTGGCCAGCGCGCCGGCGACCTTGATCGCGCCCTTGACGTGGGTGACGCCGTCCGGTGCCAGGGTCACGGTGTTCGACAGGCCGATGCCGGTGCCGCCCGTGGCATCAAGCGTCGAGATCGTCTTGTTGGAATAGAAGTAGGTGTAGAAGGTGTCCTCGACCGTCAGACCGTTACCGAGATCGCCGTTGAGGCGGACGTAGGCGAAGTCGGTTTGCTTCAAGATATTGTTATATTTGTAATAATCGATGCTGTTCGGGTCGTTGTTCATATAGAAGTTTTTGCCGTGCTGCGCGAGCTGCGTCAGCGTGATCCCGTCATTGTCCGGCTGGTGGCTGTAGTTCATGTTGTGCGTGAACAGGCCCGACAGGGTCCAGTTGTCACCCAGCGGCAGTTCGGCCTTGATCGACTGGTTTGAGCTCTTCAGGCTGAAATAGCTGAGTGCGCCGTCGGTGCTGCGTTCCTGGACATTGAGCAGGATCTTCAGGCCACCGGCCTGCTCGAGGCGGCCGGTTTGCAGGATCGACACCGTCTGCCACGAATTGAAGCTGCCGAGGCTGACCTTCTGCGTGAAGCCGAAATCGTCGGACACCTTGTTCGAGAACATGTGGATGGCGCCGCCGAAATTCTCCTGGCCGAGATCGCCGGCTGCGCCCGGGCCGCGGTCGACGATGACGGCGCCGATGGTCGAGGCCGGGAAGAAGGTGTTCGAATGGTGCGTCGGGTCGTTGGTGTCGCCGTAGGGAATGCCGTCATAGGTGACGTTGTATTCGCCGTCCTGGAAGCCGCGCATGACCAGTTTGGTGTCGCTGTAGCCGGCGCCGTTGCCCGAATTGCCCGAGACGGACGGGGCGATGTTGGCGACATTGGTGAAGTCGCCGGTTTCCGGCACGACCAGGTCGATATAGGGGCGCGAAATGATCGACTGCGGCTGGGTGGCGTCAACCGACGCCTTGGTCGCCGAACTGGCGGCGGCGCGCGAACGTTCAGCCTTGACGATGATCGTCTTGATTTCGCCGTTGCTGACGTCGGTGGTGTCGGACTGCGGTGCCGCGTCCTGAGCGAAGGCCGCTCCGCCTATGCAGGACGCGAGAAGTGTGGTGGAAAGCAGGAGCGCGTTGCGGCGCGTGAATGCTGACATGGATATAAGCCCCTTTGAACGGATCGAGGCGCAGCCATGCGAGGCGGCGCCTTCCGAGGGGCTCATGGCAGCCGCATGTGACGCTGCGGTTTCACTTCGGCGATGGTTTTATGACACGCGGCTTATGTCGCCGCCTGTGGCTTTTGCGTGACAAATCAAGCGATTGTTGCAAAAAATATCACTTGAAATGGGCGGAAATACGCGACGGCTTCTGGCCCGCAACACGGGCGGATCAGACGGTAACCTGCGTCCCCAGCTCAACCACGCGTCCCGGCGGGATATGGAAGAATTCGGTCGGGTTGGCGGCGTTTTTCATCAGGAAGATAAACAGCTTGTCCTGCCATACCGGCATGCCCGAATTGGCCGACGGCACGACGCTGCGCTTGCCGACGAAGAAGCTGGTCGCCATGATGTCGAACTTCAGTCCGAGCTTGCGGCACAGGCCGAGCGCGCGCGGCAGGTTCGGGCTTTCCATGAAGCCGTAGCTTAAGGTCACCTTCTTGAAGTCCTCATTGAGAATCTCGATCGATATGCGTTCGCTTTCCGGCACGCGCGGCGAGTTGCTCGTCCTCACCGTCAGGATAATGTTCTTTTCATGCAGGATCTTGTTGTGCTTGAGATTGTGCATCAGGGCGACGGGCGCGATATCGGCGTCCGAAGTCAGGAAGATCGCTGTTCCAGCCACACGGTGCGGAGGGCGTTTCTTCAGCATGCCGACCAGGTCGGCCAGTTGCACGCTGTCGCGGCGCGCCTTTTCCGTCAGGGTCTTCGATCCCATGGTCCAGGTCACCATCAGCAGGATCATGCTGGCCCCGAAAGCCAGCGGCATCCACGCGCCGCTGAAGAACTTCGTCAGGTTCGACGCCATGAAGATCGCCTCGATGATGCCGAGCGGCACCAGCAGGGCCAGGGTGCGCAGGCGTGACCACAGCCACGTCTTGCGAATGACGACATAGGCCATGATCGTGCTGATGAACATTGTGCCGGTGACGGCGATGCCGTACGCCGAGGTCAGGTTGTCGGAACTGCGAAAGACGACAATGAGCACCAGGACGCCAACCATCAGCAGGGTATTGACCTGGGGCACGAAGATCTGGCCGGCCTGGGTCTCGCTGGTGCGCTGAATGTCGATGCGCGGCAGGAGGCCTAGTTGCACCGCCTGCTGGGTCATGGAGAAGGCACCCGAAATCACCGCCTGCGAGGCAATGACCGTGGCCATTGCCGCCAGGACGAGGACGGGCCAATAAAGCGCGTCCGGGACCATCCGCCAGAACGGATTGGCGCCGGCCGACGGGTCTTCCAGCGTCAGGGCGCCCTGGCCGAGATAGTTGAGCGTCAGGGCCGGAAAGACGAGCCAGATCCAGGCGGCGTTGATCGGCGTCTTGCCGAAGTGGCCCATGTCGGCATAGAGCGCCTCGGCGCCGGTCACCACCAGGAAGACGGAGCCCAGGATGACAAAGCCGGTAAAGCCGTTGGCCAGCAGGAACTGTATGCCGTAGTGCGGGCTGAGCGAGCTCAGGATGTCGGGTCTTTGCACGATGTAATAGACGCCCATGGCGGCAAGAACCGCAAACCACAGCAGCATGATCGGTCCGAAGAAGCGCGCCACCTTTTCCGTCCCCTTGGCCTGCACCATGAACAGCGCGATCAGGATGACCATCGACACCGGCAGGACGAAACTGTCCAGGCTGTGGCCGATACCCGGCGCCCCCTTGAAACCTTCGATGGCGCTCATCACCGACAGGGCGGGCGTGATCAGGCTGTCGCCGTAGAACAGTGCCGCGCCGCAGATGCCGAGAAAGAAGATCGTCGGTGAATATTTGCCGAGCGCTTTTTGCGCCAGGGCCATCAGGGCCAGGGTGCCGCCTTCGCCCTTATTGTCGGCGCGCATCAGGAAGATGACGTACTTCACCGTTACCAGCAGCAGCAGGGCCCAGAAGACAAGCGAAATGACCCCGAATGTCGCCAGATGCGGATTGGTTCCGGCGCGCGCGTGATGCAGCGCTTCCTTCATGGCGTACAGCGGCGACGTGCCGATGTCGCCGAAAACAACACCGATCGCGCCGACCGCCAGGCCCCAGAAGCCGGCATTGCCGTGGCCGTGGCTGCTGACGGCTTCGGCCTCGACGGCCGCCTCCGAAAGCGGCGTGCCCGGTGTCTGGGGGATGTCCGCTGCGGTGGAGGTTGCGGCGGAAGTCGTTGAGGCGTCTGCGCTCATTTAGGCTCTCCGGCCACCAATGAACAGGCGGTGGCGTGTGCGGGATCAGAAGAAGAAAGAGGCGTGGGGTCGATCGTGCCGGCGGTCATGACAGTTTCCCGTCCAGCCGCACATTGAGCTCTGTCACATCGACGTAGAGGCCCTTGGTCGTATTGTAGATCGCGTTATGCGTGGCATCGTCGATGACGTTGACGATCTGCGCATCGCCGACGTGGCGCGCGCGCGCAATACGGTCGACCTGAAAGTAGGCGGCCGCGACGCTGATTTGAGCACCGCGGTTTGAGGTCGCGAAACTCACAAGATCACCCGGGACCTTACCGTCGACAGCGCCGCCGGCCCTGAGACGAATCGTCCTTTGAGCCAGTGCCTGTGCGCAGGCTGGGGACGGTTGCGCCGGCCCGGCGTCGCAATCCACCTGGCCGGCGACCTGGATTCGGCCCCAGAAATAATCGGGTTGATCCTCCACGACCGTCGCAAACGAGGTCGCCACGACCCGGCCGGATCTGTCGCGGATCACACTGTCGTCAAGCTGAGTGTGAAAGCCGCGTTCGACAAGGCCGGTGACCACGGCAGGGTACAATCCCCCCAGGCAAAGTGTGAAGATTGCCAGCAGGACAAGGCCGGGCCGGAGGTGCGAAACCATCGTTGCCATGACGCCCCTCATCCGTTGGTGATAAGCGGCGCATCGCCGTTGCGAGACACCGACAGTGACCCGGCAATCGCCAGCGTCGGAATCAGGACCCAGAAGCGGCCGGCCAGAACGGCTAGTCCGAAGACCGAATAGAGGGCAGCTGCCCCGCCACCCGCCGCGATCAGGATGGCCGACGGCGCCAGTACGGCAGCCGCGGCCATGGCGATGTCGAAGGGGCGCAAGGTCCGGCCGAGATAGCTCGGAGCCTGGCCGCGCAGCCACTTGAACAGGGCCGCGCCAAGAATCACCAGGGCGATCAAATCGCTTAAAATCGCGGCGCTCCCGCCGCCGAGGTTGCCGAGGCCCGGGTCGCCTTGTCCCCAGGTTCGCGCGGCGAGCCCAAGGGATGCCAGGATCAGGATCATAAGACCCTGGCGGAGATCGCCCACCATGAGACCGAAAGCGTAGCAAAGCGAAGCCGGAATCAACAGCCCGGACAGGAACCCGACCATAGCCGTCGCCGGAGTAGCCACGGCGGCAATGTGGGCTGCATTTGCGTTGACGACACTGCCGCTGCGCGTCGCAATCAGGCGCAAGGCTTCAGCGCCGGCGGCGGGAAATGCCTGATGGGTGCCGGGCGAGTAGGCATCAAGAACTTCGTTGACGCCGGCGGTCGCCAGCAGGGCCGCGTAGGCCAGCGAAATGGGCAGCAGCACATAGAGAATCGTACGGGTAAGATCGACCCAGAAATTGCCCAAGACGCCGTGACTATTGCCGGAAAGGCCCCTGCTGATCGCCACAAATACCGAAATTCCGACCGCGGCCGACAGGAAGTCCTGGACCGTCAGGCCGGCCAGACGGCTGAACAGGCTGAGAGGAGGGGTATTCTCCCCGGTCACCACAGTCGTGTCGCTGACAAAGCCGGCCGCCAGGGTAAAGGCCTGTTCAGGCGCCAGGCCGGGAAAATGCGACGAATTGCCTGGAAGAACGGCCTGGCTGACCAGGACCAGATAGAGGATAACGAAACCCAGAGTCGAAAAGGACAACGCAGCCAGGGCATATGTGCGCCAGCTCATCTCCAGGCGCGGATCGATCCCCGCCGCCTTGTAAAGAGAGCCCTCAACCCAGCCCAATATCGGTGTCAAAAAGGTCGCCTGATTGCGATAGAGCCTGGCCATATAGGTGCCCAACGGCACGATGCTGACGGCCAGGATGGCAAATCGGAACAACAGGAAGACCCAGCCGGCCGTGCCGGAAAGCGGTGACATTTTACAAACCTTGTCCGCAGGAAGGCGATGGCATCTCGATCCTGGTCCTGCCATGACGTACGACGACGGGCCGCTGGCGGGACAGTGTTTGAAGTCTCCCACCGCAGCCACACGCCTTAAACGGCGCTGATATCTCAATCGGCGTATGGGAAGTGTATAGTTTGGCCTTTGCGCCGTATATTTTTTGTATACTTCTATGCCCCATGACCCACCGGCGAACCGCGCAGGTCCATAAGAATACAGGGTATTTTCGAGCAAATGCGTGGCGCGTTGCCCCTCTTGACCGAGAGCCATGCTATGTAAATGATTTTCGCATCGCTCAGTACAGCATTGGTCTATGCATTCATGAAGAACAGGGATGCATGCACTTTCATCTGCCTATACATTTAAGGCACCCCATCGAATAAAGACAATATACGAAATCTATACGGGGAACGGGTCAATCTATACACCCCCTATATCGAATTTCGACTAGGTATCCCAGGAACCCGTGATGGCTCCAAGGAGGCCTTGCAATGACCTTTGTCTTTTTAGCGGGCGGTGTGGCGTTTTTCGTCCTGTCCGCTGTTTTGGTGGTGCTGTGTGAGCGCCTGAGGGAGAGCGGCCAATGACCGCGCTCTATATCGGAGCCGGCGTCGTCGTGCTCGCCTTGCTCGGCTATCTGCTGGCCGCGCTCATCAAACCCGAAATGTTTCCCTAAACCTCGAGAGGGTTCCAAATGTCCTCGTTAATTACGGGTAACAGCTGGCTGCAGCTTGCCCTCTACATGACCGTGCTCCTGGCGTGCGTCGTGCCGCTGGGCGCCTATATGGCCAAGGTCTTTCAGGGCGAGCGCACCTTCATGACGCCCGTCCTCGGCTGGCTTGAAAAGCTCACCTACGCGGCGTGCGGCGTCGATCCCGAAAAGGACGACATGAGCTGGAAGGGCTACGCCATGGCGACCCTGATGTTTTCCCTGGTCAGCTTCGTCCTGCTTTACCTGATCCTCATCTACCAGAACCTGCTGCCTTTCAATCCGCAGAAGCTTCCCGGCCTGACGCCCGACCTGTCGTTCAACACGGCGGTGAGCTTCGTCACCAACACCAACTGGCAGTCCTATGTCGGCGAAACGACCATGAGCTATTTCAGCCAGATGGTCGGCCTGACGGTGCAGAACTTCGTCACCCCCGCAGTCGGTCTCGCGGTGATGGTGGCGCTGATCCGCGGCCTGTCGCGCAAATCGGCGGCCGGCATCGGCAACTTCTGGGTCGATATGATCCGCGCCAACCTTTATATCCTCCTGCCTCTGTCGCTCACACTGGCCGTCGTCATCGGCTCGCAGGGCGTGGTCCAGACCTTCAGCGCCTACGTCACGGCGCACGGCCTGCAAGGCGCCGACCAGACCCTGGCGCTCGGCCCGGTCGCTTCTCAGGAAGCGATCAAGATGCTCGGCACCAACGGCGGCGGCTTCTTCAACGTCAATTCGGCGCATCCGTTCGAAAACCCGACGCCCTTCGTCAACTTCCTCGAAGTCCTGGCGATCCTCCTGATCCCGGCCGCCAGCTGCCACACCTTCGGCATCATGATCGGCGACAAGCGTCAGGGCCTCGCCGTCCTGGCGGCGATGACGGTCATCTTCATCCCGCTGATGCTGCTGTGCGTCTATATGGAGCAGGGCGGTAACCCGCACTTCACCCACCTCGGTATCGACCAGATGGCCAGCCACCTTCAGGCCGGCGGCAATATGGAAGGCAAGGAAACACGCTTCGGCATCGCCAACTCCGCCCTGTGGGCCTCGGCAACGACCGCCGCCTCCAACGGATCGGTCAATGCCATGCACGACAGCTTTACGCCCATGGGCGGGTTCGTGCCGCTGCTGCTGATGAAGTTCGGCGAAGTCATCTATGGCGGCGTCGGCTCAGGCCTCTACGGCATGCTGATCTTCGTCATCCTCACCGTCTTCATCGCCGGCCTGATGGTCGGCCGCACACCGGAATACCTCGGCAAGAAGATCCAGTCGTTCGAGATCAAGATGGCGTCCGTCGCCATGCTTGCGCCTTGCGTCTTCGTCCTGATCGGCACGGCCATAGCGGTCATGACCAAGGACGGCCAGGCCGGGATCTACAATCCGGGCGCCCAGGGCTTCAGCGAAGTCCTCTACGCCTTCACCTCGGCCTCGAACAACAACGGCTCGGCGTTTGCGGGCCTCAGCGCCAATACGCCGTTCTACAATACGGCGCTCGGCATCTGCATGCTGTTCAGCCGGTTCTGGATCATCATCCCGACCCTGGCGATCGCCGGCTCCCTGGCGGCCAAGAAGGCCGTTCCGGAATCCGCGGGCACCCTGCCGACGCACAACGCCCTGTTCATCGCGGTCCTGATCGGCATCGTCATCATCGTCGGCGTCCTGACCTATGCGCCTACCCTCGCGCTCGGTCCTGTCGTCGAGCATTTTAATATGATCAAGGGGTAGGACAACATGTCTGCTCAAAACAAATCCCGTAGTGGCGGCCTCTTCGAGGGCGCCGATCTCGGCTCGGTGTTGAAAAACACCTTCCTGCGGCTCAATCCCGTCTATCAGCTGCGTAACCCGGTCATGTTCCTGGTCTTCGTCGGCTCGGTCGTCACCACCGCGATCTTCGCCGTGATGCTGGTCGATCCCAGGGCCCTGATCGGTGGCGGCCAGCCCGTCTGGTTCGTCGGCTGGGTGACCTTCTGGCTGTGGTTCACGCTGCTGTTCGCCAACTTCGCCGAGGCCGTTGCCGAGGGCAAGGGCAAGGCCCAGGCCGACAGCCTCAAAAAAGCGCGCCGCGACGTCCCGGCCAAAAAGCTCAACAAGGTCAGCGACCGCACCCGGTTCCTCAATGTCCCAGCCAATACCCTGCGCAAAGGCGACATCATCGTCGTCGAGGCCGGCGATTTCGTCCCGGCCGACGGCCAGGTCATCGAAGGCATCGCTTCGGTCGATGAAAGCGCCGTCACCGGTGAATCGGCTCCGGTCATCCGTGAATCCGGTGGCGACCGCGACGCGGTGACCGGCGGCACGCGCGTGCTCAGCGACTGGATCGTCGTGCGCGTCACCTCCGATCCGGGCGAGAGCTTCCTCGACCGCATGATCAGCCTGGTCGAATCGGCCAAGCGCCAGAAGACCCCCAATGAGATCGCCCTGTCGATCCTGCTGGCGGCCCTGACGATCATCTTCCTGCTCGTCTGCGCTACCCTGCTGCCATATTCCCTGTTCGGAGTTCTCAAGGCAGGGTCGGGAACGGTCATCACCATCACCGTCCTGATCGCGCTTCTGGTCTGCCTGATCCCGACCACCATCGGCGGCCTTCTGTCGGCCATCGGTATTTCGGGCATGCAGCGCCTGATCAAGGCCAACGTCATCGCCACCTCCGGCCGCGCCGTCGAAGCCGCCGGCGACGTCAACGTCCTGCTGCTCGACAAGACCGGCACGATCACCTTCGGCAATCGCCAGGCCACCGAGTTCTTCCCGGCACCCGGCATCACGCAGCAGCAACTGGCCGAAGCCGCCGAACTGTCGTCGCTCGCCGACGAAACCCCGGAGGGCCGCTCGATCGTCGTCCTGGCGCGCAAGATGTTCGGCCTGCCGGAGAAGGCCATAGTGAACCTGAAGGCTGAATTCATCCCCTTCAGCGCCGAACAACGTGTGTCCGGCATCGTCATCAACGAACGTCACATCATGAAGGGCGCCGGCGATGCGATCGCCAAGCTGGTCGCTCTGAAGGGCGGTTCCGTGCCGGCGGAAGTGAACGCCCAGATAGACGATATCGCCCGCAAGGGCGGCACGCCGCTGACCGTTTGCGAAAACAGCCAGGTCCTGGGCGTTGTCTACCTTAAGGACATCGTCAAGCCGGACATCAAACTGCGCCTGGCCGAACTGCGCAAGATGGGCATCAAGAGCGTGATGATCACCGGCGACAATCCGCTGACAGCCGCCGCCATCGCCAGCGAGGCCGGCGTCGACGATTTCCTCGCCCAGGCCACCCCCGAAGACAAGCTGAAATATATCCGCAAGATGCAGGAGGGCGGGGAACTTGTCGCCATGGTCGGCGACGGCACGAACGACGCGCCAGCGCTCGCACAGGCCGACGTCGGCGTCGCAATGAACGCCGGTACGCAGGCTGCGAAGGAGGCCGGCAACATGGTCGACCTCGATTCCAACCCCACCAAGCTCATCGAGATCGTCGAGATCGGCAAGCAGATGCTGATCACCCGCGGCGCGCTGACGACCTTCTCGATCGCCAACGACCTCGCGAAGTACTTCGCGATCATCC
>FSVF01000099.1_pt1 | contig 10956 bp, 11 predicted proteins | sample 1637601 | NCBI WGS metagenome assembly FSVF01 (sample SAMEA3914814, study PRJEB12502) | metagenome | biome: forest; material: soil | place: USA | collected 2011-09-16 | depth 0.1 m
GCGGCGGGTTCGGTGGCGGCGATCGAGTGAAAACCGCTCATTTCAGGCGCCGCCGCTGCTGGTTCAGCGGCGGGCGCCGCTTGTGCCGCTGCGGGTTCTGCCCCTGGCGAGTCGATAAAGCTCATGGCCGACGTGATAACGGCATTGATATCGCTGGGTTGAGTCGCCCGGGTTTCCACGTGAGGCGTTTCAGCCAGCAACGCAGCCTCGACAGGGTCGTGCGCCGGAACGCGCTCAATGACCTGCCCGGCAATCTGAACTTCCGGACGAATCGGAATCACCTGTGCCGACGTGGCGGCGACTTGCAAGCCATGCGTCTCAGACAGGGCGGCATTGGGGTCAAAATCCGGCTTTGCCGGGCCAGCCTCCTGAGTCGGATTACGGCTCAGAAAACTGTCGGATGCGTTGTCGGAGAAAATAGCCGGCTCCAGCGAACGAATTTCCATCGCAGGCGGCTCAACCGCGATCGATTCGACGGCGGCGACTGGGATCGTCAAGCCACTGCCGGCCGAATCGAAATTGAGGCTATCGCGCGTATTGGTAGGCGCGGCAGCGGCGCTAAGTCCGAGATCGAAATCCTTCACCGTGTCCTTCGAGCGTCTGACGGTCTTCGCCGTGCGGGAGGATCGGCCCAGGCTGGCAAAGGCGCCGATCGTGAGCCGAACCAGCATCCCGATGACGCCGATACAGGCGACAACGACGCTGAGTGCTAGGACGCCCGACCAGGTCGGCTGTGTCCGCGCCCAATCGAACCAATCCGACACGTAGGCCGTTTTGAACGGCGCGTCGCCGAGATAAAGCGCGGCACCGCCAACGGCCAGCGCCAGAATCGTCAGGACGATGAACCCCGTGACCTTCAGGCCTTCGCCCGTGTCTTCGGTAACCGTAGTCGAACTGCTCATGGCTTGCCCCCGATACGCTCTGTTCATAAAACCTTAACCCCGTCTTTGGCTTTCTGGCAATCGCAACTTGAAAATCCTGTCCCAAAATTGCGAAATAAGCAGACATTTGCGACTGTTGTGCAACTTTCTCGCCAGTTACGGTCTTGCGGCTTGCACGCGGTCGAGGATGCCGGTAAGAGTCGAACATATGAAGAACAATGTCCGGATTTTGGGGCTCGATCCCGGTTTGCGGCGCCTCGGCTGGGGGCTGATCGACGTCGAGGGCGCGCGCCTGTCCTGGGTGGCGCATGGCGTCATCGAGCCGGAGGTCGACCAGGAGCTGTCGGTGCGTTTGCTCAATCTTTTCGATGGTTTGACCGAAGTCATCGCGCAATGGCAGCCCGACGAAGCAGCCATCGAAGAGACCTTTGTCAACATGAATCCGTCTTCGACGTTGAAGCTTGGACACGCGCGGGCCGCGGCCATGCTGGCGCCGGCCAAGGCGGGCCTGGCGGTCGCCGAATATGCCGCGCTCGATATCAAGAAGTCCGTGGTCGGGGCCGGCCGTGCCGACAAGGAACAGATTCTGTTCATGGTGAAACGTTTGCTGCCGTTGTCAGCCAAGGCCGAAGGCGGTCTGAAGGCCGACGCGGCCGACGCCCTGGCATGCGCGATCACCCATGCCCACAAACGAAAGATGAATACCTTGAAGCAAGCGATCCAGAGGGGCGCCGCATGATTGGGAGGCTGCGTGGGCTTTTGTTGGAAATCAGCGACGAAGACGTGCTGATCGAATGCGCCGGCGTGGGCTATATCGTGCGCTGTGGCGTGCGCTCGCTGGCAGCCATGCCCGAGCTTGGCGCGGAAGTCGTGGTCCATATCGACAGCCAGACGCGCGAAGACGGCACGCGGCTGTACGGTTTCCTCAACAAGGACGAGCGCAAGACCTTCGAGGCGCTGCTGAGCGTGCAAGGCGTGGGCCCCAAGGCAGCACTGTCGGTGCTTGATGTTCTGACGCCGGGCGAGCTGGCGCGCGCCGTGGCGCACGAAGACAAGACGGCGGTCGGGCGCGCCAATGGCGTCGGGCCGAAGCTGGCTCTGCGCATCGTCGTCGAGCTGAAGGGCAAGGTTCTGCATAGCGCCGACTTCGAGCCCTTGATCCATAAGGCGCCGACACCGTTCAAACCCTCGGTCAGCGGCGAAAGTATTGCGGCCCTGGTCGGGCTTGGCATCCCGGAAAGCCAATCGCGGCTGGCGGTCGATTCGGCCATGAAGCAATTGGGTGACGAGGCCGAACTGGCAGTCGTCATCCGCGCTTCGCTGAAGGCAATGGGCAGGTAGATATGGCGCGTCTTCTCTCTGGCGATCCGGCAACCGACGATATCGAAGAGCGCGTCCAGGACCGCGCCCTGCGGCCGCAGAATTTTGACGATTTCGTCGGCCAGGCACCGCTCAAGGCCAATTTGAAGGTGTTCGTAAATGCGGCTGCCGGCCGGTCGGAAGCGCTCGACCACGTTTTGTTCTATGGTCCGCCGGGCCTCGGCAAGACCACCTTGGCGCAGATCGTGGCGAGGGAATTGGGTGTCGGCTTTCGCGCCACTTCAGGACCGATGCTGGCCAAGGCCGGCGACTTGGCGGCTATCCTGTCGAACCTCGAACCTAATGACGTGCTGTTCATCGACGAAATTCACCGCCTCAACCCGGCGGTCGAAGAAATTCTTTACCCGGCCATGGAGGACTATGTCCTCGACCTGATCATCGGTGACGGTCCGGCGGCGCGCACGGTGCGTATCGACCTGGCGCCGTTTACGCTTATCGGGGCGACGACGCGGGCGGGCCTGTTATCGACACCCCTGCGCGACCGTTTCGGCATTCCGCTGCGGTTGGAATTCTATAGCGCCGAAGAGCTGGTGCGAGTGGTCCTGGGGACGTCGCGCAAGATGGGCACCACGCTTTCGGAAGACGGAGCGATGGAGATCGCTTCGCGCTCGCGCGGAACGCCGCGTGTCGCCGGGCGGCTGTTGCGGCGGGTGCGCGATTTTGCAGCGGCCGATGGAACATCAACGATTGATAAAAAGGCGGCATCGAAAGCCCTGGTGCGGCTGGAGGTCGATGCATTGGGCCTCGACCATTCCGACAGGCGTTATTTGCGAGCCTTGATCGAAAATTACGGCGGCGGTCCCGTTGGCTTGGAAACCATCGCGGCAGCCATCGCTGAAGCGCGCGACGCCGTCGAAGACATGATCGAGCCCTACTTGCTGCAGCAGGGTTTTATCCAGCGCACGCAACGCGGCCGTACAGCCTGTGCGCGCGCCTACCTGCACTTGGGCTTGACACCGCCGGCGCAATCGTCTGCCGCGCCGGATTTGTTTGAGGGTTAACCCTTTTTCGCGAGCCACCAGTCGGCGCCGAACTTGCCGGAGCCCATGCCGACCAGGGTAGCAGCCAGCAATAGAATATAGGCATTTTCCGGCGCATCCGGATAGATGAATAGCGCGATCACCAGCGTCATCACAAAGAAGCCGGCAGCGGCAAAGCGTGTGAACAGGCCTATCAGCAACAGGACCGGCAGGCCCAATTCGGCAGTTGTCGACATCAGCGCTGCGACTTGCGGCGGCAGGATTGGCACGTGGTACTCATCGGTAAACAGGGCGATCGTCGTCGTCCAACTGGCAATTTTAGTCAGGCCCGAGAAGAAGAAGAACTTGGCCAGCCACAGCCGGATGGCCAGCAGCGCAACGGCCTTCAGCCAATCGGCAGTCATCAGCCGGCTTTCAAGTCGCCCATAGGCGGTGAGCAATGAACCAACCGGCGCAGTTTGGGCGTTCACGGGCATTTCCATGATAACTTTCCTTATATTTTTAAAGTGATATCACTAGGCCACTGTGAACGAGGCGAGCCAGGAGAGACTGTAGAAACGCCAGGTCGTCCTCATTCGGCGCCAGGATATCGAGCGTCGTGAACAAGGAGTTGTGCCGGCGAATAAGACGCAGGAACTGCGCTTCGAGCGGCGCCAGCGACAGCCAGATCACGTCGTCATCGCGATTGCGGCCGATCAGAAGCTCGCAGGTCAGCGCGCCGGGCAGGGCCTCGGCCGACCCGGTTTCACGCAAGGAGGCATGGAACGTTTTGATATCGTGCCGCACGACGAGGATCTGCACCGAGGGATGCAGGTCGCATTGTTCGTCCGGCGCCAGCAATGCCGTGAAATCGCAGGGTTCGGCGTCAATCGCGTGGTGCGCCTGATCGAGAGCCAGTTCGACGACGGCCAGGTCACTCAGCCAGGGCAGGGAGGCGGCTTGCCTGTGTTCGCGGAGGAAAGCCGGAAAGGTCGTGCCGTAAGTACCGCAATCGCCGGACGTGAGGGCGTGGCTGCGGACGTAGTCGCGGGCGAAGGCATTGAAAGCTTCGTCGCCAAGCGCCATGACCGTGATGTCAAAGCGCGAGCGCAGGACCTCGATGAGGCCCAAAAACCAGGTATCGTGATACACTTGCATTGCGGCAGATTTCGGCCTGGCACCGGTTATGGTTTGCAAAAATGCCGCCTGAAAGTCGGCCAAGTCGCGCGTGTCAAACATGGCTGAGACTTCGCAAGACGGACATTGCGTCGGCACGATGACGATCTGCAATAGCCACCTCGTCCAGCAGCACGCCAAGATCGGGGAGCGCGCTGTCCCATTCGACGAGGGTTGGCCGGTCGCCGAAACGTTCTAGGGCTTCGCCATACAAGGTCCAGACCTCCGGGCGGACGCGTCGGCCGTGCGTATCGATCAGCAGGGTTGCGCCGTCGTCGCCGGATGCCTCATCGTGCCCGGCCAGATGGAATTGCCCTACGGCATGGCCAGCGCCGAGTGCCGCAAGATAGGCCGACGCGTCGCGCTTCAGATTATGGGCGCTGACATAGATGTTATTGATATCGATCAGCAAACCGCAACCCGTCATCGCGCTGAGACGCAGTAAAAATTCCGGTTCATCAAAATCGAGATCGTCGAAAGCCATGTAATTGGAGGGATTTTCAATCAGGATTTGCCGACCGAGCATCTGCTGGAAGGCATCGACGTGCCGCGCAAAAATCTGGAGAGCTTCACAGGTGAACGGCACGGGCAGAAGGTCGGGAGTGGCGACGTGCTGGAAAGCACTCCAGCTCAGGTGTTCCGACACCAGGATGGGCTCGAACCGGTTGACGAGTTCAACCACCTGGTTCGCGTGGGCGACGTCAAACCCGCAGGCGCTGCCGAGTGACAGGCCGACGCCGTGGAAAGACAAAGGGTAGTCTGCGCGCAAACGCTCGAGCATCTTCAGCTTGGCGCCACCGCCGAAATAATTTTCGGTATGGACTTCCAGAAAGCCGACACAAGGTGTTTGCGCGCAGACCGCGCCGATATGAGAGGCGCGCAGGCCGATGCCACTGGGGGAGACGGGGGTCGTTAGCGACATCGGCGGGCTCATATCAGCGCTTACTGTATGTACTTACTTTACGACCGTGCCGCCGTTGATCTTGGCGCAGGTGCCGGTCGGAACATAGACCCATTCGTTGGCATCGCCGTCCTTGGCGCCCTGGCCGGCGCACGAATGCACCTTATTGGCGCAGTCGTTCATATGGGCCTTGGCGATGCCGGCGCACTTTTCAAAGCCATCCTTGGCGGACGCCGTGTTGGCAATGACGGCAGCGCCGCCGACGAGGGCGGCCAGGGCGGCGGTGACTTGCAGGGCGCGAACGGTATTGCTGGACATCGGGAGGTTCCTCTTAAGAGTTGAATTGGTTGTAGAGGACAGGCCTCATTGTGCCCGTCTGTCATAGCAATACGCAATCTGAGCGGACGGGGTTACATCGTGGTGAAATAATTTTTCCGGGTGCAGCAGGTCAATCGAAAAAAGTACCCAGTTTTTTGGATTGCGTTATAGATGACCTCTACACGCGTATTTGCGCGCACCATGGGCGCGACTGTAACCTTTCGGACGATGACGACGTATAAACCCGATGAATGGCAGACCTTGATGCGTAGCGCGCTTGACGGTGACGCGAAGGCCTACCGCGCTCTGTTGGTGTCGTTGCGACCCTGGCTTGTTTCCTATTTCAATCGCCGCCTGAAGGGGAGTGACGGCGAAGACCTGGTACAGATGACCCTGTTGAGTTTGCACGAAAAACGCCACACCTATGATCCAGCCGCGGCTTTCCTGCCCTGGATCGCAGCCGTGGCGCGCCATAAGCTGATCGACTATGTCCGCAAGTCCGGACGGCACGTGCACGTCGAGCTGGATGATGAGCTGGGTATCGACGACGGCCGTGGGGGTGACCTGCCGCCCGAACTGGCGCGGCGCGATGTCTGCGTCCTGCTGGCGCAACTTCCCGCGGACCAGGCGAAGATCATCAGCCTGCATAAGTTGCGCGAGTTGAGTGTCGATGAAGTCTCGGTGGCGACCGGCAAGAGCGCGTCTGCGGTCAAGGTCGCCGTCCATCGCGGATTGAAAAAACTGCAAGCCATGGTCGGTGTAAGAAGTGCGGAGGCGACCGATGAGTGACGCACCCGACACCCTTATCGACGATCTGGTCGGCAATCTGGCACCGATCAAACCCTTGCGCGCCACCTCACTGTGGACCGGCGTAAGCGTCGCGATCATTCTTGCCGCCATTTACATCTTCTTTGTCTATGGGCCGCGGCCGGAGATCAGAGCCTGGCTGCACGGCGTGTGGATGGGCGAGCAGATGATGTGGCTCAAACCCTCGCTGTTCCTGGGGATAGGCGCCGGCGCCCTGTGGTCGGTCACCGATCTGGCGCGGCCGCAGGGACAATTTCGGGTACGGACTCTGCTCCCCTTGATTACCGCCGTCGTCATCGTGCTGGGAATGCTGGTGCGCGACCTGGCCAAGTTCGGCGTGGACGAGGTCCTGAGCCATGCCCATGATCCGGCGACCTTGTGTTTCCTGACGATATTGTGCGGCGGTCTGGCCGGATTTGCCATTATGTGGCGTCTGTGGCTGCGGCGGTCGGCGACCTCGCATCCAGTCCTGCTCGGTACCATGAGCGGCCTTGCGGCGGCGTCGTTCATGGCCGCGGCCTATGCCGTTCACTGCAATATGGACACGCCGGTCTATATCTTGCTGATCTACGGAGCACCTGTGGCTCTGATGGCTGCTCTTGCCGGGATGATCGGCGGCAGGATCTTCCGCTGGTAGGCGGAGAACGCCCTGACAGTCGCTTAGTTCGTCTTCATCAGCGCCTGACGGATCGGCAGGAAGCGATCGTTGAACGGCAGGATGCCGGCGCCGCGCGCCGCCGCATCAACAGCGAGATCGGCGCGTTTTACCGGCGCTATGTTTTTGATGCGCGGGCTCATAGCGTCGAGGCGCTGGTTGACGCGCGCGCATAGCTGCTCGATGAAAGCCGCCGGCAGGCGGCCGCCGATAAAGTGGGCTTCCGGATTGATGGCGCAGTTCATGACCAGGAAGGGTGTAAATAGGTGGTCGGCCGCCCGATCCAACCAGGCATCGACGCGCGCAACCCCGGCCTCGGACAGGTTTTCCAGGTCATCGGGCGTGGAGACATCAAAGCCCGCCTTGCGCAGATAATCGTATAGCGAATAGAGCGACACCATGTCTTCCAGGGTGCGCTGGGTGCCGGATTCGTCGTGCACAGGCAGGAAGCCGATCTCACCCGATCGGCCGTCTATGCCGCGATAATAATGGCCGTCGATGACGAGGCCGCCGCCGAGACCGGCGCTGATGATCGTATAGATGAAACTGCGATGCTGCAGGCCATGGCCGAACTGCATTTCGCCGATCGAGGCCGCCGCCGCGTCATTCTCCACGATCACCGGTACGGGCAGGATCTCGCTGAACATTTCGGCGACGTCGACATCCGACCAGATCTGGTAGGCGTCCGGGCGGTTGGCGACGGGCACGCGCCCCAGGTCGTCGGGAATGCCGATACCGATGCCGATCAGGCGATCGATATCGATTGCGCGAGAGCTGATGATCTTGTCGACTTCGGCGCGAAAGAAGGAGATGACCTCCTGCGGCATGGCGAAGTGGACTTCGCGGCAAACGCGGGCGCGCACGTTGCCGACAAAGTCGAGCGCGACGATGGCGATATGGTCGCGGTCGATATTCAGTCCGATGGAAAAGGCTCCGTCCGGATTGACGACAAGCTTGGTCGCCGGCTGGCCGCGCCCACCCAGTTGGCGGCCGGCTTTCAGGATCATGCCGTCGTTAAGCAAGCGCTTGGTGATGTTGGCGATGGCAGGGGCGGTCAGGCCAGTCAGTTCGGCGATTTCCGCGCGTGTGATCGGTGCGCCCGCCGCCCGGACAGCCTGCAGGGTTACGCGCTGATTGTGGTCGCCCGCCCGCTCGAGATTGGTGCCGGACAGGGAATCGCCCAATGCGTGGCGCTCGCCGCGTCCGTTGCGTTCTTCCGCACCCATTCAATGCCCCTCCTGGGGGTGCCGCGTCGTCATCATTACCCAGTCCGTCCCGCGGCGAGGCGGACTGATTCCTACATATACGGACGCCGTTTGCGATTCTGCCAAGCGTCTGCATCCCTTGCTTCGCTTAGGCCATATAGGCTGCAACTGCAAGCATCCGGGGTAGGTGGGAGCGTTGTAATCGATTTACAGGCCGTGATGACGCCGCTATCGAGGCCTCGTCGCCGCACGAAGCCTTCTTCCAAGATTCAGGTGCCGGTCGCCAGCTGGCCACGACCCGCGCGGCGAGGCAGGCACCCTGCCAGCGCGGACGAGTCCAGTTGCTTAAGGCACGACCCGGTAGCTGACAAACGCTACGGACTTACTGTCCGGCGACCACGACGGCACGTTCATTGTGCCTTGCCCGCCGAACAGGCGCGTGAGAATGCGCGGTTCGCCGCCGGATGCCGGCATGATCTTCAACATGACGTCGCGGTCAGGTGGATGGTCGCCGACCGTCACATCTGTTCCGAACGAAACGAAAGCGATCCATTTTCCGTCCGGCGACAGGTGCGGGAACCAGTCGCGGCTGTCGTCGCCAAAGGTCACCTGTTCCTGGCCTCCGCCATCGGGGTGCATGCGCCAGATCTTCATGTTGCCGCTGCGCACCGAGTTGAAATAGATCCACTGACCGTCAGGCGAATATTCCGATCCGTCGTCGAGACCTGGCGCGGTCGTCAGACGCACCTCTGGTCCGCCCGCTGCCGGAATAGCGTAGACATCGTAGTCGCCGCCGCGATTGGCGATCACCGCCAGGGTCTTGCCGTCCGGCGACCAGCCGTGCCAGTAGCTTGGCCCCTGCTCGGTCACCTGGCGCGGCGTGCCCCCGGTGAGCGGCAGGATGTAGACGCGCGACTGGTTGTCGGCGCTGGTCTGGTCGCTGATCACCAGTTCCTTGCCGTCCGGTGAAATACCATGGTCGTTGTTGATCTTGTGCAGGCCGCCGGTGTCGAGCTTTGTGGCGGTACCTCCGGCCACGGGCAGGGTGTAGATGCTGCCCTCCTGATTAAAGACAAAGCCCTTGCCGTCCGGCGTCCAGTTCGGCGCCTCGATATGGTCTGTGGTGTGATAGACCACCCGGCGATCGGTCGAAGCGATATCGATGGTTTCGAGCGTACTCTCGACCTTGTCGCCATAGCCCTTGGCGATGGGTGGCGCAGGCAGGGGCGTGATCTCGACCTTGCTGAGCACCGCGGTTTCCTTGACCGCATTATTGTGGGCACAAACCGCCAGGCCGATCTGGAAAGGTTCATTGAGCTTTATCCGGAAAACGCCGCCGGCATGGTGCAGGACGCCGTCGGGACCAACCACCGACATATAGACGTAGTCGCCCTGGCGTTCGAGCCGCAGGCGGCTGGCATTCGCGATGTTCGACTGGATTTCGTGCGTATCGCCGCCGGCGACCTCGCGATATTGCAGCGACACCAGACCATTGCCGTGGACAACGAGATCGGCATAGGGGCTGTCGGGGGCCAGGTTTTGGCGGATCATGACGCCGGCCTTGCGGTGCGGATCGCCACCCGTGCCGACCCAGGACACATTGGCGGCTATAGCAATATTGCCCGATGCTGGTTTGGCGATGAAATGAAAGGCGTCCGTCTTGCCCCATATATTGGCGCCGCTGGCCGTGATCCGGTAGGTGTTTGTTTTGGGGATATAGGCCACCGCGCCTTTGAAATGGGTGTCGCCGATATCTCGCTGCTGCTGGAACTGGCCCAGGGAGGCTACGCGGTGCTTCGGGCTGGCGGCAGACGCCGTTGTCGCCAGACTGCTCGTCGTTAGGCAACCGGCGGCCAGCAGGACGGCAAGTGAAATCGCACGCATGGTCATGATTTGGTCTCCCGCTGCTGCCGCGCTCATTGGTGTCGCGGCTTGTAATCGATTACGATTAGCAGAAGGTATCTTTCGCGTACAGAGGCACGTTACGAGAGCGTGGGACCTCAAGTTTCGAAATAGGTCTTGTAAATCGCTTCGTCGACCAGATTCAGATTGTACTGCAACAGGTCGATGAACTCGTGCAGGCCTGTGGCGATGATGTGGGCGGCATCCGATGTATGGATCGCCTTGGTCAGTATCGCCATCTCAATTTCGGCCGCACTCGTTCCGCTCGCATGGCCGTTCAGGGTCTTCAAGGCGGCTTCGGCGCTGGCCAGGCTGTGCACGACCGACCGCGGGAACGATTCCGAGAACAACAGGAAGTGCGTTACGTCGCGGTAATTGATGCTGTGAAATTCCTGGCGGTACATTTCCAGCGCGTTGACCGACTTCAGTACCGCGCCCCACTGAACGGTGTCGTAGACGCTGTCGACCTGTTCTTCGCGCGGCAGCAGGATGAAGTACTTTACATCCAGCAGGCGCGCGGTCTTGTCGGCGCGTTCCAGCATCTGGCCGATATGCGCGAACTGCCAGCCCGAATATCGGCTCATGGTGTTGTACATCAGGCCGGTGAACAGGTGGCCGGACTGGCGGACTTCTTTGTAATAGTCTTGCAGGTCGGCGACCGACCGCTTGCGGCTGTGCGCCTGCGTCAAGTGATAGAGCTCGTTGATCTTTTCCCACATCTCGACCGGAATGACCTCGCGCACGGTGCGGGCGTTTTCGCGGGCGCGGAAGA
>FSVF01000139.1_pt1 | contig 10889 bp, 8 predicted proteins | sample 1637601 | NCBI WGS metagenome assembly FSVF01 (sample SAMEA3914814, study PRJEB12502) | metagenome | biome: forest; material: soil | place: USA | collected 2011-09-16 | depth 0.1 m
GGCACGTGACGGTGGCTACGCCGTCGATATTGACCCAGCCGATTTAAGCGACACGAACAGTCTGACCTTTGTTCTTGAGACGCCCGCCGGCGGAATTACCGGATTGGCAGATGCCAGCCAGGGCGGCGTCAACTGGGCGACACTGCGCGTGACCCGGCCCGCTGCGAACTGGCAACGCAGCCTGTTCAGCGGCTCCGCGCAAGTTATCGTGCAGTCGACGGGCGCACCCGGACGCGGCACCGTCATCGCCCGTTCGCGCGGGCTGAAGGACGCGCGCATAACCGTCAACGCAGATAAGCCCTGATCCACTAGAGTTTGCTGTGTTTACATGTAAACACAGCAAACTCTAAGTAAGAATCTCCATTACCCCAGCCGACCTGACTGTACCGCATAAAGCCGCCTGTCCATGCCATACCCGTCATTCGATGGCGTTATGAGGTTTCCAAATGGGAGGATGGGCCGATGTGCAATTTTCGACATTTGTGTGCATTCCCGTAAGACGAGAAATGCGCCCTATATCATTGAATTTTTGTGACTTATTTCCTGACATTTCAACCCAAAAAAGGGCCGTTGGGTGTGCATTTCTCGGAATATTCCGGGACACCGCTCCTAATTGCATCTCCCATTTCCGGAGCTGCAATCTCTTTGGCCGAATGCCGGCGGCATGGACCTGTGTCAGCCAATTCCGGCCAAAATCACTGCCCGCTTGGGGCAGGGGCGGTTGCAGCCGGGTTCAAAGACGGCCACGTCGGCACGTCCATGGAACTTTTGACGTAGGGAATTTGTCCCGGCATCAGGTTGAAGACGTCTCCTGTCTTTTCATCGATGACGTCGGCATTGCCGAGCGTGACCTCAGGATCGATGCATTCCGTGCTTTCAAATTCGCCGGTGACGTAATTCCTGGAATTGAAATAGTGAAAGCAGGCGTGCGGCTTGCCCGACATGTCGCGCAAGCCCCAAACGCCACGCACCGCGCCGCGATTGCCGGGAAACCACATGCGGTCGCTGCCGTCCGGCGCCGAATATTCGACGTACACGCCGTAGCCCTTTTGGTAGATGATCTTCGTCTTGTCTTTCAGGTTGTCGTTAAGCGCGGCGCGGATCTCTTCGCTGGACAGCGTCTTGAGCGTCTTTTTTGCCTCGGACTGCTTCTGCTTGCCAAGCTCGGTAACCTTGTGCGCGCCTTCGGGGCTCAGAGTGACCGTGCCGTCGACCTGTGCCACGGCAACGACCGGCGCAAAGCTGAGCGCAGCGGCAATAAAAACCCACTTCATAGAAAACTCCCCCTGCGACGGCCACCCGGCCAACATGTATCTATTGCCTGGAGCTTCGCAACAGCGCGCGGCATAGTCAACGCCCTTTTCAGAGGCGGCTTTTCGGGGTCGTCGCCTTATCTGATGGCGGAAAGTTGTGCCGGACGGCATCTCATTATACCTTTTGCAGGCCCGCAACGCATATGCCAGGCAAAAGAAAGCAAGAAACCCCAGGCTCCAAAGGCATAAACACACCAGGCACCGGATAAGGTGACGTCGAGGTAAGGTGTGTGCGATTTAAACGCGGGACTTTGCGGTTACCGTCGCGGCCAAATCGTGCTATTGTTCAAAAAATGACACCGGTTGACATCCTTATAAAACAAGGATTATTTGACCGCCACAAACAGGCCCGGAAGCGTACCCCACGCGTATCCGGACCATAGTCAGGGCGCAAGGTTTTCAGCATGAAACAAGCAAACATCAGCTATCTGGCGCTTACCGCGTCTTTGGCGGCCGCGTTGACGCTTTTCCCATCGCTGAGCCAGGCTGCGGACGATTCGGGGCTTTTGTTCCGCCTCTCGGCCGACAAGTCGCTGACCGCCGACTTCGCCAAGGGCGAGGCCGTGCCCAACTTCGCTGACAAATATACGCTCGTGCCCACGGGCGTCAGCGGTGCGGCCCTGTCGGCCGGTGACGACAATGTCGTCAGCTGGAAGGCGCCCGGCAATATTTACGCCCAGCGCGGCACGGTGTCGTTCTTCTGGCGCGCGCGCAACCCGGTCGGCCGGGCACCGTTCGTCATCTACCGCGTCGGCTTTGCCGATCACACCAGCTGGGACATGGTGTGGCTGCGCATCGACTGGAACGGCCACGGCTACGACGCCTTTGTGACCGACAACAACCTGGCGCGTGTGCGCGTGTCGTTCAAGCTCGACCAGTTGCCCGCGCCGGACGCGTGGTCGCACATCGCTTTCAGCTGGGATGAAACGACGGGCGTCAAGCTCTATGTCAACGGCAAGCCTGTCGCGGCAAAGACGCAGGCCGCCGTGCTCGATTCCGGTCTCGACCAGTTCGGCATGGCGGCGCGCGCCGTCTCACCGCACCAGGTGATGAGCCGCTACAACTTCATGCGCGGTAGCGATTATGACGAGTTGCGCATCTATGACCACGCGCTCGACGACGGCCAGGTCGCCGCCTTGTCGCGCAACGAGGAGCCGCAGGTCGCCGCCCAGCCGGCGGGTGATCTTTCAAACGCAGCGACGCGCGCCGAATGGAACCTGCGCTACGGCTGGAACCGCGCCGGCGATGCGCCGGTGGCCCTGACGGCGCCGGTGACGGCCATCCGCAAGGTCGAGTTCACGGACGCCAAGGACATCAAGGAGTTCATGTACAAGGCGACCGACGGGATCAATGAAACGACCTGGCCCGGCGTCAACAACCGCTCGCGCCTGCCCGGACGCAACGACTACTTCACCCTGCCCGACTGGAACGTCTATGTCGACGGCGGCAAGACCCTGACCCTGACCCTGCCGAATGAAGCGTGGAACCACGTCGAGATCGAGGGGGCGGCCTATGGCAGCTTATCTTACGCTGCCGATGCGGCGGCCAAGCCTGCGGATCTCGCCACGCGCGCCAAGGACCAGGAGCGGACCTACAACACCTTTGCCACGCCGATGACCGGCGGGGTTCTGCGTTTCACCAATATCGCCCAGGAAACGCCGATCCAGGAGATCGCCGCCTATAATATCAGCGCCGGTTCGGTGCCGAAGGGTACGGTCACGCAGACCTATGTGGTGCGCAGCAATGCCGCCGCGGATTCGCCGGATCTGGCCGACCTCAATGCCTTTATCAAGGGCCGCTATACGCCCGATGCGCGGTCGACCGTCGTCGCCCTGCCCGATGCCGCGCCGTCGCGTCCGCTGGCTAAGGATGACGGTGCCAAGCTGCCCCTGGTGCACATTCTGATCCCTTACGAATATGGCGCGTCACCCGCCAACCTGATGCTCTATCGCTCATGGGGCTATGGCTGGGAGAACATGCACGATGGCCTTGACGGTATCGCCATCGACATTCCGGCGCTGAAGGTGACGCCCGGTGCCGATGGACTGGTCCCGCTCAATATCCAGGTCAAGGACCCGATCTGGCCCGAGCGCAATATGCTCGATGTCACCTTGTCGGTGAAGCCGAACGAGGCGCGCACCGTGTGGCTCGACCTGCGCGACCGCATCCTGCCCAATAAGAGCTTCTATCTGACGATGGCCAGCGGCAGCGCCGACTTCAATGCCGCGTCGCTCAATGGCGCCAAGATCCGCCTGGTCTTCAAGGACCGCGCCGAGGCGTTGAAGGAGCACGTCGCCGACCGCTTCAACGAGGTCAAGGACAATTGGGGCTTCCTGGTCGAAGAACACACGGCTTCCAGGCGCGAGAAGCTTTATGAGCGCGTCGTCACCGACGCCGGCGACCTGCTGCGCGTCGATCCGGACAATCTGCTGGCGCGCGAGTACTGGAACGATATCACCTTCAACAGCCAGGGCTCGCTGCCGTTTACGCAACCGAAACCACCGGCGGGCGTACCGCTGTGGGCTTTCCGCCAGCTCGAGGACCTGAAGGGCGTGCGCAGCTTTGCCAACTGGTGGATCGACAACCGCCAGTCGGATTATGGCGATTTCGGCGGCGGGCTGTCGGACGATTCCGACCTGGTCGAGCAGTGGCCGGGCCTGGCCCTGATGGGCGTCGATTCCGAGAAACTGCGGGTGTCGCAGATGCGCGTCGCCGACGCCATCTATAAGAACGGCATGTTCACCAACGGTCTGTCGACGATCATGACCGACGAGCTGCATTCGTACGAGGAAGGCATCAACACCAATTCGGAGTCGATGTACCTCAACTATGGCGACCCAAAAGTCGTCGAGCGGCTGATGACGACAGAAGCGGCCTATAACCGCATCATCACCGTCAATGCGGCCGGGCATCTGCATTTTAACACCAACTGGTACAGCGGGTCCGACAGCTATCGCGAGGGTCCGTGGGAATGGGGCAAGTATTACTCATACCTCGTTCTGCACCCAGGCATACTGATGGCCGAATATAACGGTGATCCGACGGGCAAGACATACGTGCTGGGCCTGAGCGACGGCATACTGGCGCACGGCAAGCTCGATTCGCTGGGGATCATGACCTTCCCCGACGAGATCAACTGGCGCACCGACGCGACGCACAACGATCTGCCGGCGGGCACGACACCGATGCAGCTGTTCTGGGCGTCGTACCGCTGGACGGGTGACAAGAAGTACCTGCAGCCGATCCTGTCGTCGGTCGAAAAGGCCAACAAGGTCGATTCCGTCACGGTCGGCGGGGCGCGCGTTCCGGCCGAAAAGGACAATATCAAGCCGATCGCTTCGCTGAACGAGGACCTGGTCAATGTGCTCGGGATGCAGGACAGCTGGGGCGCGTCTGCGGTACGCAAGGCCTCCAGCGGCGGTGGCAATCTCGAACAATACGTCGCGTGGGAAATGACCGGCGACAAGAAGTACCTGGAAGACATGTACGGCGCTGAGTTGAAGCGCCAGGCGACGACGCGCTATACCCAGACCGAGGGTCATTGGTGGACCGATCGTGTCGAGGTCGACAACCAGTACCTGCAACGCTCGCGCCTGGGCGGCGTGGCGCTGATCCGCGGCAATATCTATCAGGGCAATACGGTCAGTTGGGCCTTTCCCAATGTCGAGGACGCCGTTGGCGTGGCGATCCTGATGCCCAATGCGGCGCGCGACCATTTCAAGGTTATTGCCTACAACACCACCGACCACCCAGTGAAGGCGGTCATGACCGGCTGGAATATCGCTTCAGGGCAGTGGGAGATGAAGTCGGGCGCCGGCGACCACAAGGACGGTTTGGGCGCGGATGCGGCGGCATCAATGGTGGCTTTGGAAAAAACGGCTTCGGTCGATGTCACCTTCGCGCCGGGCCAGACGACAGTCTATGAGTTTACGCTGAAGACACAGGGCGACGTGGTGTCGGAACGTCCCGTCCTCGGCATCGGCGTTGACGACGTCAAGGTCGGCAAGGGCCGCGTCGATGTCACGGTCCACAGCCTGGGCGCCAAGCCAGCGCCTGCCGGCTGGGTGCAACTGGTCGATGCCAATGGCGTTGTCGTGGCAAAAGTAGCGACGCCTGCCCTGCCAGCGCCCGTCGACCTGACGCCGCATACCGTCAAAGTGACGCTGAAACTCCCCGCCGGCTTCAAGGGCGGCAGCGTGAAGGTGAGCTTGAGCGACGTGAAGGAAATCACCCAGATGAACAATTCCGTGGCGGTGAAGTAATGGCTGAGCTCTCACGGCGGTATCTGTTGGCGGGGGCGGCGGCGTTTGTGCCGGCGGCGGGGTGGGCCCAGTCTGCATGGTCCATGTCCCCTCGCCCGCCGGGTTCAAAACTGTGGGTGTTCGACCGGCTCGACGATATCGGCGGTGTGACCACGCACGTCGAGGGCGCCCCAAAGCTGATCGATACGCCGATGGGCAAGGCCGTGCTGTTCGACGGGGTCAAGGATGCCCTGTTCATCGACGAGCATCCGCTGGCGGGGGCTGAGACCTTTACGTTCGAGGCGATCTTCCGGCCCGATGGCGGGGCGTTTGCCCAGCGCTGGTTCCATCTGGCGTCCGATGAACCCCCTCCGCCGGCGGGCGAAAAGCCTTTGGCCACACGCTTCTTGTTCGAGATCCGCGTCGTTGGCACGAATTGGTATCTCGACGCGTTCGTCAACGGCAAGGGCTACAAACAGGCGCTGATGTTCCCGGACAAGCTGCACCCGATCGGGCCGTGGTATCACGTGGCGCAGACCTATGACGGCAAGACCTACCGCTCTTTCGTCAACGGCGAACTGCAGGGCGAGGCCGATATTGCCTTCGCTCCGCAAGGCCCCGGCAAGGCATCGGTCGGGGTGCGCTATACGCACGAGGACTATTTCCACGGCGCTATTCGTGAGGCGCGGTTTACGGCACGGGCGTTGGCGCCGAAGGATTTTTTGAAACTGAAAGCCTGACGCGCGACAAAGCCGCCCCCATGACCGGCATACGGCCAAACCTATCCGTGGTCCCCTTTTTGTCCTGCCCGTGAGCCGTGGTTGAAATCCCACCCTGATCGGCGCAGATTGCCCAAACGTTTCACTCAGGGGAAACACCATGCTTGCACTCTTACCCGCGATGACCCTGCTCGCTGCCGCAACACCTCACGCGTCCGCCAAACCGTTTCACGTCGACAGCATCATCCCGGGCGAAGGCCCGGATGACTACTGCAGCACGGTCTATTGGCTCGAAATCCAGCCCCCCGAATTAAAGGGGCCGGTCCCCCATATCCTTGAAATCACCGAAGACGGCGCCTTCATCAAGGTCGACGGCAAGATGTTTCACCTGACGCGTAAGCCCGGCACCGGAACACCCGCCATCTACAAGGCCGCAGACGCGCCAACCGTCGAGGAAAGCCGCGTCATTACCCGCGTTGACAAGGATCCCGACGGCGGCGATATCAATCGCCTGCAGGGCACGCTGAAGGTCACCTATCGCAAACAGGTCCAGACCCTGACGGTCAAGGGTAAGGACGTTTGCTATAATGGCGGCTGAAATCCCTACGCCGTTGTCGCGCTCTCGTTAGCGGAATCCAAGGCTGCGGGTGGGAACGCGGTGAACGCAAGCTGCGCCGGCGATACGCAGGCCGCTGGCATGGCTTAGGTATGACTGGCTTCCTTGCGTCAACTCTGCGGCTTTGGCGCTGGCTGGCATCCGTGCCAGGCCAGACCACGACCTTTTGAGGCCGTGATGAAGGTTTGCGGCGACGTCCAGGCTGTATCCATATGCCGAACGGAGCAGTTGGCGAACCGCCAGGGCTACGCGCGCGGCCAGGCCTGTACGCGCGGCATGACTATCGGCCGTGGCTGACTCGCGGCGGCTGTAGATCACGACGCCATCGTCCTTGACGACGGTCAGAGACTGCAAATTGAAAAGCATTGTGAACGGCCAGGGAGGGATCATGGAATCCCGATGTGAAACGATCTGTGAAAAATTATCTGACTGAAAATATGGCCGAACGCCCCGTAAGCTCGACATAGTTAACGCGCGTCCGGGCGCAAAGGCATGATAAATTCGCAGTGGAGCCTGTCAGTGGCCTGGGGATTTCAGATATGCCGCGACGGCCGCATGACCGTTATGCTCGGCCCAATCAATGGCTGTGCCTTGAAAGAGTGCGTCTTTATGTATGGGCTTGGCGCCGTGTTCGGTCAGCAGCCGGACGATCGCCATGTGACCGCTCAGCGCCGCGTGGTGCAGGGGCGTCGAGTGCGAATGCGCGCCCATCGGGTTATAACGGTCGGGGCTTTCACCGGCATCAAGCAGAAGACGAACCACGTCCGTGCACCCGTGTTGAGCAGCCAGGGCCAGGGCGAGATGCCGATCGTCCGCATTGGCGGCTGTGAGCAATTGGGCAGCGGAAGGTCCGTCGCACAGGGTCGCCGCGACCGGCAAGGTCAGATTTGCGCCTCTGGTGAGAAGCGCCCTCACCGCATCCATTTCGCCGTGGCTAAGGGCCGGCCTCATGGCACAGTTTGCATCCGCGCCGTATCGGCACAGTAGGTCGATGAGGGCGACCTGCTGGCCGCTTTCGCGCGCGACGCGGCCCGACGCCGTAAGCGCCAGGGTTTCGTTTACGGCCACCGGATCGGTCCTAGCGCCCGCTTCGAGCAGGCACGTCGCGATCTCGACGGCGTTGGGCGGCAGGCTGTCGTTGCGGATCGGGTTTTCGGCGATAAAGCACAGCAGCGCCGGATTGCGGAAATAGTTGACGCCCTCGAACGACGTGCGGCGCGTTGCCAGGCCGGGAGTGTCGGCAAGGTGGGTCTGCAGGGGACTGGTGTCGCCGTCGTCCATCATTTGAATCGCCCGGCGGAAATCAGCGTCGTCGATGCGGCCGTAAGGGTTGGCGCTGTCGCGCGGGTTTGGCCCCTCGACGCGGGCTTTGAGCCTGGGCCAACTGGCAAAACCGTATTCACGCGCAATTGCGAACAGGCCATCACTCCAGGTCAGGTTCGCGGTGGCGATGTCCGCGTCGCTTAGGCCTGCGAGCGCGGGGTGGAATTCACGCAATCTCTGGCAGGCCTGCGCATCGCCGGCGGCGCGGTCGCGCAGCAGGTCCTTTGCTTGTTGCTTCAGGTGGTCCAGGTTGGGTTGGGACGGAAGGCGTTTTGTCGGCATAGCGATTTCCTTATCGACGCCCTGCGTCCGCATTTTCGGGCTGGAAATTACATGACGACATGTATGTCGGCTGGGTGGGTTTGACCCTTTCCGTGGACCGGATGCACCCCTGCGTGCTGAGAAGTTTTGCCATCAGTGGGGTGTCTGCACAAGGGCCAGTCGAGTTTTCCGTGTCGCCAGTGATAGCGTCATTCGGCAGTGGGACCGTCAGAATCCCTGATATGTAGCTCCCGGCAGCCCTTGCTCGAGGATCGTCATTGCGATGCAGCTTGGAAAGGAGAGCAGCAGCATGATCAGAGCCCCCAGTCCCCAGACCTTTCCCCACAGCTTCATGTTTTGCTCCGGCCCAGCAGTTATCCAATAGAAAATGGCCATGGCAAGATTCAAAAGCGGCATTGCGAATCCGAGCTCAAGGCCGGTTATGGTCATTGGCCCACCAAGATGGGTCATGATGTGCGCGCGGAAAAAATCCGGAAAGTAGGCGACGATCGTGATTGCCAGGTTGACGCCCATTACAATCATTAGCTTTTTCCAAAAACCAAATACCTTCACATCCATCCGCTGTCTCAAACCAGCATCGTAGCGACTCCAGGAAGGAATGCCCATCACCGGATTATTTTCCATTTCTGAAACGGAATTTCAAATGGCTGGATACAGGCGACGGGCGGCGGCGCGCAGCAGGGCGACGGAATAGAGCTTGTGAAAGGGCATCAACGCGTGGAAGCCGAGTCCGAGCCAGACGCGGCCGTCGGCGGAGATGCGTTCCGGGACTACAGCGGTGCCGAACCATAGGCGCGTGCCGCCCTCCGGCAGGGGATCGCACATCAGCCATGAGCAGGTTTTCTTCAGGAAATCGAGCATCAGTATCTGATTGTCGATACGCGCTTCCTGGTTCCAGGCGGCAAATTTGGTAATCTCAGCGTCGGCCAGCCGGCGGGCTTGCGCGTCGCTCGACGGCCTGGCGACGAGCGTGGCCAGCACCAGCCGTTCCAGCTTGAACAAGGGCGAGGTGTAGAAGGCCTTGATATATTGCGCAAAGGTGACCGTGGCCGCAACGTCGATGGCGAAGCAATCGGTATAGGCCTGCGCGTCGCGGTAGCGCGTCAGCAGGGCTCGGTCCGGCATGGGCTGGGCAAGGGTCATACGCCGTTATCGCACGGCACGGCATATCGTGCGCCCAGACAAAAGGTCGCTGGGTCCGGGCTTGTCGTCCCTACGCCGTCCAGATGTCGCCCAAGGTCAGGGTTGTACCGGTCAGGGTCGCTAACTGGACCATGGCCGAGGCACCGGTGCCGTCCGGATCGAACTGCAGGACCTTGGTGACGTCGTTCCAGAAGAAGGTCGGCTTGGTCGAGATCGATGTCGTGCCTGAGGTGATGAAGTCGGCATAGGTTGAGGTCAGGGCGGCCGCCGGGCCAGGGACATTGCCGAAGCCGAACCAGTAACGCGATACGGTGATATGGTCGACGCCGTGCTGGAAGTCGGTGATGATGTCACCGCCTTCGTAGGGCTCAGGCGTGCCGTACTGATTGACGTGGTTGTTGTACGACAGGAAGAAGATGTCGTCCGCGCCGCCACCGGTAGTGATCGTGTCTGCGCCAGTGCCGCCGTAAAAGACGTCATTGCCCGAGCTGCCGACCAGGACGTCATTGCCCTCGAAGCCGTAGACCTGACCGCCGCCGGTGATGTTGCTGACGATGGTATCGTTATAGACCGAGCCCCACAGGTTCTCGACATTGGTCAGGGTATCGCCCGCCGCGTCTCCGCTGCTGTTGGCCGACGTGACGAGATCAAGCACGACGCCAGAGGTCGAATTACGATAGCTGGCGACATCGATGCCTGCGCCACCGTCGACGATATCGGCCCCGGCTCCGCCTTCGAGCACATCATTACCGTTGCCACCCCGCAGCGTATCGAGCCCGCCCGAGCCCAACAGCCAGTCATTGCCGTCATTTCCCGAGACCGTATTGTTGCCGTTGTCGCCGCCAAGGATATCGGCGAACGCCGAGCCGGAGACGCCTTCGATGTTGGCATATGTGTCGCCCGCGGCATCGCCTGTATTCAACTGCGGCCCGCCGAGGAAGACGGTCAAACCTGCACTCGCCGTTGAATAGTCGGCAATGTCGATGCCTGCCTGGCCGTCGAGCGCATCGCCGCCTTGCCCGCCGATCAGGATGTCATTGCCGCCTGCACCGTAAATCAGGTCGTTGCCAAGGCCGCCCGAAACGGTGTTGGCGTTGTCGTCGCCACCCAGCAGGTCGGCAAAGCTGGAACCGGTCAGATTTTCGATCGCAGTATAGCTATCGCCCGCCGCATCACCGGTATTCAGATTCGGCGATGCCAGGAACACGGTGAGGCCGGTTGCCGACGTGCCGTAGCTGACCGTGTCGACGCC
>FSVF01000217.1_pt1 | contig 10810 bp, 2 predicted proteins | sample 1637601 | NCBI WGS metagenome assembly FSVF01 (sample SAMEA3914814, study PRJEB12502) | metagenome | biome: forest; material: soil | place: USA | collected 2011-09-16 | depth 0.1 m
ACACACAACATAATAAATTGATTTTATTAAATTTAATTTTTCTTAGAGTACCCAAACCGTACCTTTCATCCCGCGCGGCACTTCGCGTTCGCCTCAAAGAAGAATGGAAACCAGTCCTTGTGGGTGTACTGCCCTGCACCTTCAACATAGGGTGCAGGTTGCTCGGAAATGATTGTATAAGCGGTAATTTGTTAATGCAGGAGACAGAAAATTTCGTATTGACATACCGGCGCATTAACGCTTCCTTTACCAACGTTTCTATTTCGGGTTGTGTGCACCGCAGCATTTTTGCGCAAACATCCCGCATGTAAAGGCGGCGAACAGCAGGGGGCTTTTCGCGACCTTTCAGCAAAGTTGCTTTCCCCCGAACACAATTAAAAACAGCGCCCCTGCCGCCGCACGGGGCGAACAGGGAGTCCATATTATGCCGGTGCCCACAAATATTGTCACCAACGTCACGACAAATCAGACCTATTCGACCATCCAGGCCGCCATCGATGCCGCCACTCCGGGCGACAGCATCGAAATCGGCGCCGGCACCTATAACGAGCACGTCAATGTCAATAAAGCGAACCTGACCCTTACAGGCGTTGGCGAGGTCACCATCCAAGGCACTTTTGCCACCGACAATCCGGTCGTGGGCGACCTGCATACCTGGATTCAGAACGTGGCCGGCTATAACGGCGCCGCCGGAGACGGGGTCACCATCGCCGCCAGCAGCGTGACGATCGACAATATCAATATCGACGGTTTCCTTCATGGCGTCCGCTTTGCCGTCGATACGGCCGCGACGGTCCTGACCGATGTCGACATCAGCAACTCGGTCATCGGCATCGAAAAGAGCACCACAGCCAATATCAACGGCCTGGACCTCAATGGCGGCTCCATCACGGACGGTTATATCGGCATCGACTTTGCCAAGGCGACGGGCATCGGCAATGAGCTCGACGGCGTCGCCCGCAACGTGACGATCGACAGCACGCACTTTACCGACCTGACGCAGAAGGGAATCTATATGGAAACCCTGACCGATTCGACCATCACCGGCGTGGTGATGGACAATGTCGGTCAATATGGCGGCGGCCAGGCCTTCGGTGCCAATGGCGCCGCCGGTAACGGCATCAATTTAAACCTGAAGGCCGGCACTTACGACAATAGCGTCATCGAGAATTTCACGCTCACCGACGCCGGAGAGTCGAACAAGGAAGGTGCTGCCGCCGCTGACAAGAATGGCGCAGCAATCGCAATTACAGCCCGTGATGATGGCGGCACCTATGGTCCCTCCCCGGGTATCGTCACCGACACGATCACCATCCGGAACGGTACGATCAACGGCAATACCGCCACCGGCATCCAGGTCGGTGAACCGACCAAGACCAACGCCGATCCGAACGTTCACGTCTCCGGCGTGACGATCAATGGCGCCCTGCACAACGCACTGCACGGCGATATCGGCAACGAAACGCGGTCAACCCTGACATTTGACGGCAGCGCTGGTGCGGACACCGTTGTCACGTCCGAAAGCTCGACGGGCAAAATCGTCTTCCACGGCGGCGCCGGCGCCGATAGTTTTACCGGCCATGCCGAGACCGACACGCTTTCCGTCGATGCGACCTTGACCGTCAATTCCTTCCAGATCGTCGGTGGGCACTGGACAGTCACGGGCGACGGCACCGATACCGTGAGCGGCACCGAAAAGGTCACCGACGGCGCAGGTCACACCTTCCTGCTCGTCGGGGAGGGTGGCTACACCAGCGTCCAGGCGGCGATCAACGCCGCCGGCGCCGGCGATTTCATCCTGGTCGCACCCGGCACCTATACCGAAACCGCGACAGCGCCTGGCGGACCAGCTGGCCTCTATATCAACACCGCCGGCTTGACGATCCAGGGCTTCAGCGACGTCACCGGTCTGGCCGTTGCCTCGGCGCAGGATGCCAAGGATCACGGCCCGACGATCATTTCGGGCGCGGAGACCAATTTCGGCGCCAATTTCTGGGTCGATACCGGCGGCAGCAACGTCACGCTGACCGGCCTGCATCTCGAAGCCGGGACGTCGACAACAAACAAGCTTGTCGAGGTCTGGGGCGACAACGCGACGCTCACCCACAACTTCGTCGATGTCTACACAACGGGCGGCGACTATACCTTCGCCACCGGCGTTTACGTTAACGACAACGGCACCGAAGCCAGCGATACCATCACCCACCTGACGGTCGACGGCAATATTCTCAACGAGGGCGTGATCCTGGCCAACGGCGCTGGCGACGGCACGTCGGGCGCCATCAGCCCCGACATCGCCATCACCAACAATATCTTCGAAGGTCATTTCGACAGCAATACCGGCGAGGGCCGCTACGATACCCTGGTCATTAACGGCCAGGTCGCCGGCGTCGGCTGGCTGCTCGAATCGACGCAATCTCCGACTTTCAGCGGTAATTCTCTGGGTGACAATTCGACGCCGTTCATCCTGCGCGGCAGCGACAACGCCGAAAGCCACCTGCCCTCGGCCGCCCAGGTCGCGGATTATCTGGCAAACAATACTGATGCCGACACGACCTATGCCTACGCATTGAAGACCGACAGCTCGCTCGACACCGCGCTGCGCAATGACGGTTCGGGCGATTACCACAGCTTCGCCGTCACCAACTCGATCGACACGATGAACCTGGCGCTCGACACCACGGGCGATGCCGTCTTCGGATCGACGCCAAGGCAATATATGCATTCCGGCGATACCCTCGTCGTCCAAAGCGGCTCGGGCACAGTCGATTCCGCCATCATGGTCGACGATATGCACGTCCGCGCGACGGCCAGTTCGGCGGACTTGAATCTCGGCCTGGCGACAACCCACGCCGATGGCTCAGCCATATCCGGTGGCGTGCACAGTGTGACCCTCGACGACTACGCCTTGGGCCAAGGCGCCAATGTCGATGTCACCGGCAACGCGCTCGATAATACCATCACCGGCAACAGCGGAGACAACGTCATCGACGGCGGCGCTGGCGCCGACACGATGAGCGGCGGTGGCGGCAACGACACCTACCTCCACGTCGACGGCGCCGACACTATCGTTGAAAATGCCGACGGCGGCACCGATACGGAGACGACAGCGACCACGCTTACTCTTGCCGACAATGTCGAAAACCTCACCCTGCTCGACGGCCCAACGGCCAAGGAAACCTTCGAAGGCTTTGCGACCGGCGAAATCACCAACGGCGAAAACGGCTGGACGACCACGGGTACCCACGACCAGGGCGTCGTTGATCTCGGCGGCAGCCACGGCCACGTCTTGCGCATGTCGAGCGACCCGTCGTCCGGCGATTTCGCCGGCCCGTTCTCCGTACCGCTGACCTACGCTACCGGCGAAACCGGCACGACGGCGGACTATTCAAGCCAGACCATCAGTTTCGACGTGAAACCGGTCAGCAGCGCCGCCGGCGACAATTCGCGCCTCGAAGTCGATATCGGCAACACGGCAACCAATGACCGCGCCAATTTCATGGTCATCGAGACGACGGCCGACGGCATACGCATCGCAGTGGCCAATCCGGACTCGGCCGGAGACTTCGGCGACAGCGGCAGCTTCCCGACCGACTGGACGGAGGTCATCAGCGGTCTCAATGCCTCGGCCTGGCACCACGTCGATCTCAAGGTGCAATACAATGACGGCCCGAACAACGACGTCATCCAGATCTATGTCGATGGCGCCCTCGTCGGAACAACGACGACGTTCGAGAACTACCACGACGCGCTGGGCGGTACGCATGACGGCAACGCCGAAGCCAACCAGACCAACAACCTGTTCTTCCGCGCCGGCAATAACGGCCAGCCCGCCGACGGACCGGGCGGCCAGAACCAGGGCTTCTATTTCGATAACCTGACCGGCAGCAATATCGACGGCACCGGCAATGCCGGCAACAACGTCATCACCGGCAACGGCGGCGACAACCACCTGACCGGGCTCGCCGGCAACGATACCCTGATAGGCGGTGCCGGCACCGATACGGCGGTTTACAACGTCGCGCTCACAGCCGGTGACTTCAGCTACGACAGCGGCACCGACACCTGGACGGTCAATGCCGGAACTGAGGGCACCGACTCGCTCACCGGCATGGAAAAGGTCAGCGCCACGAACGGCCACTTCCTTCTGGTCGATCCGAACGGCTCCTACACATCCATTCAGGCGGCCGTCGATGCCGCCAGCGCCGGCGACACCATCATTGTCGCGGCCGGCACCTATAACGAGACCGTCACTGTCGATAAGGCCGTGACCATCGTCGGCGCCAATCACGGCATCGACGGCACCGGCGCACGCGGGCCCGAGTCCATCGTCAACGGCCAGGTCACGGTTACAGCCGCCGCTGGCAGCGTGGTGGTCGATGGCCTCTACGTCCAGAACAGCTCGTCCAACGCCGTGCACCAGGACGGTATCGCCGTCACCGGCGCCGCCGACGTCACGGTCGAGAACAGCGTCATCCACTCAACGGGCCCGAACGGCAATACCGGCGTCGGCCCCTGGGGCGATGTCGCGCTCTATGTCGGCACAGGCGCTACCGGGCACGTCACGCTCGACAACACCCTGATCGACGGCGCTGGCACCAATAGCTTCGGCAACGCCTCCTGGGCGCGCGGCGTGGTGACTGAGACCGACGCCTCGGTCCTGACCATCACCGACAGTCACCTGACCGAAGTGCGGACAGGCCTCGGCCTTGCCGGTCTTTCCAGCACGGACCACATCACCGGCAATACCTTCACCAATGACGGCTCCGGCATCTCGGCCGGCTTGCCGCTCGACTTCACCCACGTCACGGGCAATACGTTTTCGGGCACCGGCGACGAGTTCAACCTGCGCACAGCCACCGGCGGCGTCACCTTCGACGCCTCGACCCAGACCTTCACGGACGGTGGCCCGGACCTGCACGTCCGCATCCTCGGCGGCGATGACGCAGATACCCTGACCGGAACGTCAGGCGACGACTACATCGCCGGTGACGCCTCGACCAACAGCGACGGCGTCAACTTCGGCGCCGGTTCCTCGATCAACGACGCCAACACCATCGATGGCAGGGGCGGCAACGACGTCCTGCTCGGCTCGACCGGCAATGACAACTTCACCGGCGGCGCGGGTACCGACTCCATCGCCGGCGGCGGCGGCATCGACACCGCCCACTTCGCCAACACGCTGGCGATCGGCAATTTCGCCTACGACGCCGCCAACCACGTCTGGAACGTCACGACCGCCAGCGAAGGCACAGACAGCCTGGCCAATGTCGAAAAGACTACCGACGGCACTCATACCTTCCTGCTGGTCGATCCCAACGGTGACAGCGGCTTTACCAGCCTGCAGGCCGCAATCAACGCTGCCCAGGCCGGTGACACCATCATCGTCGCAGCCGGCACCTTCACCGGCAATGTCACAGTCGACAAGGCCCTTACCATCATCGGCGCCAATCACGGCATCGACGGCACGGCAACGCGCGGCGCAGAATCGGTCGTCAACGGCCAGATCACCGTCACCGCGGCCAGCGGCGAGGTCCATATCGACGGCGTCAAAATACAGAACGCTTCCAGCAACGGCGTCCACCAGGACGGCATCGCCGTCACCGGCGCCGCCAATGTCACGGTCGAAAACAGCGTCCTGTGGTCGACCGGCCCGAACGGCAGCTTTACAGTCAGTCCGTGGGGCGACGTCGCCGTCTATGTCGGCGCGGGCGCCACCGGCCATATCACGCTCGACGACAACCTGATCAGCGGCGTGGGAACCGATTCCTTCAGCAATGCCGCCTGGGCGCGCGCCGTGGTCACGGAGACCGACGCCACGACGCTCACCATTACCGGCAATACGATCGATGGTCTGCGCTCCGGTATCGGCGTAGCTGGCCTGAGTAGCCCCGACACCATCACCGGCAACACCTTCACCAATAACGGTACGGCCTTCGCAGCCGGCCTCGGCCTCGACATGTCCGTCGTCACTGGCAACACCTTCGCCGGCAATGTCGATGAGTTCAACCTGCGCACCGCCACCGGCAGCGTCGTCTTCGATGCGTCCGGCCAGACCTATACCGACAACGGCCCCGACACCTATGTCCGCATTCTCGGCGGCAACGACACCGATACCCTCACTGGTACCGATGGCAATGACTATATCGCCGGCGACGCCTCGACCAACAGCGACGGCGTCAACTACGGCGCCGGCTCATCGATCAATGACGCAAACACCATCGACGGCAAGGGCGGTAACGATATCCTCCTTGGCTCGACCGGCAATGACGGCTTTACCGGCGGCAGCGGTAATGACGATATCTACGGCGGCCCGGGCAGCGACACCGCCAACTTCAGCGGCAACTGGAATGCCTACACGATCACCCAAGCGGCCGGCGTCATTACGGTCGCAGGCCCGGACGGCACCGACACCCTGCACGATATCGAAAACCTGCACTTCGCCAACGGCACCTTCACCGCCGCCGACGTCCTCAACGACGCCCCCGTCGCTGTCGACGACGCCAATGCCGTCACCAGCGGCACCGTCTTCGGCAACGTCCTCGGCAACGACACGGACGCGGATTCGAGCCTCGGCGACACCAGGACCGTCACCCAGGCCGGTGTCGGCACCGAAGCCGGCGCCACCTATAACCCGGTCTCGGGCGCGACCGTCCTGACCGGTACCTACGGCAACCTGACGATCAATCCGGATGGCTCCTACAGCTACGCCCTGAACGACGGCGCCGCCAATGTCCATGCGCTCGGCGCAGGCCAGACGGCAACCGACACCTTCGCCTACCAGGTGTCGGACAGCCACGCCGCCAGTGACAAGGCGCAGCTAGTCATCACCGTCACCGGCACCAACGACGCCCCCGCCCTGACCGCGGCCCAGGCCGTCCTCGGCAGCGGCACCGAAGACACGGCCTACGTCGTCTCTGCGAGCAGCCTGCTGCAGGGCTATACGGATGTCGACAGCGGTGACACACTCAGCGTCACCGGCGTCTCGAGCAATCACGGCAGCGTCGCTGATAACCACGACGGCACCTACACCGTCACGCCGACCGCCAACTATAACGGCCCGGTCACGCTCAGCTATACGGTCGCCGACAACCACGGCGGCTCGGTCGCAGCAACCGAAAGCTTTACCCTGGCAGCGGTCAACGACCTTCCGGTCGCCGGCACGGACGCGGCCACGGTCCTGGCCGGCGGTCCGCGCACCATCACCCTGACGGCAGCTAGCCTTCTCGCCAACGACACGGATGCCGACGGCAACGCGCTCAGCATTACCGGTGTCAGCGTCGCCGGCCACGGCACCGTGACCTTCTCCAATAATGGCACGCCGGGCGATACCACCGACGACTTCGTCACCTATACGCCAACCACCGGCTATTCAGGCGCGGACAGCTTCAACTACATTCTGTCCGACGGCACGGCCTCGACCCTCGGCTCGGTCAATGTCACGGTCCAGGCCGCGGCTTCGACCTACACCAACGGCACGGCCGGCAACGACGTCATCGACAAGTCGTCGCAATCGGGCGTGCAACTGATCAACGGCCAGGGTGGCAACGACACCCTGGCCGGCGGTTCGGCAGCCGATACCCTGAACGGCGGCGACGGCAACGACACACTCAACGGCGGCCCCGGCGCGGATACCCTGACCGGCGGCATCGGCGCGGATATTTTCGTGATCAACAAGTCCGACATGGCATCCGGGGTCGACAAGATCACCGACTTCACCGGCGCCGGTAACGGTGCCGTCGCCGGCGACGATGTCATCCAGTTGTCCGGCTTCAATGTCGGCGCAACGGTCGCCAAGATCAGCGACAATGGCACCGCCCACACCTACCGCGTCACCGACGGCGCCTTCACCGGCACCTTCATCGCCGTCTATAGCGGCAACGCCACCCTGACGGCCGGTGACTATGTCTTCGTCAACTCGGTCTCGCCCGGCAATACCGCGCCGGTCGCCAACACCGACACGGCCAATGTCTCGCAGAACGGCTCGGTCAATATCTCGGTGGCCAGCCTGCTCGCCAACGACACCGATGCCGAGAACAACCCGCTCACGATTACGGCTGTCAGCGGCGCCACTCACGGCACAGCGGTCCTCAACGACAACGGCACAGCCGGCAACACAGCCGACGACTACGTCACGTTCACGCCAACCAGCGGCTATTCCGGCCCTGCCACTTTCAGCTACACCCTGTCGGACAGCTTCACGACCAGTACCGGCAACGTCAATGTCACGGTGACGGCGGCACCGCCGAACAACCTGCCGGTCGCCAATAACGACACCTTCGCCACCAACGAAGACACCGTGCTCAACGGCACGACGGTCCTCGTCAATGATACAGACGCCGACAGCCAGCCCCTGACCGCGCAACTGGTCACCGGCCCAGCCCACGGCAACCTGACCCTGAACGCCAACGGCACCTTCACCTACACGCCATTCGCCAACTATAACGGCGCCGACAGCTTCACCTACAAGGACTCGGACGGCATCGGCACCGGCAACACAGCCACCGTCAACCTGACCGTCAATCCGGTCAATGACGCACCCGTTGCCGGTGTCGACGCAGCCACCGTCCTGGCCGCCGGTCCACGTACCATCCAGCTGACCACAGCCAGCCTGCTCGGCAACGATACCGACGCCGACGGCGATGCCCTCCACATCACCGGCGTCACCGCTGCGGCGCACGGCACGGTCGTCTTCAGCGACAATGGCACGGCAGGCAATATCACCGACGACTACATCACCTACACCCCAACGTCGGGCTACTCCGGCGGCGACAGCTTTACCTACCTGCTGTCCGACGGCTCGACCTCGGTCAACGGCACGGTCAATGTCACGGTCCAGGCCGAGACCGGCGTACCGGCCTACACCTCCGGCACAGCCGGTAACGACACCTACGACTTCTCAGCCCGTACAGGCGTCCAGACAGTGGCCGGCAACGGCGGCAACGACGTCATCACCGGCGGCTCGGCCGGTGACACGATCAACGGCGGTGCCGGCAATGACACGATTAACGGCGGAACAGGCAAGGATACGCTCACCGGCGGCGCCGATCAGGACACCTTCGTCTTCACCAGCGCCGATGGCGACAAGATCGCCGACTTCTCGGTGGCCGACGACACCATCGCCCTGTCGAAGACGACCTTCGCAGCGATTACCGAACAGAACAATGTCGATCACATCCTGACGGCATCACAGTTCGTCATCGGAAGTGCTGCGACAACCGCCGATCAGCACGTCATCTACAACGCCGCGACGGGTGCCCTCTACTACGACGCCGACGGCAATGGTGCCGGCGCCATGGTGCAGATCGCCCTTCTGACGAAGAACCTTACCCTCACGCACGACGACTTTGTCGTCTGGGCGTAAGGGGGGCCGCAAGGTCTGAAAGGGGAGCGCGGCGGTTACGGCGGCTGCGCTCTTCTTTTGCCGACCATTCGGCCCGCATATTCGTCACGGCCCAATCGAGCACGAAGTCGGCCACCTCTTCCCAGCCTGGCTCCAGGCAAAGGAAGTGCGACTTGCCTTCGAATACCTTCAACTCAGTCAGCGACGACGCTTCACTTTGCCGCTCGTAATTGGCCCTGACCATGGCTAAAGGCACCGTGCGGTCCTGGTCCGCGGCGGTCAGCAGCAACGGCGCGCGCATGGGATTGGCGAAGTGAATCTTCGAGCCCATGCCCAGCAACGCCTGGTAAAAGATGCGGCCCGGCGTCGGCACGATATATTGGGTATAGGCGGCCTTGATATCGGCCTTCGGCAACGTATTTGCAAAACCCTTGCCGAACACACCTAGGCTCATTTTCAACGCCCGGTTCCATCCGTTCCAGGCAGTAAAAACCCCCAGCGACGTCAATACCGCCTGCGGATGCGCCGGCACACCGAACGGCGGCGCCGGGTCGATCGCCACCCCGGCCACGCCGAGATTGCGATCGAGCAGAAGCTGGACGATCAGCCCGCCGAAGGAATGACCGATCAGGATCGGTTTCTCCGGCAAGGCGCGGACCACGCCGTCATAATGGTCGACGACGTCACTGAGATTGAGTTTGGTGAAGCCTGGATCGACGCCTGCGTTCAACTCGGCGGCGCTGTGGTCGAGCCAGGGCCAGGCCGGCGTCACCACCTTAAATCCAGCTGCCTCGTAACGCGCCTTGAAACCGGCCCATGATGCCGAGGTCAGCCAGGCGCCGTGAATGAGGACGATCGTTTTGGACATGGCAGCTGACTTTTCCGGCCGGAAGGGAAACGAAACTTACGCCACACGCAACCTTCAGACCGTCGTACGAATTGTTCGCACATGCAACATAAATCTTCACGGCCCCGTCGGCGATATTGCGCCGCTACGCAGAGAAAACCAAGACACACAAAAACGCGGCGGAGAGACCTCCGCCGCGTTCTGTTTTCAAGCCTGCAAGAAGCCTTACCAGAAGTGCCAGTAAAGCGCGATCAGGATCACGACAACCCCGACAGCCAGCACGTTGAATGCTGTCGTCGTCTTGAAGCTGACGCCTTCCAGCGTCAGGGTCGAGACTTCGCGCCTATTCGGGATGACCAGCGAAACCAGTATGGCCAAGACGGCGGTGGCAACGAAAACCCAGCCGACGCGGTTCATGAACGGATAGTCCGGTTGCATATACGACCACACAGCCGAAATAATGACGCCACCGAGGATGGCTGCAAAGGCGCCCGCCGTCGAACAACGCTTCCAGAACATGCCCAGCGCAAAGATCACGACGATGCCCGGCGTGAAGTAGCCGGTAAAGTTCTGGATGAACTGGAACGCCTGGTCGGTCTTGCCGAGCAGCGGCTGCGCCA
>FSVF01000469.1_pt1 | contig 10674 bp, 11 predicted proteins | sample 1637601 | NCBI WGS metagenome assembly FSVF01 (sample SAMEA3914814, study PRJEB12502) | metagenome | biome: forest; material: soil | place: USA | collected 2011-09-16 | depth 0.1 m
CCCGAATCGTTACGCGCCACTGCGGCAGGTCTTTATCACCACAAATTGTGGTTAAGGATAGATTAATAACTAGATGTTGTGTCTGGTTTTTGGGGATATTTTATCCGCCGGGTGCCTCGCGAAGGGAATCGTAAAGGCACGGGAATTAGTTAACGGGGGTTAAGGGGCGTGTCGAGGGGGGATGGGGATTGTTTCTGAGAAGTGATGGCGGTGGGGAGGGTTTACCCACGGACGGGCTGTGTAAGCGCGCTTGCCCGCTATCCGTGATGTCCTGGATTGCCGACCGTTAAGGGGAACCACGGAAGGCACGGAAAGAGGCTTCGCCTCGACACGGAAAACACGGAAAGTCATTGTGTGGAACGAGCGGCGCGAAAGCGCGATCTTGTCGTCGTTCGAGCGTAGTCATTGCCCTTCGGGCAGAGGCCGCGCCGCTTGCTCGAATTCAGTGCCTTCCGTGTTGCCGCGAAGCGGCGGTCCGTGCCTTCCGTGGTATTTTTCTTGGTATTTTCCTTGGGTCGCTGAGGCACGTAAGCCCCCACCCCCGCGTCTAAGCGAGCAAGCTCGCTGTCGTGCGGGTCCTCCTGCCCCACTCGCTTCGTTGCGTTGAGCCTTCGAGGCGCTCATGGGGAGGTATGAGGGCGGACCTTTGTCGCTTCGGGCGACCGCGCGCGCTGGCGCGGGTCCGGGTCCAGGGTCCAAGAACGCTTTTGGGGCCCTGGTTAGCTGCCGGCGGCTTTGAGGGAGTCCCAGGAACGCGATACGGGGTTTTTGACCGGGACCGTGCCCTTGCCCTGGTTCAGTTGCAACCAGGCCAGGTTGGCGTCGGCCTGGTCCGGCGGCAGGTCTTCGCGCAGGAGTTTTTCGGCTTCGGCCATCTGGCCCTCTAAACCCAGGACCAGGGCCAGGTTCTGGCGGACCTGCATGGACGCGGTCTTTTGCGCGGCGGCTGTGCGCAGGAGGGGTTCGGCGCCGGCGAGATCGCCTTGCGTTACCTTCGCCATGGCCATGTTGGTCAGGACATCCGGGTTGTTCGGCGACAGTTTCAGCGCCGTTGCCCAGGCGGTCTGCGCGTCGTCCAGGCGCTTGACCTGGTCGTAGGCGACGCCGAGCAGCGAATAGGTCTGCCAGGTGTTGGGCTTCAGTTCGATGACCCGCTGCAGCAGATCGACGGCGTAAAAGGCGTTGTTGTCGGCGACATGCGCCCGCGCGGCGGCGGTCAGCACGTCGACATTGTTGGGCTGGAACAAGAGGACCTTGTGCGCGGTGTCGGCGGCTTCGGCGTTGCGGCCGAGCGCGCGCAGGGCGTTGGACAGATAGAGTCCCATCTGGGCGTCGGTCGGGTCGTGGTCGAACTGATTGGCGAAGAAGGCGGCCTGCGTCAGGGGATCGGAGCGCAGGGCCTGCTGGATTTCGGCGTTGGACGCCTTGCGCACGGTTTCCATCGGCGCGGCGGCCGTGTTGGTCGTCGGGCCGGGTATGGCGGCAGGCCCGGTGGGGGCTTTCTTGCCGAACGGCCATGCAAGCGCAGGCGTCGCGGCGACGAGAACAATGGCGGAAACAGCGAGGATCAGACGGTTGCGCATGGAATCGACTCGGATTTATAGCCCCGCATTAAGGATTCAGTGACAGCGATGAATTTAAGGTTAAGCCGTTAAGGAATTCAAAGCGCGATCTCTTTCTTCGTCCACCGACGGCTTGGAGGAAAGAATACTCCTCCACCCCTCGGGGTCCCCCTCCCCATGAAATGGGGAGGAGAAGAAAGCGACAGCGTGCTGTAATTGAGAGGTGCCCATGCCCAAGCCCCTGCCGTCGAACACCCCCAAGACCGAATTCGTTGTCCATGCGCTTTTTGAGGAAGAGGCTGCGGAGACAATCGCCGCGCTGAAGCCGGCGCAGAGCGCGTATCTCAACGCGCGCAAGTTCACCGGCAAGGCGGGTAGCCTGGTCCTTCTGCCCGGCGAGAAGGAGGGCATGCTGGCGTGGTTCGGGCTGGGGGCGCGGCGGACCTATAATCCGCTGACGTTGCGGGCCTTGGCGCCGCAGCTGCCCAAGGGCAGGTGGAAGCTGAAGATCGACGCCTCGCTTGATGCCCACGCCGTCCACGTCGCCTGGGGTCTCGGCGCCTATAGTTTCACGCGCTATAAGTCGAGCGACAAGGCGGTTGAGGCGATGCTCGACGACAGCGGGCTTGATGCGGAGCAGCGGCTGGCGATCGCGCTTGAGGTCAAGGCGCACGCCCTGGCACGCGACCTGGTCAATACGCCGGCCAACGACATGGGGCCGGCGGAAATCGCCGATGCGGCGCAAGGGATCGCGCTGGCCAACGGCGCCACCTGCAGCATCATCGTTGGCGACGACCTGCTGAAACAGAATTACCCGGCGGTGCACGCGGTCGGGCGGGCGGCATCCGCCGACCACGCGCCGCGCTTTATCGAAATCGGCTGGCACCCGGCGGTGATCGAGCCCGGCATGCCGACCGTGGTGCTGATCGGCAAGGGCGTCTCCTTCGATACCGGCGGGCTCAATATCAAGACCGCCGGCATGGGCCTGATGAAGAAGGATATGGGCGGTGCGGCGCATGCGCTGGCGCTTGGCGACTGGATCATGGCAACGCAATTGCCGGTCAAGCTGCACATTCTTATCCCCGCCGTCGAGAACGCCATATCCGGCCCGGCCATGCGGCCCGGCGATGTGCTGGCTTCGCGCGCGGGTATCAGTATCGAGGTCGGCAACACCGACGCCGAAGGCCGTTTGATCCTCGCCGATGCGTTGGCGCGCGCCGACGAGCTGGAGCCGCACCTGACGATCGACTTTGCCACCCTCACGGGGGCGGCGCGCGTGGCGCTGGGGCCCGAGGTCATTCCGTTTTACTGCGACGACGAGGATATCGTCCGCCGCCTGGAGGTCGCCTCGATCGCCCAACACGACCCGATGTGGCGCATGCCGTTGTGGGCGGGGTACAAGGATGCGCTCGAGTCCGACATCGCCGACGTCAAGAACGATCCGTCGGGATGGGCGCAGGCCGGCTCTGTCACCGCCGCCCTGTTCCTGCAGAAGTTCGCGCCCAAGTCGGGCGCGTGGGTGCATTTTGATATCTATGCCTGGAATCCGCGCAGCCGGTCGGGCTTTCCCACCGGCGGTGAGGCGCAGACCCTGCGCTCGGTCTATCATATGTTGAAGGGGCTTTAGTTTTTGAAGATTCAGGACTGCTGATTAAATATTTTTGCTTTGTTTAATTTGCGTTGCCGGCAATTATACGATAACTGTTAAATCGCCTCGACTTTCCTCCCCCTCACGAGGCACAAATTCCGCCCTGAATGCCGTTTGGTATTCAGGGTTTTTTTTGCCTTGCCGGATGTGCGATTCCGGACGGAGGCCCGCTGCACTTCGGTAACCTATATTACCAATGAATTAAGGGGTTTGCGGCGATTTAAACCTTGCATTCATCGTCGCTGTTAACGTCACCTTTGCATCCGTCTGTTAGGATACCTACATAGATAAATGCAAAAGGCATGACCTTGATGAGTGAGATGAGTGGTGAACCCTTCGACAAGCGTACGACGCCCCTGAAGGACGGAGTGACCGACCAGGCGCACGAAGGCCTGATCCGCGCCAAGTCCTATGTCGCCGGTGAAGTCTTGAGTTGCTATGACGCGAAAGCCCCGATCCTGGCCCAGCCGGAGCACGGTGCGGAGCAGTGGGACCAGCTGTTGCTGGGTGAACGCTTCAAGGTCATCGAGCGCAAGCACGATTTTTACTGGGGCCAGGCGCTGCGCGACGGCTACGTCGGCTATGTGCCGGTTTCGGCCTTCCGCACCGACTGGTACCTGCCGACGCATTACGTTTCGACCCTGCGCACCTATGTGTTCGCCGCGCCGAACCTGAAGAGCTCGATCCTGTCGGCCATCAGCCTGAATGCGCTGGTCAGCACCACGCGCTTCGAGAACGGTTTTGCCTATATCAACGACATGGGCTGGGTGTTCACCAACCATCTGTCGACGTTCGAGAGCTTTGCCGACGATTTCGTCACCGTGGCCGAAAGCTATATCAATGCGCCGTACCAGTGGGGCGGGCGTGAAAGCATCGGGCTCGACTGTTCGGGGCTCCTGCAACAGGCGCTCTACGCCTCCGGCTATGGCTGCCCGCGCGATTCCGATATGCAGGGCCGCCTCGGGCTGCCGCTGATGGTCGGGCCTGAGCTGAACGGCCTCGTGCGCGGTGACCTGGTGTTCTGGAAAGGCCACGTCGCCATCATGGTCGATGGCACCAACATCATCCACGCCAATGCCCACCATATGAAGGTGGCAATTGAACCCCTGGCCGACGCCGTGGGCCGGATCGATGCTTGTGGTTCGGGTATGCCGACGGCGTTTCGGCGGTTGTAGGGTTGGGAGCTGAGGCCTGATGACCTTAGATGGAATCAGCGGAAGCTTGTGACGACGACAGCTTCCCCCTCCCCCCATTTGCAAAGCAAATGGTCCCCCCTCCCCGTAAACGGGGCGGGCGAGAGTTGCGCAAACAATTCAATATCATAATGATCAGAGACACCTCTGTCTGCTTCGCTAAAGCTTGCAAGCGAGGAGATAAAAAAAAGCCCCGTCAGCTGAGCTGGCGGGGCTTTTTGTTGTGTTGTCTTGCGCTTAGGCGGCGGGCTTGGCGGCGGCGGGTGTTGCCGTCGCTGCTGCCGGTGTTGCGGCGGGCTTTGCCGCAGCGCCAGCGGGGGCCGCGGCCGGAGCCGCTGCGCCGGAAGCGGGAGCTGCACCAGCGGCGGCGCCCGGCGCACGCGACGGATCGGGCGCGGGGATCGGGTAAGCGGTCGAGCCTTGCGAACGCAGATAGGCGATCAGGTTGATGCGTTCTTCGGGCTTCTTGATGCCGGCGAAGGTCATCTTGGTGCCCTTGACCCACTTGCCCGGCGCGGCCAGGAACATGTAGAGCTGGTCATAGGTCCAGTTCGGCGAGTCCTTGGCGTGCGCCATCATCGAGTCGGAATAGCTCATGCCCGGATGTGAAGCGGTCGGACGGCCGACGACGCCCCACAGGTTCGGACCGGTCATGTTCGGACCGCCCTGGGCATTGTTATGGCAGCTTTCGCACTTCTTGAAGGTCGCGGCACCGGCGGCCACGTCGGCGCTGGCCAGGACCGTGCCCCAATCCGGCGGCGTATCGACGGCAGCGGCGGCACCGCCGGCGTCCGCGGTTTCGGCAACCTCGATGGCGTAGCCAGGCTTTTCGGCGTGCTTTTCGTGGAAAATGGCTTCGGAACCGATCTTCACGCCCATGATGACCAAGCCGGTCGCCAGGACCGCGCCCATAATCTTATTAAGTGTAAGGTCGCCGCTCATGTCGCCCAGATACCCTATAATGAATCAATTGCGCCCAGCTTAGACCCGGCGGTGACCCTGTCAACCGCGACGGATAAGCGATAAGGCCCCGTCTACTTGCGTTTGGCTCTCTGACACGCTACCGCCAAAGACGCAAGTGAGCTTTTTAGCCTTTCCGGGCTAAAAAGCTCACTTGCTTATGTTTGTGCGCTCAAATGCCGCGGGGGCATTTAAGCCGCTCAGTCGCCGCGAGGCTCCTCGCCCACAGCGATGCCCTACCGCTTCGCTGCTTGAGGGCAAGCCTCGGGCGCGCAGTCGCGCTTGCCAAATGCCAAGTGGCATTTGGAGGTGTTCATATTTTTAAGGATCGGAACTAACCATGACTTCGCCGACGCAACGCAAGATCGCCTATCAGGGCGAGCCAGGGGCCTTCAGCCATCAGGCGTCCAAGCGTTGGTTCAGCGAATTTACGCCTGAGCCGTTTCCGACCTTCGAGGCCGCCTTTGCCGCCGTTACGTCGGGCGAATGCGAACTGGGGATGATTCCGATTGAGAATTCCGTCGCCGGGCGCGTGTCCGACGTCCACCACCTGCTGCCGCATTCTGGCCTGAAGATCATCGGTGAGCGCTTCCTGCCGATCGAAATGAACCTGATGGCCCTGCCCGGCGCCAAGCTGGAAGACATCAAGGTCGCCGCGTCGCACGCCATGGCGCTGCTGCAATGCCGCAACAGCTTGCGTGAACTCGGCATCACCGCCGAGGTCTTTCACGATACGGCCGGTGCGGCGCGCTCCCTGTCGCAGACCCGCGAGCTTGACCGGGCGGCCATCGCTCCGGAGGTTGCCGCCGAGCTCTATGGGCTGGAGATTTTGAAGCGCCATATGGAAGACGCGCGCCACAACACGACGCGTTTCCTCATCCTGACCACCGAAGACCGCGTCGTTCAGCCGCCGGCGGACGTGGCGTGCATGACCAGCTTTATCTTCCGCGTGCGCAATGTCGCGGCGGCGCTTTACAAGGCGCTGGGCGGGTTCGCCACCAACGGCGTCAACATGACCAAGCTCGAATCCTACATCGAAAACGGCGTGTTCGCCTCGACCGTCTTTTATTGCGACGTCGAAGGTCGGCCGACGGACAAGCACCTGGCGCAGGCGATCGAGGAACTGCATTTCTTCGCCGTCGATGTCGAGTTTTTAGGCACCTATCCGCTTGATCCGTTCCGCAAGTCGGAACCGCAGCAGGTGTCGTCATGAGCGAAGAGACCCGTATCGTCGCGCTCGAGGAAATGGTCGCTCACCAGGCCAAGACCATTGACGAACTGTCGGATCAGATCCGCGAACAGTGGGCGACGATCGACAAGATGTCGCGGACGCTGGAACGGCTGACCGAGCGCTTACTGGGACTGGAGGACACCTCGAGCGAGGCGCCTGCGGTCACCCGGCCGCCGCATTATTAAAGCGATGTTCCCAAAAGTGTCAGCGGTTTTGGGTTAAAACATCGCGGCAAAAATTATTGGATCTTGCCGGATTTCGTCGCGGCGTAGACGCTCTCGACCGTCTGCGGGACGATCGGCCCGGAGACCTTGTCGGTAATCGTCCCGTCCGGCGAGACGATAAAGGTTTCCGGTACGCCGGAAATGCCAAGGCCAAGCGCCATCTTGCCGTCGGGGTCGCTCAGCGTTTTGACGTAGGGATCGTCGTGCTGGTTGAGGAAGTTGCGTGTGTTTTGCGGCTCGTCCTTCCAGGCGATGCCGATGATTGGTACGCCGCGGGCTTTCAGCGCCATCAACTGGGGATTTTCGGCGACGCACGGCACGCACCATGAGGCAAAGACGTTGACGATGACCGGCTTGTCGTAGCCCGTGACCAGGGTTTTCAGGTCGGCTGTGCTGCCGCCATCGAGATCGGCCAGGGCCAATGCGGGCACCGACTTACCGACCATGGCGCGTGGCTCGTACTGCTCTTTCTTGTGGAAATTGAACCAGGCCAGGATCGCCAGCAGCCCCGCGAACAGGACCAGGGGCAGGAGAGCCAAAACACGTTTCATTTGCGCGTGTCCTCGACGGCGGCCTGAAGGGCGTCGAGACGTTGTTTCTTATTCGCATGCGCCCGCAGGGAGATCAGCGTCAGCGAGACGATCGCCAGGAAGCTGGCGCCATAGGCACCCCAGACAAACAGGCCGTACTTTCCCATATCGAGGTCGAGGTGCATCAGTTTAACGTCAATCTGGCGCGCAGGGCGCGGTATTTGCGGGTCAGGATTTCACTGTCGAGCCGGACGAGAGCCAGCCAGGCGGTCAACGCGTGATAGGCGGCGACCATGACAAACAGCGGCCACAGCATGGACGGCTCGATGGTCGGGCCGCCCTTGACGAAGATCGAGTCGCCCTGGTGCAGGCTGTTCCACCACTGCACCGAAAAGTGCACGATCGGCAGGTTGACCAGGCCGATCATGGCCAGGATTGCCGTCGACTTGGCGGCGCGCGTTTCGTCCTCGATCGAGGCGTGCAGGGCGATATAGGCGACATAGAACAAGAACAGCACCAGCTCGGATGTCATGCGTCCGTCCCACTGCCACGGCGTGCCCCACATCGGCATGCCCCACAGGGCGCCCGTGATCAGGGCGAGACCGGTAAAGGTGGCGCCGATCGGGGCAATGGCCTTGGCGGCGGCATCCGCCAGCGCATGGCGGAAGATCAGGCCGAAGAAGCTGGCGATACCCATGGCGGCGTAGATGCTGAGGCCCATCCAGGCGGCCGGCACGTGGACATACATGATGCGGACGGTGTCGCCCTGCTGATAGTCTTCGGGCGACAGGAAGGCCAGAGCCAGACCCCACGCCATCAGGACAGCCGTCAGCCCAGCCAGCCATGGCCGCAAAGGCTTGGTCAGTTGCGTGAAGCGCTCGGGGTTGGCCAGCCAGTTGATCATGTTGCGGACATAAGGGTTTTGTCGCTTTCCGGCAAGAGCGTCAGTTCAACGCACTCCTGAGCGCGGCCCCCATGGCGACGGGCGCCAGGGCCAGGGCAAACAGCGCGTAGGCCGCGAGGAAGGCCAGGGCCTGCCATGGCGAGGTGTGGAACTGGACCGCCTGCATCAGGCCGGCGCCGAAGATCACCGGCGGGACGTAGAACCGCAGGACCAGAAGCGCCATCAGCACGCCGCCCTTGCGGGTGCCGAGTGACAGGCTGGCACCGATGCCGCCTATGACGGCGAAGCTTAAGGAACCGAGGAGTGCGGAGATGAGGGCCATTAGCGCCATGGCGGTTGGCGCGCCGAGGATTATCATTACCACCGGCGTCAGCAGGGACAGGATCAGGCCGGTGCCGAGCCATTGGCTGAGGGTCTTGAGGATGGCGATCAGTTCGAGCGGGAGCGGTCCGAGGCGCAGGACGTCGAAGACGCCGTCCTCGTGGTCGCGCTCGAACAGGCGCTCCAGCGAGAGGAGGCTTGAGAGCGCGAGGCACAGCCAGGTCAGGCCGGGGGCGATGCGGGTCAGCACAGCCTGGTCGGGACCGAGGCTTAGGGGGATCATCGCCATCAGGGTGAGGTAGAAGCCGACAGCCAGCAAGGGGCCGCCGCCGCGCGTGAGCGAGAGACCGAGGTCGCGTCTGATCAGGGCGATGGCGGCTTTGTAAATGCCAGACGACATCAAACGCTCCCCACTTCGCCCGCCCCGTTTACGGGGAGGGGGGACCATCCGAAGGATGGTGGGAGGGGGGATCGATCGCAGACATTTGCTCCATCGCTTCCGACCTCGATCAAGTCTTTAACGGCCTGGGGTATTCCCCCTCCCACCGTCGCAAGCGACGGTCCCCCCTCCCCGTAAACGGGGCGGGCGAAGAAGAAGGGTAATGCCGTCTCAAACAAGGGCGGCCTCGCGCTGAGCAGGCGTTGGGCGCGTCAGGCGGAGGGGACGCGTTTCGAACGGCAGGGCGTCGTGTACGGCCGCGATCAGCATTCCGCCGCTTGCCAGGTGAGCCTGCATGAGATCGGCGAGCAGGCTGCGATGATCGCTATCCAGTGGCGCCATCGGCTCGTCGAGCAGCCACAGATCGCGTTTCGCCATCAACAGTCGGGCGCACGACAGGCGGCGTTTTTGCCCGGCCGACAGGTAGCGCGTTTCAAGGTCGAGCAAGGGTTTCAGGCGCAGGGGTTCGATGGCGGCGGCGATGTCGCCGCCGAGAAAAGCGGCCTGGAATTCCAGCTCCTGCGCTACGGTTCGTGAGGGTGACAGGGCATCGTGATGGCCGAGCAGATGGATATTCCGCGCGTGCACGTCTTCCGAATCGCGTTGCGCATCATTCTCAAAAAAGACGATCTCGCCGGCGTGGGGTGTCGCAAACCCTGCCAGGGTACGCAACAGCGTGGTTTTACCGACGCCGTTGTCGCCGGTCAGGCTTATGGCCTCGCCTGAGGCCAATGCAAAATCCAGATTGAAAATCAATAGGTTATAACCCTTTTTCAGGGCAAGACCTTCGACCCGCATCGCCATCGGCATAAAAATAACCCTTTTGAGCCCAAGGCTTCATAGACGAAAGCGCTCAAGATGTTTAGAAGGCAAATTGCCGCCTTCAGAGGCTTCCAGCAGCGCGACAAAGAAACCCTGTGCGTCCTTTGTCCACGCGCGCCTTCTGAATTTCACGGTCCGTCATCGGGACGCACCTGCGGCGTTTGAGAAGGATAGCGCTTATCATGTCTTCTGTTGACAGTTTCAAGTCCAAAGCCAGCCTTAAGGTCGGCAAAAAAACCTACACCTATTACGACCTCAAGGCCGCCGAGGCCAATGGCCTGGAAGGCGCATCGAAGCTTCCGGCCTCGTTGAAGGTTCTGCTGGAAAACCTGCTGCGTAACGAAGACGGCGTCAGCGTTTCCAAGGAAGACATTGCCGCCATCGCCGCCTGGACCAAGAACAAGGGTTCGGTCGAGCACGAAATCAGTTTCCGTCCGGCGCGCGTCCTGATGCAGGACTTCACCGGCGTTCCGGCCGTTGTCGATCTGGCCGCCATGCGCGACGCCATGGTCAAGCTCGGCGCCGACCCAGCCAAGATCAACCCGCTCAACCCTGTTGACCTCGTGATCGACCACTCGGTCATGGTCGATTATTTCGGCGCCAAGGACTCGGCCGGCAAGAATGTCGACCGCGAATACGAGCGCAATATGGAGCGCTACAACTTCCTGCGCTGGGGCTCGTCCGCCTTCAACAACTTCCGCGTCGTGCCTCCCGGCACCGGCATCTGCCACCAGGTCAACCTCGAATACCTGGCCCAGACCGTCTGGACGGCTGTCGCTGACGGCGGCGAGGTCGCCTATCCGGACACCGTGGTCGGCACCGATTCGCACACCACCATGA
>FSVF01000341.1_pt1 | contig 10664 bp, 9 predicted proteins | sample 1637601 | NCBI WGS metagenome assembly FSVF01 (sample SAMEA3914814, study PRJEB12502) | metagenome | biome: forest; material: soil | place: USA | collected 2011-09-16 | depth 0.1 m
TATTCCAGCAGTTGGATCTGGCCCATCGGATATTTGTACGATCCGTCCGGCTCGCCGAAATAGAAGTCGTTGACCGCGAACGTCTTGGGGAAGGTCGAGTCGAAGTGCTGCGGCAGGATGGCGATGACGGCGGACGTCGTGTGGAACATATAGTTGCGCCCAACCAGTCCGGAACTGTTGGCCAGCCCGTCCTGATGGGCGGCCGAGCTCGACCGCAGCAGGATGGCTGCACTGTTGGCGGCGCCGGCGGCCAGGGCGAAAATATCGCCGGTAAAGCTCAGCAGCGTGCCGTTTTCACCTTCGGTTGTCACCGACTTGACCGATTTGCCAGAACCATCCGTAACCAGGGTCAGGACCTTGTGGCCGGGCAGGAGAGTGACGTTCGGCAGGTCCTTGATGGGATCGAGGCAGATCGAGCGCGCATCGCTCTTGGCCTTGAGAAAACACGGATAGCCGCCGCAGGTGGTGCAGCGGATGCAATGTGAGGTCTGTGGGTTCTTTTCGTCGCGATTGACCCCGAGCGGCAGGGGCGACGGATGCCAGCCGAGGTCCGAAAAATGCTGCTTGAGCTTGGCAACGCCGGGATCGTCCATCAAGGCCGGATAGGGGTACGGCGGATCGTCCGGACGGTCGTTGGGATCGATGCCGCGCTCACCGTGGACGCGCCAGAGCGTCTCGGCCTTTTCATACCAGGGCGCGAAGTCGGTATAGCTGAGCGGCCAGGCCGGTGACAGGCCGTCGGCATGATCGACAGCCTCGAAATCGCGCGTCTTCATGCGCATCAAGGCCGCGCCGTAAAACGACGTATTGCCGCCGACCCAGTAGTTGGTGTTGGGGATAAAGGCGCGCTCGTCCTTGTCGACCCATTGCTCGGTCGTGCGATAGCGGTGCTCGACAAAGACGGCCTTCGGATCCCAGTTCTGCGGCTCCTGCGGCAGGTGCTGGCCGCGCTCAAGGATCAGGATTTTTTTGCCCGTATTGGCCAGGGCATAGGCCAGCGTCCCTCCGCCCGCGCCGGAGCCGATAATGATGATGTCGTAATGCGTGGATTCGGCAGCTGGGGCGGGATCGGCCATCGTAAGCTCTCGTCTGAAGGTCTGTACAACCGGGTGTTTCACGGGATTGTGGCGGGAGTCCGGCGCTTTTTCATGATCGCATTTCCTGACGACCAACCGGCAATCCACTTGGTCGGAAATGCTCTAGTCGTGGATCTGGTAACGTCTGGCGCCCCAGCGGATCAGCGGTGTGACCAGACCATCGGGCAGTACGGTCATGACGGCAACGGCGATCTTGTTGATCAGGCCGGTGACGACGACCTCCTTGCCTTTCTCATTGGCGCGCAAGGCCGCTTCGACAACGCTGTGCGCGCTTTGAACAAGGCGGCTTGGTTTGGTTTTCAGTACCTGGGTCATGCCGTTGACCTGTTGAAATTCGGACTCCGTCGACCCAGGACAAAGCGCAGTGACCAGGACCCCTTTCTCAGCCACCTCGGCATTCAGCGAGCGGGAAAATTTCAACATATAGGCCTTAGCCGCCGGGTAGAGGGTATGGCCCGCCGCTCCCGGCGAAAAGGCCACCATGGACGAGATGTTGATGATGCGGCCAAAGCCCTGTTGCAACATGTGGCTCAACAGGGCGTGGGCGAGATATGTCGGGGTCGACACGCAAACCTCAATGAAGTCCATCTGCTGCTCGGCCGTGGTGGCGGCGAACGTCCTGGCCAGAGAATAGCCGGCATTGTTTATCAAGCCATCTATATGAATATTTTGGCTTTTTATCTCACTTAACAAGTGATCGACGTCGCTGCGTTTGCCCAGGTCGGCGGCAATGCACGTAACGGAGACACCTTGCGACTCGCGCAATTCCGCCGCCAGGGTTTCCAGGCGATCCAGCCGCCTGGCGACTAGGACCAGGTTCCAGCCGCGCGCGGCGCAGGCGCGGGCAAACTGCGCACCGATGCCGGACGAAGCGCCGGTTATAACATAGGTACGGACGTTCGGTTCGGCCATGCGTGACCCTCCTGATTCGCCGAGAGATTAGGCCGATTTACCGCTTTGTATAGCTTGCCAAAGCGCGCTCAGGCCTTCGCGATAGGTCGGGTAGCGTGGACGCCAACCGAGCACGGCCTTGGCGCGGGCATTGGCAACGCGTTTGTTGTCGGCATAGAAGCGGCGCGTCACTGGGCTTAAAGCCGGATCATCCCAGGCCATCTCCGGCGGCAATGGCAATCCGGTCAGGGACGCAGCATAGGTGAGGACCTGGTCGGCGGGCGCCGGCTCATCATCGCACAGGTTGAAAACGCCGCGCGTTTGCCGCAGCAGACTGGCCAGCAGGGCCGTGCCGCAATCGTCGTGGTGCAGGCGGGAAAAGACGTGCTCGGGTTTGTGGATGCGCCTCGCCGTGCCGTCGCGCAGGCGCTCGATGACGCTGCGGCCGGGGCCATAGAGTCCGGGCAGTCGGAAGACGTTGACGAGATGCCCAGCTAGCGACTGCCACTGTTGTTCTGCCAGGACCCGCCGGCGGCCTTCCGTTGAACCGGGACGTAGATCGCTGTCTTCCCATACCCAGCCACCATCGCGGTCGCCATAGACACCCGTCGTCGACAGATAGGCGATCCACCTTGCCTCTGCGTCGATCAACAGCGATGACAGGGCCGCAAATGCCGGGCACCCGCCGTCATCCGGTGCGGGCGTGATCAGGAGACCACTGGTGCGACTGACCGCGGCGGCAAGCGCTTCGGGATCGGCTGGATCAACTGCATCGATACCCTGCGCGGCCAATTGATCGCGCTTGTCCGACGCGCGCGCGGTTGCCAGGATATCATAACCGGCCTGGCGCGCTTCGGCGGCGAAGGCCGCGCCGATAAAGCCATAGCCGAAAATCAGGACCGCAGGTTTCACCGCAGTTTGGCGGCAACCGATGACGCTGCGGCAGCGGCTTTGGCGCGCGCTTCTTCCTTTTCACGCGCTTCCTTGGCGCGGCGGATGTCGCGTGCCTTGACCATACGGTAATAGTCCGGCAGCTCGACGGCGTGACCGAACGGCGCAGGCGACGGCAGACCCAGGCCTTGGGGCCAGACGAAGCTGAGGACGATCAGCAACAGGGCAACCGCTCCGGCGGCAGGATAGAAGATCTTGTCGGACATGGCGCGTTTATAAGCGGAAAAATAATGCTTCGCCAGTCCTTTTGCGCGCGAGGCAAATAGCGTTAAAACACCTGCGAAAAAGCTGGTCGTGGCCCCTTGTGTGTTTCAAATGCCACACCATATCCGACGGTATCGGAGCCTTAAGCGGTCGCTTCATCGGGAGGGCTGAAGGGTTCTGACATTCCGCCGCCGAGTTTCCGCCTAAATGGGGAGAACCGTTTATGAATATCGAAAAGTACTCTGAGAAGACGCAAAAGCTTGTTCAGAGCGCCCAGGGCATCGCCCAGGCCAGCAATCACCAGTATTTCATGCCGCAGCACGTGCTCAAGGCGCTTGTCGAGGACCGCGATGCACTGGCCTCACGCCTGATCGCGCTGGCCGGCGGCAATGCCGATGCCTTCCGCGCCGCCGTCGACGTGTCCTTGTCCAAGCTGCCGTCCGTCACGGGCGCCGCTCAGCTCTATATGCACAACGACACGGCGCGTCTGTTCACCGAGTCCGAATCCGAAGCGCAGAAGGCCGGTGACTCCTACGTCACCGCCGACCGTCTGCTGACCTCAGCGCTGGGCGGCAAGGAATCCGAGCCGCTCTTGAAGGCCGCCGGCATCAGCCTGAAGCAGCTGAAAGAGGCGCAAGCCAACTTCCGCAAAGGCAAGACCGCCGACAGCGCCACCGCTGAAAACGGCTTTGAAGCGCTCAAGAAATACGCCCGCGACCTGACCCAGGCCGCACTCGACGGCAAGATCGACCCGGTCATCGGCCGCGACGAAGAAATCCGCCGTACGATCCAGGTCCTGGCGCGCCGCACCAAGAACAATCCCGTCCTGATCGGCGAACCCGGCGTAGGCAAGACGGCTATCGTCGAAGGCCTGGCGCAGCGCATCATCAATGGCGACGTGCCGGAATCCCTGAAAGACAAGAAACTCCTGTCGCTCGACATGGGCTCGCTGATTGCGGGCGCTAAATATCGCGGCGAGTTCGAAGAGCGTCTGAAGGCCGTGCTCAACGAAGTGACCGCGGCCGAAGGCGAAATCATCCTCTTCATCGATGAAATGCATACGCTCGTCGGCGCCGGCAAATCGGAAGGCGCCATGGATGCGTCCAACCTGCTAAAGCCTGCCCTGGCGCGCGGCGAACTGCACTGCGTCGGCGCGACCACGCTCGATGAATACCGCAAGCATGTCGAAAAAGACGCAGCCCTGGCCCGCCGTTTCCAACCGGTGTTCGTATCCGAGCCGACGGTCGAGGACACGATCTCGATCCTGCGCGGCCTGAAGGAAAAGTACGAAGTCCACCACGGCGTGCGCATTTCCGACAGCGCCATCGTTTCGGCCGCGACACTGTCGCACCGCTACATCGCCGACCGCTTCCTGCCCGACAAGGCGATCGACCTGATCGACGAAGCGGCGTCGCGTGTCCGCATGGCCATCGACTCCAAGCCCGAAGAGCTCGACGAACTCGACCGCCGCATCGTCCAGCTGAAGATCGAACGCGAAGCCTTGAACAAGGAGACCGATCCCGGCTCGAAGGCGCGCCTGATCAAGCTGAACGACGAGCTCGAGGACCTCGAAGCCAGTTCGCTCAGCCTGACGGTCCGGTGGAAGGCCGAAAAGGAAAAGGTCGGATCGGCGGCGCGCTCGCGCGAAGCGCTTGACCGTGCCCGCCTGGACCTCGCGACGGCGCAGCGTTCGGGCGATCTGCAAAAGGCGTCGGAAATCCTCTATGGCCGTATCCCGCAGCTCGAAAAGCAGTTGCAGGAGGCGGAAAATGCACCGCAGGAAGCCTCGCTGACCCCAGAAGTCGTCGATGCCCAGCAGATCGCGTCCGTCGTGTCGCGCTGGACCGGCGTGCCGGTCGAAAAGATGCTGGAAGGCGAGCGCGATAAACTGCTGCACATGGAAGACATGCTGCGCAAGCGCGTCGTCGGTCAGGACGAAGCCTTGACGGCCGTGGCCGACGCTGTGCGGCGCGCGCGGGCGGGGTTGAAAGACCCCAATCGGCCCATCGGGTCGTTCCTGTTCCTGGGGCCGACGGGTGTCGGCAAGACCGAACTGAACAAAGCCTTGGCCGAATTCCTGTTCGATGACGAGACCGCCATTACGCGCCTCGATATGTCGGAATATATGGAAAAGCATTCCGTCTCGCGCATGATCGGCGCCCCCCCGGGCTATGTCGGTTACGACGAAGGCGGCGCCCTGACCGAGGCCGTTCGCCGCCGTCCCTATCAGGTCGTCCTGTTCGACGAAGTCGAAAAGGCGCACCCGGATGTGTTCAATGTCCTGCTGCAGGTCCTCGACGACGGGCGGCTGACCGACGGGCAGGGGCGCGTGGTCGATTTCCGCAACACCCTGATCGTCATGACGTCGAACCTGGGTTCCGATGTCCTGGTCAATATGGATGAACACACGTCGATCGAGACGGTGCGGCCCCTGGTCCTGGACGCCGTTCGCCGGCATTTCCGGCCGGAATTCCTCAACCGTATCGACGAGATGATCCTGTTCCACCGCCTGGACCAGGCGCATATGCATGACATTGTGCGTATCCAGCTGAAGGGGCTGGAAAAGCTCATGGCCAATCGCGAGATGACCCTGAGTATCGACGAGACGGCGCTGAACTATCTGGCGGAAAAGGGCTACGACCCGGCCTATGGGGCGCGGCCGTTGAAGCGGGTAATCCAGAAATTACTGGTGGATGGGATTGCCAAGGAGATCCTAGCGGGCCGGTTTACCGACGGAGAGGTGATCCACGTCGGCTTCGACGGGGAAAACCTGACGATCGGCAAGCCCACGGTCAACTAACGGGGTGTGGGCCCATGGCCCCATGCCTTGCCCTTTCTTGTCTTTTTGCGCCCTTAGTTGCGCAAAAAGACAAGAATAGTAGATGTGGGGTCGCGCACCCCACACCCCATTCGTTTTACCGCACGCCTTCGATCTTGCCGGCCAGCCACTGCAAACCCGCCAGGTGCTGCTGATCGTGGCTGCACAGATAATGCGTCAACCCCCGCACCGTAACGCGCCCGTAGTCTTCGAATTCGGCGGTGCGGCTCAGTTGCACCTGCGACAGATTGGCCAGCAGGATCAGGGTTTCCTCGCGCGCCTGGCGGAAGGCCTTGAACACGTCGGGCGCATAGGACTCAGCATAGCCACGTTCGATCTTCAGGTGATAGCCGTCAACGCCCGGCAGGAATGGATGATCCTCCTTCAGCGCGCGCACAAAACGCACGTGGTAGCCCTCGATCTCGATATCGCGGACGTGGCAGATCTGTTCCAGCGCGGTAAAATCCTCACTGGGGCTGCCTTGCCACGACTCGGGCGCCCACATGCCGAAGCCTTCCGGAATGGCGGCGTAGTTGGCCTCCAGGCGGTCGGGGAAGGATGCGAGTGCGTCAAGTGTGGCCGTGTCCATAGAAGCGCTTTCCAAAAAGTGCGACGCGGTTTTTGGATAAAAGCGCGTCAAAGCAAAAATTTAATCCCTGAGCAGTTCATTGATGCCTGTCTTGGCGCGCGTCTTGGCATCGACACGCTTGACGATGACGGCGCAGTAGAGCGACGGACCGCCCTTCGGATCGGGCAGCGAGCCCGGAACGACGACCGAGTAACTCGGCACCCGTCCCATGAAGACTTCGCCCGTCGAGCGGTCAATAATTTTGGTTGATGCCGACAGGTAGACGCCCATGCTGAGCACAGAGCCCTGTTCGACGATGACGCCCTCGGCAACTTCGGAACGCGCGCCGATAAAGCAGTCGTCCTCGATGATGGTCGGATTGGCCTGCAGAGGCTCAAGCACGCCGCCGATGCCGACGCCGCCGGACAGGTGGACGTTCTTGCCGATCTGGGCGCACGAACCGACCGTCGACCAGCCGTCGACCATCGAACCTTCATCGACATAGGCACCGATATTGACGAAGGACGGCATGAGCACGACGTTCTTGGCGATATAGGCGCCGGCGCGGACGATGGCGCCCGGGACGGCGCGGAAGCCGGCGTCCTGGAACTGCTTTTCACTCCACTTGGCGAACTTGTTCGGCACCTTGTCCCAGAAGGGACCGATCGGCGCCTGCTCGAACAGGCCGCGCCCGGTGTGCATCAGCTCGTTGCCGTTCAGGCGGAAGGACAGGAGCACGGCCTTTTTCAACCACTCGTGCGTCACCCACTTGCCGTCGACCTTGTCGGCGACGCGGAAGCGTCCGCAATCGAGCAGGTCGAGTGCGCCCTGGACGGCTTCGCGATACTTGCCGTGATACGCCGGATTGAGCGTGTCGCGCACCTCCCAGGCAGCTTCGATATCATCCTTGAAGGCGGCGAGGTCGGACATGGGCGGGCTCTCATCAGCAGGCGGTTTCGTCGCCTGTGCCTTAAGGGCGACTGGACGCTGGATCAAGCCTTAATGTGCGCGTGTGCGGAATGAGGGATGATCAGGCGAAATAGTCTTGCAGGAAATGCTTTAGCGACGGGCTGCGGAAGTCAACAAAGCCATCCGTATTGGCGGCCGCGTGCGGGCCGACCAGGATCGTCTTCATGCCGAGGCCGTGCGCGGGCTTCAGGTTGCGCGGACTGTCCTCGAAGAACGCGGCTTCGGCAGGCTTTACGATGTGGGCCTTCATCATCAGCTCGAACGTCACCAGGTTGGGCTTGGGGACATAGTTGGCGTGTTCAAGGTGAAAGACGCCGTCGAACAGGCCGGTCATCTCCAGTCTGTCCAGCAATCGATTGGCGTGGAAGCTGTCGCCATTGGTGAAAACGATCTTGCGGCCAGGCAGGCGGCTGATCAGCGCACTCAGTTCCGGATCCGGATGCAGGCTGTCGAGCGGCACGTCATGCACATCATCAAGAAAACGCCGCGGCTCGACATTGTGGTGCGCCATCAGGCCGGCCAGGGTCGTGCCGTGTTCGTTGAGATAGCGCTTCTGCAGCTGGTAGGCGTCTTCGGGCGACAGGCCGGTTTCGCGCGCCACAAAGGCCGACATCCGCTGTTCGACCAGATGCATGACCTCGCACTCGAACGGATAGAGCGTGTGGTCGAGGTCGAACAGCCACGTCGTGACGTGAGAGAGGGCGGGCTTCATGGGACTCCTGACATTGTCGCCTTAGCGAAAAACGTATCTCCAAATCTCCAGGAGATTTGGCAAGGGTAAGCGCCCGCCGCCGCTCATGCGGCGAGCCCAGCGGCATCTGAGCGGCAAGAAAAGCTGATTAAGGCCGACTTTTAGTCGGCTTTAATCAGCGTCCCTGCACCGTGTTCGGTGAACAGCTCGACCAGCATGGCGTGGGCGCGGCGGCCATCAAGGATAACCACGGCTTCGACGCCCGCTTCCACTGCCATAATCGCCGTTTCCAGTTTCGGGATCATGCCGCCCGACGCCACGCCCGACTCGATCAGGCCGCGCGCTTCGGAGACGGTCAGCTGACGGATCAGTTCCTTGTTCTCGTCAAGCACGCCGACAACGTCGGTCAGCAGCAGCATGCGCTTGGCATTGAGCTTGCCGGCGACGGCCCCGGCGACCGTATCGGCGTTGATATTGAAGGTGTGACCTTCGTCCGACACGCCGATCGGCGCGATGACGGGAACATAATCGTGTTCGGTATCGTTGATCAGGGTGCGGATCAGCTTGTCGTCGACGCGCTTGGGTTCGCCGACAAAGCCAAGATCAACGATCTGCTCGATCATGCTGTCGGGATCTTTTTTCGTCCGCGTCGCCTTCTCGACCGTCAGCAGGCCGGCGTCCTTGCCGCTGAGGCCGACGCCGCGCACATCGGCTTCGGAGCCCGCGCGCGTGATCCAGCTGGCGATTTCCTTGTTGACCGCGCCCGACAGCACCATCTCGGCGATTTCCATCGTGGCGTTGTCGGTGACGCGCAGGCCGTCGACAAAGGTCGATTTGACGCCGGCGCGGCCAAGCATGGCCGATATCTGCGGCCCACCACCGTGGACGACGACCGGATGGATGCCCAGCAGCTTCAGGAGTACGATGTCCGAGGCGAACAGCTTCGCCGTCGCTTCCTCGCCCATGGCGTGGCCGCCGTACTTGATGACAACGATTTCGCGATCGTAAATCTGGATATAGGGAAGGGCCTCGGCGAGGGTCTTTGCCGTGGCCCAGCCTTTTTCCTCTTCGGCAGTGTAGGGCGTATTGGTCATGCGCGCGCAATAGAGCACATTTAGGAAAAGTGGAAGCCGGTTTTCCGTAAAATTGCGACCAAGCAAAAAACCGAAAGTGTGACGCTGTCATGTGGTTTTACATGGGTGCCGGCAAATTTCCCTTGCGGCGGTTGAAGCGCGTAGCCGTCAGCCTGTCCGAGACCGCGCACGATTTGGTATCGACCAGGCCAAGCGCGTGCATATGACTGCGGACGGCAGACTCAGGGAGGGGCGATTTGGCGCCTTTGGGAAAGATCACCCAGATGGGCGTAGCGGGCAGGACGTCGAGCAGATCGGCCAGCGCGCCACTCAATTCATCCGGCGAGGCGACGATGGCGATACCGAGCGCAGCCTCGTGCGGCGCCTTGGTCGTTGCACCGGTCAGGGCTTCCGTCAACGCTGCGTCGGTTACTGCGCCGTGGAGGTACGCCTTGTGCGCCCCATCGACACCAAGCTTGCTGGCGAGCGTCGGCGGCTCGGTGGTCATCTTCGTCAGCCATTTCGCCGCCTGTCCGGCCGGCAAGACCAGCGCATAGGCCTCGCCGGCGTATTCGAACAGGAGTTGGTCGTTGACGACACGCGGATCGCTGAGTTCACGGATGGGCAGGGTCTTCTTCACCGGCCCACGCAGGATGAGCTCATGAGACTCGAGCAGGGCCTTGACCTGGACGGTCTGGCCATTGAGGTGAAGTTCGCTGGTGGTTTCGAGTCCCATAGGGCACCTCCGGGTTCAACCGTGCCCCCACAAGAACATCATGGCATTAAAAATGCCATGATGTTCTTGGTTTTTGTTTTGTCGCAATGTTTAGCCAGAAACCGCTTCACGCGTTCCGGCACATTGCTCTATTTCAGATCGTGACGTTACATACCGTCATGATTTCCGCCCGCAGCTCAGCCAGGCCCATGCCCTTTTCCGACGACGTCGCCAGGACCACCGGATGTGCCGCCGGGCGTTTCTTGATCCCGGCTGCCGTGGCTTCCATGACCTTTTCCAGCTCGGCCGGCTTGATCTTGTCGGCCTTGGTCAGGATGATCTGATAGCTGACGGCGGCTTTGTCGAGCGCGTCCATCGGTTCCTTGTCGACATCCTTCAGGCCGTGGCGCGCGTCGATCAGCAAATAGGCGCGCATCAGGTTCGGCCGGCCGCGCAAATAATCGCGGCCCAGGTTCTGGAACTTCTTGACCGCCACCTTCGACGCCTTGGCCCAGCCGTAGCCTGGCAGATCGACGAGATGCAGGGCGTCGTTCAACAGGAAGAAGTTGACTTCCCGCGTCCGGCCGGGCTCGTTGGAAGCGCGCGCCAGGTGGTTTTGGCCCACCAGCGCGTTGATCAGGCTGGACTTGCCCACGTTGGAGCGGCCGGCGAAGGCCACTTCCGGCA
>FSVF01000411.1_pt1 | contig 10574 bp, 12 predicted proteins | sample 1637601 | NCBI WGS metagenome assembly FSVF01 (sample SAMEA3914814, study PRJEB12502) | metagenome | biome: forest; material: soil | place: USA | collected 2011-09-16 | depth 0.1 m
CCACGGCACTGATCTTCGGCGTCTTCCTGGCCAATCCGGCGCCGGTCTGCGTGCTCGACGAAGTCGATGCCCCGCTCGACGACGCCAATGTCGACCGCTATTGCCGCCTGTTGGCGGAGATGCGCAACGGGACCAAGACGCGCTTCATCGCCATCACCCACAATCCGGTGACGATGTCGCGCATGGACCGCCTCTTCGGTGTCACCATGAGCGAACGCGGCGTGTCGCAGCTGGTCAGCGTCGATCTGTCGCAGGCCGAGGCCATGGTCGCCGAATTCGTCGCCTGACATCCTGACAGCCTTGTGTTAAGGCCTGTCGGAACGCGCTAACCCTCGAGAAATGCTATAAAATTACACCTTTGGACCGGCTGTTTCGGGCCTATTGTGGCGAATGCCCACTTTGTGCCCGGCAACAGCTTGACCTTTGGACGCCTCTTGAGTAGGTTCCGCGCCGTTCGAAGACGGGATAACCTGTGTTATTCCGCCTGTTAGGTGCTGAACGTGACAGATGAACCCCCAGACGGGTCCAAGGCTGATGAGCTCGAGGACCTCGACCAGCGCCTGAAGGCGATCGAGGCGCGTAAGCGCAAGTCGGTCGACACGGGCGCGGAAGTCGGCGCCAACAAAGGTTTCCAAGCCTTGGGCGAACTGTTGGGGGGCATTCTGGTCGGTTTGGGACTGGGATGGTGTGTCGATCATTATGTCTTCCACTCGACACCGTGGGGCATGATCATAGGCACTGTGCTGGGCATGGTTGCGGCGATCTATGCGATGATCAAGTCCAGCCAGAACCGGTAATCCCGAGGGTACCGCGCCCTGTTTCAGGACGCTCCGAAGCCGGGGCCTTCGTCACACAATTAATACTGTGTCCGCCGCGCGCGGGCCACGTCTGAAGAGGTTATAAGGCTTATGGCCGATCCGTTGCACCAGTTTAAGATCGAAAAGGTCTACGATCTCCCCGGTTTCGATGCTTTCGGCACCCACGTCGACATGTCGATAACCAACTCGGTCCTGGCCATGATGATCGCCGTCGGCCTGACCCTGACGTTCTTCCTGCTGACAACCGCCCGTGCGGCGGTGATTCCCGGTCGTGGCCAGGTCATGGCCGAAGGCATATTCAAGCTGATCGACGACATGGCCGATTCGATCATCGGTCACGACGGCCGCCAGTTTTTTCCCTTCGTGCTGACGCTGTTCCTGTTCATCCTGAGCTGTAACCTGATCGGCATGTTCACCGTCTTTACGGCAACGTCGCAGCTGGCCGTTACGATCAGCCTGGCGGCCATGACGATCCTGCTGGTTATCGGTGTCGGCGTCGTGCGTCACGGCATCGGTTTCTTCAAACTGTTCGTGCCGTCAGGCGTGCCTTGGCCCATCCTGTTCGTGCTGGTGCCGATCGAAATCATCGCCTTCCTGATGCGCCCCATCACCCTGTCGCTTCGTCTTTTCGGCAACATGGTCGGCGGCCACATCGTGCTGAAGGTCTTCGCCGGCTTCGTCATCACCCTGGCGGGTCTCGGGCTGCTCGGCATCGCCGGCGCCTTCCTGCCCATGCTGACGATCATCGCCCTTACAACCCTCGAATTCCTGGTCGCATATCTGCAAGCCTTCGTGTTTGCGGTTCTGGCCTGCGTCTACTTGAGTGACGTCGTCAATATCGGCCATCACTAATCCCATCCATCCTATCTAATCTGACTAACGGAGTTACCCTTATGGATCTTCAATCCGCTCAAGCCATCGCCCACGGCCTGCAATTCATCGGTGCCGGCCTCGCCACCCTCGGCATGATCGGCGCCGGTATCGGCCTCGGCGTCCTGTTCGGCAACTATTATGTCGGCGCCATGCGCAACCCGTCGGCCGCCAAGGAACAACAGACCAACCTGTTCATCGGTATGGCCCTGACCGAAGCCCTCGGCATCTTTTCGTTCGTTATCGCCCTTCTGGTCCTGTTCTCGAAGTAAGATCAGAACCGTCAGGGAAACGTTATGAACGCCGCAACCTCAAACGATGCCACCGTGTCCGTGTCGGGAGATGCTTCCGCATCCGCCTCGCCCACGGTGACGGTGGCTTCGACGGTCCCTCTCGCCAACGCCGATCAGCTGGCCCAGGCTCCGGCCTCGATCCAGGCTGAGGAGACGACCGCGACGACCGAGCATGCCGCCGATGAAGGTGGCCTGCCCCAGCTCCGCACCGAACACTGGGCGGGGCAGATGGTGTGGCTGGTCATCATCTTCGCCGTCTTCTACCTGCTGATCTCGCGGGTGTTCGCCCCACGTCTGCGCAAGGTGATCGACACGCGCGGCGCCACCATCGCCGAGGACCTGGCCAATGCGCGCGCCAACCGCGACGAAGCCGAGGCGCAGGCCAGGGAAGCGGCAGCGGAAACGGCAGCGGCCCACGCCGCGGCCAAGAAGCTCGGCGCCGAGGCCATCGCCCGCTCCAATGCGGAAATCGCGGCGGCCCAGGCGGCAGAAGACGTCAAGCTCAATGCCCGTCTGGCCGAGGCTGAAGGCCGCATCAAGATTGCGCGCGACGAAGCCATGAGCCACGTCCGCGACATCGCTTCCGAAACGGCTTCGGCGCTCATCGCCAAGCTGACCGGCAAGGCGGCGACGCAGACCGCACTCAAATCCGCTTTTAGTAAGGTCTAAGCCATGCTCGATATGCAAGAACCGGAATTCTGGGTACGCGTCGGCCTGGTGATCTTTTTCCTGATCCTGGTCTTCGCCAAGGTCCCCTTCTCGATCTGGAAGGGTCTGGGCGAAACCGGCAAGGCCGTCCGCGCCGAACTCGACGAAGCCGTGCGCATCCGCCAGGAAGCGACTGACCTTCTCAACAGCATCAAGGCCCAGCGCCAGGCTGCCGAGAAGAAGGCCAAGGAGATCATCGCCCTGGCCGAGGAGCAAGCCCTGCGCCTGAGCGAAGAGGCTCGCGTCAAGCTGGCCGAATCGATCAAGCGCCGCGAAGAACTGGCTGAACGCAAGATTGCCCAGGCTGAGGCCCGCGCCGAAGCTGACGTCAAGGCTGCCGCCGCCGACCTGGCGACGCAACTGGCTGAATCCATCCTGATCGAACGCACCGCTGGTCTCGGCAGCGATGCTGCCGTCGACACAGCCATCGGCCAGCTGGAAGGCCGCTTTTCGTAAGAGCCTTATCCAGCGATCAAAAGATTGAAGGCCCGGAGCGCGCTCCGGGCCTTTTCTATTTGCGTTGGCCAGCACCATATCTGCAGATGGCCCAGGTCAACCCAGCCAATGCGAGGCAATAGGCAACCACTGCGATATGCGGCACCAACTCAACCCGCGTAATCGTATGCCCTCTATCGATCGAAAGATAGCGAAAACCCATATAAGAGTTGAGTGCGGAATAAGCCGCGCCAAACAGTCCGAAGCCGAGACCGATCCATCCCCACCACGCGAACGCCTTTGCGCCTGCGTCCCTTAGCACAAATCTTAGACACAGGCTCACCACGCCGGCGGCCAGTGCAATCAACATGCACGCCTTCACGACTAATGTCGCAAAGCCAAACACGTTTTGCGGTGTGGCCATGCCAACCATTGCAATTATCGCCGACCTCTCATCTGTCGTCATGACGCCCTCCACTGCATCCATTTATAACGATCGAAGCTAGCGCGGCGGCGCTAGAATACAAAAAAGCCTCCGGCCTTTCGGCCGGAGGCTTGAATTATGTCTATTTGCTATCTTTACGCCTTGGCCGTGCGGCGGCGAAAGCGGCGGCGGAACGCACCCAGTTGGTGCCCCTTACGTAGAAAGAAGCGCTCGAACTTGAGGATCTGCTGCCAGAAAATCGAGACAATCGGCGGATTGCGGCGCAGAAGTTTGCGGATCGGCATGATCCAGTTGGGGTGGCGGCGCTTCAGGTGGATGAACTGGCGGCGCGCCCAAAATGCATTACGCAGCACCAGAATCAGGCCGGCAATGATAAGGAAATAGTGGCCCGGAATGATGATCAGCACGAAACCGGCGGCGATCAACACAAATCCCACGGCCATCAGCACCCAGCCAAGCACCTTCTGCGTGAAGCGCTTGAAAATGCGCTTCACCGAACGCACGGCCGAGCGATGCTTCTTGTGTGGGACTATAATTTGGTTGGGCGACGCGGCGCCGTTTTCGCTCGACATGGTTTTCACTTGGGCACCTTTATGCCCCGTAACGCTAGAAGTGTCTGACGCCGGATATACGGTGCCACGGTCTCGATATGGCTACGCAAGATGGCATTGTAAAGGCACAGACTGAATACGAAGTGAATGTGGATAAAGTTTAATTTTCGTAAGGTCAGCTTGTGTCAGCAAGCCCTTGCAAAATCAGGCGTTCAGCTCACGTGGGAGAAATAGGGGCGCCTGTGTAAAAAAGCCATAGGACGCCCGGAAATGGATGATCACTCTATGTTACTCAAGCTTGCGCCGGCGCGCCAATATTGTGACGGCGATGGCCCAAAAGACCGCGCAGCCAATTGCGGACGCGGTATAATATGCGTTGTTTGCGCGACAGGATTCGGCGTTCGCACCGCAATGTATTGAGCCACATCAGCGCCAGGATCTTGGCGCCCGGCCGCAGCATGACGCGGATCTTGCCGAAAGAGCGAGGGTGTTTCTTGACCTGTTTGACGAACTGGCGCTTCACCCAGGTCGAACTCCGCAGCAGGATGATCAGGCCGACGATAATGATTGGCACGCCAAACGGGCCCGGCAAGGGCGTTATGATCACGCCCAGCGCCATTGTCACAACGCCGGCAATCATCATGAGCACTTTGAGCAGGATCGTCATCGGCGTCGCAGCCCTCTTCGGAACCGAGTTCACAGGCTCCATATAAGTGTCTACGACGCCGTTTACCAGACGGATCAGGCGCTGATTTGTCAGCTATAGGTAAGGCGCGGCTGGCGGGCGGCGCGGGTTTCGTCAAGGCGCTTGGCCGGCGCCAAGTAAGGTGCCCCCTTGAAGCGCGTGACGTCGCCGGCGATCGCGGCCTGGGCCAAGGCACGCAGGACAGCGATGAAGCGGTCCATCTCGGCCTTGGATTCGGTTTCGGTCGGCTCGATCAGCATGGCGCCATGAACGACCAGCGGGAAGTACATGGTCATCGGGTGGAAGCCTTCGTCGATCATGGCCTTGGCGAAGTCGAGCGTCGTCACGCCGGTGTTTTCGAGCCACGCGTCGTCAAACAGGGCTTCGTGCATGCACGGCCCCTCGGCGAATGGTACGCTCATCAGATCGCTCAGGGACGCCTTGATATAGTTGGCGTTCAGAACCGCGTCCTCGGCGACCTGCTTCAGGCCGTCCGAGCCGTGGCTCAGCATATAGGTTAGCGCGCGGATATACATGCCCATCTGGCCGTGGAAGGCGCACATGCGGCCAAAATTGGCCTTGGACGCCGACTCGCCGTGCTCTTCGAGGACAAATGCGCCCTCACCAGCCACGACCCAGGGACGCGGGGCGAAGTTCGCCAAGGCTTCCGACAGAACCACCGGCCCGGCACCCGGCCCGCCGCCGCCATGTGGCGTCGAGAAGGTCTTGTGCAGGTTGATGTGCATGGCATCGACGCCGAGATCACCTGGGCGGACGCGGCCGACGATGGCGTTGAAATTGGCGCCGTCGCAGTAGAAGTAACCGCCGGCGGCATGGATCAGGTCAGCGATGGCGATGATGTCGCGCTCGAACAGGCCGCAGGTATTGGGGTTGGTCAACATGATGGCGGCCAGCTGGTCGCCGGTCGCATCGATCTTGGCCTTCAAGTCGGCAAGATCGACGCGGCCATCGGCGGTCTGGGCGATTTCGCGCACCGTATAACCGACAAAGGCCGCCGTGGCCGGGTTGGTACCATGCGCCGAGGACGGCACCAGGACCGTGCGGCGTTGCCCCTGCCCCTTGGCTTCGTGCGCGGCCTTGATGGCCAGCAGACCGCACAGCTCGCCGTGGGCCCCTGCCTTGGGCGACAGGGCGACGGCGGGCATACCGGTCAGGGTCTTCAGCCAATGTGCCAGGCTGTCCATCAGCGCCAGCGCACCCTGGACGGTTGAAACCGGCTGCAGCGGGTGGATATCACCAAGGCCCGCGACGCGCGCCATCTTCTCATTCAGGCGTGGATTGTGTTTCATCGTGCACGAACCGAGCGGATAAAGCGCCAGGTCGATGGCGTGGTTCTTCTGGCTCAGGCGCACATAGTGACGCATGCATTCCGGCTCGGTCAGGCCCGGCAGGTTGAGGTTGTCACCGCGCACCAGATCGCCGAGATCCGAGGTATCAATAGCGATATCGGTAAAATCGACGCCGGTGCGGTGATAATCGTCCCACTCGAAGATCAGCTTTTCATTCTGTAGCAGGCCACGGCCGCCGAGCAACGACTTGAACGAGGTAGCTTCGACTTCGAGTTCGGGCGCTGACGGCCGCCCAACAGCATTCATACCCATTACAACACCTCTTTCAGGCCGGCGACCAGGGCCGCGATGTCGGCGTCCGACACGGTTTCGGTGGCGGCGATAATCAAATGGTTGGCAAAGTCCGGGTCGGCATCGAGGCGCGACATAGGCACGCCGGCAAGGATACCCTTGGCGGCAAGCGCTTCGACGACTTCAGCGGCGGGCTTAGACAGCTTGACGGTGAATTCGTTGAAGAAGCGCGGCGTGACGACTTCGACGCCGGCAATAGCCGCCAACTGATCTTTCAGGGCGTGGGCTTTGGCGTAGTTGATCTTGGCGACGCGTTTCAGGCCTTCCTGGCCCAGCAGGCTCATATGTATCGAGAACGCCAGGGCGCACAGGCCAGAATTGGTGCAGATGTTCGACGTCGCCTTGTCGCGGCGAATATGCTGCTCGCGCGTCGATAGCGTCAGCACGAAACCACGCTCGCCGTCGGCGTCGACCGTTTCACCACACAGGCGACCGGGCATGTTGCGCAGGTACTTTTCCTTGGCGGCGAACAGACCGACATAGGGCCCGCCGAACGACAGCGGCACGCCGATCGACTGGCCTTCGACGGCGACGACATCGGCGCCCATTTCACCGGGCGACTTCAACAGACCCAGTGACATGACTTCGGTGACGACGACGATGAGCAGCGCACCGGCGGCTTGGGCGGCCGCGGCGATCTTGGTCAGGTCGGTGGCCGTACCGAAAACGTTCGGTGTCTGCACGACCACGCAGGCCGTGTCGGCGTCGATATGGGCCAGGACGTCGGTTTCATTATCGACAGCCAGGGCGCAGGCTTCGGTTTGGATACCGACGGCGTGTGCCAGGGTCTCGACTGTTTCGCGATAGTGCGGATGCAGGCCACCCGACAGGACCGCCTTGTTGCGCTTGGTCACGCGCGCCGCCATCAGGACGCCTTCGGCCGTGGCTGTCGAACCGTCATAGAGCGAGGCGTTGGCCACCGGCATGCCGGTCAGGCGCGCCACCTGGGTTTGGAACTCGAACAGGACCCGCAACGTGCCCTGCGCAATTTCCGGCTGGTACGGCGTATAGCTGGTCAGGAATTCCGAACGCTGGATGATGTGGTCGACCGTCGACGGAATGTGGTGGCGATAAGCCCCTGCCCCGACAAAAAACGGCGCCTTCGACGGACTGACGTTCTGGGCGGCGAAGGCGTTCAGTTGCGCCTCGACCTCCAGCTCGCCGGCGTAGGTCGGCAGGTCGACCGTGCCGGAACGCTGTGCGGGCGCGGGCACATCGACAAACAGTTCATCGACGGACTTGACGCCGATAGTGTCCAGCATGGACACGCGATCGGCCTCGCTCAGGGGCAGGTAACGCATGAAAACCTCTTACAGGGTGTCGAGATAGGCTTCGTAGGTGGCGCGGTCCATCAGGCCGTCGAGTTCCGACGGGTTCGACAGCTTGACCTTGGCGATCCAGCCGGCGCCTTCGGGTGAGGCATTGACGGTGTCCGGGCTGTTCGACAGCTCGGTATTGGCATCGAGGACTTCGCCCGAGACCGGCGCATAGACGTCCGAAGCCGCCTTGACGCTTTCGACAACCGCAAAGCTGTCGCCCTTTTTCAGCTGCTTGCCGGCGTCCGGCACCTCAACGAAGACGACGTCGCCCAAAGCGTTGGCGGCGTAGGCGGTGATGCCGACCAGGGCCGTATCGCCCGTAACTTCGACCCACTCGTGATCCTTGGTGAACTTCATGATGTGGCTCCTTAAGCTTTGGGCTTGCGATGATAGCCGTTGGCAACGAACGGCAGAGAAACGATTTCGGCGGGGTAAGGCTTGCCGCGGACTTCGACATCGAGCTGTGTGCCGATAGCGGATTCGGCCGGCGGCACGTAGCCCATGGCGATCGAAACCCCTAGCGACGGCGACGGTACGCCGGAGGTCACGACACCGAGCACGCCGCCGTCCTTGGCGACGATCTTGGCGCCTTCACGGGCGGGCGGGCCGGACAGCAGTTTCAGAGCGACGCGAACGCGGTCGAGCTTGCCATCAAGCTGGGCCTTCAGGTGGTCGATGCCCTTGATGTCACCGCGCGCCAGGCGCGACTTGTTCATGGCAAAACCGAGATTGGCCTCGGCTAGCGTATAGGTCTCATCCATTTCGTGGCCATACAGCGGCATGCCGGCTTCGAGGCGAAGCGAATCCCGCGCACCGAGGCCGATCGGCTTGACGGCCGGATGGGTCAGGAACTGGTCCCACAGCTCGGCGACCTTGTCATTCGGGAAGCTGATCTCGAAACCGTCTTCGCCGGTATAGCCCGATCGCGAAATGAAAGCCGTCTCATTCAACAGCTCAAAGGTTCCACATTCCATGAAATATAGGTCGCACGCTGCCGGGCAAAAAGCTTGCATGACATCCCTGGCCTTGGGGCCTTGCAGCGCCAGCAGCGCGCGATCGGTCAGGACTTCAAACTCAACATCGGCGCCGTTTTCATCGTCAGCAATGGCGTTTTCAATGATATCGAAATCCTGGTCCTTGCAGGCGGCATTGACCACCAACAGAAAGCCATCGGCTTCAGGACGCGATACCATCCAGTCGTCGAGGATACCGCCCTTATCGTTGAGCAGCAGGGAATATTTCTGCTTTCCCGGAATTAATATCGAAAAATCCGTCGGTGTCAGGCTTTCCAGGGTGGCGATGGCGCCCTCGCCTGTCATGCGCGCCTGGCCCATGTGCGAGACGTCGAACAGACCGCAGCTCTCCCGCGTCCATTTGTGTTCGCCCAACACACCTTCGTACTGAACGGGCATGTTATAGCCCGCAAACGGCACCATGCGCGCGCCAAGGGCGACATGGCGGTCATATAGCGGGGTGGATTTCAGAATGTCGTGCGTATCGGCGGTCAGAACATCAGACATGGGGGCTCGCAGAACGTTTGCCAAAAGGCGTTAATCGGTCTGCCCCCGCTGTCTCCGGTACCTGAGAGATTTCGGGATGGGCTTATTCAAGCCTTCTCCCCCTTGCTCCGTCGGTGGGAAGCATACCCTAGCCTAAGGGCGCCTTCCGCTTTCCAGCGTGTCTTGGTTCTTGCGGTCCGTGGGCCTGAGCGTTTCCGGGGCGGTTGCGCCTTCGGCGTCGTGAGCGGACTCACGAACTCTCCCGCAAGAAGTGGCTCGCTTGTGCGTTAAGGACGGGAAAGAGTCAAGGCTTGGCTCATCCTCATTCAAATTGCGACTTAACGGCGAAGAAGAATCTCGATATCCATACCCGCTTAGCGAGAAGTTTTTTGGGTGGGAACTATGACAATCATGACCAACTATACGCTGCTCGCAGCAAGTCTAGCGCTAACTGGTGCAATTATTACAATAGTAATTCAGACGTACAATTTCCAGAAACAGTTGAAATCAACTCATTTAATTAAGATTGCCGAAATGCGCCAACAATGGATAAATAATTTGCGCACTGCGATGTCAGAGTTCCAATCATATGGAGTTACGCCAGATCTAGATCAATCTGCAATGAGAGAATTTTTTGAATCGGGAACTAAAATTGAGCTCTTTATGAACCCTACAGACCCCAATTATTCTGAACTCCAAGTTTGTATGTACAAATATTTGGAGGCCCGAACATTCGGCGAAAAATTTGCGGCAAATGCTCCATATGTGAGAATTTGTCAAAAAATCCTGAAAACTGAATGGGATGTATTGAAAACCGATCTAAAGCTACCGAAGAACCAGCATTAACCATTATTGACGATCAGCCGCAAATGACCCTTTTCGCGCAATTGCGGCGGGTCATATATCTCCGGACGGCCGATGATGTCAGGCTTTTGCAGCAGGCGCTTACGCACCTTGGTCATTTCAGGCAGCAGCGACGCCTCTAAGTGGTGCGTTTCGATCTCGACGCATTCGTCGGCAAAGCGTTCGATATGGCGATTATGGTGACGGCCCGGCGGGGTCACCAGGACCAGCTTCTTCTTCGGAAAACGCTCCTTCAGGTACCGCGCCGTCGCCGCGTGGTCGCCGTCAGCCGTGACCAGATAGCAGACGTCGAAGAGATCGTCCTCGGCGTCGGCGGCGATCGACAGGGCCAGATTGACGTCGCCCTGCTTTTCGACCGACAGCTGCCAGCTATGACCGCAGGCATTGCAGCCGTCCTGGGCATGGACGAAATGACCCATACGACAC
>FSVF01000292.1_pt1 | contig 10555 bp, 9 predicted proteins | sample 1637601 | NCBI WGS metagenome assembly FSVF01 (sample SAMEA3914814, study PRJEB12502) | metagenome | biome: forest; material: soil | place: USA | collected 2011-09-16 | depth 0.1 m
CACATCAGCAACGGTCGCGCCGGATGGAATGTCGTGGCTTCGCTGTCGGACTCGTCGGCGCGGGTGTTCGGTATCGACAACCCGCTCGACCACGCCTCGCGTTACGAACACGCCGGTGAATTCCTGAAGGTCACCAAGGCCTTTTGGGACAGCTGGGACGACAATGCGTTTGCAAATCCCAACAAAATAAGCGGGGATTACCTCGATATCCGCTCGGCCCACCCGGTCAAGCACGACGGTAAGTATTTCAATATCGAAGGCCTGCTCGATATCGCCCGGCCGGTGCAGGGATATCCCGTTATCGTCCAGGCCGGCAACAGCGATACCGGCAAGGACTTCGCCGCCCAGATCGCCGAAATGGTCTATTGCTCGGCGCAGTCGCTCGATGTCGCGCAGGCCTACTATGCCGACGTCAAAAGCCGTATGCCGAAGTACGGCCGCGATCCGTCGGACCTGCTGATCACGCCGGGCCTGTCGCCGGTCATCGGCGAAAGCGAGCAGGAGGCCCAGGACAAGTTCGGCACTCTGCAGGAGCTTTACGACTTCCGCAACGGTGTGAAACTGGCGGGCTTCGACCTGTCCGGCTATCCGCTCGACGGGCCGCTGCCCGACCTGCCGGAAACCGAGAACGGCAAGGGGCGCCGTCAGCAGCTGATCGACCTGGCGCGCCGCGAAAACCTCACTATCCGCCAGCTGGTCCTGCGTTTCAGCGTCGTACGCGGCCACAATCTCGTCGTCGGTACCGCCAAGACGGTGGCCGACACGATCGAGGAATGGTTCACCGGCGAAGCGGCCGACGGCTTCAATATTATTCCGCCACTTTTGCCGACGGGTTTCGAAGATTTCGTCACCCATGTCGTGCCTGAACTTCAACGTCGTGGTCTATTCCGTACTGAATATGAAGGAAATACTCTGCGCGAACACCTCGGCCTGAAGCGTCCGGCCAATCCGCACACGGTGCAGGAAAAGCCGCGCGTCTACGCCGACGTCATTTAGGGGACCTGAAGCCATGACCAACCCAACCCCTGACTTTGCCGCGGCCGTTGCCGACGGCGTGAAAATCCTGTCGCTCGGCAAGGCGCTGTCGCCGGCCCGGCCTGGCCTGCTGGCACAGCGCAAAGATGACGGCTTTGTCGTCGGCGAATTGCGCGCAGGGCCGATTGACGCCGACGGCGTGCGCGAGATCGCGCAGGCCGATGCCGCCGGCCGGACGGACGCAGACACCTTTCCATCAGAGGCCACATCCTTGCTGGCGGCTGTGTTTTCGGCGCGCTCGGATGCGGCAGCCGTGGTCCTGCTGCGGGCGCCCCGCCTGGCGGCATGGGGTCTTTCGGGCCGGGCCCTGCCGGTGCGCTATTTCCAGATGTTCGGCTACACCAAGGCCAATGAAATTCCGGTCGCCAGGGCTACGGCGGACGACGTGTCCGCTGCCCTGGCATCGCATGGTGACGCGCCGGCGCTTCTGCTTGGCGATGGCCGGGTTCTGATCTGGGGGGCGAATGCGGCCCGCGCGATCCGGCTGGTCCTGTCGCTCGAAGAAGCGGCGCACGTCACGGCGTTGGCCGACCGGTTGGGCGGCGCCAAAGATTACCCCGCCACCGCCCGCGAGAAAATTTACGCATCGCTGCAAGCCCAAGCGCGTCAATAGGAGGTCACCATGTCACGCACCTATCCCGTTATCGGCGCGCCCTTGTCGCCCTTCGCCGTCCAGGCCAAGAGCGAAATCGATACCGCCGTCCGCCTGCTGAGCGAAACCGGCAGCCTGTCGATCGTCGGCAATGGCAATGCCGCCAAGCGTTACGGCGTCAGCCGCTTCGTCATCGGCGGTTTCGAAGGTCCCCTGAAGGGCGGCAAGGTCGCCGTGGTCGTGCTCGATCACGATGAACACGTCCACGAAGGCGAGCTCTACTACCATCATGAAGAGGTCCTGCCGCTCTATTCGGCGATATTCCAGAATCGTCCCGACGTTCAGGTGGCGATCCATACCCATTCGCCGCACCTGGTGGCCTGGGCTCTGGCGCAGCGGGCGCTGCCGGTCGGTGATTTTCCGGAACTGTCCGGTTTCGGCATCGACGCTATTCCGGTCACCGAAGCGGCTGCCCGCTACGACGCCGGACCGGTCGTCGACACTCTGCGCGCCCATCCGAATGCCCCGGCCCTGCTGCATGCCAATCATGGCCTGCTGGCCTGGGGGAGCGACTTCTCTTCGCTGGCGCGGCTGGTTGTTGCGCTCGAAGAGGCTGCGCGACTGCAGATCGAGGCAGCCAGCCTGTCGGATGCCGCCTGAGCCTTTAAGTAAAAGCGTTTCCTTTCACTCATTCCTCCCCGGAACAAGGATATTGCCATGACCCAACCGACCTCTGTCTGGTACTCGCATTGCGGCCATTCCCCCCTGGCTGTCGCCATCCAGAATGGCTGGATCGCCGATGAATTGACGCCGTTGGGCATCGCCCTGAAGTCGGTCAAGCGCGACGGTGATCCTCAGGCGCAGCTGTCGCACTATGACCATCACATCCTTTATTCCATCCGCCAGGGCGGCAGCGTTCCGGCCATCTGGGCGCGCTCGACCGGCGTGGAAACGCGGCTGGTCGGCGTCAACTGGCTTGACGAATATCAGGCGGTCATTGCCCTTCCATCGTCAGGTATCGTGTCATCCAAAGACCTTAAGGGCCGCAGGTTGGCCCTGCCGTCGGCCAATCATCCGATCGACCACACGCGGGCCGCCAATCTGCGCGGCTTCCTGACAGCCCTGGAACTGGCAGGACTGAGCGCAAGCGACGCCGAGTTCATCCCCCTGCCGGAGGTCCACGAAAGCTTTGGGACGCCGGGTGCCGAAGAGGGAGCGAAACCGTTCCACGCCGGCGGTCGTGCCGTCGATGCGCTGCGTGCGGGTCAGGTCGATGCCATCTTCGTGCGCGGACCGCACGGCATCGCCCTGACTGAGGCCCTGGAGGCCGTCGTGGTCAGCGAGATCAGCGCCCACCCCGACCCGCTGGTGCGCGCCAACAACGGCACACCGCGTCCTCTGACCGTCCATGCGCAATTTATCAATGACTATCCATCGATCGTGGAGGCCATTGTCCGCCGCGTCGCCGAGGCCGGTCCCTGGGCCGAAGGACATGCCCGCGAGGCCGCCGAATTGATCGCCCGCCAAGGCGGCACCTCCGCCGACGTCGTCGAGAGGGCCTACGGTCACCAGCTTCACAACAGGCTGCACACAACGCTCAACGACACCGCCATTGCCGGTCTGAGCGCGTATAAGGACTTCCTGTTTGCCCATGGCTTCATTCCGGCCGATTTTTCGATCAAGGAATGGATAAACCCGGAGCCGCTCAAGGCGGCCGAAACGACCTCCCCCCTGCTGTACGAGATCACTTGATCGGCGCCTCCCTGGATTAAGAAAGTCTCCAAATGTCTACGAAAATATTTATCCTCCTGGCCGGGTCCGCCCTGGCTGGCAGCCTCCCCGCGCCCGTTTTCGCGCAAGCTGCCGCTAATGCAATCAGCGCCGCCAGTGCCGCCGTCCCGGCAGCCAGCACGGCCGATGCCACACGCAGTGACAGCACGACCAACATCACCGTTACGGCCCAACGCCGTGCTCAGAAGGTCCAGTCCGTGCCCATCGCCATCACGGCGCTCGGCGGCACCAAGCTGCTCGACGGCAATATTCAGACGGCCAACGATGTGGCGCGTTTCGTGCCCAACCTGACGGGTGCTAACGGAGGTGGCCGTGTCGCCCGCCCGCGCTATTTCCTGCGTGGTGTCGGCGTCAACGACCCCTCCGGCAACGTCGTCAGCCCGACCGGAATCTATATTGACGACGTCTATTACGGCGATACCGCCTACCAGACCTTCCCTGTCTTCGACTTGGACCGCATCGAAGTCCTGCGCGGGCCGCAGGGCACGCTGTGGGGCAAGAACACTATCGGCGGCGCCATCAACACGATTTCACGCAAGCCGGCCTTCACCCGCAGCGGCTATGTTCGCGCCGAGGCGGGCAGCAACGACAGCAAGACGATTCAGGGCGCGCTCGGCGGTCCCCTGGCTGGACAGTGGCTGGCCGCGCGCCTGGCCTTTGACCTTGAAAACCGCGGCGGCGATTTCCACAACAGCGTCAGCGGCAAGACCAAGGGCGATACGCGTGATGCCGCCGCTCGCCTGCAGTTCCTCATCAAACCCGTCGAGGGCTTCGAGGCGACGCTGAACCTACACGCCCGCAATCTGAAGGACGGCGGCGCCCCGAGCTACAAGATCGGCACGGGCGCAGGCGGCGCCGACTCGTGGGGCTATGTTCCACCCTACGGAACGACGCCGCATCTCGGCGACGATGTCGCCAATGATTTCGACGCCCCGCCGGCCACGCTGACGACCAGCGGTGCCAATCTGAATGCGTCGTGGGACCTCGGCAGCCTGACCCTGACCTCGATCACCGCCTATGACCGGTTGAAGCGCGAGAGCTTTACCGACGGCGACAATTCACCCAAGCCGGCGCAACTGGCGCACGCCGAGGCCAACAGCAGCCAGTTTGCCCAGGAGTTTCGCCTGGCGTCCGATGCCGGCAAGGCGTTGAGCTGGACCGTCGGCGCCCACTATTTCGACGAGGATTTCCACTCGGACGCCGCCACCGGTACCCTGGCTGCGGTCGCGGCCGTGCCTGGCTTTACCGCCATCCGCACAGCGTTCCAGAACACGATTTTCGATCAGCATGGCAGCAGTTTTGCGGTCTTCGGCGAGGCGACCTACAAGATCACCGACCGCCTCAAGATCGCCGCCGGCGCCCGCTGGACGACTGAGACCAAGTCGATTGACCTTAACGGCGTGCAGGCCGTAACCGGCTCGACGACCTTCAGCAATCCGGCGGAATGGTGGAAGCGCTCGTCCGTCAGTTCACCCACAAGCATCAACGCGACCCAGGTCGAGAAAAACACCTGGGAACGCGCCACCTACTCGCTGACTCCGCAGTACGAGATCAACGACAATGTCCGCGTCTACCTGCGTTACGCCACGGGTTTCAGGTCCGGCGGCTATAACGGCAATGTCACCTCGCAGGTGGCGGTCAACACGGTCAATCCGGAGACGCTGACGGATTACGAGGCCGGCCTGAAGAGCGAGTGGCTCGACAATCGTCTGACCGTAAACGCCTCGGCCTTCTCTTACGACTACCGCAATATCCAGGTGAACGTGCAGGGGCAGTTGAACGGTCAGTCGGCGACGACACTGCGCAACGCCGCCAATGGCAAGATCGACGGCTTCGAACTGGAACTGGCGGGGCGGCCGCTCGAACATCTGACCCTGCGCGCCAATCTCGGCGTTTTGACGCGCGCCGAATATACCAACTTCATCACGACGGTCCTGGTCAACAATGTCGCGACCACCGTCGACGCCAGCGGCAACCAGATCGCCCGTGCGCCCAAGGAGACGGCGACGATCGACGCCGAATATGTCTTCCCGCTGGCGAACGGCCGCCAACTGGCTGTTGGTGCGGACCTCAACTATCGCAGCCATATCTTCTTTAATGCCGTCACTCAGAACGATCCGCTGCAGGAGCAGGATGCCTATACGCTGATCAATGCGCGTCTGGCCTACCGCATCCCGGTGCATGGCCTGACGCTCGGCGCCTATGTCTACAATCTCGAAGACCGGGAATACGTCCATAATGCCAACGCTCCTCGCAACGGCGCCTATCCGGTCAGTTTCGGTCCCCCGCGTACCTGGGGCGTCACCCTCACCAAGTCGTTCTGAGGCCCGTCATGCGCATCCCGAAACCCATATTCGCCCTTATCGCCGTTCCGCTTCTGCTGGTCCTGGCAGCCTGTTCCCAACAGGTTGCCAAGACCGCGGCGGCCGACCAGGCCAAGGTCGTGCGTATCGCCAGCATCGGCTATTTCGCCGACGGCAAACTGCAGACCGGCGGCAACCAGACGGCCGTCGTCTACACCAAGCATATCCTGGAAGACTCCCTGGCGAGGAAAGGCGTCAAGGTCGAATGGGTCCCCGTGCCCAGCTCGCTCGGCGGTCCAGGTTTCAATGAGGCCCTGGCCAACAAGTCGGTTGATTTCGCCGCCTATGGCGACTTCCCGGCGATCATCGCGCGGGCCGGCGGCATTCCGATCAAGCTGATCGTCCCGGCCGGGCGCGGCAGCAATTCGTATCTGGTTGTACCGAAAGGATCGGCGGCGGCTTCGATCGCAGATCTCAAGGGCAAGCGCATCGCCCTGCAACGCGGCCGGCCGGGGGAACTGGCGTTCAACCAGCTGATCACCTCGCAAGGCCTGACGCGCGCCGACTTCAAGATCTACAATATCAACGCCGGGGCAGCGGCGTCTTCGCTGGCGGCCGGGCAGGTGGACGGGGCGTTTATCGGCCCCGAGGCCTACCTGCTCGAAGACAAGGGTGTGGCGCGCATTCTATGGTCGAGCAAGGGCACGAATTGGAAATGGCGATCGGAATTGTTCGTGCGCGAAGACTTCGCGCGTGACAATCCAGCCATCACCCAGGCCGTGGTCGATGGTTATGTGGCGGCGGCCTATTGGTCTTCGCACGACGAAAACCGCGCCGAGAGCCAGGCCTTGATCTCACGCAACGGCACGCCCCTGGCGGTGGTGCAGCGCGATTCTGAAAACGACATCGAATGGAAGGCGCGCTGGTCGCCGCTGTTCGACGGTTACATGGAGGAACACTATCGCGAGGCCATCGCCTTTACGGCCGCGCAGAAACTGATCCCGAAAGCGTTCGACACGAAGGACCTCTTCGACAGCCGATATGTCGAACGGTCGCTGAAGGCGCAAAAGCTCGAAGGTTACTGGACCGGCCGCGATGCCACAGGAGGTCCGCGTGGCGCAAACTGAGGCGGCGACAGCGTCCTCCCTGACCACGGGCGGGTTCATGGCACGCTTCGTCACCCTGTCGGTGCTGGCGGGTATGACGATCGGCATGGGCAATGTCATTACCACCCTGTTTGCCCTGCATCTGCACGCGACGCCGTTACAGATCGGTTTGATCTCAGGGGCGGCGACACTCGGCATGATGACGGTAACCCTGCCGGCAGGGTTCCTGATCGCGAAATTCGGCGCCAAACGCGTTTATCTGCTCGCCAGCCTGAATTGCCTGCTGATCTATCTGGTCGTGCCATGGATCGGATTCTGGGGCGCGCTGGCCGTGGCCCGCGGCCTGGTCGGCGCGTCGGTTCCGTTCCGCACTATTTCCATGAACTCGACCTTCCTGCAAAAGATCCGCACCCTGGGGTCTGAAAAGGCCGGCTGGTTTCGGGCTTCGCAATCGACAGGCACGGCCGTCCTCGGCCCGTGGATCGGAACCGCCTTGACCGGCTCGACCAACTTCCTTGTCTCCTATGTGTGCCTGGCTGCCCTTTTCGGCGCCATGGCCCTGTGGTCGCAGAACTTCCTGCCCGAGGCCGAGGTTGTCGAATCGCAGCACGTCGGCGACGGCGGCATCGTCACGCAGGTAAAGCTTATGCTCCAGGACCTGTGGGTCGGCGAAAGCTGCCTGACCGAATTCGTCAGTTCGTCCGTGACCTCGCTGTTCTCCAGCTTCATCATCGTCCTGGCGTTCAAGGTCATGGGTTTTCCGAAGGAACTGGCCGTGGCTCTTGTCACCACTCAAGGCCTCAGCCTGATCGCGGCGCTGTTCGTCTTCGGGCCGGTGTTGCGAAAGGTGCCGCTCGCCTACGCCTATAACGGCAGTCTCGGCTTTGCGACCCTGGCGCTGATGTTCGTCGGCTTCGGTAAGCTGTGGCCGCTGCTCATGCTGGGCGGTGTCTGCCTGGCCATAGCCTCGGCGCTGATCCACCTTGTCAACATGCATCGCCTGTCGAATTCGCCTTTGGCCAAGAGCAAGATTTCCAGCCTTCTCAATCTGTCGGGGCAGGGGGGCTCGCTTGTCGGTTCGGTGGCGGGAGGACTGCTCAGCGCCGTTATTGGTCTGCAACACGTCTTTCTCGCCTGGATACCGCTGATCTGGATAACAGCGGGCGTCTGCCTGTGGCGCCACTATCGGGGGAAGGCGGCATGACCACGATCGCTGCCAACTCCGTGGTCGCCTGGAAACCGCCCGCATTCGCTCTGGCACTCATCTCGCCGGCCCTTGTGCTTGGCTTGTGGTGGGCTGTTGCGGCCACCGGCGTTTTTCCCACCCAGATACTGGTGCCCCCGCAACGCGTCTTCATGGCCTTCATCGAGCTGTGGCAAAGCGGTGAATTGGGCCAGGCCCTGGGCGCGACCTTCTACCGCCTGAGCATAGGGTTTGCTGCCGGCACCGTGCTGGGACTTGTCTACGGCATTGCCGTTGCACTGTTCCGGCCGCTGCAGGACTACACCCTGCCATTTTTCACCGTTATCCGCACTGTGCCGACCATCGCCTTTGTGCCGATCCTGATCCTGATCTTCGGTATCGGCGAAACATTCAAAATCCTGATCGTCGCCAAGGCGACCTTCTTCCCCATCGCTCTGGCGTCGATCGAGGGCGTGAGAGGCATCCCGGGGCGTTATGTCGATGTCGCGCGGGCCTATCGCCTGCCGCTCGGCTTCAAACTGCGCAAGGTGGTCATTCCGGCGGCACTGCCCGATGTCGTCACCGGTATTCGCCTGGGGCTCGGCCGGTCCTGGGGCGCCCTCGTCGCTGCCGAGCTGATCGCCTCAGAAGCCGGACTCGGCCAGATGATGGAGATCGGCCGGCAGATGCTGCGTCTTGATGTCGTCTTTGTCGGCGTTGTCATTACCGGACTTGTCGGCTTCGTTTTGGACCAGGCCTTGCGCCGCGTCGAAGCGCACCTGTCGCGCTGGAAGGCGGGGTAAGATGCGCAAGACCCTGATCGCTCTTGCCAAGGCCTGGGCGTTGCCGCTCGTTCTGATCGCCGCCTGGCACGTCGCGTCGCTGCAGGGCGCCGGCATGGCCTATGCCTTCGTACCGCTGAAGGACGTATGGAACAGCGCCGTTGAGCTGATCAAGGACGGCGAGCTGCCTCTGCATCTGTGGGCCAGTATACGGACGGCGTTGCTCGGCCTTGTCTGTGGCACACTTGCCGGCGTCGTGCTCGGCACCGCCCTGGCGCTCAGCCGGCCCGTCGACGTGCTGATAGGCCCTGTCTACCATGCCCTGCGTCAGGTGCCGACCATGGGCCTGATCCCGATCATCGCCCTGTGGTTCGGCACCGGTGAACTCTCGATCAGACTCCTCGTCGCTATCGCCGCATTTGAAGTAATGGCGCTCAATACCTGCGAAGGCCTGCGCAATGTCGAGACGAAATACCGCGAGCTGGGCCGCGCACTCATCCTGACACGCACGGAGACCTTTACCCGTATCCTGTTCCCGGCGGCATTTCCGTCGATCCTGACCGGCCTGCTGCAGGCCACATCCTTCGCCTGGATCGCCACGGTCGGGGCGGAACTGCTGTTCACCGTCGGCCCCGGCCTGGGGGTCATCATGGAGCGCGCCCAGCTGGCGGCGCGCATGGACCAGGTCATTGTCTGTCTCATTCTCATCGGCGCCATGGGCTACGCCACCAACCGCCTGTGCGTTCAAATCGGCCGGCGCGCTTTGCGCTGGCGCAACTCCGGATGACCAATATGTTTTGGAACCGAAACAACCCGACCCTGACCCCCGACCTCCCTGAAACGAGGGCAGCGGGGACCCTGTCTATCAAGGGCCTGTCGAAGCGCTTCCGCATCGAAGGCAAGGACCGCGCGGTTCTGGACGATATCGACCTGCAAATCGCGCCGGGTGAATTCGTCAGCATCGTCGGCCCCAGTGGTTGCGGCAAGTCGACCCTGTTGCGGCTGATCAGCGGACTCGATACCGAATATGACGGCAGTATCCGGCTCGATGGCGAGCGGGTCACCGGACCGGGGCTGGAGCGCGGCATCGTCTTTCAGGACCACCGCCTGTTGCCGTGGATGACGGTCGAGGACAATATCGACCTGGCCCTCATCCGCCGCAAACTGTCGAAAAGCGAACGCCGACAACTGGTCAAGGCGCATCTGGCCCTGGTCAATCTGACCGGCTATGAGAAGGCCTATCCGCATCAGTTGTCGGGCGGCATGGCGCAGCGCGCCGCCATCGCACGCGGGTTGGTCAACGAACCCGGCATCCTGCTGCTCGATGAACCCCTGGGCGCGCTCGATGCCCTGACACGCCTCAAGGTGCGCACCGAGCTCGAACGTATCTGGATCAAGCACCGCAACACCATGATCATGGTCACTCACGACGTGTCCGAAGCCGTGCACCTGTCGAACCGTGTCATTGTCATGAGCGCCAATCCGGGCCGTATCAGCCGCATCGTATCGGTCCCGCTCGACTATCCGCGTGAACGCTCGTCAGCGCTGCTGCTGGAAATCGAGGAGGATATCCTGTCGACTATTTTGGCGGCTAAGTGACATGTCACGATCGCAAATGTTCGTTCGTCGTGACGAATGGCTCAATTGCGGGCAATCTCGATCGCGTTGGCTGACGGTATCTCTAAAACCCGGCCGACGTTGCCCGATCCCTCAGTCGACGGCTTCGAATACGCGCGCTGTCGCCTGGAAATCGCCTTTCATCG
>FSVF01000071.1_pt1 | contig 10552 bp, 12 predicted proteins | sample 1637601 | NCBI WGS metagenome assembly FSVF01 (sample SAMEA3914814, study PRJEB12502) | metagenome | biome: forest; material: soil | place: USA | collected 2011-09-16 | depth 0.1 m
CGATCCGGCTGTGGTCGAGGTGCAAGCGGCTAATGAGGTGAAAGGCCTGGCCGATCTCGATCGCTGCGGCAAAGACGAGGGCTGCTGAAACGGCCGGAACCACGCGCCACGGCAGGATGCTGCGGATTGCCAGATAGACGAGGATAACGGCCAAGCTATCGCCGAGATGGGGGCGGACAAAGCTGTCGTGGACAGACAGAGCAATGCCAAGCTCTATCAGGAACAGGGCAGCCGTCGCCAGGGCGTAGTTGGATCGCAATTTCATTCGATTACCCAGAAAAAATCCGGCCTGGTTGCCCGGGCCGGATAATTTGTTTCTGCCTCGGTTTCCCGGAAGGCTTATTTCTTGAGGAAACCTGCGAACTTGTTGTTGAAGCGCGAAACGCGGCCACCGCGGTCGAGCAGCGTACCCGTGCCGCCGGTCCAGGCCGGGTGCGTGCGCGGGTCGATGTCGAGATTGAGGACAGCGCCTTCCTTGCCGTAAGTCGAGCGCGTCTTGTAGGTCGTGCCATCGGTCAGGGTGACAGTGATCCAGTGGTAGTCGGGGTGGATTTCTTTTTTCATCTTCGCGATCCTTCACGTCCAGCCAGCATAAGCGCGGACGCCGAATAGGGTTTAAGGTGTGCTTGTAAGCAAGAGGACGGGCTCTTACATGAACATCCATTGCCGTGCAAGCGGTGTTAGGGCAAAACGCACCCATCATGGCCGATTCTGCACCGCAAAACGCACCCGAAACCCAAACCGACCGCCCGAGTTCCGGCGCCGAACTCGTTGGACAGATCCGTCAGGCCGCAGGCCAACGCGGCAAGACCAAGGACCTGCGCCCGCTGGCGCGTCTGTGGCCCTATCTGTGGCGGCAGAAGGTCAATGGCCTGTTCATGCTGCTGTTCCTGGCCATATCCTCGACGACCATGCCGGCCATGACGGTGGTCTTGAAGCAGTTGATTGACCATGGCTTCGGCTCGCGCAATTTCAGCTCATTGAACATGTGGTTCATGGTGTTGATCGGCGTGGCGCTGGTCATGGCCTTCAGCTCGGCCCTGCGCTATTTTTTCATTACGCGCCTGGGCGAACGCGTCGTCGCTGACCTGCGCGAAGACGTCTTTGCCCATATCCTGCGGCTTGACCCCGGCTATTTCCTGAAAATCCGCACGGGCGAAGTGATTTCGCGCCTGACCGCCGACATCCAGATCATTGAAACCCTGGTGGCGTCGGCGATTTCCATCGCGCTGCGCAATCTCCTCGGCCTCGTCATCGGACTGGTGATGATGATGATCGTCAGCCCCAAGCTGACGGTCTTTGTCCTGTGCGTCATTCCCTTCGTCCTGGTGCCGCTGATTACTTTCGGGCGCCAGGTCGGCAAGGTGACGCGCGAAACCCAGGACGTTTTCGCCCGCGCTGTCGGCTTTGCGTCCGAGTCCCTTGATGCGCTGGAAACCGTCCAGGCCTTCGTGCGCGAATCCTTTACGCAGAAACGCTTCAATGATGGCGTCGAGGCGGCCTATGCCAAGTCGGTCGGGCGCATGGCCACGCGCGCCATGATGACGGCGATGGTCATTACCCTGGTGTTCGGTGGCACGACCTTTGTCCTGTGGCTCGGCGCCCAAGATGTGCTGCACGGCCATATGACCAACGGCACCCTTGGCCAGTTCGTCATGCTGGCAATCCTCACGGCTGGGTCCATGGCCAATGTCAACGAGACATGGAGCGATGTGCAAAAGGCCGCTGGCGCCATGGCGCGGATCGATGAATTGCTGCATTCGGAACCCAATATCAAGGCGCCGGTCAATCCTGCCGTCCTGCCGGTGCCGGCGCGCGGCGAAATCCGTTTCGACGAGGTCCGCTTCGCCTATCCGTCACGACCCGACAGCATCGTGCTTGACGGCTTTTCATTGCACATTCAGCAGGGCGAAACCGTGGCTCTGGTGGGGCCGTCAGGTGCGGGCAAGTCGACCGTCTTTAAGCTCCTGCTGCGTTACTATGATTTCGAGACCGGCACTGTTACGATGGACGGCGTCGATATCCGCACGGCCGACCCGAAGGACGTGCGCGAACGCCTGTCCTTGGTTGCCCAGGACACAGCGTTGTTCTCTGGCTCGCCTGAGGAAAATATCCGCTTCGGCCGCGAGGACGCCAGCGACACTGACGTTCGCTTGGCCGCCGCCAAGGCGCAGGCCCTGGCCTTTATCGAAGCCTTGCCTGAAGGCTTCAAACAGCCCTTGGGCGAACGCGCCAAGTCGTTGTCCGGCGGCCAGAAGCAGCGCCTGTCGATTGCGCGCGCCTTGGTCCGGGAAGCGCCCATCCTGCTGCTTGATGAGGCGACCTCGGCACTCGATGCAGAGAACGAACGGCTGGTCCAGGCAGCGTTGAACGAGGCCATGCGCGAACGCACGACCCTGGTGATTGCGCACCGCCTGGCGACGGTCCTGAAGGCCGACCGCATCGTGGTTATGGACGCGGGCAGGGTGGTCGATATCGGTACCCATGCCGAACTGGTTGAACGTGGTGGGCTGTATCAGCGTCTGGCCTCATTGCAGTTCAACGCCTGACAACGCGTCATCCGGCCGGACTCTTGACGCGCCGGCCAACTGGCAGCACCCTGCGCGGCCGGAAGGGGTGTCAGGACCGATGACAGCCATTGCAGTCTTCCGAAAGGGCAAGGTTAAGGCGTCGCTGGCGAACGCCGCGATCGTGCTGGCTGAAAGTCTCCTGAGCCTGTGGCTGGCGCACAGACTATCGTCCCAATATCCGCGGCAAATGGCCGTCGTGACGGCCATAAGTGTTGCAGCGGTGATATGTCTGCTGTTCTGGGGCGTCTACGTCGTTCGCAATGTTTTGCTGCGCAAGCCCTTGCTGTGGACCGACGGTATTCACCTGGTCTATATGGCGCCGTACGAGGTTCGCATCGCGCTGGCCGATATTGAAGCTTACAAATTCAACTGCGGCATCAAGCGCGCGGCAGGCGCCCCGATCGGGGTAAGGCTGATCCTGCGCGGTGGCAAGCGCTGTTATATTCCGCTGCGCATGGCCGAGACGACAGAACCCGTGGTGCGTTTCCTGCGTGGGTTAACCGGCAAATCGGTTGTTCGGCAGGCCCTTATGGCCGCGCAGCAATGACTGCGGTACCTCAAACAGAGTGCCCGCCAAGGGATCATCCGTGCGGTGTTCCTGCGCCGCCGAGGTGACGAACAGGCGGTTCAGGCCTTTGCCGCCGAAAGTCACACTGGTGATGTTGTGCGCGGGCATCCGGATATCGAAATCCTTGTGGCCATCGGGCAGATAGCGGCTGATGCAGCCGCCGCCGTAATGCGCCACCCACAGGCCGTCGTCGGCATCGACCGTGCAGCCGTCCGGCAAACCCTCGCCCTTGGCGAATTGCGCAAAGATGCGTTTGTTCGACAGGTCGCCATCTGCCACATCGAAGGCGTAGACGATGCCGTCGGCGGTTTCGTTGTGATACATACGGCTGCCGTCGCGCGAAAAAGCCGGGCCGTTGGTGCAGAGATAGGGCGTGTCCATCTTGCGCACGCTCAAATCGGCATCGATGCGGTAGAGGGCCGCCGTCTTTTCCTTGAACGGCATATGCATGGTGCCGGTCCATAGCCGGCCCTTGGCGTCGACCTTGGCATCATTGAGCCGGTTGTCGGGGCGGTTCGTTTCGGGTGTCGCCACCTTGGTCAGCTTGAACGGATCGAGATCGAGAAAATAGACGTCCTGGCGCTGTGCAATGACAAAACCACCCGATTGACGCTCCAGTACCCAGCCGATGATATCGGGCACGTCCCAGCTCTGCTGGCTCTTATCGGCCAGACGATACGCATGCAGCTTCTTGCCCATGATATCGACCCAGAAGATGGTATTTTGCGACGGCGCCCACAAAGGACCCTCGCCGAGTTCCGCACCAGGCGCGGTCAGGTGAATGATCTGCGAGGCGTCGTCGGCCCGTGCTGCGAGGGGGGCAAGGGCAGCGGCGAGGCCAAGTTTTAGACCGTGACGGCGGGGGAGGGACATGGCGGCGGTTTCTTCCTCTTTTTCGGCAAGATATTCGCCGAGCCCGCCTGACTGTCAACAAATTTCATTTATCTTACAAAGGGATGACTTGTCGTACTATTCTTGGCTGCGTTCATAGCCTGGGCCATGGCGAAGCTGGTTCGGCAAAGCGCCTCGGCAATCAGGTCCGCCGAGGCGGCGATCTGACCCAGGCTCCACGGCTCGACCAGCGCCATTTGCGCGGCGGCAATCTGGGCCGCCAGGACGGGCGCGGGAAAGGCGGACGCCTCGAGGCATTTCTCGATTTCCGCCGTCAGAACGCGCAGCAGTATCGCGCGGGTCGGCTGCGCGAACAAGACGCGCCCGAGGCTATGGTTTTCGCGGAAATGCTGCAGCATAGGGACCAGCGCTGTGTCTGGCTCTGATGACTTCGTCGCCGCTGCCAGTACGGAAAATGGGGCGGCAACGGTGTGCTTCAGCAAATCGCTTTTGGTGCGGAAATGTTCGTAGAAGGTCGAACGGCCGACATTGGCCTGTTCGGCGACTTCGCCGACCGTGATGTCGTTGTAAGGCCGCTCGAACAGCATGGACATAAAGGCCGCTACAATGGCGTGGCGGGTCTTTTCGTGTCGGCGGTCGGGTCTGATCAGGGCAGACATTTATGTTTGATTGTCCGGTTTCAGACAAAAGCTATGCCGTATCCGGAGGCGGAGCGCATCTCTTTTGTTAGCTTAGGGGTGTTTTTCACCAGGAGCCACCTCATGTCGTCCGCTACACCTTACGTCCCCTTGCGTCAGCTGCGCCTTAACGGGCCTGTCTACGGCTTTATTCTTGCGCTGGCGACGCTGGCCGTGGTTATCCTTGTTGCCCATCATCCGGTGGCGGACCTGCATGACAGGGCCCAGGGGCTGAATAACATCATCGCCATCACCGCGACCGACCAATGGGTGCACGGCGCACTGATGGCCATAGTGGTGCTGTTTGCTGTCGGCTTTTCCGGTTTCGCCTGGCGGCTGGGGATCGACCATCCGGCGGTGATGGCCGGATGGCTGAGCTACCTGTTCGGTTGCCTTGCCCTGATTCTGGCGGTCCTGATCGGCGGCTTTATCGTCCCGGATATCGCCAGGTCATTTGGCGCGGCGATGCAAACCCATCCGGCCGCCTACGATCTGATCGCCTTTAGCGGCATGCTGATCCAGGGGCTCACCAAGACCGGCTTCGTCATGACCGGCTTTGCCTTCGTCATGTGGGCGCACGCCCTGGCGCACCACAAGGGCGGGGCGCGCATCATCGCCGCCGTGGCTATACTGACCGGCGGGCTGTCGGCAGCCTATGTGCTCAGCAGCCCCGCGGCCTTTAACCCGCGGACGCTTTTCTGGTTCTTTGTCGCGCAGATGGCGTGGAACATGACCGTCGCCTTCTGGATGATACGCGGTCTGAAGCGGCCTCAATCCTGAGGAAGGTCACCGGGCGAGCTTGAGCTTTTCGAGCAGGGCCGGATACAATTCCGGATTGCCGCAGATGATGTCGCCGGTCTTCATAGGCGACTCTTCGGAATCGATCGAGGTGATCTTGCCGCCGGCCTCCAGAATGAACAGGATGCCTGCCGCCATGTCCCACGGCTTCAGGCCTCGTTCCCAATAACCATCGAACTGACCGGCGGCGACGTAGGCGAGGTCCAGCGAGCAGGCGCCGTTGCGACGGATGCCGGCGGTGCGCTGCATGATCTGGTGCAGCTCCTTTAGCGCCTGGGCGTGGCCTGGCTTGCCGATAAAGGGCAGGCCGGTGCCGATCACGGATTCATCGAGATTGCGGCGTTGCGAAACGCGCAGGCGGCGATCGTTGTGATAGACGCCCTTGCCCTTTTCCGCCCAGTACAAATCGCTGGTGACCGGATTGTAGGTGACGCCGGCGACGATTTCGCTGTCGCGCTCGAGAGCGACGGTACAGGCGAAATGCGGAATACCGTGCATGAAGTTGGTGGTGCCGTCGATCGGATCGACGATCCAGGTGTGCGTCTTGTCGGTGCCTTCGACCATGCCCTGCTCTTCGCCGAGAAAGCCGTAGCCCGGACGCACCCGCAGCAGTTCTTCGAACAGGGCGGCTTCGACCCGCTTGTCGGCGGCGGTGACGAAATCGCCAGGTCCCTTTTTAGAGACCTGCAATTCCGTCACTTCGCCGAAATCGCGCGCGACGCCTTTGCAGGCTTTGCGCACGGCGCCCACCATGACCTGGATAAGAGAAGACTGGAGAACCGTGACCATGGTGGGACCTTTACGTGATTTACAATGTGAGACCGGAAACGCGTCCCGGGTTAGTCGTTCTTGATGTTGCTTTTCGTCTTGACCTTCTGATCGGGCCGGTCAGCCGTGCCAGGGGCACTGCTGCTGCTGCTCGAAGATGCCGTGCAGGCCGCGGGCGCGTCACCGGCGGATGCTGAAGACGACGAGGACGGATCCGCCGACATCTTTCCCGGATTCGCTTTGCCGACCGAGGCGCCACCGCCCTTGGTCCAACTCGAGCAAGGATCCGGAACGGAGGCACTGCTCGACGCTGCCGCGCCGGTACCCTTGGGGTCTTCATAGGCGAAGGCGAGATGCGCCACCACCACCAAAGCCAATACGCTTACGCCTGCTGCAATCTTTTTCATGTTTCAGCTCCCAGCTTTTGTTGAGCCCCGGTCTGTGCCGGGGCAGCGGGTTGTAACACGGTTATCGGACGGGCGACAGAAGACAGGAATGCCGTATACGGACTAATGTCCCTCAGTCGGCGCGCTATGCCTTTGCAGGCTTTGCTCACGGCGTCCACCATGACCTGGATAAGAGAAGACTGGAGAACCGTGGCCATGGTGGGACCTTTTACGTGATTTACAATGTGGGACGACGGGCTGGAAGCCTAGTCGTTTGACTGGTTACTTTTTGTCTTCGTCTTTACGACCCCTTGGTCGCCAGATGATGAAGAACTACTGCTGCTGCTACTGCTCGCCGCGGCTTCACAAGCGGCCGCCGTCGACGCATCCATGGACGACGAACTTGCAGCCGTACGGCCCGGACTGGGCTTGCCGACCGAAGCGCCGCCGCCCTTGGTCCAGCCGGCGCACACATCCTGGCCGGTGACGGTCATTGCGCTGCCCGATTGGGTCGGTGGGATTGCCCCCCCGCCATTATCTCTGGCGAAGGCAAACTGTGCCACCACCGCCAGAGCCACTATACATACGCCTGCTGCTAACTTTTTCATGTCTCAGCTCCCAGCTCTTGTTGAGCCCCGGTCTGTGCCGGGGCAGCGGGTTGTAACATGGTTATCTGATAAGCAACAGAAGACGCAAACACCGTATACGGACGAATAGGTTTTAGTCCGCTCGCTTCATATATTCGCCGTCGGCAGTCGACACGACAATGCGCTCGCCCACGCCCATGAAAGGCGGAATCATGATGCGCATGCCATTGGATGCCTTGGCCGGCTTGTAGGACGATGACGCGGTCTGGCCCTTGACGGTCGGCTCGGTTTCCATGACTTCGAGGATAACCGTATCGGGCAGGCTGATCGAGATCGGGCGTTCGTCGTGGAACTCGAGGATGACGACCATGCCGTCGTGCAGGTACTGCATCTGATCTTCGCCGACCCAATCCTTGTGCAGGCTGATCTGTTCGTAGTTTTCCTGATCCATGAAAACCAGCATGTCGCCGTCTTCGAACAGATAGAGGTGGTCTTTCTGTTCGAGCGTGACGCGCTCGACGGTATCTTCGGAGCGCAGGCGTTCGTTGAGCTTGGTGCCGGTGATCAGGTTCTTCAGTTCAACCTGGGCGAAGGCGCCGCCCTTGCCCGGCTTTACGTGGTGCGACTTGACGACGGTCCACAGACCGTTCTGATATTCGAGCACCATGCCGGGCTTGATCTGATTGGCGTTGATTTTCATGCGATATGACTTGTCAAAGAGGAAGTTCGTTGGGCGCGTTACTACTGGTAACGGAGCGAGAAGGCAAGGGGCGCTGGCCAAGCCGGCGATGTTCGCATAGATTGCGAGTTAAGCTGAAGGACAAGACATGACGAAAGCCACGTATATACGATCGGGCCTGGCATTGGCGACAGTGCTGCTTCTCAATGCTTGTAACCAAGCGCCACCGTCGACCCAGGACCAATCGGGGGCTTCAAGCGCCGCCGCGCCCAAACCTGCCGACAAGGCGCTGAGTTGCGACTGGCCGGTGGCCAAGGGCGAGACCGCCGACAGCCTGCTGAAGAGGTACGGCGACGAAGCTGTCGTGGGGCCACTGGCCGGCGACGATGCCGCCGTCACCGACGGCGTCATCCTGTTCCGTGCCGAACCCGATCAGCGCATCGAAGTCACCTTCCACGACAAGGCCATGACAAAGATCGCCAGTGTTCGTCTGGGGGAAGACGCTGTCGCCTGGAAGGGCCCGAACGGTCTGCATCTTGGCTCCAGCCTTGCCGACGCCGTTTCAGCCAATGGCGCCTTCGCGCTTAACCGGTTTTCCTGGGAGGACGGCGGATACAATGCCGACCTCACCAAGGGGCGGCTCGCGTCATTGCCGGGCGGATGCGCGCTCAGCCTGCGCCTGAAGCCGACACCGGAAGCGCATAAGGCGATGGGCGATTTGCTCGAAGAGGACGACGTGGCATCCAATGATGAACGTGTGACAGCCTTGGGCGCGACAGTGGCGCATATGGCCGTGACCTGGCCGAAGTCGGCCTATCCAGGCGAATGACGACGCTTACGCCAGGGCAGCGAGGAGCGCCTTGACGCCCGCGGCCGGACTATCGGCGTGGCTCCAGACCGCGCCGCTGACGGCGATAAAGTCAGCGCCGGCCGCTGCGATTTCGCCTGCGGTTTCGGCCGAGATGCCGCCGATGGCGACGCAGGGAATTTCCATGATTTCCTGCCAGATCGTCAGGGTTTCCAGCTCAGCCATGTGCTCGACGTCCTTGGTCGTCGTCGGGTAGAAGGCGCCGAACGCCACGTAATCGGCCCCGCCTTCGCAGGCTTCCATGGCCAGGTGGCGGCTGTTGTGGCAGGTGACGCCGATCATGGCGTTGGGTCCAAGGATGCGGCGGGCATCTTTCAACGACATATCCGACTGACCAATGTGTGCGCCGTCGAGTCCCAGTTCCTTCGCCAATTCGACATGATTGTTCATCAGTACGGCGACATCATGTGCGTGCGCTATCGGGGCGATAACACGGGCAGCGGCGCGGATATCGTCGGCCGATGCGTTCGGCAGGCGGATCTGCAGGGCGGCGACCCGACCCGCAGACAGGGCGGCTTCGAGATCGCGGGCAAAGCCGGCGAGATCGGAGATGTGCGGCGGCGTGATGAGGTAGAGACGGCAGGTTTTCATTGTGCCGCAGTGCCTCATGCCGGGCACAAGGTCAAGTAAATCCACCGTTTAGGCCTTATGCAGATTTTATCCACGCGGCGGCGGTCCGCATTGTTTACGACCGCTGCGGCTTTAAGATGGGGCCATCTAGCGGCGGGTTTGAACAGGAGTTTTCCCAATGACCTCGATGACACGAAAAATGATGAGCGGTGCGGCCTTGGTATTGGTGATGGGGGCGGGAGCTGCGCTTCCGGCCATGGCACAGAACGGCAATGGCGACAATTACGACGGCTATTGCTATCAAAAGCAGGGCGACGCCAAGACCACCGGCACGGTTGTCGGCGCGGTCGCCGGTGGCGTTATCGGCAGCCAGGTCTCCAAGAACGAGCGCGGTCTCGGCACTGTTGCCGGCGCGGTGATCGGCGGCGCGATCGGCCGCAATATCGGCAAGGACAGCGTCAAGTGCTATAATGGCGAATATTATTCCTACCAAAGCAGCCGCTATGACCCGGCGCCACCGCCCGACGGCTATCAAACCGTCTATTATCGCAGCCGGCCGGACACCGGCACCTACACGACCACTTATTATGACCGCGACCGCCGCTCGACATCGATGAACGACAGCGCCTACAACGGCAGCCCTTCCAGCCAGGGCAGCTATAGCCAAACGACCCAGACTACCCAGACTGGATATTATGATCGTAACGGCACCTATCGCCAGTCCTCGTCCTCGACCTCCTACGGATCCCGTCAGGACGGCTGGAAGGACGTCTCCGGGCAGTGGCATATGGGCCGGCCGGTGGCGTTCGGTTGGAAGGATGATCGCGGGCGCTGGCACGAAGGTCAGCTTCAGACCTATGGCTGGCAGGACGATCACGGTCGTTGGCATGAGACATCGACGAACTATGGCTACAACAACGGCAGCGACAACCGCGGAAACTAACTGCCTTACCTTATTGAACAAAGGCCTCCGGTTAACGCCGGAGGCCTTTGTCGGTTAACATTAGGCCCATCCGCGTGTGACATCGCGATTCCGGATGCAAAGCCCGCGACCCTGCTTGAGAATGACTTGCATTAGACTCAATTCACTGCTATGTGAGACGCATTCGCATTCTCAAGGTCTTCCCGTGTACGTCTGCAATTGTAACGCCATCCGCCAGCGTCAGGTCCATCAAGCCATTGCGGCGGGCGCTTCGACTCCCAAGGCGGTTTTCGACCACGCCCAGTGC
>FSVF01000183.1_pt1 | contig 10453 bp, 8 predicted proteins | sample 1637601 | NCBI WGS metagenome assembly FSVF01 (sample SAMEA3914814, study PRJEB12502) | metagenome | biome: forest; material: soil | place: USA | collected 2011-09-16 | depth 0.1 m
CTCCTGCACCCCGCGCGCGCCAGATCGAATTTATCGGCGACTCCTACACATCCGGCTACGGCAACACGTCGTCAAAGCGCGAGTGCACACAGGACGAAGTCTGGGCGACCACCGACACGCAACAGGCTTTCGGACCACAAACCGCCAAGTATTATGATGCCGATTACCAGATCAACTCCTTTTCCGGCATCGGCATTGTCCGCGGTTATGACGGCGGAAAAGGCCAGCAAATGCCGGTGCGTTATGCCTTCTCCCTGCTCGACGGCCCGGCTCTTTACAGCGATGCATCCTGGAACCCGCAAGTCGTCGTCATCGCATTGGGCGGCAACGACTTCTCGACGCCCGTCCACGCCAACGAAAAATGGACAACGCAGGAGGAATTGCGTGCCGATTACATCGCCTCCTACGTCGCCTTCGTAAAGCAGGTGCGCGCCACGCACCCAGCCGCCAGCTTCGTGCTGATGGCCTATGGCGAGGACGAGATTATTGCGGATACCGCCGAAGTCATGAAGCGCCTGAATGCCGGCGGCGAAACGCGCGTCGCCACCTTTTCGGTTGGCAAGGGTTTCGAGCTGACGGGTTGCGACTGGCATCTCAACCTGAACGACGATAAGCGTATAACCGACACACTCATCGGCTATTTCAACGCTCATCCCGATCTGTGGCAAGGAAAGTAAAGACGTGAACATATCACTACGGACCTCGGCAGTATGGGTTACGGCAGCCCTGTTGGGCTTCACCGCAATGGCATCAGCCAGTGAACTGCACGGCCCCGACGGGTCTCAGCCTGCGCATCGGGGCGGACGCACTTTCGTGATCGAGAGACCGCAACAGGTCTTCGTCATCGGCCACCAATGGCCCGGCACCTATTTTGAAGGACACTTCTCTGGCCCCGCCGTGACCGCGAAGCTGGAAGATACGGTTAATCGCTTTGCCCTCTATGTCGACGGCAAAATCGTCGCAACGCAGCGCGATTCAGCAACCGGCAGTCTGACAGCCAGTGGTTTCAGCGCAGACGAACATTCCGTCCGCCTGGAACAACTGAGCGAAAACCAAGGGCCGGCAACCACCTTCGTTGGCTTTTTTGCCGCCCAACCCGATCACAAGACCGGCCACTGGCCAAAGCGCACCCGGACGATTGAATTCATCGGCGATTCCTACACTGTCGGCTATGGCAACACCTCACCCAAGCGCCAATGTACGCAGGCCGAAATCCACGATACCACCGATACATCGCAAGCCTTCGGCCCAATCGTCGCCAAGCATTACGATGCCGACTATCAAATCAACGCCATTTCCGGCCACGGTATCGTCCGCAACTACGGCGGCGCGCCCGGCGATCCCGTTCCGGTCGCCTATCCCTACGACACGTTCGATCATGCCCACGTGCATAGCGACCAATTCTGGCAGCCACAGATCATCGTTATCGGCCTCGGCACCAATGACTTCTCGACGCCGCTCAACGCTGGCGAAAAGTGGAAGACACGCGACGATCTGCACGCCGACTATGAGGCCACGTACGTCAAGTTCGTCAAGAATCTGCGCACCCAAAATCCCAACGCCCAGTTTGTCCTGATGGCCACCGACCAGGTCGAAGGTGAAATTCAGGCCGAGGTCAAAAAAGTCATCACCCGCTTAAATGCCGACGGCGAGAGCCGCATCGTTTTCTTACCGATGAACGGCCTAGAAATGACCGGCTGCGACTGGCATCCATCGACGGCCGACGACCGCAAGGTGTCGGGCATCCTGATGGCCTATATCGACGCGCATCCGGAGCTTTGGCAGGGTAAGTAGATTGAGACTTTTTCGGTGCGACAATTGCGGCAACCCCGTCCATTTCGATAACCGGACCTGCGTCAATTGCGGTATGCGGCTGGGCTTTGCGCCCGAAGCCCTGTGCATGCATACTGTCCAGCCCGCCGGTGACCTGTGGGCGCGCGTCGATAATCCGACCCTGAAATACCGCTTCTGCCCCAATGCCCTGATCGATGTCTGCAACTGGCTGATCCCGGCAAGCAGCCCCGAGGAATTCTGCCAGGCCTGCCGCTATAATGGCCTGGTACCGGACGCCAAGACCACCGAGGGCCTGCGGCGGTGGCGCGCTATCGGCGAAGCCCAGCGTCATCTGTTCTATTCCTTCCTGCGCTGGGATTTGCCGCGCCCCGGCCGCAAGGAAGACCCCAAGGGCGGCCTGCTGTTCGACCTGAAGGACGACGAGATCCTGCCCGACGGATCGTGCAAGCCCGTATTAATCGGTCACGACGAAGGCCATATCGTCATCCGCACTGCCGAGGCCGACGACCTGACCCGCGAACGCCAGCGTGAGCTGATGAACGAGCCCTATCGCACGCTGCTTGGCCATTTCCGTCACGAAACCGGGCATTTCATCTGGAACAAGATGGTGCGCGATCCCGGCAAGCTCGACGGCTTTCGCACCGTGTTCGGCGATGAACGGGCCGATTACAACCAGGCGGTCGAAGCCCACTACCGCCTGGGCCCGGCTCCCGGCTGGGGCGCCAACTTTATCAGCTATTACGCCACCACCCATCCGTGGGAGGACTTCGCCGAGTGTTTCGCCCACGTGCTGCACATCGTCGATTCGCTGGAAACCGCACACATCTATGGCATCGCCCTGGCGCCGCTCAGCCATCAGGAAATGACGGCCTACGCCAATTTCGATCCCTATACGGTCCTCGATTTCAACCGCATCGCCGACGTGTGGATTCCCTTGAGCGTTGCGCTGAACAGCATCCACCACGCGATGGGCGAGCGCGACCTTTACCCGTTCATCCTGACCCCTGCGATCAAGGCGAAACTGAAATACGTCCACAGCCTGATCACCCGGCAGGTCTAAATCACTTCTCCCGCCTGCGGGGTTTAGCGCCTCACTGCACCCTCTATCGAATGCTGCGGCCCCCTTGACACCCGCGCGCATTCGCCCTCACCCTCCTGGCAAAACAATGCATGAGGAAACCATGTCGAAATCACTTCTGCTGGCGGCAAGTCTTGCCGCCGTCGCCGTTCCGGCTTGCGCCGCCCCCCTCGCAGATATACGCCTTGACATGGCGATCGGCGGCCAGACACTGCCCGTCACACGCGGCGGCGACAAGGCCTGGGCCTACCAATGGCCGGCTGTCTATTTCGAAGCGCGCTTCAAGGGTGACGACGTCACTCTGGCCTTCGACGACCCCAGCAATAATCTCAATGTCGTGGTTGACGGCCGCATCGTCGCCATCCTGAAAAAACCCGGCAAGACGAGCTACAGCCTGCACAAACTCGGTGCCGGCGCGCATACCATCCGCCTGGAAAAGCGCTCGGAAACGCAATACGCCGTCGGTGCCTTCAAGGGCTTCTTCGTGCCCGCCAGGGCCAATGCCCTCCCTGCTCCCGCCTATGATCGCGAGATCGAATTCATCGGCGATTCGCTGACCGTCGGTTACGGCAATACCTCGGCCTATACGCAATGCACGCCCGACGAAATCTTCGAGACGACCGATTCACAACAGGGTTTCGGGCCGATCATCGCCAAGCACTTCAAGGCGGCCTATCAGGTCAACGCCTTTTCCGGCCTGGGCATGGTGCGCAATTACGACGGCCACGAGCACCCGAAATACCGCATGCCTATGCTCTACCCGCGGGCCGTCTTCGACGATCCGACGGCTGATCCCGCCAAGTGGGCGCCGCAGATCATCGTCGTCGGCATAGGCGGTAATGACTTTTCCACCGCCCTGCACGACGATGAACCCTGGAAGACGCGCGATGCCCTGGTGGCCGACTACACCAAGAGCTACGTCGCCTTCGTCAAGGGGCTGCGCGCTCAGAACCCCACGGCCCACCTGATCATGGCCAGCCCCGATCCGGAACGCGCCGAATACGCCCAGGCCGTCAAGGGCGTGTTCGACAAGGTCGTGGCCGACGGCGTGACGCGCATCGACCTTGTCTTCATCCCCAAGACCGTCAGCAATGGCTGCAACGGCCACCCCAACACCCGCGACGATGCCGCGATCGCCGGCATGTATGTCGACTTTTTCGAGGCTCATCCGAACTACTGGCAGGGCGGTTAAGCCACAGTCGGCACCGAACGCGATTGAACAGCGCGACAAGCCGCGTTAACCATGTTAAAGTTTTCGTTACCGACATTTTCCGGGTTCCGGCCCGGCAGACACATCGTGCGTTCGAACCGCCGCGAGGGTCTTCGCGAGGTTTGGGCACCAAAAGAGGGGATATTTCGTGGGCCGTACTCTCAGCATTCTTCTGGTCATTGTTCTGCTCGGCGCAGCCGGGCTGTTCTATGCCTCGCCGATGATCGCGTTTTACGACGTGCGCAGCGCCGCCAAGAGCGAGGACGTCGAATCCCTGGCCAAGCTGATCGACTTCGACGCTGTTCGTGCCAGCCTGAAGACGCAGATCGATGCCGGCGACGCGGGCGTGTCCGCCCCGCCGCCGTCCGCGCTCAACGATCCGATCGGTGCCACCGGCAATGTCCTGAAAAAAGCCGCCGATTCGGTCGGCAAGGCGTGGAACGACATCGTCAATCCGGCCGCCGCGCCGAAGACCCCACCTCCACCGGTCGTGACGCCCGATGACTATTTGAAGCCACGCGCCATCCTTGCTCTGACTTACGGCGCCGGCAAGGACGCGCCGACCGTCGATCTCGCTACCTTTGCGCCGAAGCCGCCCGCGCCCAAGATCGCCTTCTTCAGCCTGGAACACGCGCGCCTGACGGTAAAGGACGCTGATCGTGGCACCACGACCTTCACCTTTACGCGCAAAGGCCTGACCCACTGGGAAATCACCCATATCGGCCTGCCGAAAGCCGGTGAAATCGAAGCCGAAAAGGCCGCGGCCGCCGCATCGTCTTCCGCCGCAGCCGCCTCCGCGCAATAAGTCCTTGCCGCCAAGCTCGTGACGTTTAGAACGGTGTCATGCTCGACACCGTCATCCGCGTCCTTGTCTTTTTCGGCTTCATTGCGCTCGGCGTCCTGCTGGTGCGCTTCAAGCGCCTGACGGCCACAGGCCTCGACGGCCTTTCCGCCTATTTCTACTGGCTCGGCTTCCCCGCCTGGCTGATGGTCAGCTTTTCCCGGCTGCCGCGCATCGACGCCGCCATGGGCCGCACCCTGCTGGCCTATGTTGCCGCCATGATCGCCGCCGCCGCCGTCGTGATCGCCGTTGCCCGCCTGATCAAGGTGCCGAAACAATCCACCATCGCCGCCGGCATGGCCAGCTATATCAACAACTCGGCCTTCTTGGGCATTCCCATCGCGCTCAGCCTGTTCGGCGCCCAAGCCAGCCACACCGGACCGCTGATCGTCGCCGCCGATTTCCTTGTCCTGTTCTCCCTCGGTTGCGCCGGCCTTGCCAAGGCATCGGGTCATACTTTCCGCGAAGCCCTGACGCACACGGCGCGTAATCCGACAGTGATCGGCGCCCTGATCGGCGTCGCCCTGATGCTGCTGGGACTGCGCTTTGTCCCGCCGGTCGAAGGGGCGCTCGACTTGCTCGGCAGGTCCGGCCCACCCGTAGCCCTGGTCGCTCTGGGCGGCATGCTGGGCCTGATGGACGGCTCAACCCTGTTCCGCCTCGACCGGGCAAGTGCACTGGCCATCGCCGGCAAGATCCTGCTGGCGCCGGCGCTCGTCGCCCTTGTCTTGAGCGTGTTGCATATTGATCCGGTGACCTTCAAGGTCTGCGTTTTCTTAAGTGCTACGCCGACCGCAGTCAGCGTCTTCATCCAGACGAAAATGTACGGTACGTGGTTCGAGGGCGCCGCCAAGACGGTCGCGCAGGGCACCGTCGCCAGTCTCGTAACGCTCTCGCTGCTGGCGCTCGTTTTGAGCCGGATCGCATAAATGTTCTTGATTTGTTCGTTTGGCGTGATAGTGTCCCCGAACCTTATGAGAGGGAGAAAACAATGATCGGTTACGCAACGTTCGGCTGCAAGGACAAGGATGCCTCGACGAAGTTCTTCGAGGCCGTGCTGGCCCCGCTGGGCTACAAGAAGTTTTATGACGACAAGATGGCGGGCTTCGCCATCGATGGCAATCCCGAAGGCGGCCCCGGCTCGATCTGGGTCGGCGCGCCCTTCGACGGCAACGAAGCCAAAGCCTCGAACGGCTCGATGATCGGTTTTATGGCCCCCACCCGCGCCGCCGTTCGCGCCTTCCACGAAGCGGCGCTCGCCAATGGCGGCTCCTGCGAAGGTCCTCCGGGCGTGCGCGAAGCCTACGGTCCCGATTTTTATCTCGCCTATGTCCGCGATCCGGTCGGCAACAAGATGTCTGCCATGTGCCGCAGCGCCGGCGAATAAGTTATTTGGGTGATGTCGCCGTACCGGCCAAGATGCCGCCGTCGATATTGAACTCAGACCCCGTGATGTAGGTCGCCTCGTCAGATGCCAGCAATATGGCAACCGCGGCGACCTCTTCCGGCCGGCCGAAGCGATGCAGGGGCATGGCCTTCAGCATCGCTTTTTCGTCGTCCTCACCGTGCAGCATGGCGTCCCACATCGGTGTACGGATCGACGCCGGATACAGCGAATTGCAGCGGATGCCGAGGTTTTGCTCAGCGCAATAGAGCGCAACCGTCTTGCTGTGGTTGCGGATGGCGGCCTTGCTGGCAGCATAGGCGGCGGCATTGGGGATGCCGACTAGGCCCGATCGCGACGACATGTTGATGATCGAACCGGCGGTGCCGGTGCTGCGCATGGTGGCAATGGCGTGCTTGCAACCGAGAAAGACGCCGTCGAGATTGACACGCATCACCCTCTGCCAGTCTTCAAGCCGCGTATGTTCCGGGTCGTGCGAAACCTGGCCGGATTCGGTGCCGGTAATGCCGGCGTTGTTGACCAGGACGTCGAGGCGGCCATATGCGGCGACAATCGCCGCCATCACCCGTTCCCACTGCGCCTCATTCGACACGTCCAGCGTCATGAAGTTCGCCGACCCGCCGATATCGGCCGCCAGCGCTTCGCCGGCCGGCGCATGCAGGTCGCTGATGATCACCGTGGCGCTCTCGGCCGCCATGGCACGGGCCATGGCCGCTCCGATACCGCTCGCTGCGCCGGTAATCAGAACGACCTTGTTCCGCAATCTGTCCATGTTTAGCCGTTAATAAGAGCCTTTGCTGCATCAAGCCCCGCATCGGCCCTGGTGTCGTCGGGCGCGCCGCCCTGGGCGAAATCCGGCTTGCCGCCGGCGCCCTGACCACCCATGGCGATCACCGCCGCCTTGGCCAGTTCCGCCGCGTTGAACCGCGACGTCATATCGGGCGTCACGGCCACGGTCACTGCCGCCTTGCCGTCAAGCTTGCCGACAAGCACGACGATGCCGCTGCCGACCTGCTTCTTGAAGTCTTCGGCAAGCGGACGCAGGTCTTTGCCACCGACGCCTTCGAGGACGCGGGCGATGACCTTGACGCCATTGATCTCTTCCGGGCCGGATGCCGCCCCACCGCTGCCACCGACGGCCAGGGCGCGCTTGGCTTCCGCCAACTCCTTTTCAAGGCGTTTGCGCTCAAAGACCAGCGCCTCCACTCTCGCCTCTACCTGCGCCACCGGCACCTTGAACTGCGCCGCCAGCGATTCCGCCACACCGGCTTCCTCAAGCAAATATTGCCGTGCGGCTTCGCCTGTGAAAGCCTCGATACGGCGAATGCCGGCAGCGACGCCGCCTTCGGACACGATCTTGAACAGGGCGATATCGCCGGTGCGCGCAACGTGGGTACCGCCGCACAACTCGACCGAATACTTGCCTTCGCCTTCGAGGGCGTGCCCAAGCGCCAGCACGCGCACTTCGTCGCCGTACTTTTCGCCGAACAGCGCCACGGCACCGGCTTCGATGGCTTTTTCCGGCGCCATCGATTCGGTCAATGCGGCTTCATTCTGACGGATGACGGCATTGACTTCGCTCTCGATGCGCTCGAGCTCGGCAGAGGTAAGCGGGCCACCGTGGCTGAAGTCGAAGCGCATCCGGTCGGCGTCGACCAGTTGGCCTTTTTGCGCGACATGCGGACCCAGGACGTTCTTCAGGGCAGCGTGCAGCAGGTGTGCAGCCGAGTGGTTGGATCGCGTCGTGGCGCGCTTATCGGCCGAGACCATCAGCTCGGCCTTGTCGCCGACCTTGACCTTGCCTTCGATGATTTCGATGCGATGAACAATCAGATCGCCGGCCTGACGCTGGGTGTCGAGCACATTGCCCTTGCCGTGCAGGAAGCTGACCGTACCGGTGTCGCCCGCCTGTCCGCCGCCTTCGGCGTAGAACGGCGTCTTCTCGAACACGGCTTCGACGACGTCGCCGGCCATGGCGTCGGCGACGCTTTCCCCATCGAGGACAAGGGCCTGGACGTGGCCTTGCGCCGATAGATGGTTGTAACCGACGAATTCCGAAACCCCGACAGTGTCCTTGATCGAGAACCATTCGGCGGCCGTGGCCTTTTCGCCCGAACCCGCCCAGTTCTTGCGGCCAAGCTTCTTCTGCTCTTCCATCGCGGCTTCGTAGCCGGCAACATTGACGGTCAGGCCCTTGGCGCGGACGGCATCCTGGGTCAGGTCGAGCGGGAAGCCGTAGGTGTCGTAGAGCTTGAAGGCGACTTCGCCCTCGAGCATGTCGCCGTCCTTCAGATCGCGCGTCGCTTCGTCCAACAGGATCATGCCGCGGCCGAGCGTGCGGCGGAAGCGTTCTTCCTCCTGGCGCAGGGTCTCGATGATGGTAGCTTCGGCCCGCTTGAGCTCGCCGTAATGGCCGCCCATTTCGGCGATCAAGGTCGGTGCCAAACGGTGCAGCAAAGGCTCCTGCGCCCCCAACAGATAGGCGTGTCGCATGGCGCGGCGCATGATGCGGCGCAGGACGTAACCGCGGCCTTCGTTTGACGGCGTCACGCCATCGGCGATCAGGAAGCTGGTCGAGCGCAGGTGGTCGGCAATGACGCGGTGCGACGGCAGATTATCGCCTTCGGCCGCGACGCCGGTTGCGGCGACACTGGCATTGATCAGCGTCTTGAACAGATCGATGTCATAGTTGTTGTGCACGCCCTGCAGGACGGCGGCCAGGCGTTCCAGCCCCATGCCGGTATCGATCGAGGGCTTGGGCAGCTTTAGACGGGTGCCGTCCGGCTGCTGGTCGAATTGCATGAACACCAGGTTCCAGATTTCGACGAAGCGGTCGCCGTCCTCCTCAGGCGTGCCGGGAGGACCGCCCCAGATATGGTCGCCGTGATCATAAAAGATTTCGGTGCACGGACCGCACGGGCCTGTATCACCCATGCTCCAGAAATTGTCGGAGCCGGCGATGCGGATGATCTTTGATTCCGGCAGGCCGGCGATCTTTTTCCACAGGTCGAAAGCTTCATCGTCATCGATATAGACAGTCACCAGCAGGCGGTTCTTGTCGAGACCATAGACCTCGGTGATCAGCTTCCAGGCAAACTCGATGGCCTCGGCCTTGAAGTAGTCGCCGAAGGAGAAGTTGCCGAGCATCTCGAAAAAGGTGTGGTGACGCGCCGTATAGCCGACATTGTCGAGATCGTTGTGCTTGCCCCCGGCGCGCACGACCTTTTGCGACGTCGTCGCGCGCTTGTACGGCAGGGTTTCCGCACCGGTGAAGACATTCTTGAACTGCACCATGCCCGCGTTTGTGAACATCAGCGTCGGATCGTTCTGCGGCACGAGCGACGAGGAACTGACCGTCTCGTGCTGATGCTTGGCAAAGTAGTCGAGGAAGGTCTGACGTATCTGGTTTAAAGACGGCATGATCGCGTAATCGCTCTGGATAGGTGAGTATTTTCACATGCCTATATAGAGATGCGCCGCCAAGCGCAAAGGCCTTTGCGCACCTGCACAACAGCGGCGGCGGAATTTCGGTTCCTGTAACAAAAAAAGACGCTCCCCTGGTGAAGGAGCGTCTTCTTGATCGAAACAGACGGATTTTGGTTTGGGGCGTCCGCCCGTTTCAACCTGTCTTCTTACAGCGACTCGTCGCCCTCATTGGCGTCGGGTTCCGGCGAGCCGAGCAGTTCTTCGGACAGGACATTCGACTTGTTGCGGATGCCCTTTTCGATCTCGTCGCACATGGCCGGGTTGGCCTTGAGGAAATCGCGGGCATTGTCACGGCCCTGGCCGATACGCGTCGAGTTATAGGAGTACCAGGAGCCCGACTTCTCAACGAGACCTGCCTTGACGCCGAGATCGATGATTTCACCGATCTTGGAGATGCCCTGGCCGTAGAGGATGTCGAATTCGACCTCGCGGAACGGCGGGGCGATCTTGTTCTTGACGACCTTGACCTTGACGTTGTTGCCGATGACTTCGTCGCGCACCTTGATCGAGCCGGTGCGGCGAATGTCGAGACGGACCGAGGCATAGAACTTCAGCGCATTGCCGCCGGTCGTCGTTTCGGGCGAACCGTACATGACGCCGATCTTCATGCGGATCTGGTTGATGAAGATAACCATGCAC